>Ga0070741_10015222_pt1 | contig 13094 bp, 15 predicted proteins | sample Coa_R1_4_FD_66440 | JGI IMG/M metagenome (GOLD analysis project Ga0070741, IMG submission 66440) | Surface soil microbial communities from Centralia Pennsylvania, which are recovering from an underground coalmine fire - Coalmine... | ecosystem: Environmental > Terrestrial > Soil > Unclassified ...
CCCCAGGTCGTGGACACCGTACGGCCCATCCCAGTAGTGGCGGCCGGCGGGATCGCCGACGGGCGGGGGCTGGCAGCGGCGCTGTCGCTCGGTGCGGTCGGCGTCTGGTGCGGCACGGTCTTCCTGGTCAGCCAGGAGAGCGCCATTCACCCCGACTACCGCCAGCAGCTCGTGACCGGCCGCACGGAGGATTTCGTCCTGGACCGCTACCCCAGCGGCAAGCCGAGCCGCCACTACCGCAGCGACGTGATCCGCGCCTGGGAGCGATCCGGCCTGGAGGCGCTGGACATGCCGTTCCAGGGAGTGCTGAACGACGAGCTGCGCGTGGCGGCCGAGGCGGCGAACCGCGTCGGGGTGATGAGCGTGCCCGGCGGCCAGGTCGCCGGCCTGCTCGGCGCGCGCGACGTGCGCCCGGCCGGCGACGTCGTGCGCGACATGGCGGACCAGGCCGCGCGCATCCTGCGGGAGATGGCGGCCAGCTACCTCGTGCCCGCCGAGGAGCCAGTGCTCTGAGCCGGTGGCCCGTTCTTGACACCCACGGTATCCACGGCTAGGATTGGCGCACCGATGCGTATCCCGACGACGCCCGATCAGAGCGGCGCGGGTCGGGGCGCCCGCCAGGCGGGAGGGAAAGCCAGAATGAAACTGCGAACGCCGCTGTGCGATCTACTCGGCATCGAGCACCCGATTCTCCAGGCAGGGATGGCCTGGGACAAGCGCGGCTCGACCTCGCCACCGTCGGTGGTAGCGGCCGTCTCCAACGCCGGCGGGCTGGGCGTGCTGGGCGCTAGCTCGATCTCGCCCGAGCGGATCCGTGAGTGCATTCGCGAGGTCCGCTCGATGACCGACCGGCCATTCGGCGTCGACATCATCTGGCCGCGGATGAGCGAGGCGCCGTCGACCGATCCGCTGCAGGCGCGCCAGGTCATCGAGCGCGAGCACCCGGAGCACCTGGCCTTCGTCCAGAAAGCGCTGGCCGAGCTAGGGCTCGAGCCCCAGGCGCCCGACGACGTGTCCTGGGTCCGCACGCCACAGGAGGCGCGGCGGCAGCTCGACGTGATCCTCGAGGAGGGCGTGCCGATCGTCGCGATCGGCCTGGGCGATACATCCGAGGTCGCCCCGCTCGTCCATGCCGCCGGCGCCAAGCTGCTCGCCCTGTGCGGCACGGCGCGCCAGGCGCAGGCGCACGCGCGCAACGGGGTGGACGTGATCATTGCCCAGGGCTACGAGGCCGGCGGGCACACCGGGCGCATCGCCAACTTCCCGCTACTCCCCCAGGTCGTGGACACCGTACGGCCCATCCCAGTAGTGGCGGCCGGCGGGATCGCCGACGGGCGGGGGCTGGCCGCGGCGCTATCGCTGGGCGCTGTCGGCGTCTGGTGCGGCACGGTCTTCCTGGTCAGCCAGGAGAGCACGCTGCACGCCGCCTACCAGCAGCAGATTGTGAGTGGGCGCAGCGAGGACTTCGTGCTGGATCGCTTCCCGAGCGGCAAGCCCAGCCGCCACTACCGCAGCGACATGATCCGCGCCTGGGAGAAGTCCGGGCTGGAGGCGCTGGACATGCCGTTCCAGGGCATGCTCACCGACCAGTTCCGCGTGGCGGCCGAGGCAGCGGACCGCGTGGGAGTGATGAGCGTGCCCGGCGGCCAGGTCGCCGGCCTGCTCAACGAGCGCAGCGTGCGCCCGGCCGGCGACATTGTGCGCGACATGGCGGACCAGGCCGCCCGCATCCTGCAGGAGATGGTGGCCAGCTACCTGGTGCCCGCCGAGGAGCCGGTGGGCTAGCGGCCCCGCGAGGCGGCAGCCTTTCGCCGCCAAGATCGGGCTCGGACCGCCTCGAAGCCGGTAGGCAAGAAAGACTCTGGTTCGGCAAGCTCAGCGCTTGCCGAACCAGAGTCTCTTTAGTCTGGTGTCCTGTGACGCATGAATCGCTGCCCGCGGGCAAGCGGACGACGCCGTCCAGACGCCGGTGCAGCAACTATAATGGGGCTGAGGAGCCGCCAGTGAAGATTGGACTCGTCTCGCCCTATGATTTCACCTATCCGGGCGGGGTAACGCAGCACATCTCTCATCTGGCCGCTGCGTTCCGCCGCATCGGGCACGACGTCCACATCATCGCGCCTTGCTCGCGGGGCGAGCCGCCGGCTGGCGAGCCGCGCGTCCACGCTATCGGCCGCGTGGTGCCCGTGCCGGCCAACGGCTCGGTCGCGCGCATCTCCGTCTCGCTCAACCTCTCGCGCACGGTGAAGCAGCTTCTCAACGACGAGCAGTTCGACGTCCTGCACCTGCACGAGCCGCTCATGCCCGCGCTGCCGCTGACTGTGCTGCGCCACTCGCAGACGCTCAACGTCGGTACCTTCCATGCCTTCCGCCAGTCCAACATCTCGGCCTACTTCTACGGCAAGTCGGTGCTCCGCTACTTCGTCGGGCGCCTGCACGGCCGCGTGGCGGTCTCGAGCTGCGCCCGCGACTTCGTGGCCGAGTACTTCCCCGGCGACTACCGGATCATCCCGAACGGCATCGACCTGGAGCAGTTTGGCACGCCGCGACCGCCGATCGAGCGCTACCGCGACGGCAAGCTGAACGTGCTGTTCGTCGGCCGGCTGGAGAAGCGCAAGGGCCTTAGCCACCTGCTGCGCGCCTGGCGCCACGTCCGGCGCGAGCTGCCCGAGGCGCGCCTGATCGTCGTCGGCGAGGGGCGCCCGCTCGTGGGCTACCAGCGCTACGCGATCAAGGAGGACATGCCGGAGGTCGTGTTCACGGGCTACGTATCGTCCGAGGACCTGCTGCGCTACTATCACACCTGCGACGTGTTCTGCGCGCCGTCGACAGGCCAGGAGAGCTTCGGGATCGTCCTGCTGGAGGCGATGGCCGCCGGCAAGCCGATCGTGGCCAGCGCGATCCCCGGCTATCAGGAGGTGGTGCGGCACCACCAGGAGGCGCTGCTCGTCGAGCCGAAGGACGAGCACGCGCTGGCGCTGAGCCTGGTCCACCTGCTCGCCGACCGAGACCTCCGGGAGCGCCTGGGCGAGGCCGGTCGGCGCCGCGCGGCGGCGTTCTCCTGGGACCGCATCGCCGCCGACCTGCTGGACTACTACGCCGAGCTGGCCGAGGCGCGGGCGCAGGCGCCGGCCCGGCGCCCGCGCCTCCAGCGGATGCGGCGGGCCGGCGCCTGGGTCGCGGGGCGTCTGGTGCGATGAGTCGGCCGGACGTCGAGCGCGCGGAGAAGCCGGCTGCCGCGCCGAGCCTGCAGGCGCGGGCGCGAGCCGCGGTCGTCCCGCTCGCCCGCAAGCTCGCGCGCTGGGGCGTGACGGCGAACAGCCTCACCATCGCCGGCGTGATTCTCAACTGCGCCGTCGCCGCGGTCATCGCGGCCGGTGGCTTCCCGCTGGCCGGCTTGCTGCTGCTGCTGGCGAACTCGCTGGACATGCTCGACGGCGCCGTGGCGCGGGCGAGCGGCCGCTCCAGCCCCTTCGGTGCCTTCCTCGACTCCACCCTCGATCGCTACGCTGAGGCAGTGGTATACATCGGGCTGGTGGCCTGGTTCGCCGGCCAGGACAACCTGCGAGGCCAGGTCCTGACCGTGGTGGCGCTCGTCGGCTCGCTGATGGTCAGCTATACCCGCGCGCGCGCCGAAGGGCTCGGGCTGCACGGCGAGGTCGGGTTGCTGGCGCGGCCCGGCCGCCTGCTCGTCCTCGCGGCGGGCCTGGTGCTCGTCGCGGTACCAGCACTGGCCTGGAGCCTGGAAGCCGTCGTCGCTTTCCTCGCACTCACCACCAACCTCACCGCCGCCCAGCGCGGCTGGTACGTCTGGCGCCAGCTCCACGGCGCCTGACCCCCGCTTGCCCGGTTGACCGCCGTCCGGGCCCGGGCGTATGCTGGCGCTCGCCGGGGCCGAACGGGTGCCGGTGGAGCGCTGGGACGCGGGGTGGTAGCCGCGCACGGGGCGGGCTCCTACGCGCCCGTCGGCGAGCTGGTGCCGCGGCGCCCCGACCAGTACGCGCTGCTCACCGGCGCCAACTCCTACGTCGGACCGATGATCGACAAAGGCTATGCCGTGGCCTACACGCGCCGCTCGTCGGCCATCGGGCCGGGCGACGATGAGCAGGCGGTGCTGGACGACGGACGGACCATCGGCGGCCTCAGCTTTTCCTACCACACCGGCTTGCTGCGCGACTTCGCCCAGCTCGCGCGCAACCTCGTGACCGAGCGCCTCGGACGCGCGCCGACGCGCATCTACTTCTACGGCCACTCCGCCGGCGGCAGCCTCGGCCGCCTGATGAACTACGTGCCCGGCGCCAACCGCGACGCCACCGGCAACCCCTTGTTCGCCGGCTTCATCGTCGACGATGCCGGCGGTGGCTACTTTCAGCCGCGGCTGCTCGTCGACGGGCGCGACGTGCTGTTTGCTAGCCCGGCCGACCGCGCGGCCTTCGCGCCCCAACTCGAGGTCGCGCACCAGGCCTACACCGGCGAGACGGGCGACTACCTCCAGCTCAAGCGCGAGAACGTGCGGCTGCATGAACCACAACAACATCCGCGACCGCCGCGAAACGATCGACGAGGCCTGGCAGCGCCGCGCCGCCGAGGGCGAGACGACGGGCATCCTCGCGCCCGGCGAGACGCTAACGCCCGAGCGCTACCTGCGCTGCGTCGAGGACGTCGCCACCGAGCTGGTGGGGCAGCGGCTGCTCAGCCCCCTGGCCGGCGCCTACTACGTCGAGCAGGCCCGCGCCGCGGCCAGCGTAGCGCGTCCCTAGGCGGTCGTACCGGCCCAGGTCTCCCCGAGTGAACCGCCGAGGAAGCCCAGGAACAGCGCGGCCACGACGGCCAGCGGCGGAATCTCGATCTCGTAGATCGACGCGAAGATGATCAGGACGCCCAGGGCGCCGATCGCCATGCCCAGCCCCATGACGCCGCCCGTCAGGCGGCGCGGCCGAATCCGCACGGCAAAGTACGGCGCGACGGCAAAGGCGAAGGCTCCCAGGATGTAGGCGAGCCAGCCCATCTTCGTCCCCTGCGCACCCATGCCCACGCCGGCCAGGATGGCGAACAGCCCCGCCGTCCCGAACACCCCGAGTAGCCAGTCGCTCCAGATCCGATCTTTCTCGTCCAAGCCGCCTCCCGCCGGACAGGCTGAGATAGCGCCGAGCATTGTGCAGCGCTCACACCAGAGATACCACGTTTCGGCCCGGACGTGAAGAGGCGCGGCCGGACGGCGCCAGGTGGCATGCAGTCTGCAGCGATGCTCGTCAAGACGACCCACGCGCACAATGATTCTACCGGGAGCAGTGGTCATGCCGGCGAAGAAGCACTTGAGTGGTGTTGGCGACAAGGAACAACGGATGTACGAGCACATCAAGGAGGAGGCCGAGAAGGACCATCGCTACGGCAAACGCGCGGCCGAAGTGGCGGCGCGGACCGTGATGAAGCACCACAAGGAAGAAGGCCACAAGAAGGGCCAGTAAGCGCCCCGGGAGGGGCTCCGCAACCCGTCGTACTCGGCGAAGAGGTCGAAATGGCCAAGAAGCGCAACCCCGACGCGAAGGACCCCGCGACCAAGAACACGCTCAATCCGCCCGGCCAGTCTCGTCGCCGGGAGCGCGACGCCAATCCCCGTCAGGGACACGGCACGGGTCAGTTCACGGGCGAGGGGCGACCATCGTTGCAGAAGAAGTAGCGGCGGGACAGGTTGGACAGACAAGAGGCCGGACCCGGTCCGGCCTCTTGTCTGTCCGGCTGGGCGGCCTAGATCTTCTCTGGCGTCCAGGAAGGCGGGTCGCTGGCGGGGAACGACTCGGCCGACTGATCGGTGACGACGTCGTCATCGTCGTTGCGCTTCACCAGGTTGTCCGTCGCCGTGGTCGCGGCGCTGGCGTTGACCTTTGGGACCTCGACGGCCGGCCCGCGCGCCGGGTTCTTCTGGTTCCTGGTCCGCTGCCCACCGGTCTGCCGGGTGTCGTGCCGCGCCTTGTTAGCTGGCATGTTGTTGCTCCCTTCAGCCCTGCCCAGCACCACTCGGTCCAGGCAGGGCACCGACTATTCATGCAGCCAGCGTGCCAGGACCGTTCGTCGGTGGCGGTTGAGGGCCCGAGCGCGGCGCTGGCACCCGGGTTGCATGCAGCCTTCACCAGATAGAGCCATAGGGTTCCGCGCGCGAGAACGACAAAGGACAGGACCAATGGCAGAGCGATCGCTGCGTCCCGGTCAAGAGACCGAGATCATCAACTCCGCGCTCCCCGATCAGCCGGTCGAGGACGTCAACTCGCTGTTCCCCGAAGCGCCGCTGGAGACGACCCCGGTCGAGGACTTCACGAGCCAGCCCGCGACCGATGCCGAGGACGTGGATAGCGAGCTGGTCGTCTTTCCCCCGACCGATCCGGTGGTCACGAGCGACCGCCACGGCAACACGCAGGTGCTCGGCGGCTTCGAGCCTACGTCGATGATTACCGAGGAGGTGGCGCCGTCGACCCTGGACAACGTGCCCGGCGACGAAGCGCTGGCCGATGCGATCCGCCGCGAACTCCGCGAGGACGCGACGACTACCGACCTCCAGATCGACGTGGAAGTGCGCCAGGGCATCGCCCGACTGCGGGGACGCGTACCGGGCATGGAAGACGCCGACAACGCCGAGGCCGTCGCGGGGCGCGTACCGGGCCTGCGCGAGGTTCTCGACGAGCTGGAGGTCGCCGAAATCTAGGCTGCCTCCGTCCGGCGAGCAGCGCTGAGGAGCGTCGCTAGCCACGGGCCAGGACCCATGCTAGAATGGCGCCCATGATCCCCATCCCCCAGCTCACGCTCGCTCGCCGTGACTTCTTGCGGACGCTGGCTGCTACCGCCAGTTCGCTGGCGGGCGGCGCCGCGCTCGCGGCTTGCGGTGCGCCCGCCAGCAACCCGCGCTCGGTCGCGGGTCGCACGGCCCCGCCGAGCCGCGCGGCAGAGCCAGTGCCGACGCGGCCGGTCGCCAGCGGCGGGGTGGTGCGCGTGGGGCTGCTGGCACCGACGGGCGACCGCCTGGCGGACGGGGTGCAGCTCTACCTGGAGCAGGTCGGCAGCCAGGCCCGCGGCCACAGCCTCAAGGTCGTGCTGGCCGACGCAGCGGCCGACCCCCTCACCGCGGCGCGGCACCTGATCGAGATCGAGGGCGCCGCCGTCCTCGTCAGCGGGTTCGGCGGCGACCACCTGGCGGCGCTCAGCGAGCTGGCCGATGCCAGCCGAACCGTGCTCCTCGTGGCCGCGATCAGTGCGAGCCCCGCGGCCCGCGAGTGGCGCAGCCCCTACGTCTTCCGCACCGCGGGCACGGTCTGGCAGATGGCTTATCCGCTCGGCGACTGGGTCGCGCGCAACCTGGCGCGGCGCGTGTATCTCAGCGCTGCCGAGGGACCGGAGGGCCGCGAGGCCGTCGCTGCCTTCCGCGACGCCTTCACTGTCCAGGGCGGCGCCGTCGCCGGGGAGGCCTACCTGCCGCCCGACCAGCCCGATTACGCCGACCACCTGCGGCAGATCGCTCGCGTCCGGCCCGAGGCCACCTTTGCCTTCTACCGCGGCACGGCTGCCGTCCGCTTCGTGCAGCAGTACGCCGCGGCCGGGCTCCCGCGCGACACCCGGCTCACCGGCGCCGGACGGCTGGTCGACGAGTCGCTGCTCGCCGCCGAGGGGCCCGCCGCGCGAGGCGCCATCAGTAGCCTGTACTGGGCTCCGGGCCTGGAGCGGCCGGAGAACCAGCGCTTCCTGCGCGCCTACCGCGACCGGTTCGGCGAGGACGCCGACGCCGCCGCCCTCGCCGGCTACGACGCGGCCCGGGTGGTGGTGGAGGCGCTGCGGCGCAGCGGCAGCGCCACGGCCGATCCAGCGAAGCTGGCAGCCGCTGTGGCCGGGGTGGAGTTCGCCAGCCCTCGGGGGCCGTTCCGCTTCGACCTGGCGACCCAGGCCGTGGTCCACGACGTGTACATCCGCGAGGTCAAGGACGAGCGCGGCACACTGCGCAACGTGGTGCTCGATCGGTTCGCGGGCGTGGCCGATACGGCGGAGCGTGCGACGTGAGCCGTCGCTGGTCGTTCGACGCGCTCACGCAGCGGCTGCTGGCGGTGCTGCTGTTCGGCCTGGTCGGCTGGCTGCTGCTGGTGCCGCTGGTGCAGCTTGCGCTGCGGTCGCCCGACACGGCCTTCATCCAGCTCCTGAATGGGCTGGCCTACAGCCTGCTCATCTTCCTGATCGCGGCGGGCTTCACGCTCATCTTCGGGATGATGGACGTGATCAACCTGGCCCACGGCTCCTTCTACATGCTGGGCGCCTACTTCGCCTTCACGATCGTCGGGCGCACGGGCGGTGACAACTTCTGGCTGGCGCTGCTCCTGGCCCCGCTCGGCGTGGCGCTCGTCGGCGTGGTGCTGGAGCTCGGCTATCTGCGGCCGGTCTACAAGCGCGGCCACCTGGATCAGGTCCTGCTAACGTTCGGCTTCGCCTACGTGTTCTCCGACATCGTGCGCACTGTGTGGGGCTCGGACATCCGCTCGCTGGCCTACGCGCCCGCCCTGCAAGGGGCGGTCGACATCCTGGGGCGCCCCTATCCCAAGTACCGCTTCCTCGTGATCGTCTTCGGCCTGCTCATGGCCTTGCTGCTGTGGCTGGTGCTCGAGCGCACGCGCCTGGGCAGCATCGTGCGCGCCGGCGTGGCCGATCCGGAAATGGTCAGCGGCCTGGGCATCAACATCACGGTGGTGTTCACCGTCGTGTTCGCCGTCGGCGCGGCGCTCGCGGCGCTCAGCGGGGTGATCGCGGGGCCGATCCTGGGGATGCACCCGGGCATGGACTTCGACGTCCTGATCGTGGCGCTGATCGTGGTGGTCGTGGGGGGGCTGGGCACGCTCTCCGGTTCGTTCTGGGGCAGCTTGCTGATCGGGATCGCCGACACCTTCGGCAAGGTGCTGCAGCCGGACTTCTCGATGGCCCTGACCTTCGCGGTGATGGCCGCCGTGCTCTTGCTGCGGCCGGCGGGGCTCTTCGGGCGTAAGGCAGACTAGAGGAGAGCGGTGGAAGCGGAGGCGCGACTCGCCGGGGCGCGGCTGAGCCGCGGGAGCCGCTGGCTGCTGCCGGCGGTGCTGCTCGTGCTGCTCGCCGTCTATCCGCTGGTCGTGCCGTCCTACTTGCTCAGCCTGCTCACCGAGGTCTTGATCTACGGTATCTTCGCGATGAGCCTCGACCTGCTGCTGGGCTACACGGGGCTCGTCTCCTTTGGCCACGCGGCGTTCTTCGGCGTCGGCGCCTACGTGGCCGGGATCACCGCCGTGCGCCTGACGCCGCACATGGGCATTACTTTGCCGCTGGCGCTACTCGGGGCGGCGGTGGCCGCGCTGATCATCGGCTACCTGTCGGTCCGCACGTCCGGCATCTACTTCCTGATGCTCACCCTGGCCTTCGCCCAGGTGCTCTACGCCGTGGCCTTCAAGTGGACGCCGGTGACGGGCGGCTCGAATGGGCTGTCGGGCATTCCGCGGCCAGCGCTGGGCCTGGTGGCGGGCGGCGGCGAGCTGGCCGACCCGATCCGCTTCTACTTCTTCACCCTGGTCATGTTCCTGCTCGTCTACTTCGGACTGAAGCGCGTGGTGGGCTCGCCGTTCGGCCACACGCTGGTGGGGATCCGCGAGAACGAGGCGCGCATGAGCGCCATCGGCTACAACGTAGCGCGCTACAAGCTGGCGGCGTTCGTCCTCGCCGGCGTGCTCGCCGGCCTGGCCGGCGCCCTGAACACCTACCTGAACGTGTTCGTCTCGCCGGCCCTGCTCAACTGGCCGACCTCAGGGCAGGTGCTGGTGATGGTCATCATCGGCGGGGCCGGCACCCTGATCGGCCCGGTGCTGGGAGCCGGGCTGGTGCTGCTGCTGCAGAACCTGGTCAGCTCCCAGACCGACCGCTGGCCGATGATCATGGGCGCGGTGTTCATCATCTTCGTGCTCGTGGCGCGCTTCGGCATGGTCGGCATCTGGGATCGTATCGTCGGGCGCCTGGCGAGGCGCCCGGGTCCAGTGCTGAGTGATGAGTCATGAGTAATGAGTGGGGCGCCGAAGTCAACTCAGCACTCAGCACTCAGCACTCTGCACTTCGAGTGGATGGGCTGCGGCGGCAGTTCGGCGGTCTCACCGCGCTGGGCGGCGTGAGCTTCAGCGTGGCGCCGGGCGAGCGGCGGGCGATCATCGGCCCCAACGGGGCGGGCAAGACAACCCTGTTCAACGTGATCAGCGGCGAGCTGGCCCCCACCGACGGGCGCGTCTACCTCGAGGGCGAAGACGTCACCGACCTGCCCAACTACGAGCGCGCACGCCTCGGCCTGGCTCGCACCTTCCAGCGCAACAACCTGTTCCTCGGCCTGAGCGTGCGTGAGAACGTGCGGCTGGCCGTGCAGGCGCGGCGGGGCGTCGCGCACCGCATCTGGAGCCGGGTGGATAGCCTGGCCGTCGTGACGGCCGAGACCGACCAGGTGCTCGGCGAGCTGGGCCTGGCCGAGCGCGGCGGCGTGCTGGTGCGGAACCTCTCCTACGGCGAGCAGCGGCAGCTCGAGGTGGCCATCGCGGTCGCCTCCCGCCCGCGGGTGCTGCTGCTCGACGAGCCCACGGCGGGCATGTCGCCGGCAGAGACTACGGCGATGGTGCGCCTGGTGAGCGCGCTGCCCGCCGAGCTGACGCTCCTGATCATCGAGCACGACATGGACGTGGTGTTCGCGCTCGCCGATCGGATCACCGTGCTGCACTATGGCGAGGTGCTGGCCGACGGCGAGCCCGAGACCGTGCGGGGGAATCCGCGGGTCGCCGAGGTGTACATGGGCCTGGAGGCCCAAGTGATGAGTGATGAGTCATGAGTCATGAGTCGACGCGCGGCCCCACTCATCACTCATCACTCATCACTCAGTACTTGCTCGCTCTACACAATGTCCACTCCTACTACGGCGACAGCCACATCCTGCACGGCGTGTCGCTGCACGTGGCGCCGGGCGAGTGCGTGGCGCTGCTAGGGCGTAACGGCGCTGGCAAGACGACGACTATCCGCACCGTCATCGGCTTCACCCCGGCGCGGGAGGGGAGCGTCACCTTTCAGGGCCAGGACGTGACACGTCTGCCGCCGCATCGTATCGCGCGGCTGGGGGTCGGCTTGGTGCCGCAGGGGCGGCGCATCTTCCCCGACCTGACGGTGAGCGAGAACTTGCGGCTTGCCGAGCGCCCCCACGCGGACGGCTGGACCCTGCCGAAGGTCCACGACTATTTTCCACGCCTGCGCGAACGGGCCCATCAGCGCGCGGGCACGATGTCGGGCGGCGAGCAGCAGATGCTCGCCATCGGCCGCGCCCTGATGACCAACCCCACGCTGCTGCTGATGGACGAGCCGTCGGAAGGGCTCTCGCCGATCCTCGTGCGCGAGATCGGGCGCATCGTCGGTGAGCTGAAGCGCGAGCGCCTGTCGATCCTGCTCGTCGAGCAGAACCTGCCGTTCGCTCTCTCGTTGGTGGACCGCGTCTACGTGATGAACAAGGGTCAGATCGTCTTCAGCGGCAGCCCCGACGCCCTCGCGGCGGACGAGACCGTCAAGCATCAGTTCCTCGGTGTGTAGCTGGGTCGGCCCCGAGCCGAGCACGAGAACGCCCCTCCCTGACTCTTACCTACCCCTCTCAGCCCTGGTGGGGGAGGGGCTGGGGGTGAGGGGGATTATACGTCGTTGCCGCGCCCCGGGGCGTCTGGTAGACTCCGGCAGGCCCCGGGCCGCGCGGGAGTTGTCCTACCCTGTATCGAGGAGAATGCTAGTGCCCGTCGATCCCGATCTCTTTCGCGGTACCCTTTCCAACTGGGCCAGTGGCGTAACGGTCGTGACGTCGCGGCGCGGCGACGACGTGCGCGGCATGACGGCCAGCGCGTTCTGCTCGGTATCGCTCGATCCGCCGCTCGTCCTGGTCTGTGTCGACAAGAGCGCGATCTTCCACGACTTCGTGGCCAAGAGCGGCAGCTTCGCCGTGAACATCCTCTCGCGCGACCAGGAAGATGTCTCGCGCGCCTGCGCCAGCCGCAAGGTCGAGGAGTCGCGCCGCCTGGAGGGCATCCCCTACCACGAGGAGTCGACCGGCTCGCCCGTGCTCGACCATGCCATCGGCTATCTCGACTGCAAGGTCGAGAACGCCTACGAGGGCGGCGACCACACGATCTTCGTCGGACGGGTCGAGGCAGCCGGCGCGCGCGACGGCGACCCGCTGGTGTATTTCCGCAGCGCCTACCGCAGCCTGCAGTACGACTAGGAGATCATCTCACGTGATTTGCTAGGTGTTAGCTATGGCCAACACCTAGCAAATCAACCTTGACAGAGTTCTAGGGACGAGAGGCGACCGTGGACTTACCCGAGCGCGTGCTGGTGACCGACGTCGGGCCGCGCGACGGCCTGCAATCCGAGCCGGCCTTCGTCCCGACCGAGCGCAAGATCGCCATCGTCGAGGCGCTGGCCGCGGCGGGCCTGGCGCGCATCGAGGCCACCAGCTTCGTGCATCCCCGCGCCGTGCCCCAGATGGCCGACGCCGAGGCCGTTCTGACCGGCATCCGCCGGCGGCCGGGCGTGCGCTATACCGCCCTCGTGCCCAACGCCCGCGGAGCAGAGCGAGCGCTCGCGGCGCGCGCCGACGAGATCAACGTCACCGTCGCCAGCACGGACACCTTCAGCCAGCGCAACGTGCGGATGAGCGTCGCCGAGTCCGTGGCGGCTTGTGGCGAGGTCGTGCGGCTCGCGGCGCCGGCCGGCGTGCCGGTGGCCTGCACGATCAGCGTCGCCTTCGGCTGCCCCTACGAGGGCGACGTGGCGCCGGAGCGGGTGCTCGACCTCGTGGCGCGCGTCGTCGACCTGGGCGTCGCCGAGGTCTCCCTGGCCGACACGATCGGCGTGGCCAATCCCCGCCAGGTGGAGGTGCTGGTCTCGGCCGTGCGCGCACGCTGGACGGGAGTGCCGCTTGGCCTCCACTTCCACGACACCCGCGGCCTGGGCCTGGCCAACGTCCTGGCCGGCCTGCAGGCGGGCGTGGAGCGCTACGACGCCTCGGCGGCCGGCGTGGGCGCCTGCCCCTTCGC
>Ga0070741_10015223_pt1 | contig 13093 bp, 9 predicted proteins | sample Coa_R1_4_FD_66440 | JGI IMG/M metagenome (GOLD analysis project Ga0070741, IMG submission 66440) | Surface soil microbial communities from Centralia Pennsylvania, which are recovering from an underground coalmine fire - Coalmine... | ecosystem: Environmental > Terrestrial > Soil > Unclassified ...
GGCCTCGGCAAGTTCAAGCGCATCCGCGAGATCGATTTCGACAACCGCGTGGTCGTCACCGAGCCCGGCGTCACCAATCTTGCGATCAGCCAGGCGGTCGCGCATGAGGGCTTCTATTATGCGCCGGACCCGTCGTCGCAGATCGCCTGCTCGATCGGCGGCAATGTCGCGGAAAATTCCGGCGGCGTGCATTGCCTGAAGTACGGCATGACCACCAACAACGTGCTCGGCTGCGAGATCGTGCTGATGACAGGCGAAGTGCTGCGCATCGGCGGCAAGACCGCCGAGAGTTCAGGCTACGATCTGATGGGGATCATCACGGGGTCCGAAGGCCTGCTCGGCGTCATCACCGAAATCACGGTGCGGATCCTGCAAAAGCCGGAAACCGCGCGCGCCATGATGGTCGGCTTTGCGGAAGTCGAAGCCGCCGGCGAATGCGTGGCAGAGATCATCGGCAATGGCATCATTCCGGGCGGCATGGAAATGATGGACAAGCCTGCGATCCATGCGGCGGAGGCCTTCGTCCACGCCGGCTATCCGCTCGATGTCGAAGCGTTGTTGATCATCGAACTCGATGGCCCGAGCGTCGAGGTCGACGAATTGATCAAGCGGGTCGAGAAAATCTCGCAAGGCTGCGGCTCGACGGTCTGCCTGATCTCCAATTCGGAAGCCGAGCGCAACCTGTTCTGGGCCGGGCGCAAGGCAGCGTTTCCGGCCGTCGGGCGGATCTCGCCCGATTATCTCTGCATGGACGGCACCATTCCGCGCGGCGCGCTGCCCAAGGCGCTCGCCCGTATCCGCGAGCTCTCCGGGAAATACGGACTGCGCTGCGCCAACGTGTTTCATGCCGGTGACGGCAATCTGCATCCGCTCATTCTCTACGATGCCAACCAGCCCGGCGAGATCGAACGCGCCGAAGCCTTCGGCGCCGACATCCTGCGCTGCTGCGTCGAGCTCGGCGGCGTCTTGACCGGCGAGCACGGCGTCGGCATCGAGAAGCGTGATCTCATGGGCGAAATGTTTTCCGATATCGACCTCAACCAGCAGCAGCGGCTCAAATGCGCCTTCGACGCGCAGGGCCTTCTCAATCCGGGCAAGGTGTTTCCGACCCTGCACCGCTGCGCCGAGCTTGGCCGCATGCACGTGCATGCCGGCAAGCTCGCCTTTCCTGACATTCCCCGATTTTGAGCGTGACGCGTGGATACTCTGAAAGTACGAGACGCCAAGGATGTCGAACAGGCCGTGCGCGCGGCGATCGCGAACGATCAGCCGCTCGAGATCATCGGCCATGGCACCAAGCGGATGGTCGGCCAGGTGATGGCGACCAACGCGCTGCTCGATCTGTCGGCGCTCAGCGCGGTGAAATCCTACGAGCCGAATGAGTTGATCATCACGGTGGAGGCGGGCGCGCCACTGGCCGACGTCAAGTCGCTGATCGATTCGAAAAGCCAGCGCTTTGCCTTTGAGCCCATGAACACCGCGCCGCTGCTCGGGACGCCTGAGCGAGGGACAATCGGCGGCATGCTCGGTGCCGGGCTCGCGGGCCCGCGCCGGATCCAGGCGGGCGGGGCGCGTGACCATCTGCTCGGCGCGCAGGCCATTTCGGGCTTTGGCGACACGTTCAAGGCCGGCGGCAAGGTCGTGAAGAACGTCACGGGATATGACCTCTGTAAATTGCTGGCGGGCTCCTGGGGCACGCTGGCGGTCGTGACCGAGGTGACGCTGAAGGTGATGCCAAGGCCGGAGAGCGAGCGCACGCTGCTGCTGCGCGGGCTCGACGATGTCACCGCCAATCAGGCGATGACCGCGGCGCTCGGCTCTCCGTTCGACGTGTCCGGTGCGGCGCATGTGCCGAAATCCGCACTGCGCGATGCGGCGGGCGCACTTGGCAGCCTCGGATCGCCCCGCGACGCCCTGACGCTGGTTCGGCTGGAGGGCATCACCGCCTCGGTCACGCACCGTGCAGCCTCGCTTGCCAAGCTCCTCGCGCGGTTCGGAACCGCTGAGACGATCGAAGATGACCGCTCGGCGGCGGTGTGGGAGCGCGTGCGCGATGTGGAACCCTTTGCGGCCAAGGGCCCGCTCGGCGCCTGGCCGGTGTGGCGTATCGTCTGTCCGCCGGCATCCGGTGGGGCTTTGGGCGAGCTCCTTGCCCGCGAGACCGGGGGTGACGTGCTTTACGACTGGGGCGGAGGCCTGATCTGGGCGGCGATGCCGCCAAAGGCGGATGCGCAGGCGGCTCTGGTACGGCAGCGCGCTGCCGCCGCCGGCGGTCACGCCACGCTGCTGCGTGCGTCCGACGAGGTGCGGCGGCAGGTCGACGTGTTCCAGCCGGCAGCCGAGGGCGTCGCCGCTTTAAGCGAACGCGTCCGGCAGAGCTTCGACCCCAGGGGCATTCTCAATCGCGGCCGGATGGTCCGGAAGACAACCACATGAAGACTGAATTTAGCGCCGCTCAGCTAGCCAATCCCGATATCGCGGAAGCCGACACGATCCTGCGCAAATGCGTGCATTGCGGCTTTTGCACCGCGACCTGTCCGACCTATGTCCTGCTCGGTGACGAACTCGATAGCCCGCGCGGCCGCATTTACCTGATCAAGGAGATGCTGGAGAAAGACCGTCCGCCGACGGCGGAGGTCGTCAAGCACATCGACCGTTGCCTCTCCTGTCTTGCCTGCATGACCACCTGCCCGTCGGGCGTGAACTACATGCATCTGGTCGATCAGGCGCGGGTGCGGATCGAGCGCGACTACAAACGACCCCTGATCGAACGGCTGTTGCGCGCGGTGCTTGCGCTCGTATTGCCGAGGCCAAAACTGTTTCGCGCCAGCATGGTGATGGCGCGGCTCGCGCGTCCCTTCGCCGGCCTTTTGCCTTCCGGCGGCGCGTCGGCGCGGCCGACTTTACTCAAGCGAATCAAGGCGATGCTGGCGCTATCGCCGGGCAGCCTGCCCAAGGCGGGACCGCTGCCCGGCAGCGTTTTTCCGGCAATCGGCGAGCGGCGCGGGCGGGTCGCCTTGCTTCAGGGATGTGCGCAGCAGGTGCTGGCGCCGCGGATCAATCAGGCTGCCATCAACTTGTTGACCCGTCACGGCATCGAGGTCGTCCTCGTCAAGGACGAGCAATGCTGCGGCGCGCTGACCCACCATATGGGCCGGGAGGCCGAGGCGCTGACCTTTGCCCGTGCCAACATCGCGGCATGGGTTGCGGAGGCCGATCGCGGCGGCCTCGACGCCATTCTGGTGACGACGTCGGGCTGTGGCACTGTCATCAAGGACTACGGCTTCCTGCTGCGCCAGGACCGTGATTTCGCTGCGTCCGCAGCCAGGGTTTCAGCGCTCGCCAAGGACATCACCGAGTATATCAGCGCTCTGAATCTCGCAGCCGTGGCGCGCCATGACGACATCGTCGTCGCCTATCACGCGGCTTGTTCGCTACAGCATGGGCAGAAAATCACGCAACTACCGAAAGAATTGCTTTCCAAGAATGGATTCGTGGTGAAAGATGTAGCCGAGAGCCATTTGTGTTGCGGTTCGGCTGGGACCTACAACATCCTCCAGCCTGACATTGCGAACAAGTTGCGTGATCGAAAGGTCGCCAATATTGCGATGGTCAAGCCGGACATGATTGCCGCGGGCAACATTGGATGCATGGTGCAGATTGCCAGCGGTACGTCAGTTCCTGTGGTGCACACGATTGAGCTTCTCGATTGGGCGACGGGCGGCCCGCAGCCGGGATCGAGCGAACCCGACAGGCGCGTAGCAGGAGCGAGGGCCTGAACGTCCGATAGATACGGCTCAGCGCAACAGGAGGACTACATGGCTAAGGCGAAAAAGAAGAAGGGCAAGAAGGCGAAGAAGGCTAAAAAGCTTGTCGCTTCGAAGAAGAAATCCGCCAAGAAGGCGGCAAAAAAATCCGCGAAGAAGTCTGCAAAGAAGTCCGCGAAGAAGGCGGTGAAGAAATCGGCCAAGAAGGCTGCGAAGAAAGCTGCGAAGAAATCCGCACCGAAGAAGAGGGCGGCAAAGAAGGCAGCTCCCGCAGCGGTGGAACATACCGCTTCGCACGAGACAGCGGCCCCCTCCAACAGCTGGGCGACGCCTGCTCACGAGGAGCCTGCTCCCGCGCCGTCATGGGAGCACCACTCCGATCACCATTCGTCGGGTAGTGAAGAAGGCAACTAGGGCCAGCTCAGCCACGACCAAGCAATATCAGGAGGCCGCAGCGTCGAATCGCTGCGGCCTTTTTCTTTTGCAGGTCCGTAATCGCCGCGAGCAGACGTGGCAAATCCGGCTCGGCCTCTTCGGGAATTTGTGGTCAGATTACAACAGCTTGCAGCTATATCTCGACCGTTCGCAAGTCTGAATAAAAAATATGCATATGATCACGTTTTAATCTTCATGTTATGGCCACCCTATACGAGATTGCTTTACGCGCCTGCGCTTTGTTGCGCCGCCAGCTCCGCAATCGTTGGAAGGGTCCTCGATGAAAAAACGCCTTCTGGCTGCTGTGTTACTGGCAATGTCAGGACCCGCTTCGGCCGCGGATTTGCCGGCGAAGGCCACGAAGACGCCGGCGCCGTTCAATCCCTGGGACGTCGCCTTCGGCGGCGCCGTGATGAGCGACTACGTCTTTCGCGGCATCACGCAGTCCAATCACCAACCGTCGGTCGCCGCTTATTTCGAGCCGCGTTACAACATCAACAAGGATTTGCAACTCTATGTCGGCACCTCCGCCGAGAGCATTTCCTTTGCCAATCATGCGGCGGCCGAAGTTGATATCTACGGCGGCATTCGGCCGACGTTCGGTGCTTTCGCATTCGACTTCGGCATCTGGGGCTACCTCTATCCGGGCGGGCAGTGTCAGGAAAGTTTTCCGGGCGGCGTTGCGGTTTGTCCACCGGGCTCGCCGCTCGCGCTCGGCCCGGATTTCACGCAGATCAAGCAGAATCTCAGCTTTTACGAGGGCTATGGCAAGGTCAACTGGACCATCAACGACAGCTTCGCGCTCGGCGCCAACGAATACTACACGCCGAACTTTTTGAATTCGGGCGCCTGGGGCAACTACTCTTCGATCACGACGAAAGCGACGGCGCCGAGCGCGTGGTTCGGGTCGACTGGCATCGGAGCCTATGTGTCCGCTGAAGTCGGGCGGCAATGGTACGGCACGACGGATGCGTTCTATCGCATCGCGGCCGCGCCGATCGGCATTCCCTATCCAAGCTACAACACCTGGAATATCGGCGTCGCCTTCACCTACAAGGTGTTCACGCTGGACCTGCGCTATTCCGACACCAGCCTGAGCAAGGGCGATTGCGCGGCGCTGACGAGCGCCTTCAACGCCAACATTCCCGGCAACCTGACGGCCATCAACCCCAATGGCTTCGGCTCTAACTGGTGTGGCGCGGTCGGCATTGCCAAGCTGTCGGCCGACCTCACCGCGATGAGCAATCTGAAGTAATTCTCTACGAGCCGTTGCCGTGGCCGTTACTATGACGGGCTCGGCTGCTCTTGCCGTTGATGCGCGGCAAACAGCTCGCCCTCGCGTTCAAGCACGATGCGGCCGTCGTGGAAGGCCTTGAGCGTGCTGCGATGTCCGATCGAGACGGTTGTCGTTGCTTTGAGTCTTTCGGCGAGCAGGCGATAGAGGGCGGCTTCCGCGGCTTCGTCGAGCGAGGCGGTCGCCTCGTCGAGGAAAAGATATTGCGGTTTGTGCAGCAGCGCGCGGGCGATCCCAAGCCGCTGCTGCTCGCCGAGTGACAGCATCCGGTTCCAGTGGGCGTCCTCCTCAAGCCTCGTTGCGAGCTGCGGCAGGCCCACGGTAGTCAGCGTCTCCTCAACGAATGACGAACTGAAAGCATCCGGACTCGAAGGATAGACGATCGCCGCCTTTAACGTTCCGATCGGAAAATACGGCCGCTGCGGCAACATCATCAGCGTAGCCTTGGCGGGAATCGTAATCTCACCGTTACCGAACGGCCAGACGCCGGCAATCGCGCGAAACAGCGTCGACTTGCCGGCGCCAGACGGACCGGTGACGAGAACTTGGTCGCCGCCTTGAAAGCGCAGGCTATCGGCCGCAACCAGCGGCGCACCGTTGGGCAATTTGACCAGGAGGCCTGCGATATCGATCGCGCCAGCGCCTGCAGCAACGACGTCGATCTTCGGCGGTGTCGTAGCCAGATGGGTTGCTTCCTCGATCGAGGTCTCAAAGCCGTCGAGACGGTCGATGACCGCGCGCCATTCAGCCAGGGAGCGATAGGCCGAAACGAAGAAGGACAGCGCGTCCTGCACCTTGCCGAAGGCCTCGGCGGTTTGCATCAGCGCGCCAAGCAGGATCTTGTCGGCGAAGTAGGCCGGCGCCACGAGGATGTATGGAATGACCACCGCCGCCTGGGCGTAGCTCTGCGTCCAGGCTGTCAATCGCCTGGTTCGCTTCATGATCGCGTACCAGTTGTCGACGATCAAACCGAACCGGCCGAGCAAGCGCTGCTGTTCCGCGTTCTCTCCCTTGAGCAGCGCGATCTGTTCAGTGTTCTCGCGCACGCGGACCAGGTCGAAACGGTAATTGGCTTCAAAGTGTTGCTGCTCGAAGTTGAGACGGATCAGCGGCGAGCCGATCCATTGCGTGAGTGCGGTTCCTAGAAGGGCGTAGATCAGCGCGCCCCAGACGAGATAGCCGGGGATTGCGAAGTCGCTGCTAAACAGGTGCAGCGGCGCCGCCTCGGACAGGCCCCAGAGGATGACGACGAACGAGGCGAGGCTGACGATCGAGTTCAATAGTGCAGTGCCGATGCCCAGCGTCTGGGCGACGAACAATTTGATGTCGTCGGCGAGGCGCTGGTCGGGGTTGTCAGCCGCGTCGCCGCGCAGCGCCATGCGGTAGTGATTTGCGCCAGGCAACCAGCCATCGAGATATCGCCTGGTCATCCAGTTCCGCCAGCGAATTTGCAGCCATTGACCGAGGTAGAGTTGATAGACGGAAAGAAAAACCGCGACGGCGGCGAGTGCGCAGAAGACGAACATCTCCCGCACAAAGCCGTTCAAGTCCTTTTCCTGCAACGCGTTGTAGAAGCGGTTGCGCCATTGGTTGAGCAGGACGTCGTCAGCGACCGAGGCGAGTTCAATGGCAATCACCGCAGCGAGCAACCAGAGGCCAGCCCGTTTGTCTTCGGAACGAAAATAGGGAATGGCGATCCGCCATACGATCTTCAGCATCGAGCCGATTTTCTTCACTGATCGTGGTCTCCGGGGAATAGTTGCACGGGCTAGGTGTTGGCCCGGCTAGGGAAGGTGATTTGACATTCGCTAGGGTTAGCTGGCGTCGCGTTTTCGGGAACCGCGGAAGCTTAAGCGAATGTCCGTCTCCGGAACTAGACTAAAGTTGTAAACTTGATGGTATGGGTTCGCTTGTCGCCACCTCCGAGTCAACCCTAGCATGCGGTCAATGGCGGGTGGCAGGGGGCCATCTCATTTCGCGCGTTTGTGAGCGGATTTGGCGGAGCCGAATTCGCGTTTGACGTCGCACTTTGCCAAAGGCCCTCGAAAATTGACGCCAGCGCGCCGGCCGTCCACGCGGGCCGGCAGCGCCAAAAAGTACTTGGGGAGAAAACGTAATGCACTGGGATCAAGTCTATAATCCTTTCAACAACGCCGTGCTGTCGACGATCGCAGCCGCGGTGCCCGTCGTCACGCTGCTCGTCTTGATCGCAAGCGGCAAGGTCAAGGCGCACATCGCCGCCATCGTTGCGGTGATCCTGACCAACCTGATCGCGATCTTCGTCTTCACCATGCCGGCGAACATGTCGATCCGCGCTTCGCTGCTCGGCGTCGTGGCAGGTTTCTTCCCGATCGGCTGGATCGTGCTGAACGTTATCTTTCTCTACCAGCTCACGGTCGCAACCGGCCAATTTGAGTTGCTCAAGCGCGCCGTCGGTGGCGTCACCGAAGATCGCCGGCTGCAATTGCTTTTGATCGCATTTTCGTTCGGCGCTTTCTTCGAGGGCGCATCCGGTTTCGGCACGCCGGTCGCGGTCACCGGCGCGGTTCTGATCGGTCTCGGTTTCTCGCCGCTCGCGGCTTCCGGACTGTCGCTGATCGCCAACACGGCGCCCGTTGCCTACGGTGCGCTCGGTACGCCGATCCAGGGGCTCTCGCAGGTGACGGGCCTTGACCCTTATATCCTGGGCGCGATGGTCGGCCGTCAGCTACCGGTGTTCTCGCTGATCGTGCCGTTCTGGGTGGTTTGGGCTTTCGCCGGCTGGAAAGGCATGAAGGAGATCTGGCCGGCCATCCTGGTCACCGGCATCTCGTTCGCCGTGCCGCAATTTGTCATCTCCAACTTCATCAATCCCTGGATCGTCGACATCGGCGCGTCGCTGATTTCGATGGGCGCACTCATCTTGTTCCTGAAGGTCTGGCAGCCGAAGAAAATCTGGCTGTCGCCGGCACTGCGCGGCAACGATGAATCCATGGCTACGATGACGCCGGCAAAACCGCTGGACAAGACGCCGCTGACGTCGGCTCAGCTGTTCAGTGCATTGTTGCCGTGGATCGTCGTCTGCATCGTGATGCTGATCTGGGGCAACGGAGCGTTCAAGACGTGGGCGAATTCGATCTTCACCTGGAACTATCCGGTTCCTGAGTTGCACCAGATGATCAACAAGGTGCCGCCGGTTGCCGCGAAGCCGACGCCGGAAGGTGCGGTGTTCGGGTTCACTTATCTGTCGTTCACCGGGACAGGCATGTTGATCGCGGCGATCATCGCCGGCTTCCTGGCAGGCTTCTCGCCCGCCAAGATGATCGCCGAGTATGGCCGCACCATCCGTCTTTGCGCGATTTCGCTGATCACGATCTCGGCGATGCTGGCGATCGGCACGTTGACCCGCCTCTCCGGCATCGACGCGACGCTGGGTCTTGCCTTTGCGGCAACAGGTGTCCTCTACCCGTTCTTCGGCACGCTGCTTGGCTGGTTGGGCGTTGCGTTGACCGGATCGGATACCGCCTCGAACATCCTGTTCGGCAACCTGCAAAGGATCACCTCCGAGCAGTTGGGTATGTCGCCAATATTGATGGCAGCCGCGAACTCCTCGGGCGGCGTCATGGGCAAGATGATCGACGCGCAGTCGATCGTCGTCGCCTCCACCGCGACCAACTGGTACGGGCATGAGGGCTCGATCCTGCGCTTTGTGTTCAAGCACTCGATTGCGCTGGCCTGTCTGGTCGGCCTGTTCGTGATGTTGCAGGCCTATGTCTATCCGTTCACGGCCATGGTCCTGAAGTAAACCTTGGCAAGAGCTGATCAAGCATCCCCGCGTCCTGTTGGACGCGGGGATTTTTTTGGCGCAATCGATCTGGTCAATAGGGCCTTGGCCGACTACAACCGCGCACGCTTTTCGAATGTCCCGGAAGGAATTCCAATGTTTTCAGCGCGAGGTCTTGCGGCGGTTGTCGCTGCGTTCACGGCTGTCGTTTTGCCGGCCAGTCCGGTCCGTGCGGACGATGGGTTTCCGTTCGGATTCGAAATGACGCTGGATACATTGCCGCAGCCTGGATCGAAGCGGATACCGACGCTCGAGATCGGCGACAACGGCGAGGCCAAACTCGATTTGTGGTGCAAGAGAGGGACGGGGCAATTTTCGGTCGCCGGCAATACGGTGATCTTCGTTCCCGGTCAGCTGCAGGATCAGGGCTGTCCGCCGGCACGGGCGCAGGCGGACGACGATCTGGTTGCCGCGCTCAGCGAAGCCACCACCTGGCGGCGGCGGGGCGATCAGGTGTCCTTTGTGGGAACCAGGCCCTTGAAGTTTCACCTCAACACGAACTAGCGGTCGGATTCTAACATTCGCATCCCTTCTCAACGGGCGCATTTGCGAATGTTAGAATCAAACGACCACTAGCAAAAATATGCTTTTGGTGGAGTTCGGGATTTGACATTCGCTATGCGAGTTCGCGGCCAGGGTTAGTAGCGAATGTCAAATCCGCTCCACCAGCAAGTCGGTTCGTGCGGCGCGGCCGCGCCTCGTTACTTCCAGACTGATTTGTCCGCGTCCCAGCGCTGACCCTTGAATTCTTTGGTGAGGGCGTCAACGGGACCATTGTCGTCCTTCTGGGCGCCTTCTTCGTCACCACTGACATCGTTGGCGAGGACCAGTGCGGGGCCCGAGGTCTCGTCGGCGGTGGTGATCGCCGGACTGCCAATCCAAAGGATCAGCCGGTCCGATGCGCCGGGCTTTTCGGAAGCGACCAGCGCCGGCACCTCGATGGTGTCGGTGAGATCAAGCGAAGGATAAAGGGCGTTAGGGCGCTTGAATGTCAGTTTCAGCTTGCCGTTGGCGGAGTTCCAGACGGACGTTGCAGGCTTGGCCGACAGCGCTGCGGCCAGGACATTGGCGATGGTCGATGCCAACTTGTCCTTGTTGAGCTTCTCGCCGTCACGCCAGGGCGCAGCCGAAAAGCGGATGGTGCGGTCCATTTCGATGATGCCTGAGGTCCATCCGGCTGCGACCACACCGGGTACGGACTTGAATTTCGTGATCAACCCTGCGGCGCGATCGGGATCGGCGCTGAGCGAAATCGTCTGTTCGCCGGCGCGCAGCACGTCGCAAGTGACGGCGAGGCTGCTTAAGGAAACCTCGACGTCCTGTCCCTTCAGGCTTTTGAGAAAATCGGCGACCGCATCCAGCTTGACGCGCACGGCGATCGCTTCCGGCGATACTTCGGTGAAATCCTTCGGCGCCGGGGTGATGCTGTCGTCGCTGGACTGGCTCTCCTGAAACTCGCGCTCGCTGAGATCGGAATTGTCAGTCGAGTTCACTTCGGTGACGGTCTGCCCGATGCTGATCTGGCCCTTGAACTCAAAATTGTCGCCGGTCGGCTTTCGCGTCAGCTTGATCGTCACCGGCAACTTGCTGCCGACGCTCTGGGTTGTTCCAGTGAGGGTTTGGCCGTTGATCGCAAGATTGGCGACGAAGCGGTCCTTGCGGTCGGAGCCTTTGGCGGCGGGATAACACACATCGAGCGTGGCCGCGGTCAGGGTTTTGCCTTGGCGTGTTTCCTTCAGGATCACATCGGCATTGCCATCCATCAGTCCGTCGATGGCGGTGAAATACCTGACTTCGTTGGCGCCGGGGGCGGGCTTGGTCGAGAGCTTCATTTGCCCGTGGGCTACGGTCGTTGAAGCCGCGACAAGAACGGTCAGGAAAAATAAGGGCGCGCGCATCTGCACTTCCTTGGAGAGACTTGAGATCGCCCGGCCGCGGTTCGATCGGGCCGGGGCGGCCCTTCCTAGCAAAGCTTTCGGCAAATCGCCAAAGAACAAAAAAAGAAGGCCGCGCATGGCGGCCTTCGTGATTTCGTATGTTGCCAAATCGGCGTGATTTAGAAGCCCATGCCGCCGTGGCCGTGACCGCCACCCGCTGCCGGCGCGGGCTCCTTCGGCAGTTCCGCAACCATCGCTTCGGTCGTCACCAGCAGGCCGGCAACGGAGGATGCGTCTTGCAGGGCGGTGCGCACCACCTTGGCCGGGTCGATGATGCCCTTGGCGACCATGTCGACATACTCTTCGGTCTGGGCATCGAAGCCGTACGTTTCCGACTTGTCTTCCAGGATCTTGCCGACAACGATCGAACCTTCGACGCCGGCATTCTCCGAGATCTGGCGGATCGGAGCTTCCAGCGCCTTGAGCACGATGTTGATGCCGGCCTGCACGTCGGAATTATCGTTGTGGATGCGCCCCACAGCCTTCCTGGCGCGCAACAGAGCAACGCCGCCGCCCGGCACGATGCCTTCCTGCACAGCGGCCCGCGTGGCGTTGAGCGCGTCCTCGACGCGATCCTTCTTCTCCTTGACCTCGATCTCGGTCGCACCGCCGACGCGGATCACCGCGACGCCGCCGGCGAGCTTGGCCAGACGCTCCTGAAGCTTCTCGCGGTCGTAGTCCGAGGTGGTCTCCTCGATCTGCGCCTTGATCTGGCCAACGCGCGCCTCGATGTCCTTCTTCTTGCCGGCGCCCTTGACGATCGTGGTGTTCTCCTTATCGATCACCACCTTGCCGGCGCGGCCGAGCATGTTGACCGTCACGCTTTCGAGCTTCATGCCGAGTTCGTCGGAAATCAGCTGGCCGCCGGTGAGGATCGCGATGTCTTCCAGCATCGCCTTGCGGCGATCGCCGAAGCCCGGCGCCTTGACGGCGGCGACCTTCAAGCCGCCGCGCAGGCGGTTGACGACGAGCGTCGCCAGCGCCTCGCCCTCGACATCCTCGGCAATAATCAGAAGCGGTTTGCCGGACTGCACCACGGCCTCCAGCACCGGCAGCATCGCCTGCAGGCCGGACAGCTTCTTCTCGTGCAGCAGCACGTAGACGTCTTCGAGTTCCGCCGTCATCTTCTCGCCGTTGGTGACGAAATAGGGCGACAGATAGCCGCGGTCGAACTTCATGCCTTCGACGATATCGACCTCGGTCTCGAGCGACTTGTTCTCTTCGACCGTGATGACGCCCTCGTTGCCGACCTTCTGCATCGCTTGCGCGATCATCTTGCCGATCGCGGCATCGCCATTGGCGGAAATCGTGCCGACCTGGGCGACCTCGGAGGAGGAGGCGACCGGCTTCGCGCGCTTCTCGATATCCTTCACGACCGCGTTCACGGCGACTTCGATGCCGCGTTTGAGGTCCATCGGATTCATGCCGGCGGCAACCGCCTTGGCGCCTTCGCGCACGATCGCCTGCGCCAGCACGGTCGCGGTGGTGGTGCCGTCACCGGCGGTGTCGTTGGTCTTGGAGGCAACCTCGCGCAGCATCTGCGCGCCCATGTTCTCGAACTTGTCGTCCAGTTCGATCTCCTTGGCGACGGTCACGCCGTCCTTGGTGATGCGCGGGGCGCCAAAGCTCTTTTCAATGACGACGTTGCGGCCCTTGGGACCGAGCGTCACCTTGACGGCGTTGGCGAGAACATCGACGCCGCGCAGCATCCGCTCGCGCGCGTCTCCGGAAAATTTGACATCCTTGGCAGCCATTGTCCTTACTCCTCAAATTCGAAGGTTTGTGTTCTTGCCGCGTCGCTCACTCGTCACTGCCGGGCATAGCCGTTCGAAGGACG
>Ga0070741_10015224_pt1 | contig 13090 bp, 9 predicted proteins | sample Coa_R1_4_FD_66440 | JGI IMG/M metagenome (GOLD analysis project Ga0070741, IMG submission 66440) | Surface soil microbial communities from Centralia Pennsylvania, which are recovering from an underground coalmine fire - Coalmine... | ecosystem: Environmental > Terrestrial > Soil > Unclassified ...
CGATGTCGTTCATGTAGCGGCGGTTCGGGACGTGGAGCGTCATCTCGAAGCCGTTCGGGTAGCCGGCCTCGCGGAGGAGCGCCCGGGCCCGGTCGGGGTCGTACCCGTACCACTTCACGTTCGGGTTGAACCCGAACGCCTCCTTCTCGAGCGGGACGCCCAGGACCTGGCCGTACCCCTCGAGGACGGTCTTGATGATCGTGTCCATGTCGACCGCGTAGTTGATCGCCTGCCGCACCCGGGCGTCCTGCCAGGGGCCGGGCATCAGGTAGTTCGTGATCTTGACCATGATGACGAACCCGCCCTGGGTGGACACCTCGACCCGGGCGACGCCGCTGGCCCTGATCTTGGCCACCTGGTCGGGCGGCACGTCCGAGACCAGGTCGGCCTGGCCGGAGAGGAGGGCGGCGACCCGCGTCGTGAGCTCGGGGACCGGGCGGAAGACGAGCCGCTCGATCGGCGGCGCGCCGCGGTGGTAGTCCTTGTACGCCTCGAGGACGAGGCGCTCGTCCTTGACCCACTCGACGAACCGGTACGGGCCGGTGCCGACCGGCTTGACCGCGAAGCCGGCGTCGCCGACCTGGGCGAGGTACTTCGGCGGCACGATGCCGACCGTGCCGCAGTGGCCGGGGCTCATCCGCACCGGCAGGAGCGGGAACGGGGTCCTCGTCACCACGTTGACCGTGTAGGGGTCCACGATGTCGACGTGGTCGATCGTCGCGATGCTGGTCCGCCCCGGCGCGCCCTGCTGCGGGTTCAGCATCCGCTCGATGCTGAACTTGACCGCCGCGGCGTCGAACGGCTCGCCGTTGTGGAACTTCACGCCGTGCCGGAGCTTGAACTGCCAGGTGGTGTCGTTGAGGAGCCGCCACGACTCGGCGAGGTTCCCCTCGAGCTGGAGGGTCTTCAGGTTCCGGCGGAGGAGGGTGTCGAAGATCTGGCGGTCCGGCTCGTGGGCGTTCTTGTCGCAGTGCATGTGCCAGTCGAGGGTGGCCGCCTCGCCCGACTGGACGATCACCACCGGCTTCGGCTGGGCGAGCGCGGCGGGCGCGCCGAGCGCGGCCAGCGCGGCCACGGCCAGGACCGCGGCGAGCCGCGCGGCCCCCGGGCGGCGGAAGTGAGCGGACGGCCCGGTCGTCTCCGATCGCCTCATCGCGACCCTCCTCTCGTCCACGGCGGGGGAGCCGCGGCGCTCCCCCCGCCGGCCCCCACGCCTCGTGTCAACGGTGCGCCGCCCGATCACGGGTGCGCGTGTGTCTCAGAGCCGGTCCACGGACGCTCGGGTCTGGCCGGTCTGCAGGTGCGGGTCCAGCGCGTCCCGCAGGGCGTCGCCGAGCAGGTTGATCCCCATGACCGTGACGAACAGCGCCGCGCCGGGGAAGAGCGCGAGCCAGTAGCGAGTGTCCACGAACTGCCGGCCTTCCGCCAGCATCCCGCCCCACGACGGGATCTCGAGGGGGACGCCGAGGCCCAGGAAGCTCAGCCCGGCCTCGGTCAGGATCGCCCCCGCCACCCCGAACGTCGCCACCACGATCAGCGAGGCGCTGACGTTCGGGAGGACGTGGCGCCAGACGACGCGGCCCAGCGGGGCGCCCAGCGCGCGGGCGGCATCGACGAACGCCCGCTCGCGGAGGGCGAGCGTCTCGGCGCGCACCACGCGCGCGTACGCGCACCAGTTGCTGAGCCCGACCACCAGGACGATGTTGCGGATGCTGGGGCCGAGCACGCCGATCACGGTGATCGCGAGCAGGATGAACGGGAACGCGAACTGGAGGTCGGCGAGCCGCATCACCGCGTGGTCCCACGGGCCGCCGCGGATCCCGGCCGCGAGCCCGAGGCCGGTGCCGAGCGCTCCCGCGAGCAGGACCGCCGACAGCCCGATCAGGACCGAGGTCCTCGCCCCGTGGATCACGCGGCTCAGGATATCGCGCCCGAGCTGGTCCGTCCCCAGGACCGCCAGCGTCCCGTCCGCGGTCCGGCTCGCCGGCGGCGTGAACCGGGCGAGCAGCCGCTGCTCGTTCGGGTCGAGCGGGGCGAGGAGGCCGGGCACCGCCGCGCAGGCGGCGGTGGCCAGCAGGATCGCCGCGCCGAGGCGGGCGCCGCCGGCGCCCAGCAGGACGCGCGTCCGGCGCCACCGTGCCCGGGCGGCGGCGCGGGCCGGTCCGCGGTCGAGCGCGAGGGTGGCCACCCGCTCCGGCCCGGCGGGCGGACTCATCCGGGCCGGCGGCGGCCCGCTCCGGCCCGGCGAGCGGGCTCACCCGGCATGGCGGTGGCCCAGGCGGATCCGCGGGTCGAGCGCCACGTAGGCGAGGTCGATCAGGACGTTCAGGGCGAGCAGCACCGCGGCCACGGTCACCACGACCGCCTGGATGAGCGGCACGTCCTTGTTGACGACCGCCTCGACGGCCAGCCGCCCGACCCCCGGGTAGGCGAAGACCGCCTCGGTGATGACCGCGCCGCCCAGCAGGTTCCCCAGCTCGAGCCCGAGCGCGGTGACCACCGGGATCGCGCCGTTCCGGAGCGCGTGGCGCAACACCACGGCCGGCTCGGCGATCCCCTTGGCGCGGGCGGTCCGGAGGAAGTCCTGGTTCAGCACCTCGAGCATGCTGGAGCGGGTGATCCGGGCGGTCCGGGCCATCGCCCAGACGCCCAGCGTGACGGCGGGGAGGACGAGCGTCAGCGCCCCCTCGCCGCCGTAGACCGGCACCCACCGGAGCTTCACCGCGAAGGCGAGGATCAGGAGGATGCCGAGCCAGAAGGTCGGCATGCACTGGCCGGCGAGCGCGAGCACCATCGCCGCCGAGTCGGCGAGCGACCCCCGCCGCACGGCCGCCACGATCCCGAGCGGCAGCGCCAGCGCGGCGGCGAGGGCGAGCGCCGCGAGGGCCAGCGCCGCGGTGGCGGGGAAGCGGGCCAGCACGAGCGGCAGCGTCGGCTGGCGGTGGCGGAGCGAGCGCCCGAAATCGCCCTGGACCGCGCGCCCCAGGAACTCGGCGTACTGGACCGGGAGCGGCCGGTCGAACCCGAGCGCGTGGCGGAGGATCTCGTAGTCCGCCCGGGTCCCCTCCGGGCCCATGTAGAGCGCGGCGGGGTCGCCCGAGAGGTGGACGACCAGGAAGACGACGGCCGAGATGGCGAGGAGCACGGCCAGCGCCCACGCGAGCCGCTGGGCCAGGTAGGCGATCATGGCCGGGCGCCGGGCCCGCCCCGCGCGGGGCGCCCCGGAGGTACGCGGCCGATCCTCGCTCCGATCGCGCGCACCTCGCGGTCACGCCTCCCCCGGGGCGCCCGGGGCGTGCGGGATCGGCCCGGCGTAGCCGCCGCGGAGCGGGCTCCAGCGGTCGACCCAGAGGCGCGCCACCGCCCCCGCGAGCTGGCGGAGGTGGAGGCGGTCGTGCGCGACCGGCGCCCACTCGTCGGGGGCCGGGCGCCGGCGCCAGGTCTCGGGGTCCAGGTCCGCCAGCAGGAGGTCGAGCAGGGCCGGGAAGCGCGCCAGCTCGCGCCGGGCCGCGCCGAGGAGCGCCGCGGGGTGGGTCATCCCCGCGGCCAGCCACATCGCGGCCACCGACACCGCGGCGCAGGCGATCGCCAGCCCGAAGGCGGGCGCGTAGCTCCCGGTGCGGTCGTGGACCCAGCCGGCCACCCAGGGGCCGCTGCCCGCCCCCGCGTTGGAGGCGAGGTTCAGGACCGCGAAGATCGAGCCGTAGCGCGCGCCCTGGAAGAGCTCGACCGGGATCGCCCCGAAAACCGAGGCCCGGTCGGACACGTGCCCCCACGCGATCTGCCCGACGACCCCGGTCAGCCCCACCAGCCCGAGCGCGTACGCGGCGAGCCGGGGCGAGAAGCCGAGCTCGAGCAGGTACTTCGTCTGGTGGACCTGGACGGCGTACCAGGCGAACAGCCCCGTGAAGTAGCCGAGGAAGATCCACCAGAAGCGGCCGGTCCGGACCGCGCGCCCGAGCGTCCACTCGACGGCGGTCCAGGCCGCGTCGACGACCCCGTCGCCGTGGCCCCGCGCCGCGGCCGGGTGGCGGGCCGGGCCGGCCCCGCCGTCCGGCGCCAGGCCGAGCTCCTCCGGCCGCCGGCGGGGAACCACCGCGTTCAGCGGCACCAGGACCACGGCGATGAGGGCCGCGAGCGCCCAGCAGGCGCTCCGCCAGCCGGCGCGCCCGATCAGCGTCGCGAGCCACGGCAGGAGGAGGAACGAGCCGACGCCCACCCCCGAGAACGCGACGCCGAGGGCCAGCCCGCGCCGGCGGACGAACCAGTTCGGGAGGAGCAGCGAGTGCCCCATGTAGCTCACGAGCACGCTCGCCCCGGCGACCAGGACGCCGAACGTCAGGTGGAGCTGCCACGGCGTGAAGAGGTTCGAGGCGAGGAGCCCCGTGGTGAACGTCGCCGCGGTCGCCGCCCGGCTCCACCCGAACTCGTCCAGGATCACCGGGAAGAGGAGCGAGAACGCGGTGCGCGCGTTCACGGCGATCCCCATGGTCACGAACGCGGCGGCGACCAGCGCCCAGCCGTAGAAGACCGGGAGCCGGAGCGGGGGCGTCCCGGCCGGCGCGCGCAGCGTCGCGGCTCCCGCCGGCGCGGCGCTACAGCCCGAGCGCGAGCCCGCCCGCGCGCGGGTCGCTGGCGCCGCGGAGGAGGCCCCGCGCCGCGTCCACCTCGATCAGCTGGACCGCGCCGCCGCCGCCCCACGGCGGGAGCCGCTCGAGCGCGTGCCCGCGCCGCTCGAGCTCCCGGCACGTCGCGGCCGGGAGGCGGTCCTCGACGCGCACGACCATCGGGAGCCCCAGGTTCGCCGGGTCGGTGCCGGGGAAGCTGAACCAGCGCGGGGCGTCCACCGCGTCCTGGATGCCGAGGCCGTGGTCGATCACGCCGGTCAGCACCTGCACGCTCCACTGCGTCTGCTGGTCGCCGCCCGGGGTCCCGCCGACCAGCCACGGCCGGCCGTCCCGGCAGACGAGGTAGGCGTTGAGCGTGTGCATCGTCCGCTTCCCCGGCGCGAGGGCGTTCGGGTGCCCCTCGACCAGGCTGAACCCGCGCCCGGCCCGGTTGTTCAGCAGGATGCCCGTGTCGCCCGCCACGACGCCGGAGCCGAACGAGGCCGAGAGGCTGTGGATGAACGACACCGCGTTGCCGTCGCGGTCGACCACCGCGAAGGAGCTCGTGTCGCCGCCGTGCTCGCGGGGCGGCGCGGCCGGGGTCGCGGCCCGGGCCGGGTCCAGCGCGGCGCGCCGCTCGGCGGCGTGCGCCTTCCCGATCAGGCGATCGAGCGGCCAGTCGACGAACGCCGGGTCCCCGGCGTGGCGGTTGCGGTCGGCGAAGGCGAGCTTCTTGGCCTCGACCAGGAGGTGGACCCGGTCGGGCCCGAGGAGATCCAGGCCGCCGAGGTCGAAGCCCTCCAGGATGTTCAGCTGGGAGAGCAGGAGGAACCCCTGCGAGACCGGCGCCGTCTCGTGGACCTGGACGCCGCGGTACTCGGTGACCAGCGGCGCGTACAGCGGGGTCTCGTCGGGCTGGCGCGCGAAGTCCTCCGGCTTGAACAGGGCGCCCGCGTTCCCGAGGAACGCGAGGAGCCGGGCGGCGAGCTCGCCCCGGTAGAAGCCCTCCGCGCCGCGCTCGGCGACCAGGCGGAGGCTCCGGGCGAGGGCCGGCGCGGCCCAACGGTCCCCGGCGGCCGGCGGGCGGCCGCCGGGGAGGAAGAGCCGGGCCGCGTCCGGGAACCGCCGGAGGAAGTCCGCCCGCTCGGCGACCCGGTGGTGGACGGCGTCGGTGACCGCCACGCCGGCCTCGGCCAGCTGGATCGCCGGGGCCCACAGCTCCGCCCACGGGAGCGTCCCCCACCGGCGCCAGATCGCCTCGCAGGCGGCCACCGCGCCGGGGACCGCGACCGCGTGGACGCCGTCGAGCGGCATCGTGCGGTGGCCGCGCCCGAGGTAGTACTCGCGGGTGGCCCCGGCCGCCGCGACGCCGCTGCCGTTGATCGCCTGGAGCTGCCGCGCCCGCGCGTCGTAGCAGACGGCGAAGGCGTCGCCGCCCAGGCCGCACATCATCGGCAGAAGCACGCCCTCCGCGGCGGCGACGGCGATCGCGGCGTCGAAGGCGTTCCCGCCGCGCGCGAGCACCGCGGCGCCGACCAGGGCCGCGCGCGGGTGGCCGGAGGCGACCATGCCGTGGACCCCGACCGCGTCGGCGCGGGGACGGGCAGCGGCCGGGGCGGCGGCCGCCGGCGCGCGCCAGGCGCCGTCGTCGAGCGGGGGCGGCGAGCTCACGGCGGCCATCTTACGCGAGGCTCGGCGCCTCGGCGAGGCAGCCCACCTCGCAGAGGGGCTCTCCCGCGCTGACCGGCGGGGTCGCGACCACGTAGACGATCTCCCCCGCGAACGGGGCGCGGAGCTCGTGGAGCACGGCGCCGAACGGATCGGTGAGGCGGCCGAGCAGGGTGCCCGTCGCGACCGACTGCATCGGCACGACGACGGGCCGCCAGAACCCCGCCGCGGGCGCCCGGAGCACCTCCGCGCGGTCGATCCACACCGGGTGCCGGACGCGCGCGGACGGGCCGTCCTGGATCCCGAGGTGGGCCAGGACCGAGAGCGCCCCGGCCTCGTGCGCCGCGACCGAGGGCTCGTCGGTGCGGCCGAGCTCCCCCGACTCGGCGGTGATCGCCGGCTTCCCCCGCGTGATCGCGGTGTTGGCCGTGTACAGGCTCGCCGCCGGATCGCGCGGCCGGCCGCGATCCACCAGCACGTGGTCCAGGCCGTAGGCGAGCGCCAGCTCCCGCGAGGCCGCGTCGACCTCCGGGTCGCCGCCGACGATCCAGTAGACGTACGGGCGGAGCGCCTCGTTGCCGTCCCCGCAGTGCATGTCGACCAGGTGGGTGCAGCGCGCGATCACCTCGGTGGTGATGGCGTGCGCGATCCGCTCGCTGATCGTGCCGTCCGCCCGCCCGGGGTAGACGCGGTTCAGGTTCTTCCCGTCGGGGCCGTAGTAGACGCGGCGCCCGTAGAAGGTCGGCGGGTTGGCCAGGTGGACCAGGATCGCCCCCCCGCGCATGCGCGCCGGGTCGAGCCGCGCGCGCACGCGCTGGAGCGCCAGCATCGACGTGTACTCCGAGCCGTGGGTCCCGGCGACCAGCGCCAGCGTCGCGCCCGGCGCGGCCCCGCAGGCCACGGTCACCGGGAGCCGGGTGCCGGCATCGGCCGCGTCCGGGACCTCGAGCCAGCCGGAGGCCAGCTCGCCCGGGCGCGCGGCCACGCCGCCGACGGTCAGGGGCGGAGGCATGGGTGTCCTCCTCGCCGGGGTCGGCCCCGAGGCCGCCCGGGGCGCGGGCTCACTTCACGATCTCCAGGAGCTCCACCTCGAACACGAGCGTCGCCCCCGGGCGGATGCGGGGCGGCGCCCCGCGGTCGCCGTAGGCCAGGCTCGACGGGCAGACCAGCCGGCTCTTGCCGCCGACCCGCATGTGCTGGAGCCCCTCGGTCCAGCACGGGATCACGCCGCTCAGCGGGAACGTGGCCGGCTCGCCGCGCTGGACGGAGCTGTCGAAGACGGTGCCGTCGGCCAGGGTGCCGTGGTAGTGGACCTTCACCTTGTCGCTCGCCTTGGGGGTCTCGCCGGTGCCGGCCCGGAGCGGGACGATCACCAGGCCGGAGGCGGTCCTGGTGGCGCCCTTCTCGGCCGCCGCGCGGTCCAGCACGGCCTGGCCGGCCTGGCGCTCGGCGGCGGCGACGGCGGTCGCGCGGGTTCGCTGGAGCTCCTGGATCTTCCCGCCGTAGGCCGAGAGCTCCACCTGGCGCTTGCGGTTCAGCACGCCGTCGGTGAGGCCGGCCTTGACCAGCTCGAGATCGCTCGGCGACAGGCCGAAGGCGGCGAGGCTCCCGGCGACGGCCAGCCCGAGCGCGTAGAGCGTCTTCTGCTCCTCGGTCTTCGGCTCCGGGGCCGACTGCGCGCGCGCCGGCGCCGGGAGGGAGAGGAGGGCCCAGGGCAGCAGGAGGGCGGCGGCGACGCGGCGTCGTGACATCGAGGGGACCATCCTTTCCGCGGGAGGGCGGCGATCGGCGCTCACGCCCGGCCGAGCGCGCCCAGGAACTCCCTGGTGCCCGGGCCGAGCAGGGCGGCCAGCGAGACGTAGAGGAAGAGCGCGCCGAGGTCGACGTACCGGCGCACGGTCGCGGGGGTCGCCAGGACGCCCGGGGCGCGGCCGGCCGCGCGGATGCGCTTGACCGCGTCGTCGATCGCGGCCTGCACGGCCGGGTGGTCCATCTGGCCCGGGTAGCCCATCGACTGGGCCAGGTCGCCCGGGGCCACGAAGAACACGTCGACGTGCGGCGTCCCGAGGATGTCGTCGAGGTTCCGGAGCGCCTCCAGCTCCTCCAGCATCACGACGACCATGGTCTCCTCGTTCGCCCGCCGCGTGTACTCGCTCATGGTCTCGCCGAAGGCCGACCGGCCGCCGGCGAACCCGCGGTGGCCGAGCGGGGCGAACTTGGCGTGGCGCACGACCGCCTCGGCCTCCGCCCGCGTGTTGACGTGGGGGATCTGGACGCCTCCGGCGCCGCGGTCGAGCGCGCGGGTGATGGTCGAGGGGTCGTGGCTCTGGACGCGGACGATGGGCGTGACGTCGGTCAGCTCCGCCGCCCGCACCATGTCCTCCACCGCGTCCCAGCTCGCCGGGCCGTGCTCGCAGTCGATGAAGATCACGTCGTGCCCCGAGCGGCCGAGGAGCTCGACCAGCCCGGGGGCGGTGTAGGTCGGGTTGACGACGCTGACCGGACGGCCGGCGGCCAGCTTCCGCTTGGCGGTGTTCGTCCTCACGCGTGGCTCCTTTCAGGGGGTCGGGGCTCTCCCGATCCTACGCCCCGCCCGCCGTTCACAGTAGACCCAGCAGGTGCCAGTACCCGGTGGACGCCACCAGGCCGGCCAGGACCAGCACGGTGTAGGCGACGGCGAAGCGCTGGGCGTCCGCCAGCGCGAACAGCCGTCCCTCGGAGGCCGAGAGGGCGACCACGAAGCTCTGGGTCTGGGTGGGCACCAGCCAGGCGACCGAGGTCGCCAGCACGGCCATCATCACCACCCACGGCTCGACGCCGACCCGGCCGGCGAGCGGGAGGAGGATCAGGGCGGCCAGCAGGACCCAGAGATCCTGCTCGAGCACCAGCCGGGCGGCGATGCTGAGGAGCGCCGCCGCCAGGACGAAGACGACCGGCCCCAGCGCGGTCTCGCCGAGGAGCCGCGCGAGCAGGCTCGCGGCCGCCCGGTCGACCCCGTGGGCGATCGCGAGCCGCCCGATCGAGAGCACCACCCCGAAGAAGACGATCGTGTTCCAGTCGAGCCCCTGGAGCGCGCGGCCGTCGAAGCTCCCGAGCGCGACCATGAGGAGGAGCCCGGCCAGCGCGATCACCGCCAGGTCGACCCCGAGCCGGGGCGCCAGGACCCACCCGGCGACCGTGGCCGCGAGCACCAGGATCGTGCCGAGCTCGCGCGCCCCCGGCCGGCCGAGCACGGCCACCTGCAGCGCGATCCGCTCGTGCGGCGGCGCCGTGACGGGCTCCGGCCGGAGCAGCCAGAACAGGAGGGCCAGCCCGCCGGCGGCGAGGAAGAGGCCGAGCGGCGCCGCGGCCAGGAGCCAGCCGCCCCAGCTGAACCGGAGCCGGCTCGGCTCGGGCAGGAGCCCCCAGGCGAGCAGGCAGCTGCTCGAGCCGTTCAGGAAGACGAACATCAGCGGCCCCGCCCCGAGCCAGGCGGCGAGGCCGAGCACCGCGGCGGCCCGCCCGCGCTCGGGCAGGCGCAGCGCCTCGGCGACGGCCAGGGCCAGCGGCGTGGTGAGCGACGCCCGGGCCGTGCTGGAGGGGATCAGCGGCGTCAGCGCGAGGCCGGTCGCGCACAGGCTCGCCGCCTGGGCGACCGCCCCCTTCGGCAGCCGCCGGACCAGGAGGAGCCCGACGCGGAACAGCGCCCCCGACCCCGCGGCGGCCGCGGCCAGGCCGTAGACGGAGACGATGAAGAGCCACTCCTTCGTGGCGAACCCCGCGAGCGCCTGGGCGGGCGTCGCGAGGCCGAGGAGGACCCACCCGGCGACCAGCGCGAGCCCGACGGCGAAGTCCGGCACGAGCCGGCCGGCCATCAGCGTGATGCCGGCCAGCAGGATGGCGACGAACCGGCCCGCCGGCGCCCGGGTGCCGACCGCGAGGGCGGCGAGCGCCGCGCTGCCGGCGACGCAGGCGACGGCCCGCCACGACCACCCCCGCGGCGCCCGCGCCTCGTGCGCCTGGAACCGCGTCACCGCCCGGGCGCCCGCGCCCTCGCCCGAGAGGCGCCCGATCTCCGCCGAGAGCCGGCGGCCGGCTGCCGCGTCCTGCGCGACCAGCGCGGTCCCCAGGGCCCGGCGCAGGAGCGCGAGCGCCCGGGTCGGCTCCCCGCGCGCGGCGAGCCGGTCCGCGCGGGCGAGGACGACGTCGGGATCGACCAGCGCGTCGTGGTCCGCGAGCCGCTCCGCCCATCGCGCGGCCGACTCCGCGGGGAGGGGCGGCACGGCCCGGAGCGCCCGCCCGAGCATCGCCGCCAGCGCGCGACCGCTCGGCTGCCGGGCGAGGATCTCGAGCGCGGCGTCCCAGTGCCCGGCGCCGGCCAGGCGCTCGGCGGCCGCGCCGTCGTGCGCCTCGACGGCGGCGGCCGGGGACTCGCGCTCGACGCGGGCCCGCAGGACGCGCAGCACGGCGCCGGCCGCGGCGCCGCTGCCCGCGCCGAGGGCGGCCAGGTCCTCGGCGATCCTGGAGGCCCGGGGACCGAAGAGGACGGCGAGCGTCTCCGGGGCCGCCTCGGGCAGGACGCTGGCCTCGAGGACCGCCGTCCGCCGGTCGGCCGGCAGGCGCGCCAGCGCCTGGTCGATGCTCGCGATCGCCGCGCCCTCGCTCAGGAGCCGGGCGCGGTTCGCGGACTGGAGCCGCTCCGAGAGCCGCGTGGCGAGCATGAGGGGGACGCCGGGGTACTGGCCGGCCAGCTGGAGGAAGCGCTCCCGCGGGAGCCGCACGAGCCGGGCGGCCGAGACCGCGCGCACGGTCGCCGAGCGCGGGGACTCGGTGAACAGCGCCATCTCGCCGAACACGTCCCCCGGCTCGAAGCCGCCGACGCGCACGACCGTGGCTCCGTCCTCAGAGGCGACCACCGCCTCCAGCGCGCCGTCCAGCACCAGGTAGAGATCGCGGCCGGAGTCGCCCTGCCGGAAGATCGTCTCCCCCGGGGCGGCCGTGACCGGCTCGAGGTGGGCGGCCAGCCGCGCGAGCTCGAGCCGCCCGAGCCCCGGCAGGAGCCGGGCCAGCTCGCGCTCGATGACGAGGCGGGTCTCCGCCGCCGAGGTCTCCGGCGCCGTCACGAGGCGGTCCCGGGGCCGCCGGCCGGGTGACGGGGCGCCGGCCGGGGGTCGGCGGCGCCCGCACGGCCGCTCGGCGCCGGGCGGCCGGGCGGCCGGGCGAGCGAGGTGACGACGGCGGACCCGACCACGATCAGCGCGCCCGCGAGGAAGATCGGCCGGTAGCTCCCGGTCAGGTCGAACACGAGGCCGCCCGCGTACGACCCGAGCGCGCCGGCGGTGTGGTGGAAGAGGTTCGCCGCGCCGAAGATCGCCCCGTGGTGCGCCGGACCGAAGAGGTCGCCGACCAGCGTCGAGGACAGCGGCGCCGTCGTGAAGAACGTCGCCCCGAACAGGGCCGCGAAGAGGTAGAGCTGCCACGCCTCCCGCACGAGCGGGAGGTAGAAGAGCGCCGCCGCGCGGACGGCGTAGGTGAGGACGAGCGTCCGCCGCGCGCCGAGGCGGGTGGCGAGCGAGCCTCCGGCCAGGATGCCGACCACGTTCGCCGCCGCCCAGAGGCTCACCGCGTTCGCGGCGACCGCCGTCCCGAGCCCGAGGTCCGTCGCGTGGGGCGCCAGGTGCGTCGTCAGCAGGAAGTCCGTGAAGCCGCAGCCCATGAGCCCGGCCGTCATCGCCCAGAAGCCGCCCGTCGCGAGCGCCGCGCGGCGGTCGAGCGAGGCGGCCGGCGGGGCGTCGAGCCGAGGGGCGGCACCGTCGCGCGGCCGGCGCGCCGCCGGCGCGGGCGCCGGGCCGCCCGCCGGCACCGTCGCCGCGGATCCCCCGGTGCGGGGGGTCGACGCGCCGGTGGGCGTCGTCGCCGGACCGCCCCCCGGCAGCGTCGTCGGGCCCGGCGCGGCGGCGGCCGGCGCATCCCGCAGCCAGCCGACCAGCGCCACCAGGGTGACGGCCAGGACGACCGTCAGCACGCCGTAGGTCCGGCGCCATCCGAGGGCCGCCGCGGCGTGGGCCGCGACCTGGGTGAAGACGAGGTGGCCGAGCGAGAATCCCGACGCGGCCACCGCGGTGACGAAGCCCCGCTCCCCCGGGAACCAGCGGCTCACGTGGACCGCGACGGACAGGATCCCGCACCCCGTGTAGCCGATCGCGGCGACGATCCCGTAGAGCGCGACGAACTGCCATGCCCGGTCCACCCGGCCCACCAGCCCGGTGCCGACGGTCATGAGGGCCATCGAGGCCAGGACGACCCGCCGGGGGCCCAGCCGGTCGATCAGCGCGCCGAAGAGCGGCTGGCCGCCGGCGTTGACGAGCAGGCTGGCCGTCGCGGCGAGAGCGAGCGTGGAGCGGTCGACCCCGAGCTCGCCCAGGATCGGCTTGAACAGGATCCCGAACGCGAAGTTCACGCCCGTGGCGACCAGGAGGACCGTGAACCCCGCCCAGAGGGCCGGCCATGCCCCCGGCGCGCGGGCGCCCGCGCCGGAGCCCGTCAACGCGCGTCGCGGGTCCGCGGTCGTCCCGCGCGGAGGGCGGTCGGGAGCGCCCGGGGGAGCGCGGCCGGGAGCGCCGGGGGGAGCGCGGCCGGGAGCGCCGGGAAAAGGGCGGCCGGCGACCGGCGGCGGGTCACCGGCGGGCGTACTTCCGCTCGGCGCCGGGCGCGAGCGCGATCCCGTGGCCCGGCCGCTCCGGGATCCGGATCAGGCCGTCGGCGGGGTCCGGGCGCGGCACGTCGACGAAGAGGTCGGGCGGGGTCCAGTCCATGTACTCGACGAGGAACCCGTT
>Ga0070741_10015225_pt1 | contig 13088 bp, 9 predicted proteins | sample Coa_R1_4_FD_66440 | JGI IMG/M metagenome (GOLD analysis project Ga0070741, IMG submission 66440) | Surface soil microbial communities from Centralia Pennsylvania, which are recovering from an underground coalmine fire - Coalmine... | ecosystem: Environmental > Terrestrial > Soil > Unclassified ...
GAGCTCGAACTTGCAGGAGCCAGAACTCCGGCTTGGCTGAGCCATGGAGCGTTGTAATAGGTGAAGTTCACCGGGTGGGTGTTGGTCATGTCCTTAATCGTGTCTTTCGACGCGACAAAGTGATTGCCCGGGTTGGGCAGCGGCTGGTAATTAGCTCCCGTTACCGGGGCATACCAGGAGTCAATTGCGACTGTTCCGTCATGGCAGCTCAGGCACAGGTTGCTGGTGGTATAGCCGGCGCCGTTCACCGCCCCAAGATCCGAAATGTCGGTCCCGTACGATGCGAAGGTTCCACTGGTGTACACGCCATAAGTCGTGGCGGAGGACAGGGTGTGGTTCCAGAGCAAGGGGCCGATATAGGACGGATACGTGTCAGCTACCGTTTTGTGGGCAACGTGACAGAAATTGCAAATTGTGAACGAGGCACCACCTAAGGTCGAGCGCAGGTCGTGCATCGAATTGGTCAACAGGGCTTTCGAGGGCCTTGCAGCAAAACTCACCGAGGTGGCAACCACCAGGATCAGCATCACCAGGCCGATTGTTCTTGCAGTCTTCATAAGACCTCCCGTTTATGAGTTGTACAACTCGTACTTTTACTTCTTACTTAAGCAGCACTGCTTTCTGTGGAGCACGCTGTGCACAACAGAACTTAGTTCCCTCCCAGGAACTGAAAGACCTGAACCCGGGCGTTTAAGCTGTCGCTCACGTACACGCGATTGTTCTTGTCAATCGTGATCGAGGACGGCACTTCGAACTGACCCGGTTGCGATCCCTTGGAGCCCACGAACATGCGCACATGGCCGTCGGGGCTGAAAATCTGAAAGTTGTTGAACGCCGCATCCACGACCCAGATATCGCCGTCGCGGTCGTAGGCCAAACCCTTGGGTCGGACGAAGTCGCCGGGCCGGTAGCCCTGCTTGCCGAACCGGCGAACGAATTTGTATTCGGGAGAGAAAACCTCGACCGAGCAGCTTCCGGTGTCAGTCACCGCGAAACTGCCGTCCGGACCTACTGCCACGCCAACCGGATAATTGAACTCGCCAGGCTTCCCGCCGCGCTTGCCAACCGTCTTCTCCAGTTGCAGGGTATCGAGGTTGTAGACCAGGATCTGGTGAAGATGAGAATCCACCACAAACAGGCGGCGCCGTTGCTCATCCAGCGCCATGTAGGTGGGATTCTTCAGTCCGGTGTCGTTGCCGAGAGTCGCCGCGATATGGCCATTGGTGTCGAACTTCATGACCTGATGAAGGGCAGCGTCGGCGACGTAGAAATTGTCTTGGGCATCGACTACCAATCCGAGCGGAGTCTTGAAGGTGATTCCCTGGTCGCCCTGGAAGCGCGTGATGTGGTGCTTTTCCTTTTCGATGATGTAGACCATCGACTTCTGGGTGGCGACGATGAATACCCGCCCCTTGGAGTCAACGCCCACGCCCGAGGGACGCTCGAAGGCTTCTTCGACGTTGGGATCGCCGTTGCCGACTACTTTGTCCACCCAGGACTGCTTTTTGCGGGGCTCGATATCGAAATTGTTGGAATAAGTTTCGAGATACTTCACGCGCGGCTTGTCGGGAGGCAGAGGCCAGACCATGTTCACTGGAGCGGCCGCAGCATTGTCTTTGTTCTTGTCTTTCGCGGAAGCCATGGGCGCCAACCCGGCTACCATCACTAGGGCCAGGAGCGTGAACATCAGCGATTTGAGGATTCTCGTCATCATGGCTAATTCGACCCCGATTTCTGCGGCGGTGCGGCCGGCCGTTCATTGATGATCTTTCTTTGTTGGTCCTGGAGTTCCTTGCGGTTCTTCTCTTCGATTGGGCCGAACTTCTTTTGTGCTTCTTCGCTCACCTTGTTTTCAAACGTCTCGTGGCACGCAGCGCAAACGTCTCCGTTATTGGTCTTCACGGTGATGATCAGTTTGTCCTGAGCAGCGGCGTGCGACTCGTGGCAGCTCAAGCAGGTCATCTTGTCCTTGCGCAATGGATCGGGCACATCCGCGATGGGATGCTTCGCGAAGGGATGTCCGGTCTTGGTCGCCATGCTGGGAACGATTTTGGGAACCTGCTCGAAGTCCGCCTTCGGCATGGAAGCTTTGCCGCCGAACAGCGCGACGGTGTCGTCCATTTTCTGGCGCGTGGCGTGGCACTCGAGACAGAGCGCGTTGCCTTCGGCTCTGAGTTGTTTCGGATAGTCGCTGGTATGGGGGTCGTGGCAATCGACGCACTGTCCTTTTTCGTAGGGTCCGTGCAGGACTTCCTCTTTGGATTTGTCGTGGCAAGTGAAACAGAGCTGTTCTTTGGGAGTGGTGAAATCCACTGTAGTGGTTTCGCCCTGGGTCTTCACGTCGTGACAGGTGGTGCAACCCATGGCGATTGCGGAATGCACTGCTTTGCCCTTCGCCTTGTCGTCGTGGCAGGAGGCGCAGTCGGCATCCTTATCGAGCTTCACCGGGTGTTCGACGGCTGCCAAACGCATGGCAGTGGCCAGAACCACCAGGAGGAGCATCAGGAGCGATTTCTGCGAGTACTTCACGGCAACCTCCGCAGGTGTAAATGCAAGCCATTGGCCGCAGCGCGGGGCTCTGTGAATTTTTTCAACGCAGAATGTAAGTTCTGCGAAATGAGGAGATTGAGATCGTGCGGACGCGCTGTTGCATTTTGTCTCAGCCCATCTTCTTTATTGAAATGGGCCATCTCCCGCAGTGGCATCGGTGAAATGACCCAAGTGCGCACGAAGGACGGTGCGGAGATTTTGGTGCGTTCCGAAATGGAAATATGGGTCAGCATTCCCGTCACGACACATTCCACACGGGAGCCGAAGCGTTCCGTAGGATTTGAATCACCTCGGGATGTGACCTGGATCACACAGCGGGTGGGTCAAAACCCCGCTTCCCGCTGATTCGCTGTGTGATATGGCCCAGCCTGAGGCGCGTGCGCTTTTGCCTCGAAATGGCCAACTCCATGGAAGCCAAGCACTTGAATAAATTCCCGGTTCTGGCGCAGTACGTGCTTTTCCTACAGGCGGAACAAGAGGCACTCATATGGCTGGATCCCTGACAACTATGGGTCGCAAGTTTTGGCAGACGATCAGTTCGATTAAAACGGGAGTCATTCTGCTGATCCTGGTAGTGATCGTTTCAGCAGCCGGCACCATCATTCTTCAGCGGCCGGTGACCGATCCGGAGGAGATGCAGCGGGCGTATTCCCCTCAAATGCTGCACCTGCTGGACGCACTGCGGTTGACTGACATCTTTCACGCGTGGTGGTTCGTGCTGTTGCTGGTGATGGTGAGTTTCAGCATTGTGGCGGCTTCGATCCAACGCTTCCCGAACGCGTGGCGTTATTTTGCGCGGCCTTACAAGAACACCGACGAGATTTTCCGCAAGGCGCTTCCCAACCAGGCCCGCATCGCGGTCACCGACGAGAAGTTTGCGCTCGGGGCCGCGGAACGGGCCTTTCGCCGCATGCATTTGAAACCAGAGCACGTCGCGCGCGACGAACATCGGTCGCTCTACGCGGAGAAACACCGGATTTCCGAATTCGCCGTCTACATCGTTCATGCCAGCCTGCTACTGATCTTCCTGGGCGGGATCGTGGATGCAGTATGGGGATGGCGCGGGTTCGTATCGCTCACCCGCGGCGAAGTGTCGAGCCAGGTTCGACTGCAGGACGGCACGGTTCGCCAGCTTCCGATTTCCATTCGTTGCGAAGCAGCCGGCCAGGAAAACTACACCGACGGCACCCCAAAGAAGTGGTGGTCGAAGCTGGTGGTGGTGGACGGCGGCAAGGATGTTCTGCGCAAAGAGATCGTGGTCAATGATCCCCTGGTATATGGCGGGATCCGCTTTTATCAATCCAGTTATGGCATGACCGGCAAAGTGGACAAGCTGATCCTGAACGCGAGTTCGGTACAGAACGTCGGTGCGCCGCAAGAGCTCAGCCTGAATGTGGATGAAGTTGCGCAGCTCGATCCCGATACTACGGTCAAGTTCGCGGAATTCATCCCCGATTACGTCATCGGCGATGGGCAGATATACGCCCGCTCCACACAACTAGAAAATCCCGCAGCGCACCTGATTGTGGAATCAAAAAAGACGGGAAAGGCGCTGAACTACTGGATTCCGGCGATCGAAGGCTTCGCGCAAAATGCGGACTCACCCTACAAGTTCGAGCCCAAGGATTTGAAGATGGCGTACTTCACCGGGCTGCAAGTTTCTCACGAACCCGGGCAGTGGGCGGTGTGGGCCGGAGTGGTGCTGATGGGCCTGGGGCTGGCGGTGGTGTTCTACCTGGTGCACATGCGCTTCTGGGCGACGATCGTTCACGAGGCGAACGGCACATCGCACCTATGGGTAGGCGGGGCCGCGAACAAGAACAAAGACGTATTCGAGCAGAAGTTTCAGAAGTTAGTTGAGGAGATCAAGGCGGAACTAAGCCAGCAAAAAGTAACGTGCATCCCGGAGCACGAGCACGAACCTTCGTTGACCGGAGTCGGGAGCCGGTAAAGAAGGAGGACTAATTTTTATGGCGCGTACACGAGTGGAGCAGCAACCCGCGGCGACCGGCACCATGCTTGTAGTGATGGTCGGGCTGAGCGTTGCGTTCCTGCTTTTCATGGCGTTTCTGAATGTGGTGAAGACCGGTAATTTACTGAACGAATCGAACCTGCTTTACGCCGCCTTGATTTTCTACGCAGGCGCCGGTGCGCTGTATCTCGGATTTGGGGTTACCGGCATTCCCTCTTATATCCGTTTTGCTTCGCTCGCAACCTGGGCGGGCCTGGTGGCCAATACCGGGGCGGTAGCGCATCGCTGGTATGAGGCGGGGCATCCGCCGTTCGCGAGCATTTATGAAATGCTGCTGAGTTTTGTATGGACGCTGGCGGCGCTGACGCTGATCGCAGAGAAGAAGTACGGAGTGAAGGTGATCGGGACCGTCACCATGCCGGTGGCGATTGTGGGCGTGGTGCTGATGCAGTTGCTGCGCACCGAGGTCCATCCGCTGGTTCCCGCATTGCAGTCCACGTGGCTGCACGTGCATGTGACTCTGGCCATGCTGGCATATGCAGCGTGCGCGCTGAGCTTTGCTCTGGCGATGATGTTCTTGATCCAGGATCAGATGAAGACGGAGACGTTCCTGGCCGCGACCAGTTTGTTTTCGATCGCGACTTACGCGGGCATCCTCACCCGCTTCGAAAAATGGGGTGGCCTGAACGTCATTGGATGGAATGCGGAACAGAAATCGGAAATCTTCCTGGCCAAGGGAGTGCGGCTGTTCGTGGTCATTCCGGACCTGGGCTGGTTGATGTTAGTCGTGCTCGTCGCCGTCGCCGCACCGTTCGTGCTTTATCTGGCAGCCCGCTTGAAAGAGGACGAAAGCTTTCTGGCAATGGCGAACCGGGCTGTGTTTGTCAGTATCCTGCTGCAAGTTTTATCGCTGGTGTTTTTCCTGCTGCGAGTGCGGGATGGGCGTTATCCGTCACTTGATGCGGACGGACTTTTCCCAACCAGCCTGCAGGCGAGCCCATTCATCCTTTCGGGGCTGGTGGGAGGCATCTTCGTTTCGCTGCTGTATCTGCTTTTGCTGTGGCGGCGCACGGACCTCCAACGAATGCTGCCCTCATCAGAAGACCTGGATCGGATTACTTACAAGACGATTGCGATTGCCTTTCCTTTACTTACCCTGATGATTGCCGCTGGAGCGTACTGGGCGAATCGCACCTGGGGTTCCTACTGGAGCTGGGATCCCAAGGAAACCTGGGCTGCGATTACGTGGCTGGTGTATGCCGGCTACCTGCACATGCGCATCACTCGCGGATGGCGCGGGCGGCGGGCGGCTTACTTCGCCATTCTGGGATTCGGCGTGGTGATGTTCACCTTCTTCGGGGTTACGTATCTGTTGCCTGGACTGCACGCGTATGCCTAATCAAAAGCAAATGCGAGACCCAGCGCAACAGACTCGGGCGGAAGCGGAACCGGGAACCGCTTCCGTCCGTTTTGCTTCCGACAAGCGGCGGCCGGTGGCTGTGCGGGACCGCCGTTCGCAGCAGTTGAACCTGCGGAGTGCACAGGAAAGTTCCGGAGTGTCCTTCTTTCGGGTGAACTGGCAGCTGAAGGCGATCTTGCCGGTAGCCTTCGTGTTGCTGAATGGACTTTTGCTGTTCATGCTGGCAACGGTATCGTGGCGTGATACCGAGCGACACACCATCCTGTATGTGGCCGGCGCGGGCGCGGTGGCAATCTGCGCAGCGCTGCTTTTCGCACTTACACTTTTCGTACAGCGCCCGATGGTAGAACTCCAGGAACAGATTGAACGTGTCGGCGAAGGGGATCTGAATGTCAAAGTGAGCTTTTTTAGTCGCAACGACGAGATCGGAGATCTGGGGCGCAATTTCAACCGCATGGTGGAGCAGTTGCGGGAAAGCCGCGAAGAAATTCAGCGCCTGCATCAGACGCAGATGTCCCGCGCGGAACACCTGGCCACGCTGGGAGAACTGGCTACCGGACTGGCGCACGAAATTCGCAACCCACTCGCCGGAATCGCCGGGGTGATTGAGATTATCGGTCGCGACTTGCCTTCCACCAGCCCGGCGCGAGCGGTGGTGAAAGATGTTCGACAGGAAATTGCGCAGATCAATCACATCATCACCGACTTGTTGCAGACAGCGCGGCCGCATCCTCCGGAAATTCGGCGCAGTGACCTGAACACGACGGTGGAGCATTCGGTGATGCTGGCACGGCAGCAGGCATTGTCGAAGCCAATCAAGATCGAACTCAAGAAAGACACAGCGCTGCCGGAAGTCGAGCACGATAGCGATCAAATTCACCAGGTGCTGCTGAACCTGCTGCTGAATTCGATCCAGGCCATCGAAGGACAGGGAACCATCACGGTGACCATCGGCGAGGAAGGCAGCGATGCGGTGATTGCGGTTTCGGACACGGGGCGTGGCATTCCCGCAGAACACTTGCCCAATATCTTTCGTCCTTTCTACACTACCAAGGGCAATGGAACCGGGCTGGGGTTATCGCTGGCCAAGCGGATTGTCGAAGAGCACGATGGCAGAATTGAAGTCGAAAGTTCGGCAGCGCAAGGGACGAAATTTGTAGTTCTGTTACCCATTTCGCGTGCCTACAAAGTAGAGGCCGTCAGCTAAGTTTGCCCTCATTGCCATATCCCTGCTCGTAGTAAGCTACCTCTGTCCCATGGCATCCGAGAAAATCCTGGTCGTGGATGACGAGCGCCTGGTGCGCTGGTCGTTGCGGCAGAAGTGTGAAGAGTGGGGATATCACGTCGCCGAAGCGGAAACCGGCGAAGCTGCGTTGAAGCTGGCGCAGCACGAAACCCCTGACTTAATCCTGCTGGACGTCCGCTTGCCGGATATGAGCGGGCTGGATGTTCTCGAGCAGATGAAACGAAACGGTGACGCTCGCGCGGTCATCATGATCACCGCCGATCCGCAACTGGACGACGTGAAACACGCGCTCAAGCTGGGCGCGTACGACTTTGTCGGCAAGCCTCTGGATTTCGAAGAGCTCAGCGTCGCCATCAAGAATGCGCTGGAGACCACGCGCCTGCGACACGAGGTGCAGAGCCTGCGGGGCGAGGTTCGGAGAAGGACTGGGTATCACGAGGTCATTGGGACCTCGGCGAAGATGACGGAGTTGATGAATTTCGTCCGCAAGGTCGCGGCCAGCGAAGCGACCACCATCCTGATCCAAGGGGAAAGCGGGACCGGCAAGGACCTGATTGCCAAGGCGATCCATTACGAGAGCACGCGGCAGGAAAAACCATTTGTGGCCATCAACTGTTCGGCGATTCCGGAAACGTTGATGGAAGCGGAGCTGTTTGGCCACGAGAAGGGAGCGTTCACCGACGCCAAGCAGATGAAGAAGGGTTTGTTCGAGATGGCGGACGGGGGCACGCTGTTTCTGGACGAGATTGGAGAACTTTCGCCGCTGCTGCAAGCCAAGCTGTTGCGCGTACTGGAAGATCAGGTGATTCGCCGGGTGGGCGGCGTACGCGACATGCAGGTGGATGTACGCGTGATTGCGGCGTCGAACCGGGATTTGGAAAAGGCGGTTCGCGAGAATCAATTCCGGCAGGATCTTTATTATCGCCTGGCGATCATTGCGATCTTCATTCCGCCGCTGCGGGATCGGAAAGAGGATATCGGCCCGCTGGTGGAATTTTTTATCGAGCGGTACAACACGAAGTTCAAGAAGTCGGTACGCGGCATTGCCGAAGAGACCCGGCGTTTGTTGATGGGACACAACTGGCCGGGCAACGTTCGCGAACTGAAGAATTCTATCGAGCGCGCCATGATCCTGGAAGACGAACCGCTGCTGCGACCGATCTATCTGCCATTCTCGGTGGCTGAGTCGGGTGGGTTGACGGCGTTTGAGCGTACGGCGCCGAACGACGGAGGGCTTCAGCTTTCGAACGGCCGCACTCTGCCGCGCCTTTATATTCCCGAGGGTGGCACGTCACTGGAAGAGATGGAGCGAGCCATGGTGGAATTGGCCATGCGGCAGGCGGATGGAAACCAAACCCATGCGGCGCGGCTACTCGACATCTCGCGGGACGCGCTGCGCTACAAGCTAAAGAAGTTTGGCCTGATCCATGGAGATGAAGATGGAGAAGTGGCTGGGCAAGGCAATCCTGCCGAAGAACACCGCACGCGGTAAAAATTTGCACACATAAAAAATGGAGCTCGACCCGGGGGCGGACCGAACTCCTTAGGGGGCAGGTAAAGTCCAGTTCAAAACTGGGCAGGGAGAAACTTCCGCACGTCCGGAAATTTCGGTTGCATTTGCACGTACTATGACGAAGCCGGAACAGGATGTACTAACATGCGATTTGCTCTGTTTCGTTATCCAGATAGAGCAGTTGTTCCAGCAGTCCAGCCAAAGCTAACTTCCTGAAAATGCTGACTAATGAGGCGCGAACCTGGTCTTCGTCGACGCCGAGCCGCTGCGCCATCACCCGGTCGGGAAGGCCTTGCGCCACCAGGCGAATCAAAGCCCGGTCAAAGGCGGTAAGTAAATTCTGGGCCTCGGGGAAAACGCTGGCAGCCGGTTTCAAACTCACCAAAGCACCGTGTTCGAGATGTGAACCAAGTTCAAAAAGCATGTTTGAGATGCACCGATTTTGCGCATTGATATGTTAGGTTTTGCAACTTCTGTGACGCGCTGGATTGTTGGTTTGCTAACAGCAGAAGGGCAACAGAAAATATTTCTTTTTGCGGGACGAAAACAGGCAAGTTGATGATATACAAGGTTGATCGCTGCGCTATCGGGCAGTGCTCCACCGCTCGAAAAACGTGGAACGCAGCCCCGAAATCATGGGCCAAGAGCACATTCTGAATCGGGCGGACATCTTTGGTGCGGAATGCGCCGAAGGGCCCCGCCGCGCCAACTCTCTCGAAGAAAACATCGTCGATCTTTATGCGGCGATGCGACCCTCTCTCCTCGGGTATGCGTATCAAGTGGTGGGCTCAGCCGGCGAGGGAGAGGATCTAGTGCAAATGGCGTTCCTGAAGCTATTCGACCAGATGCAACGCAAGGCAGAAATTTTAAACGTGCGCAGCTGGTTGTATCGCGTAATACACAATCTCGCTATCGATCACATCCGGCGGCGTGGAGTTCATGAAGTCGCGTGCGCGGAATGGCTTTCCGCGCGCAACTTGACCGATACGCCGCGTTCTACAGAAAACGATTTGATCGTGCAGGAACAGATTGCCAATTCGCTGCAGGTGCTCAACGAGCGGGAGAGACACTGCCTGATGCTTCGCGCCGAAGGTTTGAGTTACCAGGAAATTGGCGACGTACTGGGCATCAGTCAGAAATCGGTCAGCGTGTACCTGGCTCGCGGCCTGAAAAAGTTTGAGGTGCGGAATGAAGCGCGGGCCTGATCCCAAGCCAATCCTGCCGCCGCACCTGAATGATGCGCAGATCATCGCGTGCCTGGACGGCGAACTGCAAGCCGGGGATCTGCAGAATTCCAAGAGCCATCTGGAGAGCTGTTGGATCTGTCGCAGCCGCGCGGGGATGATCCAAGGGAGCATTGAAAGTTTCGTGCGCAGCCGACAGGCGCGCCTTCCAGAACCCACCGCGTTCGACGAAAGCCGGGTGGAACAATTCCGCCAGCGTCTGCTGCGACACTCCCGCGAATCGCAAGCTTCTTCCCACGTGACGGACCGCGTGCTTGAAAGCTTTGAGGGCTGGCGAGGCTGGCTGAGACGCGTAAGCGCCGGGGTGCTCGAGCATCGCCAGGCAGCAATCGCATCGGTCATGGCCGCTTGCCTGGTGGTGGTGATGTTCACGGACGTGCTCAACACCAGGGTATCGGCGGACACGATCCTTACGCGGGCAACATCGTATGAAACCTCTCATGCTGCGCAAGCGGGGCAAGTCACACGGACTTCGCTGCGGGTAGAACGCATTGCGCGTCACGGCGAATCACGCTCGCTGGGAAATATCACCGTGGTGCGGGATTCGCAAGGACCGACATACGTCACCGGGCAGACTGCTGTGGCTGGATCGCTGGAGATGGTTTCCCGGAATTCGGGTACGATCGCGGCGAACTTGTTGCACTCGGTATTCGCTCCCGGCGGCGAAGATGACCAGGTGTTGCGATATTTAACCGCGCAACAGTGGGTACCGGATGTCTCGTCGGCAAGTTTCCGCGAACTGGTGGCGTCTCGCAATCGGCAAGACACTGCGGTGACCCGGTCCGGATCCGCCATGGAGTTGCATTATCCCTTCGCGTCGGGACACGTATCGGGAATCTCAGAAGCCATGCTCACGGTAAACGGCAGTGATTACTCGCCGTCGCAACTGAGTATTTTCACCGGTTCCGCGGACCAGAGCCGTGAGTACCGCTTCACCCGAACCGCCTTTGTGGTGGAGCCTCGGCAGACTGAAGTCGCCCACCTTGGGGGCACGATCGACTTGCCGGGAACGGTGAATGGACATGGCGGGGCAAACGGACCGACCCACAAACCTTCGCCGTTGACGTACCTGAATTCGACGGCCAGCGATCAGGAAGTGGCCGTCGCGACCGCCCTGCATAAAGCGGATGCCTGCCTGGGCGAGGAAATTTATCTGTTCCCGATGTCGGACGGGTCATTGCTGGTGCAGGGATTGGTGGACGGTCCAGCGCGCCGGGGAGCGATTCGAGACTCCCTGAAAGCCATCGCGGGGCCGCTGCGCATCGAGCTGTTCGTACCGCGAGAATTGAAGAGTGGCGCCGAGCTATATGCCTCGCCGGATGCGTTCAGCGACCGGCTGCCGTCGGGCGGAACGGCAAGCTACACCGCGACGTTGGCCGATCTTTCCAGCGCGAGGATGCCGCTTTACGACCAACTCCATAAACACTTCGTGCAGACCGGAGTGGCGCCCGACGGCATCGACAAGCAGATCGCGGTTTTCTCCAACGAGGTGGTTACACTGGCGCGACAGACTTTCCTGCACGCGTGGGCGCTCAAAAAGCTGGACCGCGAGTTCTCGGCGGAACGGACAGCCAAGTTGGGCCCATCGGCGCTGGCACAGATTGAGCAGATCCGCCAGGATCACCGGCGCTGGATTTCAAACCTGGCCCACGAGCAAGCTGAAATGCTCTCTCACGTGGCGGACTCGCCGGTGACAGCCTCCTTGTCGGACGACTCCCATACGCAGGACTCTATGAGTCTGCTTCGCTTGGCCCAAGAGCAGAACGACTTGGTCCGTTCCCTGTTCACCAGTTCGACGGCTAGCCCCGAGACTTCGGGCAGCCTCTCGCGGCTGCTCTCCGTACTTCAGCGGATGGGTTCCTAGGCCGGGCCAGAATTTACAATTGAAGACGTACTACCGCTGTCAGTAGCAGAACTGTGCGTGTTATGCTTCTGCATTACGCTCGCCCCGTTTGTGCTGTTTTCTGCACACCGTTTCGACAAACGAATGGACTCTCGGGAAGAGACTGTTACAGCCCGCCTGCTCTCGGTGACCCTACTCCTCGTAGTGTGCTTTGGACTGTCCGGGCTGGCCTGTGCCCAGAGAGCCAGCGTGGAGGGAGCAGTTTCCGACCAGACTGGTGGCCTGCTTTCGGGAGTGAAGGTCACCCTGCTCAACCTGGACCAGGGATTGAAGCGGGAAGCGGTCACGAACGTGAGCGGCTACTTCAGCGTGCCGCTTCTTCAGCCTGGCCAATACCTGATCACCGCACAGAAGGATGGGTTTGCAGTCGCAGAAATCGAGAATGTCATCCTTCACGTCGGGGACGTGCGAGGGCTCAGCATCAAGCTGCGCCTGAGTGCCGCGCCGGTTGAGGTGCAGGTATCCGACCAGAGCCAGCAGGTGGAGACGATCAGTCCAAGCCTGGGCAAGGTGGTCACCGGAGACGTGGTTCGGAACGCGCCGCTGGACGGCCGCGACATTCGCGATCTCGCCTTGCTACAGCCCGGGGTAACTCCTACCGACTATGACTTTTCGCGCAACGGGGTGGGAACGTTCAACGTCAATGGCGGGCGTAGCGATTCCGTCAACTACTTGCTGGATGGCGGGCTCAATAACGATCTGATCGACAATCGGGCGGTCTACGTTCCGAACCCCGATACGGTGGCAGAGTTTCGCATCCTGACGAGCAATTATCCGGCTGAATACGGGCGGAATTCGGGCGGCGTGATTTCCGTAGCTACGCAGTCGGGCACTAAGACGCTGCATGGAACGCTGTTTGATTTTTTGCGCAACGATGCACTGAATGCAAACAGCTTCTTCAACAAGCAGAATGATTTGCCGCGCAATGTACTAAAGCGCAACCAGTTCGGGGGAACGCTGGGCGGCCCGCTGGTGATCCCCCATGTCGTGGATCGGAAAGACCGGTTCTTCTTTTTCGTTGGCTACCAGGGAGAGCGACTGGTGGAGAATCAACCTCTGCACAACGTGCCAACCTTCACGCCAGCCGAACTGAATGGCGATTTCTCGCAGGCGGCAGGAAACGGTCCGGATCCCGGGGTAGCGGCGTTTCTGCAGGCGAATCCATTTTTTCAGCCGGATCCCACGTTGGCAGCGCAAGGCGTTATCGATCCCATGCGAATCAACAGCGTGTCAAAGAACT
>Ga0070741_10015226_pt1 | contig 13088 bp, 11 predicted proteins | sample Coa_R1_4_FD_66440 | JGI IMG/M metagenome (GOLD analysis project Ga0070741, IMG submission 66440) | Surface soil microbial communities from Centralia Pennsylvania, which are recovering from an underground coalmine fire - Coalmine... | ecosystem: Environmental > Terrestrial > Soil > Unclassified ...
CCGGTGCCGCCCGGCTTCACCATCACGACCGAGGTCTGCACGTACTTCTACGACCACAAGCGCACCTACCCGCCGGATCTGAAGGCGCAGATGCAGACCGGCCTCGCGTCCATCGAAAAGCAGACGGGCAAGACGTTCGGCGACGTGAAGAACCCGCTGCTCGTGTCGGTGCGCTCGGGCGCGCGCGACTCGATGCCCGGGATGATGGACACGATTCTCAACCTCGGGCTGAACGACGAGACCGTCGACGGGCTCGCGGCCAAGACGGGCAACCCGCGGTTCGCGTGGGACTGCTACCGGCGCTTCGTCCAGATGTACGGCGACGTCGTCCTCGGCGTGCAGAAGCGTGCGGGCGAGGATCACGAGCCGTTCGAGACGGTGATTCACGAGTTGAAGCACGAGCGCTACCACCGCGACATCGAGGACACGAAGCTCACGCCCGAGGACCTGAAGGAACTGGTCGCGCGCTTCAAGGCGCTCGTCAAGGAGCGCGCCGGGAAGGACTTTCCCTCCTCGCCCTGGGATCAGCTGATGGGCGCCGTCGGCGCGGTGTTCGGATCGTGGATGAACGACCGCGCCATCGTCTATCGCCGGAAGTACAACATCCCCTCCGAGTGGGGGACGGCGGTCAACGTGCAGGCGATGGTGTACGGCAACACCGGCGATCGGTCGGGATCCGGCGTCGCGTTCACCCGCAACCCGGCCAACGGCGAGAAGGAGTTCTACGGCGAGTTCCTGATCAACGCGCAGGGCGAGGACGTCGTCGCCGGCGTCCGCACGCCGCAGCCGGTCGCCGAGCTGAAGAAGACGATGCCGAAGGCGTACGCGGAGCTCGAACGGATCCGGCAGACGCTCGAGAAGCACTTCAAGGACGTGCAGGATTTCGAGTTCACCATCGAAGACGAAGTGGTCTACATGCTCCAGACGCGCAACGGCAAGCGCACGGCGATGGCGGCGCTCAAGTTCTCGATGGACATGGTCAGGGAGAAGCTGATCGACTGGAAGACGGCCGTCACACGCAATCCCGCCGATCAGCTCGATCAGCTGCTGGCGCCGGTGTTCGACGCCACCGAATCGGCGAAGGCGAGGGCGATTGCGACCGGCCTGCCCGCGGGCCCGGGCGCGGCGTCTGGGCAGATCTACCTGAACGCCGATCGCGCCGTCCAGGCGGCCGATCGCAAGGAGCAGGTGCTGCTCGTCCGCATCGAGACGTCCCCCGAAGATCTGCGCGGCATGATTGCCGCCGAGGGCATCCTGACCGCGCGAGGCGGCGTGTCGTCGCACGCGGCGCTCGTCGCGCGGCAGATGGGCAAGGTCTGCGTCTGCGGCGCCTCGGCGCTCGACATCGACTACCAGGCGCGGACGGTCAAGGTGGACGGCCAGACGTTCAAGGAAGGCGACTGGCTCTCGATCGACGGCACGGCGGGCAAGGTCTTCGCCGGGCGCGTCAAGACCGCGCCCTCCGAGATCGTCGCGGGGCTGATCGAGGGTGACGAGGCGGCCCGCCGGACGGAGAAGTTCAAGAGCTTCCAGCAGCTGATGAAGTGGTGCGACCAGGCGACGCGGATGTCGGTCCGCACCAACGCCGACACGCCGGAGCAGGCGAAGAACGCCATCGCGTTCGGCGCGGTCGGCATCGGCCTGTGCCGCACCGAGCACATGTTCTTCGAAGGCGATCGCATCGACGCGATGCGCGAGATGATCCTCGCCGACACCGTCGACGCGCGCAAGGCGGCGCTCGCGAAGCTGCTGCCGTACCAGCGCGAGGACTTCGTCGGCATCTTCCGCGCGCTCGACGGGCTGCCGGCGACGATCCGCTTCCTCGACCCGCCGCTCCACGAGTTCCTGCCGCACACGAAGGAGCAGCAGGCGGCGCTCGGGAAGAAGCTGGGCATCACGGCGGAGCGGATCCACCAGCGCGTCGAGCAGCTGCACGAGTTCAACCCGATGCTCGGCTTCCGCGGCTGCCGTCTCGGCATCGACTTCCCGGAGATCTCCGAGATGCAGGCGCGCGCCGTGTTCGAAGCGGCGGCCATCGTCCAGAAGAGCGGGACCAAGGTGAAGCCCGAGATCATGATCCCGCTCGTCGGCTTCAAGAAGGAGCTCGACCTCCAGGTCGAGCTCGTGCACCGCGTCGCGAAAGAGGTCCAGGCCGAGAAGAAAGTGAAGCTGAATTACATGGTCGGGACGATGATCGAGATCCCGCGCGGCGCGCTCACGGCCGACGAGATCGCCCAGACCGCCGAGTTCTTCAGCTTCGGGACGAACGACCTCACGCAGACGGGTCTGGGCATGTCGCGCGACGACTCGGGGTCGTTCCTGCCGCACTACCAGGAGCTCGAAATCGTGAAGAAGAACCCGTTCGCGACGATCGACGGCAGCGGCGTCGGCCAGCTCGTCGAGATTGCCGTGACCAAGGGCCGCCGCACGCGGCCGGACATCAAGCTCGGGATCTGCGGCGAGCACGGCGGCGATCCCGACTCGATCCACTTCTTCGAGAAGGTCGGCCTGGACTACGTCAGCGCGTCGCCGTTCCGCGTGCCCGTCGCGCGCCTTGCGGCGGCCCAGGCCGCGCTCGCGAGGAAGTAGGGAAGGCGGCGGAGGGAGCCGCGGCTCCCTCGGCACGACCTCGCATGGTCACGATCTTCGTCTACCGCCAGGGCCGATGCGACCACGTGACGAGCATCGATCGCGTGTGGCTCAATCCGGCCGCGGGCGCTGTGCTCTGGGTGGATCTTGACGCGCCGTCGATTCCCGAGTCGCTGATCCTGAGCGACACCTTCGGGTTCCACCCGCTCGCGGTCGAGGACGCGATGTCGACCGGACAGCCGGCGAAGGTCGAAGCGTACGACGGCCACCTCTTTGCGGTCCTCCGCTCCCCTGACGGCGAGGTCGACTTCTTCGTCGGCCACACGTTTCTCGTCACGGTGCACCACCACGACTCGAAGGCGGTCGCCGAGTTCGTCGACAACGCGAAGCACTCTCCGCGTCCGCTCGTCGAGGGGCCGGTCGCGCTGTTCCACCGGATCGCGGACGCGCTCGTCGACCGCTACCGCCCGGCGGTCGAACGGCTCGTCGAGCGCGCCGCCGACGCCGAACGGCAGGTGTTCGAGAAGCCGTCGACGTCGGCCATCCGCGACGTGCTCGCCCTCCGCCGCGAGGCGTTCGACCTGCGGCACGACGCGGCGGCGCAGCGCGCGGTCGTCGAGCGCCTGGCCCGGCGCGAGTTCGTCGACATCAGCACCGACATCGCCTTCCGGTTCCGCGACATCCACGATCATCTCGTCCGCGTCACCGACGACGTGGAGGCGCTGCGCGACCGCCTCGACGGGCTCCTGACCGTGTCGGTCGGCCTCGCGGGCGCGCGGCGCTGGATCTAGGCCGCGCGGAGATCGAGCCATGGCCAAGGTCCACCGCCTGCCCGACGACCTCGCCAACCAGATCGCTGCTGGCGAGGTCGTCGAGCGTCCCGCCTCGGTCGTCAAGGAGCTGGTCGAGAACGCGATCGACGCCGGCGCGACGCGGATCGCGATCCACGTCGAGCTCGGCGGCAAGAAACAGGTGCGCGTCGAAGACGACGGCGAGGGGATGGCGCCGGAAGACGCGCGCCTCGCGCTCGAGCGTCACGCCACGAGCAAGATCCGCCGCGCGGACGACCTCGCGGCGATCCGGACGATGGGATTCCGCGGCGAAGCGCTGCCGTCGATCGCGTCGGTGTCGCACTTCGTGCTCCGCACGCGCGCGCGCGGCGAGGTCAGCGGCACCGAGATTCGCGTCAACGGCGGAGCCGTCGGATCGATCGTGGAGATCGGCGCGGCCGAGGGCACGACCATCGAGGTCAACGACCTGTTCTACAACCTGCCGGCCCGGCGCAAGTTCCTCAAGTCCGACGCCGCCGAAGCGGCGCAGGTCTCGCGCATCGTCACGCAGCTCGCGCTGGCGTATCCCGAGGTGGGGTTCGCGCTGACGAGCGCCGGCCGCACGGTGCTGCGCTGTCCGCCGAGCGCGTCGCTCCGCGATCGCCTCTACCAGATCTACGGCGACCGCAACGATCTCGTCGAGATCCGCAAGCAGGCGGGCGGGCTGGCGCTGACCGGCTTCGTCGCGGCGCTCGCCGACCAGGGGCCGACGCGCGGCGCCCAGCACGTCTTCATCAACCGGCGCATCGTCAAGGACCGCACCATCGCGCACGCCATCATCGACGCGTACAGCCAGGCGTCGATCAAGGAGCGCAGCCCCGAAGTGCATCTCTTCATCGAGATGGACCCCGAGGCGGTCGACGTCAACGTGCATCCGACGAAGGCGGAAGTGCGCTTCCGCGAGCAGTCGCTCGTCCACGAGGTCGTGCGCCGCGCGCTGATGGAGGCGCTGGGCCAGGGCGGCGCGCCGCAGCTGCAGCTGCAGCCCGAGTCGATCGCGCCGGGATCGCCGGTTGCGATGTCCCTGCCCGGCGCGCTCTCGGGCGCCTATCCGAATCGATGGATGCCGGCCGCGGCGCCGCCGCGTCCCGAATCGCCGCGCGCCGGCGCGCCCGAGGCGCTCGAGGCGTCGGAGGCGCCGGCGATCAGGCCGATGATCCCGCTCGGCCAGTTCCGCGACACCTTCATCATCGCGGTGGACGACGAAGGGGTGGCGATCATCGATCAGCATGTCGCGCACGAGCGCGTGCTGTTCGAGCGGGTGATGGAGCGGCTGACGTCGGGCGCGCTCGAATCGCAGCAGCTGCTGATTCCGATCCTCCTCGACTTGACGCCGTCGGCGCACCAGACGCTGGTGGCGCGCGCCGGCGAGCTGCAGCGCTTCGGCTTCGAGATCGAGAGCTTCGGCGCGGCGACGGTCCGCGTGACCGCCGTTCCCGCGCTGCTCGAACGATCGGACTGCGAGAAGGCCCTGACGTCGCTGGCCGACGATCTCGAAGGGCTCGATCGGGGCGCCGAGGTGCAGGATGCGCTCCAGCGAATCGCCGCCACCACCGCGTGTCATGCCGCCGTCAAGGCCAACGACCCGCTGACGTACGAGAAGATGACGCACATCCTCGACGAGCTCCGCGCCACCGCCTATTCGACCGTCTGCCCGCACGGCCGGCCGGTGATGCTGCGGCTGACGCGGCGCGAGATCGAGAAGAACTTCGACAGGATCTGACGATGAGCGGGGCGCATCTCGCGGAGCTCGTGCCGGTGCTGCAGGTGGCGATCGCGCCGGCCATCCTGATCTCGGGCGTCGGCCTGCTGCTGCTGACGATGACGAACCGCTTCGGGCGGATCATCGATCGATCGCGCATCCTCGCGGCCGCGATCCGCGGGGACAACGCGGACGAGCGGGCCCGCGCCGAGTCGCAGGTGATGATTCTGTGGCGCCGCGCGCGGCTCGCGCGGCAGGCAATCGTGCTCGGCGGCGTCAGCGTGCTGCTGGCCGCCGCGCTCGTCATCGTCCTCTTCGTCGCGGCGCTCGCGCACCTCGAGATCGCGGCGGCGATCGTGGCGCTGTTCGCCGCGTGCCTGCTGACGCTGATCGCGTCGCTCGTCGTGTTCCTCCGCGAGATCGACATCTCGCTCGAAGCGCTGAAGTACGACCTGTTCGGGCGCAAGCCGTGAGCGCGATCTACTACGTGGGGCGCCTCGCGCAGCTGCTCGGGATGTGGCTGCTGCTGGTCGACATCTTCACCGCGGGCCCGATGGGACCGAGCGCCAGCCTGTTCGGGTACGGCGTGGCGGTGTTCGTCGCGGGCTGGGCGTTGGTGAAAGTGAAAAAACGTCCATAGTGTGCTAGAGTGGCGTCAGTTCGCTTCCACGACAAATCGTAGGTAGCTCAGCGCTTTCCAAGCGAAAGGGCTCCCGCTTCGAGCGGGTCGCAAAGCTGGGACTCGACATGGGTGTCGAGCGTCCCTGCTGCCGAACTTGGAGTACTCATGATCTCGCGTCGGATCGTTTTCGCCGCCTCCATTGTTGCCACCGCGACCTCGTTCTTCACCCTCGGACTGATGCATGGCCGCCAGCGCGATCTGGCGACGCGTGCCTCGTACGAACGCGAACTGCAGGAGCTGCGCGCGGAAGTGCGCGGCGGCCTCGACCGGTGGTCGCGCACGAGCGCCGTCGTGCCGGCCGCGACGATCGGCAAGACGTCGCGACGCGACGAGCTCGGCGAAGGCGGCACGCCGGCGGCGCGCGCGCGCATCGTGGCCGAGATCAAGAAGGAGCTCGAGAGCGAAATGGGGCTGCTGCCGGTGCAGCTGCTGCGCGACCGGCGGTCGAGTTTCGTCGAGCTCTACTCCTACGACAATCTGGGCAAGACGAACTACGGCACCGCGGGCTATCTCGGGCACGGCTACTTCATCACCGTCAAGCACGCCGTCGTGGCGCTGCGCGAAGACGACGAGCGATCGACGTCGCGGAAGATCACGTCGGTGAAGATCGTCTATCAGGGCAAGGAGATCGCCGCGCGCGTGGTCGACACGGGCGACGCCGACGTCGAGGTCCACAGCGGCGACTGGGCGATCATCAAGACGAAGGAGCTCGATCTCCCGCCGCTGCACGTCGACACCTCGTTCGCCTACGACTTCGCCGACCCGATCTTCCGTCTCGGCAACGACTACTCGAAGGGCATCATCCTCTCGACCGGGTACGTGGGACAGCACACGAACACCGGCCTCGTCACCTGCCTCACCGACGGCCACCCGGGGGTATCGGGCGGCGGCGTCCTCAACCAGCGCGGCGATCTCGTCGGCATCCCGATCGGCCGAATGCAGGGCGATTACCGCTTCTCGTTCATCCTGCCGATCCGCGCCGAGATGCTTCGCAAGCTGCCGGTCGACGAGCAGCCGGTGCTCGCGCAGCAGGCGATCGCCGCCGAACAGCAGTAAAGGCCGCCGCGTCGGGGCGTCGGTATAATGCCGCCCCGATGAGCCACATTCGTCTCGGCGCACTCCTCGCGATCGCTCTCGTCGCTGTGGCGTCGGCGCAGCCGCGGACGCACGATCTCCCGCTCGATCCCTCGCATGTCCACTGGGGGTATTACGACGCGAAGGTGCCGCCGGCGCTGCACGTCGCGTCCGGCGATCGCGTCCGCGTCGAGACGATGGTGGCGGGCGGCCTGCAGCGGCTGCGGCTCGCGGGCGCGACCGAAGCCGAAATTCCCGATTCGCTGAAGGCGGTGGAGCGCCAGGTGACCGAACGCGGCCCGGGCGCGCATCCGATGAGCGGCCCGATCTTCGTCGACGGCGCCGCGCCTGGCGACACGCTCGAAATCCGGATCGCGGCGATCGAGTTCCTGCACAACTTCGGCGTCAACGCCTTCGCGCCGGGCAGCGGCATCCTGTCGGAGGACTATCCGTACTCCGCGCTGAAGCTCGTGCGCTGGCCGGCCGGCGCCACCGACGTCGAGTTCGCGCCGGGAATCCGGCTGCCGATTGCGCCGTTCTTCGGATCGATCGGCGTCGCGCCGCCGCCGCTCTCCGGCCGCATCTCGAGCCGGCCGCCCGGGTATCACGGCGGGAATCTGGACAACAAGGAACTGATCGCCGGGTCGACATTGTATCTGCCCGTCCACGTCGCGGGGGCGCTCGTGTCCTTCGGCGACGGCCACGCGCTGATGGGCGACGGCGAGGCGACCGGCACCGCGCTCGAGACCTCGCTCCGCGGCACGTTCGAGCTGCGCGTCCGGAAGGGGCAGCGGATCAAATGGCCGCGCGCCGAGACGCCGACGCACTTCATCGCGATGGGGCTCGACGAGGACCTCGACGCCGCCGCCCGCCTCGCCACCCGCGAGATGGTGGACTTCCTCGTCGCCGAGAAGCATCTCTCGCGCGACGATGCGTACATGCTGTGCTCGCTGGCGGGCGATCTGCGCGTCACGCAGGCGGTGGACGCGACCAAGGGCGTCCACATGATGATCGCGAAGCGGCTATTCCGCTGACTGCCCCTTGAACTGATCCTCGTCGTCCGCGAACAGCACGTTGAAGCTCGTGAGCGTGCCGTAGCAGCCGCTGATGTACGCCTGCAGCCGCACCTTCGCAGCGTCGGGCAGATCGGCGGCGTTCACCTGCTGCTCGAGCGTCCGCAGCCGGTTCCGCAGCATCACCACCTTGTGGAAGAACGTCTCGATCGGCCAGCTCTTCTCCTGCAGGCCCGGCGTACCGGGCCGCAGCACGAGCGATCCGCCGCGCCATTTCTCGGCGGGCGCGACCGCGGTGATGCCGGCCTCTTCGCGAATCACGCGGCGCAGGAGCAGCTCGAGATCGGCATGCGGATCGATCGACATCGGTGGCATCGTCCTTTCGCGTTCGCCGACGGTGGGAAACGTCCGCCGCCGCGCGTCGGGCTTCGGCGCGGCGCCTCGCGGCGCCGGGTCTGCAGCGTCCGGCGCGTGGAGGCCGGGCCTGGCGGATTCGGCGTCGATCCGCGGCCCGCCGCGGTAGTTGTGCTCGCTGCGGCAGTAGCCGCACGACACGCGGATCGGCCGGCCGTCCGCGTCGGCGGCGATCACCGTGTGCATGCGATCGGTCTTGCACGCGCGGCAGTAGTCCTCGAGGGAGTCGCCGGCCCGGTACGCGCGCGAAAGCGTCATGGTCGGATGTTATGATGCCACGATGATGAACGCGCGCGACTGCATCCTGTTCAGCGGCGGCGCGGCGGGCGCCGAGGCCGCATTCGGCGCGTGCGCCGAGCGCCACGGCATCGAGGAAGTGAACTTCACGTTCGACGGGCACAAGCTCGCCCGCCACCGCGGCGTCCGCGTCCTCAACCACGAGGAACTGCAGAACGGCGACGTCAGCCTCGAATACGTGTCGCGCCTGATGCACCGCCGCTACACCGACGCGCCGACCATCCGCAGGATCCTGCAGACGATCTGGTACCAGGTGAACAACGGCCAGGAAATCTACGTCGTCGGCCACATCCTCGACGACGGGACGGTGAGGGGCGGAACGGGGTGGGGCGCGGAGTTCGCGAAGCTGTGCAACAAGCCGCTGCACGTCTACGACCAGGATCAGGATGCCTGGTTCACGTGGAGCGGCAGCGACTGGCAGAAGCGCGCGGCCGACGACGGCCCGGTGATCACGCACGTCCACTTCACCGGGACCGGCACGCGCACCATGCGCGAGAACGGCGTGCGCGCGATCGACGCCCTCTTCACCCGGTCGTTCGGCGCTTCCGCTTGAGCTCCGCCCACGCGTCGAGCCGCCGCTTGATCTCCTTCTCGAACCCGCGATCCCTCGGCTCGTAGTAGCGGCGCCCGTCGAGCGCCTCGGGGAGGCACGACATGTCGGCGACGGCGTCGGGCTCGGCGTGCGCGTACCGGTAACCCTTGCCGTACTCCAGCTCCTTCATCAACTTCGTCGGGGCGTTGCGCAGGTGCAGCGGGACGGGCTGTGCGACGTCGCGATGCGCGTCCTCGGCGGCGTGGTTGTAGGCGTCGTACACCGCGTTGCTCTTCGGGGCGGTCGCGAGGTAGATGGCGGCCTGCGCCAGCGCGGTGTTGCCTTCAGGCATGCCGATGAAGTGAACGGCGTCCTTCGCGGCGACGGCGACGGTCAGCGCCTGCGGGTCGGCGTTGCCGACGTCCTCCGACGCGAACCGCACCAGCCGTCGCGCGATGTACAACGGGTCTTCGCCGGCTTCCACCATGCGCGCGAGCCAGTAGACCGCCGCATCGGGATCGCTGTTGCGCATCGACTTGTGGAGCGCGGAGATCAGATTGTAGTGCTCTTCGCCCGACTTGTCGTAGAGCAGCGCGCGCCGCTGGATCGACTGCTCGAGGTGGGCGAGCGTGACCTGTCGCGTGCCGCCGGCATCGGCCGGCGCCGACGACACCGAGAGCTCCAGCAGGTTCAACGCCGATCGGGCGTCGCCGTTCGCGTACATCGCGATCGCGTGCAGCGCGTCGTCGGCGACCGCGATCGACTGCCCGCCGAGGCCGCGGTCCGCGTCGGACAGCGCGCGCCGCAGGATCGACTCGACTTCGGCGGCGGTCAGGCCGCGGAGCACGAACACTTTCGATCGCGACAGGAGCGCCGCGTTCACCTCGAACGACGGGTTCTCGGTGGTGGCGCCGACGAGCACGATGTCGCCCGCTTCGACGCGCGGAAGGAACGCGTCCTGCTGCGCCTTGTTGAACCGGTGAATCTCGTCGATGAACACGATCGTCCGGCGGCCGGTCGCCCTGCGCAGCCGCTCGGCTTCGGCCATCACCTCGCGGATCTCCTTGATGCCGGCCAGCACCGCGCTGAACGCGACGAAGCGCGCCTTCGTGCGCTCCGCGATGATCCGGGCCAGCGTCGTCTTGCCGGTTCCCGGCGGTCCCCACAGGATGATCGACTGCAGCAGGTCGCGCTCGATCGCCTCGCGGAGCGGCCTGCCGGGCGCGAGCAGCTCCTCCTGGCCGACGAACTCGTCGAAGGTGCGCGGCCGCATGCGCTCGGGCAGCGGATCGGTCGCGCGCGGTGCCGCCGGTTTCTCGTCGTCGTCGAACAGCGAACTCATCGTCGGTGTGGCCGTCCTAAGGGGCTGCGCGACGCGGTCACGTTCGCGCAGGCCCCCGCTGGCGGAACGCTTCGTACAGGATCACCGCCGCGGTCGCCGCGGCGTTGAGCGATTCGACGGTCGATGCCATCGGGATCGTGACGCGGTCGTCCGCGCGCTCGATCAGCGCGCGCGGCAGGCCCGGCCCCTCGCCGCCGATCAGCACCGCCGCCGCGCATCGCAGGTCGACGTCGAAGATCGAGCGGCCGTTGCGCGGCGTCGTCGCGATGATGCGGCACCCTCGCGCGCGGGCGGCGGACACCGCCGCGGCGGCGTCGGAGGCGATGCCGATCGGCAGCCGAAACGCGCTGCCCATCGAGCCGCGGAGCGCCTTCCAGCTGAACGGATCGGCGCACGCGCCGGCGGCGACGACCCCGCTCGCGCCCGCCGCTTCGGCGACGCGCACGACGGCGCCGAGGTTGCCGGGATCCTGGATGTCGGTCGCGATCACCACGAACGGCTCCGCCGACGATCCGTGCGGACCGTCGGGGTCGCGCGCGGCATAGACGCGCGAGTCGTCGATCGGCGGACGCTGCGCCAGCGCGACGATCGGGCTCGGCGATCGCACCGGACTGAGCGCCGCCATCACGGCCGCCGACGCGGTGACGAAGGGGACGCGCGCTCGCGTCAACGCGTCCAGCAGGGCTGCCGCGTCGGGCCGCGTGTCGGCGCCGGCCGCGACCGTGACGTCGTGCAGCGCGACGGCCGCGGCGAGCGCGTCGGCGACCAGATGCACGCCGTCGACGAGCATCAGCGATCGGTCCTCGCCGCGCGCGGCGGCGCGGTAGCGCGCGACGATCGGATTGTGCCGGCTGGTGACCGTGGCCACGCGGACTCAGCATAGCACTGTGGTACTATGCGACTTTCGATGAAAGAGCGGCTGATCAAGAAGTTCGAGGACGAAATCGCCGCGCTCGATCGCGAGCTGAAGCTCGAGCTGCCGAAGGAGATCAAGCGCGCGCGCGAGCTCGGCGATCTGCGCGAGAACGCGGAGTACGCAGCGGCGAAGGAGCGTCAGCGCCTCGTCGAGGCGCGCATCAGCATGCTGAAGAAGCGCGTCTCGGAGATCGCGCTCCTGAACGTCGACAAGATCCCGAAGGACCGCGCCGGCTTCGGCTCCACGCTGCACGTGATCGAGAACGGCGAGCGCAGCGTCTACCAGCTCGTCATGCCCGAGGACGCCGACGCGTCGAAAGGGATGATCTCGACCACGTCGCCGGTGGGCCGCGCGTTCCTCAACAAGGAAGAAGGCGACTCGGTGACGGTCGCCACGCCCGGCGGCAAGCGCGAGTTCGAAATCGTCAAGCTGACCACGATCCACGACGAATGAGCGACGCCGGGGTGGACGCGTACTCGCCGCAGCGGCGGACGGCGCTCGTCCTCACCGGCACCGGCGCTGACGGCGCCTACCACGCGGGCGCGCTGCGCGCCCTCCACGAAGCCGGCGTCAAGATCGACGTCGTCGCGGGCCGGGGCGTCGGCGCCATCGGGGCGCTGTTCGCCGCGGTCGACGGCGGCCACCGCCTCTGGGACGACAAAGGCTTCTGGCGCGACCCGGCGGTGCCGCAGATGTACGGCTGGCGCGTCGCGCCGAAGATCGTCGGCTGGGCGCTCGCCGCATCGGTCGCCATCGTCGCCGCGCCGATTGCGGCCGTCGCGCTCGGGCTGATCGTGTTTCCAATCGACTTCCTCCTGAAAATCGTCGGCGGCCGCGGCGCGCCGTCCGTCGTGACGTCGTACCTCGCGTGGGCGCAGGCCGCGTTCGCGCCGACGGCGCTGCCGACCTGGCTGCCGCGTCTCGTGCTCCTCGTTCTCGGTTCGGCGGCGACGATCGCGTTCGTCGACGGCGTTCAGTCCGGCGATCGACGCCTGCGCGGCGGCGCCTGGTGGCGCATCGTGCGTGCGCCGCTCGACAGCGGCGTCGTCATCGCGCAGTGCTGGCACGCGCTCTGGGACCTGATTCGCGGCGCGGCCCACCTCGCCGAGCCGCCGGCGGCGGAGCTCGCGCAGCGCTACGCGGACATGCTCGCCGAGAACATCGGCCAGCCGGGGTACCGCGAGCTGGTCATCGTCGCGCACGACGTCGACGCGCACCGCGACCTCGTGTTCGCGCTCGTGGCCGAAGGGCGGCGGCGCGAGCTCGTGCGCCGTCCGACCAACGAAGCGGCCGACGCCAGGCGGGCGGAAGTGTTCGATCTCGCGGGCGTCGACCGTCCGCACCTCGCGGACGCGATCGCCGCGGCGCTGACGCTGCCGATCGCCACCGACTGGCACCAGGCGACCTTCAATCCGTCCGGCTACTGGCGCGGCGAAACCCATCGCGTCAGCGATCGGCCGGCATGTCTGGTGCGCCTGATCGACGAGCTGATCGAGCTCGGCACCGAGCAGGTGATCCTCGTGGCGGCGTCGCCGCGATCGCCGGGACCGCACGCGCTGGCGCGCGCGCGGCTGGACCCGCGCGGCCGCCTGGGCGAATGGCTGCAATCGACCGAAGCGGCGGTCGTCCACGACGCGACGACGACGACCGCGGGTGTGAGAATCTTCACGATCCGGCCGGCGCACAACCCTGTCGGT
>Ga0070741_10015227_pt1 | contig 13087 bp, 7 predicted proteins | sample Coa_R1_4_FD_66440 | JGI IMG/M metagenome (GOLD analysis project Ga0070741, IMG submission 66440) | Surface soil microbial communities from Centralia Pennsylvania, which are recovering from an underground coalmine fire - Coalmine... | ecosystem: Environmental > Terrestrial > Soil > Unclassified ...
TTGAGCAGGTTGCGCAGGAGCGGCGTCCAGAGCAGCGCCTGCGCGGCGACCAGCCACAGCACCCACGCGGCGGCGACCGCGAGGACGACCCCGCGCGCCGCCCCGGCGGCAAGCGAGCGAACGCTTCGGTGGGGAACGCGTTGCACCCTGCCGATCAGATGCGAACCGCGGGACCTCCGCGCAACCGCCTACCAGACTTCGCAGCGGGCGCCTGAAGCGCGGACCATCGGATCCGTCGCCTTGCACGAGAACGCTTGCTGGAACAAAGGCAGGTTCGAGAGGGGGCCGATCACCCGGTACTTGGCGATGGGGTGCGGATCGCCCTGCACCATCAGGCGCTGGGTCTCCGGGCGGATCTCGTCTCCCCGGAACTGTCCCCAGGCGATGAAGAACTGCTGCTCCGGGGTGAACCCGTCGCGCAGCGGCTCCGGGTGCTGCGCCAGCGCCTTCTGGAAGGCGGCGAAGGCGATGCGCGCGCCCGCCAGATCGCCGATGGCCTCGCCCAGCACCAGCCGGCCATTGTGATGGATGCCGGGCTCGATGAAGTAGCTCTCGAACTGATCGACCACGCACTGGCCGCGCTGCTGGAAGGCCTGCAGATCGCTCTTCGTCCACCAGTTCAGCAGCCGGCCGTCGGCGGCGAACTGCGCGCCCTGGTCGTCGAAGCCGTGGCTGATCTCGTGGCCGATCACCACGCCGATGGCGCCGTAGTTCACCGCGTCGGTCGCCTGCAGGTCGAACGCCGGCGGCTGGAGGATTCCCGCGGGAAAGACGATCTCGTTCAGCAGCGGGTTGTAGTACGCGTCGCTGGTCGGCGGCGTCATGCCCCAGCGGCCCCGATCGGTGGGCTTGCCGATGGTCGAGCGGGAATCGGCGACCACGAACTTGCGGCCCTCCACCACGTTCGCCCAGACCGGCGCGTCGCGCCGGATCTTCACGCCGGAGTAATCCTTCCACTTGTCGGGGTAGCCGACCTTCGGATTGAAGGTCGCGAGCTTCTCCAGCGCGCGCTGCTTCGTCTCCGGGCCCATCCAGGTCAGGTTCTCGATGATGTCCTTCATCGCGGAGAGCTCGTTCTTGACCAGCTCCTGCACGCGGGCCTTCGCGGGAGGCGGGAACCAGCGCTCGACGTACTTGCGCCCGAGCGCCTCGCCCAGGCGGAAGTCCGCCGACTCGGCGCAGCGCTTCCAGCGGGGCTTCAGCTCCTTGACCCCGCCGAGATACTTCTGATCGAAGGCGAACGATTCCTCGACGAACGGCTTCGAGAGCCAGGGTGCCGCCGATGCGAGGAGGCGCCACTTCAGATACGTGCGCCAGGCGGGCAGTGGCGTGGAGGCCAGCTCCTTGTCGAACTGCGCCATGAACGCGGGCTCGTCGACCGTCAGGTCGCCCTTGGGTAGCTTCGCCTCCTCGTACAGCGCGGCCCAGTCGAAGTGCGGCGTCATCGCCTGCAGGGCCGCGAAGGTGGCCGGGTGATCGAGGTTGGTCGGATCTCGCAGCGCGACGTTGTCGAGCGAGGCCTCGGCGAGGCGCTTCTCGAAGGCGAAGACGGTGGCGGCGGCCTGCTTCGCGTCGGGGACCCCGGCCAGCTCGAAGGTGCGCTGCACGTGCACCAGGTACTTCTCGCGAGCCTCGACGAACCTTGGCTCCGCCTTCAAGTAGTAGTCGCGGTCGGGCAGGCCGAGGCCGCCGGCGCTGAGGTCGGCGATGGTGCGCGTCGGCTGGTGCTGGTCGGGCTGGGAGCTGAGCGCAAAGGGCGCGGAGACGAGGATGTCGTCCAGCCGGCGGATCGCGCGCTGCAGATCGGCGGGTGTGGCGATCGCGTCGAGCTCCGCCAAAAGCGGCGCGACGGGCTGCAGGCCTTGCGCGTCGGCGCGAGCCTCGTCCATGCAGGAGGCGTAGTCGTCGGCGACCAGCTGCTCGACGCTCCCCTGCGGCCAGTCGGAGCGCTTCGAGAGCTCTTCGAGGATGTCCCGGAGACGCTCCTTGTTGGTCTCCCCGGCCTGCCAGCGGCGGCTCCACCGCTGCATCGAGGCGGGGATCGGATTCGCCTTGCGCCAGGCGCCGTCGGCGAACTCGAAGAAGTCCTCGCACGGGTTCGCGCCGCGATCGATGTCGGACAGCTCGACTCCGTGCTGTCGCTCCGGCGGCGGGACTTGCGGGGCTTGCTGGCTGGCGCAGGCGGCGAGAGCGGCGACGAGGGATACGCGGAGGGCAGGCTTCATCCGGCGAATACGCCTCAGCCTGCCGGAGATTTCAACAGGCGATTCTCCGGCCCGGGCGCAGAAGACGGCTCGCGCAAGATTGAATTTCGTACGTGTCCCCGAAATTGCTGCCGGGAGCGGACGCGGGAGCCGGGGTGCATCCGGCGGACGCTCCAGGCAGCGGAGGATCGGGTCAGTAGGAGAAGCGCTGGAGTTGCTGGAGGCCGGCGCCGACGACCCAGCCGGTGCGGGTCTTCGAGTCGAGCTGGAGGCCGCGGAGGGAGATGGGGCTGAGGATGCCGTTGAGGGCGATGTCGGCGATGTTGAAGGCGGACGAGGAGAACAGCTTGCGGCCGCTGGGGAGATCGTAGGCGACGATCAGGCTGGTGGCGTTGCTGTTCAAGTACACGTCGGCGTCGGCGACGTAGGCGACGACGAGCACCTGGTGTTCCCCGTCGACGGCGATGAAGGCGGGCGAGCGCGGGCCGGAATACGTCGAGGGGGTGGCGCGGAAGCTGCGCTCGTTCACGTCCTGCAAGCGCGCGAGAGGGAGCAGGACGTTGTTCGAGAGCAGCGGGCCGTGCGCGATGTGCACCTGCTTCCCGTCGGCGACCATGGTGGTGGTGCAGGAGTCGATGGGCGCCTGCGCGATGGCGCCGGTGTCCAGATCGACCGAGGTGAGCGGCCCGCTGGCGAAGAGGCAGAATTCAGTGACGGACCCGGCGGAGATGAATGCCTTCCCGGTGCCCGGATCCAGCGTGAGCAGGTTGTAGAACGACGGCGGAGGCACGACCGGCGCGCCGAACGACGCGCTCGCCAGATCGAACGGCAGCAGCACCGGCGCGAAGCTCGAGTCGAAGGCGAGGAAGGCGGCGCGGTGCCGCAGGGGATCGATGCGGGCCGTGAGCAGGTAGTCCTGCGCAAACGCGTCCACGCTCGCGCTCCCCAGCAGTCGCCCGGAAGCGGCATCCCACGTCTCGATGAATTGCACGCTGTCGAACCACGGCCAGCGCGCCGCGAGCGAGACGTTCCGGGCGGGGTCCGCCTCGAACACTTCGTACACAGTGTTCCCGGTCGGGTCCGATCCGATGGTGGCGCCGAGCGCCGTCGTGCGCGGCGACCAGCGCGTCAGCGACGTTCCGCTCAAGGAGCCCGATGCGCCCACCGTCACCGATGCCACGAGCGAGGTCTCGCCCGAGAGGTTGAACGAGGTGATCAACGCGTTCCCGATGGCCACGTCGTCCAGCTCGAGCGCGGAGCTCGGCGAGGCCTCTCCGCTCACGGCGCCGGCGCGCGTCGCGAGCACCCGGACGTTGAAGAAGATCCCGGTCGGCAGACCGAGCTCGAGCGCATCGAAGGTCTTCGTTCCCGCCGCGGCCGGCAACGGCACCGTCAACGTCGAAGCGCTGTTCACGCCGTCGCCGTCGGGGCGGCTCCCGTTCGCGTTGCTGTAGGTGTTGTACGAGGCGCGGAGCGTCGGCGCCGGAGCGGAGAACTCGAGCAGCGCGCCGTCGCCTCCCGCGGAGGCATCCCAGCGCACCGAGAATCGCGGAGCGGCGCGGTTGACGAGCGCGAAGTGGCCGAAGGCTCCCGACCCTGCGGCCAGCGCCGGCGCATCCGGCCGGCCCTGGCGCCGGGGCGCGATCCGGATCACCGCGACCTGCCCGATGTCCGAAGAGCTCGCCTGCGGGTGGATGGCGACCCCGTAGAGACCCGCTCCTCCGCGGAACGCCGAGGCGGGAAGCGTGACGTCGCCAACCGCGGCCTTCAGCGGAATCGACGTGTCCTCATGGAAGAGCGGGGCCGCGAACGGGCTCCAATGCGCGATGCCGGAGACGATCAGCGCCGGCGCGTCGAGCGCACGCAACCCGGTGAGATCGTAATGGACCACCACCGGGTCGCCCTCCGTCGCGACCGCCGGAACGACGGGCGCGAGCGGCTCGCTGATCAGTCCGTCGCTGGGTCCGAAGGTGAGGCGCGTCGTGGCCGAGGCGACGACGGTTCCCGACCGGCGCACCTCGTACCGGACGTCGACGCCGCGCGGAGTCGTAGACACCACCGGAAGTCCCGCGGCGGCGAGGAATTCCGCCGGGAGCACGCGGAAGGCGCGCCCGTCCTGCACCATCTGCGTGTTGCCGAAGATCAGCGCGTACTTCGAGTCGGCGGTGGCGTTGGTCACGTCGGCGGCGATGGTGATCGGGCCGGCCAGCCACTGCCCGCTGTCGTTGCCGTCGAAGTCGACCGGCCCGGCGAGATCGATCGCCCCCGGATCGGTGTCGGCGCGGAACGCGGCGCCGAGATCGCCGAGCTCGCGCCGGTGCGCGACCGAGAGCCGGGCGATCGCCGGAGCTCCGTCGGTGCCGATCACCGACTCCAGCGCGGCGGTCACGTCGAGCTGCGTTCCCATCGAGAGGACGACGGGGCTCTGCGGGGCCTGCGCGAGGGGACGGCCGGTGCGGACCAGGATGTCCCGCACCTGGACGGCGGTCAGCTTCTTCTTCGCCAGCCGCGCGCCCTGGATGACGATCGCCGCGGCCGCCGCGGTCATCGGAGCGGAGGCCGAAGTGCCGCCGGAGAGGACCGGGATCGCGTCCTGCGGCGTGCAGGGAAACTGCGTGCAGACGTGCGCCAGCGCCACGATCCCGTCGGAAGGCGCCGCGACGTCGATCCGCGATCCGAACCCTGAGGAGAACGAAGCGGCCCCGTTGAAGCGCGTCTCCGGGAACTGGCCCACCCGCGAGAGCGGCCCTCCCGATTGCGGCGGGGCGCTGAAGATGTCGTCGAGGGTGGTGCCGCCGACGGCGATGGCTCCGCTGTCGGCGACGCGCGTCGCGACCGTGGAGGCGAAGTCGTCCGCGGTGGAGGTCGGCGTCTCGCCGCGGCGCAGCCGCTCGGTCGGCGCGCTGCCGCCATCCGGGCCGATCGCCGTCGGGGTGTACAGGCGCGTGCCGTCATTCGAGGAGACGCAGACCACGATCCCCTTCTGCACGATCGCCGCGATCACCGACTGGCCGATCGGATCGTCCTCCAGATACCGGCCCGGGAACCCGATGCCGTCGAACCCGAATCCCAGGCTGGCGGTGATCACGTCGGGCCGTGGCTGCTGCGCGGCGGCCGCCTGGAGCGCGACGTAGATGTTCTGGATGGTCGGATCCTTGGGGACCACCAGCCGGTACTCGGCGCCCGGCGCGATCCCGAGCAGGTCGGTGAGACCGTCGCCGCGCGCCTCGGGGCGCTGCCGGTCGGACGGGAGCGGCGCCATCACCGAGAAGTCGAGCAGCACCTCGCCGAGGTAGGGGTCGACGAACTCCACCGTGCCGAGAGGATCGAGGTGGCCGCGATCGTCGGACGTCCAGGTCGGGATCAGCGGCAGCGAGGGATAGTCGAGATACCGCTGGCCGTTGATCACGCGCGACGTCGGCCCGAAATTCTGCACGTAGAAGTCGCCGGAATCGGCCATCGCCTGGTCGGTCAGGTCGCCGATGGAGACGTTGGTGATCCGGACGCCTTGTCCGGGAAGCTGCCCGTAGCGCCGCGCGAGATCGACGAACGCGCCGACCGCATTCACGCCCTGCGCGTTCAGGTGCGCCTGGAAGGAAGTGCGCAGGCCGTAGTTCGACGGCAGGCCCGAAGTGGCCGCGGCGCGAAGCGGAGCGAGCCGGAGCGGCGCGTGCGCCTCGAGCGATCGCGGCTCGATCGCCATCGAGCTCGCCCTGAACGGCGCACCGAAGGCGATCGACTGCGGCGACAGCTCGCGCGAGGGCAAGGAGAGCATGCGCAGCAGCGAGAGATCGTCGGCGCCTGGCGGCGTGTACACCGGCAGGCGACGGCCGCCGCGGTGCGGCTTGCCGTCCTCGGCGCGGGTGACGAATCCATCCGTCCCCACCGTGACGGACGAGCCGTCCCAGAGCTGGAACGTGCGCGCTCCCGTGAGCGGATCGCGCTTCGGTGCGAGCTGGGCCGGGAGGGCGGATGCGGAGTGGGCAAGCAGCAGAACGGCAACGGGAAGCAGGCGTCGGGGCATGCGCGCGCTTGTACGGAAGACGCGCCCGGCATGTAAAGGATCGCCTAGGTACCGGTGCGAGATCCCGCCGGCATCGGGGACGATCCTTCAACGGCGGCGCGCACTTCGGCGAGGAATGCCGCAGCGACCCGAGACTTTGGTCGCGCCTCGTGCGCGGCGAACACCTGGACGCCGAAATCGATCTCCTGGACCCGCCGCAGCACGATGTTCGGGCGCGGCGGAAGCTCCGCGCTGCCGGGGACCAGCGTGACGCCGAGGCCCGCCGCGACCAGGCTCAGCCGGGCCTCCTCGCTCGCGGCCTGCTCGACGGCGCGCATGGTCAGCCCGCGCGACTCGAACAGCCGCCGGACGAGATCGTGCGGGCCCGGCGCCGCGGCGCGCTCGAACCAGAGGAAGGGTTCGCGGGCGACCAGCGCCAGCGGCACGGGTCCCGACCCCTTCGCCAACGGATGCCCCGCGGGAACGGCGAGAAGGATCTCCTGCCGCCAGAGCGGCTCGAACGCCACGTCCGGGTCGTCCGGCGGATGATAGAGGAACGCGACCTGCACCCGCCCATGGCGGAGCGCCTCCCACTGCTCCACGGTCTGCAGCGCGCTCACCTCCACCCGGACCGCGGGATGCCGCTCGCGAAAGCGGCGCAGGATCCGCACTGCGTCCGGCGACTCGAGGATCGCGGGGACGAACGCGAGCGACAGGCGTCCGGCCTCGTCTCCCCAGGCGCGGCGGGCGCGGCGAAGCGTGCGATCGGCGAGCGCAAGCGTCTCCCGCGCGCCTTCGAGGAAATCGCGGCCGGCGGCCGTGAGCTGCAAGAGACGCCCATCGCGGTCGAGCAGGTCCGCCCCGACCTCCTCCTCGAGCTGGCGCACCTGGCGGCTCAGCGCGGGCTGCGCGATCCGCAGCCGCGCCGCCGCCCTGCCGAAGTGCAGCTCCTCCGCGACGGCCACGAAATACCGCAGGTGCCTGAGCTCCATGGTGGCGCCTTGTACGCCAGATTCGCCGTCCTCTTTCAAGCGCCGCGGCGGGCAGCGGCGACAGGCCGGCGTAAGCCCGCGCGCGGGTTCAGAAATGTCTTTTACCCGCCGCGCTTTGACCGGATGCGGCGAGTTCCCTAGGTTGGCCGGATGCAACCTCCGCTTCCCGCCGGCGCGCCTCCTGCGCTCCTCGGCGACCTGTTGCCGGTGTGGAGCGTAGTCCCGTTCGCGGCGATGCTGCTGGCGATCGCGGTGATGCCGCTCCTCGCTCCGGGCTTCTGGGAACACAACCGGAACAAGGCGCTCCTCAGCCTCGTGCTCGGCGCTCCCGTCGCCGTCTGGACGGCGACGCTCGAGCCGGGGGCGCTGGCGCACGCGGCGAACGAGTACGTCGCCTTCATCCTCCTCCTCGGCGCGCTCTTCGTCATCTCGGGCGGCATCGTGGTGCGCGGGACGCTGGCGGGAACTCCCGGCCTGAACGCGATCCTGCTCGGGATCGGCGCGACGCTCGCATCCCTGATCGGCACCACCGGAGCGTCGATGCTGCTGGTCCGCCCGCTCCTGCGGGCGAACTCGGTGCGCGCGCTGAAGGCGCACGTCTTCGTCTTCTTCATCTTCCTGGTCGCGAACTGCGGCGGGCTGCTGACGCCGATGGGCGATCCGCCGCTCTTCCTCGGGTTCCTCCGCGGCGTGCCCTTCACCTGGACGCTGCGGCTCTGGCGCCCCTGGCTGTTCGCGAACGGGATCCTGCTGATCCTCTTCTACATCGTCGACTCCACCCTCTTCCGCCGCGAGGACCTGGTTCGGCCGTCGGACCTCGATCAGGTGGCGGTCGCGCACCAGGTGCCGGTGAGCATCGGCGGAAAGCGGAACTTCCTCTACCTCGCGGGCGTGGTGGCGGTGCTGCTGGCGTCGGGCGCCCTGCACCTGCACCCGCTCCTGCAGGACGGCGGAATGCTGGCGATGGTGGCGCTCTCCTTCTGGACGACGCCGAAGGGATTGCGGGCCGAGAACGGCTTCACCTGGTCGCCGATCCTGGAGGTCGCGGCGCTCTTCGCCGGCATCTTCGCGACGATGATTCCGGCGCTGGCGATCCTCAACGCGCGCGGCAGTCAACTCGGGCTCCAGCACCCGTGGCAGTACTTCTGGGCCAGCGGCGCGCTCTCTTCGTTCCTCGACAATGCGCCGACGTACCTGACCTTCGCCTCCGCGGCGAGCGGCGCGATGGGGACCAATGCCGACAACCTGCGCGAGCTCCTCTCCAGCGAGAGGGGGACCGCGCTGCTCGAAGCGATCTCGGTCGGATCCGTCTTCATGGGCGCGAACACGTACATCGGGAACGGCCCGAACTTCATGGTCAAGGCGATCGCGGAGCAAGGCGGAGTCCGGATGCCCGGGTTCTTCGGGTACATCGCCTGGAGCGGCGCCGTGCTCCTCCCCCTGTTCGTCGCCGTGACCTGGGTCTTCTTCGTCTGACGTCATCCGGCAGGCGGCACGACCGCGACCGGCACCGGCGCCGAGGCCGCGAGCTCGGAGCCGACGCTCGGGATCAGCGTCCGCTCCAGCGTCGACAGCCGCCGGGATCCGGTCACCAGCAGCGGTGAACCCCGGGTCCGGGCAAAGGCGAGCGCGCTGTCGAGGATCGGTCCCTGGAGGACGGCGCTGTCGGCCGGACGCAACCCTTCCGCGGCGATCCATTCGACGAGGCCCTTCTCGCCCTCGGCGCGGAAGTCGCGGCGCATCCCTTCGAGCGAGATCACCGGAAGATACGGCGGGGCGAACTCCTCGGGGATCGGGGCCACGTGCAACAGCGCCCAAGGGCGTCCGAGCCTCCCGGCCATCGCCGCGGCGAACCGGCAGGCCGCGACCGAGGTCGGGTGCAGATCGGTGAGCGCGACCACCGGGCCCGCGCCGAGAAGCTCCGGGTGCAGATCCGGAGGGACCACGATCACCGGCGCCGCGGCGGAGCGGAGGATCCGGCGGGCCGATGCGCCGAGCCGGACCACGCCGGTGCCCGCGGCGCCGGCGGCGCGCCCGATGATGGTGCCGTCCGCGCCGTGCTTCAGGCGCGCCGCCTCGAGGACTTCCGGAACCGACGCGCCTTGCAGCACCTCGATCGCGGAGATCACGCCCGCGGCCTGTTGCTCGCCGACGATGGCCTCGGCGGACGCGCGCGCGCCGTCCAGCACCTCCGGCAGGTGGTGGTAGCGAAGCACCGCCAGCAGATGCTTCTCCTCCAGGACGTGGACGCCGACGCAGCGCTCGTCGTCGGGCGCCTGGGACGCGGCGGAAAGCCAGCTGGCGAACCGCAGGGCGCCCGCGCAGAGCGGACGGAGGTCGAGTCCGAGGATCCAGCGCATCCCGGCTCCCGTCCGCAGCGGTCGTTCGCTAGCGCGTCACCGCCACGGCGGCGGCTGCGGCCGGTTCACGCATCGGCAACGGCGGGAGCGACGGCACCTTCATCCGCCGGAGCACGAAGAACGAGAGCGTCGCGGCGGTGAGGTCGAAGACGATGGCGATCGCGAACACGCCGGCCCATCCGATCTTCGGCAGCGTGAAGTGCGCGACGAACGGCGTCCAGGTGCCGGGCACCACGGTGAGGAAGATGCCGTAGACGACGATCGCCATCCCGATGGTGAACAGGGTGTCGTGCAGCCGCTTGCTGATGTGGAGGCGCAGCACGACCGGGCCGATGAAGTGCGCGAAGACCGCCAGCGCCCCTCCCACCAGCAAGAGGACGTCGGAGCGGAAGTCGAAGGACTTCCCGGCGGCCAGCGCGGATCCGATCGGGACCAGCACCGAAGCGGTTCCCTTGGCGGTGTAGAGGAACCCGTAGTTCGCGGTGGCGTGCTTGCGGCCGAAGAGGTCGCCGCAGAGCGCCGGGAAGAGCGAGAAGATCTCGCCCCAGCCGAAGAAGGTGAAGGCGCTGAAGACCACGAACGCGAGCGGGTTGTGGGCGAACTTGATGAGCACGAAGATCGCCACCGCCTCCAGGCCGAAGGCGAGGCTCATGGTCTTTTCACGGCCGATGTGATCGGAGAGCCAACCCCAGAACGGGCGGCAGACGCCGTTCACCAGCCGGTCGGCGGAGAGCGCGAACTGGAGCGCCGGCAGGGTGATGAAGAGGAAATTGACCGGGATCTTGGCGACCTTGAAGTCGACGGCCATCGGGTTGAGCTGCGCGACCGCCATCAGGCCGCCGGTCGCGACCAGGGTCATCATCAGGTACATGAGCCAGAACTGCGGGGTCGCCGACATCTGCATCGAGGTGAAGTCGACCGGCGACTGCCGCTGCTTCACCTCTTCGCCGCGGGGCGCGTTGCGCCAGGTGGCCGGCAGCCATCCGGCGGGCGGGGCCTTGAGGAACAGCGCGGCGATCACCACCACCACGCCCTGGATCAATCCCCACTTGATGAAGGCGGCCTGGTAGCCCGCCGAATTGATCATGTTCGCGATGGGAGAGACGGTGAATGCCGACCCGGCCCCGAACCCGGCCGCGGTGAGGCCGGCGGCGAGCCCGCGGTGGTCCGGGAACCACTTCATCGCGCTGCCGATGGCGGTGCCGTAGACGATTCCGGCGCCGATGCCCGCCAGGCCGTACGACACGTAGAGCTCGGTGAGGGTGCCGGCGTGCCCGCTGAAGATCCAGCCCAGACCGGCCGCGACTCCGCCGAACATGACCAGGAGGCGCGGGCCGAACTTGTCCACGAGCCAGCCCTCGAACGGGACCAGCCACGTCTCCAGCAGCACGAAGACGGTGAAGGTGACCTGGATCGCGGCCTGTTCCTGGCCCAGCTTCTTCTGCAGCGGAGGGACGAACAGCGTCCATCCGTACTGGAAGTTCGCGACCGCCACCATGCTGAGGATACTGAAGAAGAGGATCATCCAGCGGTTGCTGAACCATCCATCGCCGGTCGCCCGCCTGAGCCCCGTCGCTTCTGCCATGGCTGAACCCCCGTGTCTGCGGTGGTTATCGAGCGGCCCCCTACGCCGGAGGCCGGTCCTCCTCGACCTGTTTGCGGAACGGAATCACTCCAGGAACTAGCCATTTGTTCCACATCTCGTCAATCTTCGACTGGAAGTATTCGATGTCGTCGTCGGTAAAGTGAGCAAACCGGCCTTGCCGGTTGAGGTAATCGCGAACGGGAGCGCGCTTCAGGCGGCCCTCGGCGATGTCGCGGGTCTTGCCCAGCAGCCGGAGCACGCCGTTCTCCACTTCGTACAGCGGCCAGATGCCCGTGGTCACCGCCAGCTCGCCCAGCTCGTGCGACTGGAACGGATCGTAGTCCCAGCCCTTCGGGCACGGGTCCAGCGAGTGGATGAAGGTGGGGCCGCCGATCGTCAGCGCCTTGCGCACGGCGTTCATCGCCAGCACCGGGAACGACATGTCCACCGTCGCCACGTAGCGGCACTCCGGGTGCCCGGCCGCCATCATGCCCGCCATGTTCTTCTTCCAGCGGTGGTGCATGATCCGCTTCTTCGATCCCGGCGGGCTGAACGTGGTGTGCGCGCCCCAGGGCGTGGAGCCGCTGAGCTGGATGTCCGTGTTCGCGTACGACTCGTTGTCGTACATCAGGATCAGGCAGTTGTAGTCGGGGTGGGTGAGCGTCGCGGAGATCGCCGAGATGCCCATGTCGGCGCCGCCGCCGTCGCCGCAGAAGGCGATGACGTTGATCGGCTCGTCCTTCATCTTGCCCTTGCGCATCAGCGCTTTCAGCGCCGCTGCCGCCCCCAGCGCCGCCGAGCCGGACGAGCCCAGCTGCGTGTGCATCCAGGGGACCACCCAGGCGGTCGAGTAGTACGTGGTGTTGGCCACGTACATGCAGCCGGTGCTCCCGAGGACGATGGTGCGCGGCCCCGCCGCCTTGACCATCATCTTCATCACCAGCGCCGACTCGCAGCCCTGACAGGTCCGGTGCCCCGAGGTGAAGTACTCCTGGATGGGGAGCTTCTTCACGCCCTTGAAGGGATCGAGACGCTGGGTCGAGTGAAGGTTGACGAGCTCCGCAAGCTCACGCTCATTGATCGCCATGATTTTTCCCCTTACTCCCGCACGCCGATCCACTGCGTCGCAGGCTGCGGCTTGCCGGCCGCGGCGGCATACACGCTTTCGGTCATCTTTCTCACGTCGGGGAGCGTCACCTCGCGGCCGCCCAGGCCGCAGATGAACGCCAGCACCGAAGGCCGGTTCGCCACCGGGTACAAGGCGGCGCGCACTTCCGTCGCCACCACGCCGCTGGAGTACGGCGCGCCCAGCGAGAAGTCGCGATCGATGATCCCCACCGCCTTGAAGCGCGAGAGGGTCTTCGCCAGCTCTTCCGCCGGGAAGGGCCGGAACCAGCGCAGGCGCACGAACCCGACCTTCTTCCCTTCCTTGCGCATCTCGCGGATGGCCACGCGCACCGGGTTCGACAAGGTGCCCATGCCCACGACCACCACGTCGGCGTCGTCGGTCATGTACTCCTCGTAGAACGGGTTCTCCACCTCGCGGCCGAAGATCTTCCCGAACTTCGCGTAGGCCTCGCGGATCACCTGCGGCGAGCGCTCCATCGCGGCCGCGGTCTGGCGGCGGATCTCCATCAGCCAGTCCTCGTTCGCCTGCGGAGCGACGGTGATGGGATTGTCCGGGTGGAGGAGGAGATCGCCGCGGTCGTAGCGAGGCAGGAACCGGTCGACCTTCTCCTGGCTGGGGATCTTCACCAGGCCCTGCGAGTGGGTGAGGAAGGCGCCGTCGCAGGAGATGGCGCAGGGCAGGAACACCCGCCGGTCCTCCGCCACCTTGTAGGCGATCAGCGCGGTGTCGAGCGCCTCCTGGGCGCTGTCCACCCAGACCAGCTGCCAGCCCAGGTCGCGCACCGCGAGCGCGTCGTTGTGCTCCACGCCGAAGG
>Ga0070741_10015228_pt1 | contig 13087 bp, 9 predicted proteins | sample Coa_R1_4_FD_66440 | JGI IMG/M metagenome (GOLD analysis project Ga0070741, IMG submission 66440) | Surface soil microbial communities from Centralia Pennsylvania, which are recovering from an underground coalmine fire - Coalmine... | ecosystem: Environmental > Terrestrial > Soil > Unclassified ...
CACTCGCCACAGAAGCGGACGCCGGGCTCGTTCGGAGCGGCGCAGGACGGGCAGACGAGAGCAAGCGCCGCGCCGCAGCCGCCGCAGAACTTCCGGCCCGCGCTGTTCTCGGCCCCGCAGCTCGAGCAGACCATGACCCCGGCAAAGAGTAGTTGCGCGACCGAACGACGTAGCATCGAGTTCCGATGGAACGCCTGCTCGAGCGTGAGGGCGAGCTCGCGCTGCTCGAGGAGGCGGTGCGCGGCGCAGCGGCGGGGCGCGGATCGCTCGTGCTCGTCGCGGGCGAGGCGGGCATCGGCAAGACCACACTCGTCCGGGGGCTGCGCACGCGGGTGGCGGAGGACGTCTCCTTCCTCGTCGGCGCCTGCGAGCCGCTCTCGGTGCCAGTGCCGCTCGGGCCGGTGCGCGAGCTCGCGGAGAGCGCGGGCCTCGCGGTCGAGGCCGAGCCCGCGATCGGGGACAGGCTCGCGCTCGCCCGCTCGCTGCTCGCCGCGCTGGCGCGACGGGCGCCCGCGGTCGCGGTCGTCGAGGACGCCCACTGGGCCGACCCGTCGACGCTCGACGTGCTGCGGCTGCTCGCGCGCCGCGTCGAGGACGCGGGCGTCGCGATCGTCGTCACCTACCGCGACGACGAGATCGCGGCCAACCCGGAGCTGCGCCGGCTCGTCGGCGACCTGGCGACGAGCCCCTCGACGCGGCGGCTCGTCCTGCGGCCGCTCTCCGAGTCGGCCGTCCGGGAGCTGGCCGAGCCGGCCGGCGTCGACCCGGTGCGGGTGTCGCGGGTGACCGGCGGCAACCCGTTCCTCGTCGTCGAGACGATCGCCGCCGGCGAGCGGCTGCCGGCGTCCGTCCGCGACGCGACCCTCGCGCGAGCCGCTCGTCTCGGCGCCGCCGCGCGGAGGGTCGTCGACGCCGCGGCCGTGATCGGCCAGCGGGTCGCGTCCGGCCTGCTCGAAGCGGTCGTCCCGGGGAGCGCCGACGGCGTCGAGGAGGCGCTCGCACGCGGGGTGCTCGTCGCCGACGGCGGCGTCCTCGGCTTCCGGCACGAGCTGCTGCGGGCGGCGATCGAGGCGTCGATCTCGCCGCCACGGCGGGCCGAGCTGCACGGCCACGTGGTGGCGGCGCTCGCCGCGCAGCCGGGCGCAGCCGACAACGCGCGCCTCGCGCACCACGCCGAGCTGGCGGGCCTGGTGAGCGACGCGTGCCGCTACGCGGCGCTGGCGGCGGCCGAGGCGGAGCGGATCGGCGCGCTGCGTGAGACGTGGCTGCAGGCCGAGCGCGCGCTGCGGCTCGGAGCGTGCCTCGGCGCCGACGAGCGGTTCGAGCTGCTCCTGCAGCACTCGCGCGCCGCCAACTTCTCGAGCACCAGGATCGAGGACTCCGTCGAGCCCGCCGAGGCGGCGCTCGCGGTCGCCGAGCGCCTGCGCGACCCCGTTCGGGAGGGGCGCGCGGCGATCGCCCTGGCCTCGGCGCTGTGGTCGCTCGACCACGTCCGGGAGGCGAAGGCGGCCGCCGAGCGAGCCGTCGCGGCGCTCGAGCGGGCGGACGACGGCGCCGCGCTGGCGCGCGCCTACGCGACGCTGATCCGGATGGAGGCGACGGCGTTCGACCCGGCGGCCGCGATCGCCGCCGCGCCCCGTGTGCTCGAGCTCGCGGAGCTGGCGGGGCTGGACGAGACACGCCTCGACGTCGAGATCAGCGTCACGCTCGCGCAGGGGCATCGCGGCGAGCGGGAGGCGCTGCCGGCGCTGGCGCGCGCCGCGCGGACGGCGCGGCAGGCAGGCCTCCCGATCCAGACCGTCCGCACGTACGTCAACCTCGTCTTCGTGGCGGCGTTGCTGCGCGAGCACGCGACGCTCGACGGGGCCGTCCAGGAGGCGCTCCCGCTGTTCGAGGAGCACCAGACGCCGATCCCGGCGTTCGCGGTCGAGCTCTACCGGGCGCGCAGCCTCCTCGACCGCGGCCGCTTCGACGAGGCGCGCGCGATCGCCGCGACGCCCGGTCGCAACTGGGCGGCCGAGGCCCCGGTCGCGCTCGCGATCGACGCGCTGGTCGGCGCGCGGCGCGGGGAGCCGCACGCCGGCTCGCGGCTCGCGAGCGCCTGGGAGGACCTCCGGCCGGTGCCCGAGAGCTCGCGTCACGGCTTCGTGCGGATCGCGCTCGTCGAGTCCGCGTGGCTCCGCGGCGAGCGAGCGGCGGCGCTGCGGCACCTGCGGGAGGCCCGCGACTCTCCCGCGGCGCTGCGGTTCGCGCGGCCCGCGGCCGAGCTCGCGCTCTGGGCGTCGCGGCTCGGGCTCCGGCTCGGGCTCGAGCCGTCGCTCGCCGGGCCGGCGCCGGCGCTCCTCGAGCTCGAGGGCGACTGGCGCGGCGCGATCCGCGGCTGGAAGGAGCTCGAGGCGCCCTACGAGGCGGCGCTCGCCGCGCTGCCCGGCGACGACCGCGCCGCGCGGGAGGCGCTCGCGACGCTGCACCGCCTCGGCGCGGAGGCGGCGGCGCGCGCGTTCGCCCGCGACCGCGCCGCGATCGGCGGCCGCGCGCCGCGCGGCCCGAGGCGCTCGACGCTCGCCAATGCGGCCGGGCTGACGCGTCGCGAGCAGGATGTCCTCGAGCGGCTCGCGACCGGCGCGACGAACGCCGCGATCGCCGCGTCTCTCCACCTCTCCGAGCGGACGGTCGCCCACCACGTCTCGGCGATCCTCGGCAAGCTCGGCGCAGGGACGCGGCTGGCGGCGGTCGAGCGGGCCCGGGCGCTCGGGCTCGTCGCGCAAGGTGGGCAGGCGGGCCGCGCAAGATAGGCCGGAACGCCCAGGCTCCCCGCGCGCCGCCGCCGTAGCGTCGGACTCGTCTGCTGCAAGCGAGCGAGAGGAGCGAGGATGGCGACGCTGCGAGTCAAGAGTCTCGACCGGCCCGACGAGACGAGGCGGACGGCCGACCGCGGCCGGATCGAGCTCGTGACGCTCGCCGACGTTACGGTCGGCCGAGCCACGTTCGAGCCGGGCTGGCGCTGGTCGGAGCACGTCAAGCCGGTCGCCGGCACCGACCTCTGCCAGGCGACGCACGTCGGCTACGTGCTCTCGGGCCGGCAGGCGGTGCGCATGGAGGACGGGACGGAGCTCGAGCTCGGCCCCGGCGACGCGTTCGTCGTCGGCTCGGGCCACGACGCCTGGGTCGTCGGCGACGAGCCGTGCGTGACGCTGGACCTCGCCGGGGTCGCCGGCTCGGCGACGGGAGACGGGCGGTGAGCGGCTACGCGGTGAGGCCGATCGACGGGATGGCCGCGGTCCACGGCGGCCTCGTCAAGCTCGCGGCCGCCGAGCTCGGCGTCCGGTCGTTCGGGATGCAGGTGCTCGACTTCCCGGCGGGGTTCTCGGACTACCCCGCGCACGACCACGCGGACGACGGCCAGGAGGAGGTCTACGTCGTGCTCCGCGGCGCCGCCGAGTGCGAGGTCGGCGGCGAGCGCGTGCGGCTCGATCCGGGCCGGATGCTGTGGGTCGGCCCGGGGACGCTGCGCCGGCTCGAGCCGGGGCCGGACGGCGTGCGGATCCTCGCGATCGGCTCTCCTACCGACGGGTCGTACGAGCGCCCCGCGGGCTTCCGGCTGGCGGTGGACGCATGACGGCGGCGGCCGCGGCGAGCCCGGCCGCGGCCGGGGAGCCGCTGTGGTTCCTCGGCACGCTCGCCCGGATCAAGCTCGAAGGCGCCGGGACCGGCGGTCGCCTCGCGCTCTGGGAGGGCGTCCTGCCGCGCGGGGCCGCGCCGCCGCTCCACTCGCACCCGCAGGACGAGACGTTCTACGTGCTCGAGGGCGAGCTGACGGCCTGGGTCGTCGACGGCGCGGCCGCCGGCGACGGCTCGCTCGGGTGGGTGGACACGGCCGCGCGCGGCTGCGGCGCCGGCGCCGTCGTGTTCGCGCCCGGCGGCGTCCCGCACACGTTCCGGGTCGAGTCCGACACGGCGCGGCTGCTCTTCCTCTCGACGCCGGCCGGCATCGAGGACATGGTGCGAGCGCTCGCCGAGCCGGCCCGCTGGCCGTGGCTGCAGCCGCCGCCCGACGGCCCGCGCGTGCCGCCGGAGCGCCAGGCGGCGATCGAGCGGGAGCTGGGGGTCGTCCGCCACGGCCCGCCGCCGCCGGCGAGAGCGCCGGCAGCGCGGGCCTGAAGCTGGCGGGGCTGCGCGCGGCCCGCACCACCGACGGCTCGGGCACGGACGGTTGCCTGCGGAGCGAAGGCGGTTTTGACTGCTTAGCAGATGCAGGCTTGCTTTCGCTACGAAGGCAAGACTGGGTACCGTTCACGCTGGTGGTCAACCCGTTCCCGTACCAGAGGCCGCTCAGGCCCGACGCGCTCATCGACCGCGAGCAGGAGGTCGCGCGGCTGCTTCGCGGCTGCGCCGCCGGCGTCGCGCTGCGCGTCGACGCGCCGCGCCGGTACGGCAAGACGAGCCTCGTCCTCAAGGCGTTCGCCGAGGCGGAGGCCGAGGGTGCGGTCGGCGTGCTCGTCGACCTGCGCGGGGTGCTGACGCTCTCGGACGTCGTCGTCCGTGTCGGCCGCGCCTACGCGGCGCTGCGCGGGCCGATCCGACGCTGGCTGACGCGGCAGCTGCAGGGGATCGAGCTCGACTTCAACATCGGCATCCTCGGCGCCGGCGCGGGGATCAGGCTCGCGCCCCGGCCGGTCGGCGAGGAGGCGGCGCTGTTCGCGCTGCTCGACCTCCCGAACCGGATCGCGTCGCAGGGCGTCCGGCGCCTCCTCGTCTGCTTCGACGAGTTCCAGGACGTCCTGCAGGTCGAGGCCGTCGACGACAAGCTGCGGAGCGCGATCCAGCATCACGACGAGTTCGTGTGCTACCTGTTCTGCGGCTCCGAGCCGCGGCTGATGAGGCTCCTCTTCGAGGACGAGCAACGCGCCTTCTGGGGACAGGCCGAGCCGGTGCAGCTGCCGCCGCTGCCGACGGCGGCGACGCTCGAGTATCTGGATCGACGGTTCCGCGAGACCGGCAAGGATGCCGGCGACGTGCTGGCGAGGCTGGTCGCGACCGCGGAGGGGCACCCGCAGCGGGTGATGTTCCTCGCTCACAAGCTCTGGGCGCACACGCCGCCGGGCGGGCGCGCCGACCTGGCGACCTGGCAGGCGGCGCTCGCGGATGCGCTCCTGCAGGAGGAGCCGGCGCTCGAAGCGCTCTGGCGGAGCTTCGACGCCGCGGCCGAGCAGCGGGTACTGCGGGCGATCGCAGTCTACGAGGGCAGGCCGTACCGGACGGCGGTGGCGGCGGCGGTGGGCGTCGCCCGCGGGAGCGTCGAGCGGGTCGTCACGAGGCTCCTCGACAGCTACGTGATCCGTCGCCTCGACGGGAGCGGCCAGTTCGGCTTCGTCGACCCGTTGTTCGGGCTGTTCGTCCGCGACCTCGCGGAGCAGCGGCTTCCCGAGCTCGCCGACGCGGACGAGGGCGAGAGGGCGGCCGAGCCTGATCCTGGGCGTTGACCCCCGGCGCTGACCCCCTGCGCTGACCTGCGGCGCTGACCTCAGGCGGACCGGACGACGCTGACGCCGCCGAGTCGCACCGGCGTCCCCTGCCGCAGCGAGTTCGGGATCTCCGCGATCCGGTCGACGTCGCGGACGAGGCGCTCGAGCTCGTCCGGCGAGCCGCCGCCCCCGATCTCGACGCTGTACGCGATCGGGCCGGACACGGCCGGGTCGCCCGCGAAGTCGCCGTCGACGGAGACGCGCACCGACTCGAGCTCAAGCCCGCGGGCCTGCGCCTCGCGGAACAGGTCGTTCGACACGCAGCCGGCGACCGCGAGGTAGAGGAGCTGCCCGCCGTTGAACCCGAGCCCGCCGCCGCCCGCCTCGACGGGCCGGTCGACGACGAGCGTGAAGGGGCCGGCGCGGCCGACGGCCGTCACCTCGCCCGCGATGTTCCGCGTCTCGACCGAGAGCACCGGCTCGCGCGGACCTAGCCGCTCGGCCGCTCGGACAGGGACCGGCTCGCCGCGAGCTCGAGCCACTCGACGCGCGCCGGCTCGCCGACGCCGCCCTCCTGGAGCGCCCGGCCGAGCCGCTCCTCCATGAAGCGCGCCTGCGCCTCCGTCGACTCCCAGACCTCGAACACCACCCAGCCGCCCGGCTTCGCGCCGCCGGCGTGGTAGAGGAGGCCCGAGGGCCACTCGCCGGCGCCGGTCGCCGCGTCGATGCCGAGGCGCTCGTTCACGGCCTCGTACTCCGCCCGGCCGACGCCGTCGAACTCGAGGATCAGCCCTTCCGCCATCGCGTGCTCCTTGTTCGGGGGACTCCGGCGAACGTCTCATGGCCTGGCCGCCCTGTCAAACGGGCTCAGCGATGCGGCCGGTCGATCGCGCGCAAGCCGCCGAAGCGCGCCCTGATCTCGTCGTCGTAGTCGTCGGCGAGCTCGATCAGGGTCGCGAGGACGCGCTGCAGCTCCTGCTGAGAGAGCGTGTCGCCGAGGACGACGTGCTTCAGCACGACGTCGCCATCCCCGTCGAGCGCGAAGGCGCCGACCGGCAGCCGGTAGTTCGTCTTCAGCAGGTAGTCGGCGAGCTCGGGCGAGCCCGGCACCTGCGTCACCACCCACGAGTGGAACTCGACCAGGCTCGAGTCGTCGTCGAGCGGGTTGACGGTGATCGTCGTCATCGCGGAGCCGAGGCGGACGAAGAGCACCGGCCGGCGGGGGTCGACGTAGACGGCGTCGCCGAGCAGCTCGACGGTGGAGGAGAGGACCTGCTCGTAGGCCCGACGGTGGCTCGCGCCGGCGAAGCGGACGTCGGCGGCGCCGCCGGGCTCCTCGACGCCCCACGAGGTCGTCAGCGCGACCGGCGCGTCTGCCGGCAGGCGGTAGACCTCGACGAAGGCGCGTCGGGCGAGCGCGACGATCTCGGCGAACTCGGCTTCCGACTCCGGCCTGAACGTCCGGAACCAGTTCTGGCCCTCGTGCTCCGGCGGGCGCCAGCCCAGGTTCTCGAGCACGCGCATCTGCTCGTCGTCGAGCTGCTCGCCGGCGTCGAGGTACTCGTTCGAGACGGCCTCGCAGTGGAGGCGCCCGCCCTCGTAGGCGAACTGGACGTAGTACGGGCGCGATCCGGCCTCGAGGATGACGAACGTGCCCGCCCCGATCCGGTCGCGGACGAGCTCGTGCAACGCGGCGACGATCGCCTCGTCGGAGGCGGAGGCTTCCATCCGGGAATCATGTCCGACTCGGCCGCGGACGAGCGCGGCCACGCGCGCGAGACTGTGAGCGTGCGCGCAACCGCCGACGGCCGGCTGCTCCTCTCCCCGTCCGACCTGAACGCCTACCTCGCGTGCCCGCACCTGACGGCGCTCGAGCTCCGTGTGGCGCGCGGCGGGCTCGCGAGGCCGTTCCGCCCGAACCCGCACGCGAGCCTGATCCGGGAGAAGGGCGAGCTGCACGAGCAGGCCTTCCTCCGACGGCTGCGCGACGAGGGCCGGCACGTCACCGTGATCGAGCGAGGCGAGGGCGCCGACCTCGAGCAGGCCGCGCTCGAGACCGAGGCGGCGATGGCCGCGGGCGCCGACGTGATCTACCAAGCGGCGCTCGTCGACGGCGACTGGCGCGGCCTCGCCGACTTCCTCGTGCGCGTCGACGCGCCCTCGGGCCTCGGGTCGTGGAGCTACGAGGTGCTCGACACGAAGCTCGCGCGCTACGCGCGCCCCGAGCACGTGCTCCAGCTCTGCTTCTACACGGAGCAGGTCGAGCGGATCCAGGGCCTGCGGCCGGCGCGGATGAGCGTCGTCGGCGGGACCGGGGAGGTCGAGTCGTTCCGGCCCGACGACTACCTCGCCTACTACCGGACGCTCCGGCGGCGCTTCGCGGCGACGATCGCCGGCGCCGCCGAGACGTACCCGTGGCCGGTCGAGCACTGCGGGCTCTGCGACTTCCTCGCCTGCTGCCAGGCGCGCTGGGAGGCCGACGACCACCTGACGCTCGTCGCGGGCGTCTCGCGGCTGCAGGCCGAGCGGCTCGCGGCGTTCGGCATCGGCACCCTGGAGGCGCTCGCGCTGACGTCGCCCGAGACGCGCGTGCCTCGCGTGCGCCCGGCGACGCTCGAGCGCCTGCAGCATCAGGCGTCGCTCCAGCTCCTCCGCCGCCGCCGCGGCGAGCACCGCGTCGACTTGCTGCCGGTCGAGGACGACCGCGGCTTCGCGCTGCTGCCCGAGCCGTCGCCGGGCGACGTGTGGCTCGACCTCGAGGGGCACCCGTGGTACGAGCCGGTGCACGGGCTCGAGTACCTGTTCGGCTGGGTCTGCCTCGACGAGGGCGAGCCCCGCTACGAGTGCCTGTGGGCGCGCGACCGCGCCGATGAGAAGACGTCCTTCGAGCGGCTGGTCGACTGGCTCGGCGAGCGCCGGCGGCGCTTCCCGGGGATGCACGTGTACCACTACGCCCCCTACGAGCGAAGCGCGCTCTCGCGCCTGATGGGCGAGCACGCCACGTGCGAGGAGGAGGTCGACGCGCTCCTGCGCGAGGAGGTGCTGGTCGACCTCTACCGCGTCGTCCGCCAGTCGCTTCGCGCCTCGCTGCCGCGCTACTCGATCAAGAACCTCGAGGAGCTCTACGGCTTCGTCCGGCGCGCCGACGTCACCGGCGGCACCGCGTCGGTGCTCGCGTTCGAGCGCTGGCTCGAGCTCGGGGACGACACGCTGCTCGACGCGATCCGCGACTACAACCGCGAGGACTGCGAGTCGCTCCGCGAGCTCCACCGCTGGCTGCTCGAGCAGCGGCCGCCGGAGCTGCCCTGGCGGCTGCCGCCGGCGGAGCGCGCGCGAAGCGATGAGACGCAGGCCGAGCTGGCGGGCCTCGAAGAGCTGAAGGAGCGGCTCGCCGCGGGGGCGGCCGAGGACGAGCCGCGCTGGCTCCTCGTCCAGCTCCTCGACTACCACCGCCGGGAGGCGAAGCCGCAGTGGTGGGAGTACTTCCGCCACCTCTCGCTCGACGACGAGGAGCTGCTCGACGACGGCGACACGATCGGCGGGCTGACGCTGCTCGAGCAGCGCGCGAGCGAGCCGCGCTCGATCGAGTACGTCCTCGGCTTCCCTGCGCAGGAGCACAAGATCCGGGGCGCCTGCCGCGACCCGGCGACGGAGAAGCGCTACGACGTGGAGGTCGACGACGAGCACGGGACGGTCACGCTGCGGCGCTCGGCCGAGCGGGCCGACGAGCCGCTGCCGCGCGGCCTGATCCCGGACCGGCCGATCCCGACGCGCGTGCAGCGCGCGGCGCTCGAGCGCTTCGCCTGCGAGTACGCCGCGGGCGACCGGGGCCGGCGTGCGCTCGTGGACGTGCTCGAGCGCCGGCGGCCGCGGACGAGGCTCGACGGGACGCCGGTGGAGGCGGCGCTCGCGCTCGACGGCTCCTACCTGTTCGTCCAGGGCCCGCCGGGCTCCGGGAAGACGTACACGGGCGCTCGGCTCGCCGTCGAGCTGATGCGGCGCGGACGGCGGGTCGGCGTCACCGCGCTCAGCCACAAGGCGATCGCGAGGTTCCTCGAGGAGGTGCGGGATGCGGCGCGCGCGAGCGGCTTCGTCTTCCGGGGGCGCTACAAGGCCGACGAGGCCGGCGCCTACGCGGACGAGCTCGTCGATTGCACGACGGACAACGCGGAGATGACGGACGAGGGGCTCCAGCTGCTCGCGGGCACGTCGTGGCTCTTCTCCCGCCCCGAGCTCGACGGCCGGCTCGACACGCTGTTCGTCGACGAGGCCGGGCAGTTCGCGCTCGCCGACGCGATCGCCGTCGGAAGGGCCGCGCGCAACCTCATACTGCTCGGCGACCCCGCCCAGCTGCCGCAGGTCTCGCAGGGCGCGCACCCGCCGGGCGCGAGCGCCTCGGTGCTCTCGCACTTGCTCGGCGAGCACGAGACCGTGCCGCCCGAGATGGGCGTGTTCCTCGCCGAGACCTGGCGCCTGCGGCCGGAGCTCTGCACGTTCGTTTCGGAGACGTTCTACGACGGCCGGCTGCGTCCGAACGCCGCCGCGCGCGCCCGCTCGATCGACGTCGGCAACGGCGTCCGCTGGCTGCCCGTGCCGCACACCGGCCACACGCAGGCGGCGCCCGAGGAGGCGCGCGCGATTCGCGACGAGATCGAGCGGCTGGTCGGCGCCGGCTACGACGACGGCAGCGGACGGCGCCCGCTGCGGCACGAGGACGTGATCGTCGTCTCGCCGTACAACGCGCACGTGCGCTGCCTCCGCGAGCATCTGCCCGAGGCCGTGCGGGTCGGCACGGTCGACAAGTTCCAGGGGCAGGAGGCGGCGGTCTCGTTCTTCGCGCTCGCGAGCTCGAGCGGGGACGACGTGCCGCGCGGCCTCGCGTTCCTGTTCTCCCGCAACCGGCTGAACGTCGCCGTCTCCCGAGCGCGCTGCCTCGCCTACCTCGTATGCGCGCCCCGGCTGCTGGAGGCCGGCTGCGCGACGACGGAGCAGATGCGGCGTGCCAACGCCGTCTCCAGCCTCGTCGAGATCGCCACGCGAGTCAGCGCGCCGGGCGCCGTTTCGTGTCTGGAGAACAACGCTCGCTGACTTATGTCAACTCAGCGAAGGTCGAGGTAAGGTAGACCAAAGGGTTAGTTACGTCCGGACCTTCCGGTGACGCAGAGGTATCAGAGTCGTTCGTACCCTGCCCCGGACACGCATACGACTCTGATATACCTTCGTCCCGGGCCGGGGGCAGGCACCCGTTTGGCCGGCCTGGAATAAGCCCGCCGACGACCTGAGATCAGGCGCCGAACCAAGGGGGTTTTCTGTTGCTGCAGCTCATCCTGCGGTCCAGTCAAGCATGCGCGTGGTCCGACGGCGCAGCATGCGTGCGGTCCGACGGCCGAGGGAGGAGCGTGCCGCTCCGCGCGCTCGCTGCGCTCGCCGCCGCTGCCGCCGTCGCGACCGCCGCGCCCGCCGGGCACGCCGCGTCCGCGGCCGCGCTCTCGCAGGCGGCGGCCGGCGACGTCGCCGCGAGCGGCACGCTCGGCCGTACCTCCGTCGGCGCGCTCAGCGCGCGCGGAGGCGGGCACTTCATGGACGTCGCTGGACCGTACGCGCTGCCTACGGCCGCGTCGCTGACGGGCATGTCGGCGTACATGCGCGGCGGCACCGCGCCGACGCCGCTGCGGCTCGTCGTCTACAGCGATCAGAACGGGACGCCCGGGGCGCTGGCGGCGGTGACGACCGAGACCGTCGTGCCCGTCGACCAGCCGGCAGGCTGGGTCGACTTCGGGTTCGCGACGCGCCCGGTGCTGCAGCCGGGGAGCTACTGGCTCGGCTACTGGTACGGCGCGACCGGCGCGTACCAGTACTACGACGACGTGGCCGGCGTCGAGCGCTACTCGCCGGCCGACTACTCGAAGACGGCCGACCCGCCGGCGTTCCAGGTCAGCCGGACGTCGACGAGCGCCTACTCGATGTACGCCTCTTACCAGGCGGTCGACGCCGCGCCCTCGGCGTCGGCGCCGGCGGTCGACCCCGCGTCGCCGCCGACGATCTCCGGCTCCGCGACCGTCGGCGCGACGCTCGGCGCGTCGACCGGCTCGTGGAGCGGCAACCCGACCGGGTACGGCTACCAGTGGTCGCGCTGCGACGGCGGCGCCTCCTGCATCCCGGTCGCGGGCGCGACCGGTCAGACGTACGTCGCGGTCGCCGACGACGTCGGCAGCACGCTCCGCGTGACCGTGACCGCGACCAACGCGGCCGGCTCGGGGACGGCGGACTCGGCGCCGACCGACGTCGTGACCGACGGGTCGTCGCTCGCGCCCGTCGCGGATTCGGCGAGCCCGCCCGCGATCTCCGGGACGGCGAAGCAGGGAGAGACGCTGACCGTCTCGAACGGCGGCTGGAGCGGAAGCCCGACCAGCTTCGCCTACCAGTGGCAGCGCTGCGACACCGGCGGCACCGGCTGCGCTGCGGTCGACGGTGAGACCGGGCAGAGCTACGACGTGCAGGCGGCGGACGTCGGCTCGACGCTCCGTGCGATCGTCAACGCCACGAATGCCGACGGCTCGGCGACCGCCACGTCGGCGGCGACCGCGACGGTCGCTCCCGCGGCGGAGAAGCCGCAGGCCGGGCAGCTGTCGTTCGCTCGCGGCAACCTGCCGATCGGGGCGTACTCGCAGGTCGTCGAGGGCAACGGCGCCGGCGACCTGAACGGCGACGGCAAGCCGGACATCGTCGTCGCGGGCGACGACTACCTGGTCTGGTACGAGAACCCGAGCTGGACGCCGCACCTGATCGCGCGCGGCGCGTACGGCGCCGGCGCGGCGATCCTCGTCCGGGACGTGAACGGCGACGGACAGCCGGACATCATCGTCGGCGAGCGTGGCGCGGCCGAGCAGGAGGTGTGGTTCGAGAACACCGGCACGGGCTTCGTGCGGCACGTTCTGTCGACCTCCGCCTACTGCCACGACCTCTTCTGGGCCGACCTCGACGGGGACGGGCGCGCCGACCTCGCGTGCGACTGGCAGCACGGCCTCGAGGTCGTGTGGCTGAGGCACCCGGCTGACCCGACCCAGGAATGGCCGCTGACCGTCGTCGACCCGAACCGGTGGGTGATGGGCCTCGCGGTCGCGGACGTCAACCGCGACGGCACGCCCGACATCGTGGCCGGCCAGGGCTGGTACGACGGGGCCGATCAGTGGCACCGCTACGCGTACTCGAACCGGAAGGGGCCGGTCGGCTTCGCCGACTTCACCGACGGCGAGAAGATCACGCTCGCCGACCTGAACGGCGACGGGCGGATCGACATCTTCGCGACGCTGTTCGCGGAGGCCCAGACCGGCGGCGGCCAGGTGTGGGCGTTCCTCCAGCCGGCCGACCCGACGAAGCCGTGGCCCGGCGTGGAGATCGACCCGGGCCCGCTCTACGGCGTGCACAGCCAGGCTGCGGCCGACTTCGACGGGTCCGGCCGCTTCCAGGTCGCGGTCGGCGGCACCGACCTGAGCTGGAACCCGAGCCTTCGCAACCCGCCGATCCAGCTCAACGTCTACACCCTGGTCGGTGACCCGGCGCAGGTCTCCGGCTGGCAGAAGACGGTCGTGGACAACATGTCGGTGCACGAGATGAAGGTC
>Ga0070741_10015229_pt1 | contig 13087 bp, 8 predicted proteins | sample Coa_R1_4_FD_66440 | JGI IMG/M metagenome (GOLD analysis project Ga0070741, IMG submission 66440) | Surface soil microbial communities from Centralia Pennsylvania, which are recovering from an underground coalmine fire - Coalmine... | ecosystem: Environmental > Terrestrial > Soil > Unclassified ...
GGAAGCGCCCGGCTTTTTGGTCGTTGAAGATGCCGCGGCTGCATGATTCGGTGCACGATTAGCAGGCGTCTTGGTTTGGCCCAGCGCTGCCTGTGAAACCGCCAGAAACGTGAAGGCGAAAACGGCGAGCATGCACAGAAATTGCCGGCTTCCCCACAAAACTTGGTGTATGCCCAGTCTCCGTTTGGATACTTCTATGTTCACACTATCGCAATAGCGCATCTTCTCTCATCTCCAAAATGTATTGGGGGGCTGGTTAAAGATAGTATTGATCACCCCAATTTACGAGTGAAAAATACGTTTCCCGAAGCAGAAAAGTTCCATTTCCGGCAACAATACAGCTAGTTGTTCTGTATGTCGCCATAACGATTGCCATACACCTTCGTAAGCTATTCCTGGAGTTTTGATGTGTTAAATAGCTTTTATCATGGTTCTGCGGAAACTCCTGTCCCTTGCCTTTGTGCTTTTTCGGGGAAAATTCAGGCAGAATCGACTAAGGTCAGGAAAGGTTTCTAGCCTCATCGGCCAGATGAGAGCGGCAGGTCGAGAATCTTTGCCTCTATTCCGCCATTCAAAATCTGCAGCCTGCCCACACTGATAGGTAGCTTGAACCTGCGCGGCCCGGCACTTCCCGGATTGAAGTACAGTACGCCGTCTTTCATCTGCTGTTTCGGCTGATGGGAATGGCCGCTGATTACTGCGGCAAAGCCTGCTGCCTTAGGATTGAGATCGAGCGCGTTGAGATCGTGAATGACATAGATGTGAACTCCTGCAAGCTCTACAACCTCAGTCTCGGCAAAACGCCTCGCCCAGGGCTGAATGTCAACGTTGCCGCGAATGTAAGTAGCCGGGGCAATCTTCTCCAGAGCAGGAATGATATCGGGAGAGCCGATGTCTCCGGCGTGAATAATATGCTCTGAGCCGCGTAAAAGCTCCAGCGCTTCCGGCCGCAACAGTCCGTGAGTATCAGAGATAACGCCGATGATCATACTTTCTGTAATCCCGAGCAAAGCGAGGGACTCCTATCTTCTTTTAGAGATGCATGCGGGAACCGCCGGTGAACTCGTTTCAAACGAAACACAATCTGAAATCGATTAGCTTCTTTCTGAAGTTATCATTTTTTACTCTCAAAGCTCGCTTGCGGCCATAGCGATCCCTCGCTCTGCTTGGGATTTCAGAAAGAAGAGCCAATGTCCATTTGCTAATTGCTCTTCATAACCCCGCCTCAATCCGCGATCTTGGGTCCATATAGTCGCGCAGCGCATCGCCGATAAAGTTGAATGAGAGCACGGCCAGCATCACAGCGAGGGCGGGGAAGATCACCAGATGCGGCGCGTCAAACAGGTGAGCGCGACCATCGTTGAGCATTGATCCCCAGCTTGCCGTGGGTGGAGGGACGCCCAAACCCAAAAAGCTCATAGTCGCCTCCGCCAGTACAGCGCCGGCCATTCCGATAGCTGCCTGCACGATCACCGGCTGAATAATGTTAGGCAGAATGTGCCGTGTAACGATACGCCAATCGCTTGCGCCCAGCGCCCGCGCTGCTTCCACAAACTCTTTCTCTTTCACCGCCAGCACCTGTGCGCGAACCAGCCGCGCGTAGCCTACCCATCCACCAATGCATAAGGCCAGGATCAGGTTGAAAACCCCAGGACCAAGAAATGCAACAAAAGCAATGGCTAGCAAGATCCCCGGAAAAGATAAAAAGGCGTTCATCAGAACGGCATTGAAAAATTTATCTGTATAGCCGCCGTAATAGCCCGCAATCGAACCCAGGATCAGCCCCAGCAAAAGCGATCCTGCTACCACGCTGGTGCCAACCAGCATGGAGATCTGCGCGCCGTAGATCACGCGGGAAAGAATGTCGCGGCCCAGTTCGTCAGTCCCAAACCAGTGGGATGCGCTGGGCGGCTGGAGCCGGGAAGGCAGGTCAATATCGCTGGGCTTATGCGGAGCAATCCACGGCGCAAACAAAGCTATTACTACAAAAATCGCCACCATCACCATGCCTGCTGCGGCAAGCACATTACGCCGGCCAAATGCCGCTGCAGTGTTCCAGGTAGTGGAGAGAGCCATGTCACTCAATCCTACCCCAGGACTGCGGAGCCGTCATGCTTTGCTACCGTTTCTTTGTGCATCACAGCCCAGATCAAATTTGCCGAGACTCTTTTGGGTGTCGTTTTGTGATGGAAGCAGGAATTAGTAGAAAGATTTCAGCCTTTGCTGTTTTATCAGACAACAGCTATTGGTCGAATCCGTGTGTGTTACATTCTTTCTAACTCCCTATGAAGGAACGCGCTACTCCGCGCTGGCTGGATGTTCTTTGGCTGCTCTTTCTCGTTGGACTTGCGCTTATTCCCCCGATTGGCGAGCTGCACAAGCAACTCATCCTGCTCATCATCGGGATATTTCAACTGCTGGAGAACCGGTTTGTTCTGCTGACCGGTAAAGCCGGGCCGGCGCTGGCAGTGGTCATCAAAATCGTTTTGGCTACCGTGCTCATCAATCACACGGGTGAGAACGCGGCCATTAACAGCGATTATTACCCCATCTATTATCTGCCGGTGATGACGGCGGCCATGTATTACGGGCCGGTAGGCACGCTGCTGTGGACGCTGGCGGCATCGGCGGCTTACAGTTCTTATCTTTACCAGGCGAGCCAGCACTTCACCATCACGTCAGACAGCATTTCTGAATTGGCCATGCGCCTCTTGTTCTTCTTTTTTGTGGCCATGACGGTGAACCGGTTTGTGATGCAGTATCGGCTGCAGGTGCGGCGATACCAGGAGCTGTCAGAGAGTTTGGCAGAGGCCAATCGCAGCCTGAAGCTGGCGCAGGAGGAAGCGCGCCGTGCAGAGCGGCTGGCTGCGTTGGGACAGCTTTCCGCCGGATTGGCGCATGAGATTCGCAATCCGCTGGGCGTGATTAAAGGATCGGCGGAGATACTTACGCAGAAGCTTCAAGGCGCTGATCCGCTGGCAAAAGAGCTGGGCGGATACATTTACACTGAGGTGAATCGGGTGAGCGCGCTGGTGAGCCGCTTCTTGGATTTTGCCCGGCCTTCCCAGCTTGCGCTGGCGCCAACTGATCTGGCCGGTTTGGTAGAGCGATGCATAACCACCGTTTCCGATCATGGAGCTTGCAAGGCGGTCAAGGTGCATCGAGAGTTTGCGCCGGGCTTGCCACGAGTGATGCTGGACCAGGACCTCTGCGAGCAGGTGTTCACCAATCTATTGATGAACGCGTGTGAAGCGATGGGCGAGCAGGGCGGGGAACTGAAGATCCGAGTTCAGCGGACATCGGACAAAAGCGGGGTAATGGTGGAGATTGAAGACAGCGGGCCCGGAGTGCCGCCGGAGCTGAAAGAGCAGATCTTTAATCCGTTTGTAACCACCAAAAAGACCGGCGTGGGATTGGGGCTGGCGATTGTTTCAAAAATTGTGGATGCTCATGGAGGCTCGGTAAAACTTAGCAACCCACCGCATCAGGGAGCGTGTTTCAGGGTTACATTTCCTGTGGGTGCAGACGCTGAGACGATCGGGAAAGGCTAAATCTCACTGCGGATATGTGGAGGCGCTCTTCCGCAGTCCCGAGCGTAGCGAGGGATCTCTATAGCCACGACGATCTTCAGTGAAGTGATGATCGTGTACGAGCAGTGCATGGAAGGAATATGTATCCTTCACGCGCAAAAAAACGCGCGTTTCGGGATTTCAGAAAAAACGCAACAGCGCGGATTCGGAATTATAGAAAACGCACAGATCACGTTCGGGGTTACGGACACAAAATGGCAAACATCCTTATTATTGAAGACGAACCGCGCATGCGTCGGCTGCTGGAGATCAGCCTGGGCGAAGACGGTCACAGTGTCTCTGCGCTGGAAGACGCGGAGAAGGGATTGATCCATCTACGCAAGGAGGCGGTGGACCTGGTTGTGACTGACTTGAAGTTGCCGGGAATGAATGGTCTGGAGTTTTTGCAGGAAGGGAAGCGGCTGAACGCGGCACTGCCGTTTATCGTGATGACCGCATACGGCTCGGTTGAGACTGCCGTGGATGCCATGAAAGCCGGCGCGAGCGACTACGTGCTGAAACCTTTCACCATGGCCGAGATGAAGCTGGTCATTAATAAGGAGCTGGATGTCCAGCAGGTACGCGATGAAAACCGGCGGCTGAGAGAGGCCCTGGGCAAGCGCTACCACTTCCAGAACATTGTTGGGCACAGCAAGAAGATGCAGGAGGTGCTGGCGCTGGTGGAGCGTGTTGCGCCTACAAATTCAACGGTGCTGATCGGCGGCGAGAGCGGCGTGGGCAAAGACCTGATTGCGCGGGCCATCCACCAGAATTCGCGACGGGCGTCAGGACCGTTCATCAAAATCAACAGCACGGCGATCCCTGACACGCTTTTTGAAAGCGAGCTGTTCGGTTTTGAGCGCGGCGCTTTCACCGGAGCACTGGCCAGCAAGCCGGGCAAATTTGAACTGGCAGATAAAGGCACGCTGTTTCTGGATGAGATTGGCGATGTGCCAGCGCCTACGCAGGTAAAGCTGCTGCGCGTGCTGCAAGAGCGCGAGTTTGAGCGGCTGGGCGGAACAAAGACGTTGAAGGTGGATGTGCGGATGATCGCCGCGACCAATCGCGATCTGCGCGCAGCGCTGGAAGAGAAAACTTTTCGCGAAGACCTCTACTATCGGTTGAACGTGGTACCCATTGATATCCCGCCGCTGCGTGAGCACAAAGAAGATATTCCTGACCTGGTGAACCACTTTCTTGCTCGCTTTGCTGCGGACAATGAGAAAGAGATTGAAGGTATAACTCCGGCTGCTCTTAACGCATTGAGCGGCTATCATTGGCCGGGCAATATCCGTCAACTGGAAAACATGGTGGAGCGCGCCGTGGCGCTTTCCTCAGGGCGAGTGATTGATGTGGGCGACATTCATCTTGATTCTTCTCCGGGGAGAGCCAACGCTGCGTCTTCTTCCGCTAACGATCAGTTTCTCCCTGAAGGCATGACGCTGGAGCAATGGGAAGACAATATGATTCGTGAAGCTCTGCGCCGCGCCAACGGCAATAAGAGCCAGGCCGCGCGATTGCTGGGACTCTCACGGAATGCGCTACGGTATCGGCTGGGAAAGATTGGGGTGGCGGACGAGGGAGAGTGAGTTCGATCTGAAATCCCGAGCGTCGCGAGGGATCGCTATAACTACAAATTTCTCCGGGCTGTCAATCAACTCTGAAAGTATGTCGCCAAGGCTAGGAATCCGTCCTCCGGATGACACGGATTTGCACAGATAGAGCATAAAATGCCGCTAGAGTAGTGCTCCTTCCCGTTCCGCTTCGGCAAGATTCAGTGTCAGCCAACCCCAACCTTTGCGGCCATCAAAAAGTTTCGTGGTTTGCGAAATGATGGACCGCAAAGGGTTGGGCACATGAAATTATCTACCGCCAGGTTACCTTCATGTTGTCAACATAGACCTGAACGGGCCAGCCGCTGCTGTTCAGGTCGAGTTGGAAAGCGTTCTCCAGTTCTTGACCGCTGGTGGCAACGGAGTTGTGGACGATCCGCACCGCTGAGCGCACTCCATCAATAGTGAGAGCATCGTGCACTGATTTACTTCCCTCGGTGTGGTATTCCGAGCGGATGTGATGCCACACGCCGGGGCTTAGACGGTGATAAGCGATCGGGGAAGCGATCCACCTCTTGCTGCCGTAGTCAAAGGTGCGCCAGACATTCCCAGAGTAGAGCGCCTGCCATGAATAGTTGTACAGGCGGCCATTGATTCGCTGCTGGACTTCGAATTCGATCCCCTGCGGCGAATTTTCATATCCCTTGGGAATGTAAATATCGAAATCATAAGCCAGGTAGGAAAAGGTTTTGTTGGCAACGGAATTCTCGTGGTACCAGTACCCGTTGCTATAGGCATGGCCTGAAATTGAAAATTTTGCTGCATTGCGGCTCAGGCTGGGAGATGCAATGTGCTGAGCCAGGGAGTAATGCGCCACCACCCCGGTACCGCCGGTGTTGCCGCAGGCACCGCAGGTCCGCCATCCGGACATCGCCTGGATTCCCGCAATCGTTTTTCCCAAGACTGGGGAGCTTCCACTGACGGTCACATTCACAGTCGACTTGTAAACGGCAGTACGGTATCCTGCTTCGACCACAAGCCTGTGCCCGCCTATGCTGAGCCCCAGACTGGTAGTAAGGCTGCTGGTATTCAGCACCGGAGCTTTAGCTACACCATCCACCCAGACTTTCATGTAATTTGCCATGCCACCGCTAAACGTTGCTTTGAGAGACAGGGGGGAGCTGACCCTAGCGCCATTGGCAGGCGAGCTAATTGTTACTCCGGTTGTCACGGCGGCCAATGTGACAGCAGCAGCGCTGGCGGTGGCAACCTGAGGCGTGCTGAACATCTCACCCATATCAGACGCATTAGCGGCTTTTCCGGGGAAGCTGTTGACGCCAAGCGCGGCCAGCGTTGTCCGCAGCAGGTTCTGATGTTGGTACAAAGCAGTGGACTTGTAGCCATTCTTGACGGCCGGCCCAACCAGCACCGCAGCTACATGACCGCCACCGTGCGCCGTGTCAGCGGCCTTGCCCTGGGCAAAGACGATCACGAGCAAACCATCCTGCTGAAAGCCAGGATCCTTGAGCAGCGGCTTGATATTTGCCTGCAGCCACTGATCGGCCTGGTTCAGCGCGCCATTTTGTCCGTCGTGAAGTACGTTGGGAACCACAAAGGAATAGTTCGGCAGCGTGCCATTGGCCAGATCGGCTGAGAACTGCGTCATCGGCAGCAAGTTCTGGCGCTGGACGTTGCTGTTGACCACATCAGAGAAATAGGTAAAGGGGTTATGCTGCCGCGTGTAGGGATAAACGTCTCCGCCCGTATAACCTGGCGAAGGCAGGCCTTCAGCGTATGCTTTCCAGGTTTTGCCTGCGCTCAAGAGATGGCGAACAATGTTGTCGCCGCTTACCGTGCCATTAGAAGAGGCCGTGGTAGCGCCCGTTGTGAGCATGAAGTAGTTGCCGATTGAAGAATGCGTATTGGCGTAATACTGGGTCGCAAGGCCGTACTGCCGGGCCAATGCATTCAGGTAAGGCATGGATGAATTTCCGATCACGTCTGAGTAACTCTGGTTTTCCTCAACCACGACCACTACGTGTCCGGCCGTTGGCACTGCGGCCCTGCAGCACAAGGAAAAGAACATGAGGAACGTGCACAGCAGGGTGGGGAACTGCGGGACTTTGATTGACATCAGAGAGAACAACTCCTGACCAAATTGACTTCCGTCTCCTGAAGACCAAATGGCTCCCGCGCGACTTAATATCGCCTTTAACCTCCCAGGACTAGCGAGACTAAAGACGCATCTACTCTGGCTGTATTTAGGGAAAGGCCTAATTTGGTGGAGAAAAGCCTTTAGAGGAAGGTTAAGACGCTCATCTGGAAAGTATTCCGGGAATCGGGTTAGGGCGATGAAGCGGCCGTCTCAATCCAGAGAGCGGCCGCTAAAGATCACCCACAAAATGCTTCTTAGCGTTGGCCAAAGAGTGACAGTTCTGGTCTGCGGGAGAACGGATGGGCTTTTCCATACCACAGCTCAAAGCTCCTCACAAAACGGTCGCCCTGCAGAGGAATGGCGCGGCTATGGCCGCCGGCGCGGATCACATCGCGCACTTGCAGAACTTCTGGTTCGCCATTGCCATAATGGACTACGATGTGGTCAAACTCAACTGGAGCGTTGTTGACCCGGATTTGTAAAAAGCGGTAACGGCCGGCGAACTTGCCGACCTCAATATTGTCATGATCATGCTGGCCGTCAACATGCGACTGGCCCAGGAAAGTCCAGTTGGCCGCATTGGCTGACGGGGCTACGTACAGCACCAGGGCTAAAGCAAAAAGGGAAACAAGAACCTTCTTCATTTTTGTAGTGCTCTCCTCTCGGACTGCCTTATTCAATATGGATATGGAATTTAGGTGTAGAACCGCGCTCATCATGAAGCGTTTATGACCATGATGCAAGTTTTGAGTTTGGTTCTGGTGGATGAAACACGGAACCGAGAGGGAAGTTGCTCAATAGAAAAGAAAGGCCGCCGAAGGGTGGTGAACGAACGTAACATGCTTATGAAAATTGGCGCTTTTTGCGGTGAGCAAAGTGCCAGTGATGTTGACGATCATTTTTGTGCTGGTGCAGCTTTCTGATCGTCGTGTCCGCAAGGTAGGCGAAGCAGGTCGCGGTTGAGGCGATTGGGAGATTTGAAAACCTTTAACCATAGAGGACGCGAAGGAACACAGAGGAAAATCGGGACATTGAATAGCCGCCATTCTCGCGACATCATCGACATTGCACGCGAAAACCCATCATGGATGAACTTCGGGATTGCAGAAAAGTCGCAGGCCAGGCGCCTGCGTTCTACAATCGCAAAAATAAACCGGTGAAAAGACGGTGAATAAATCCCACAGGGACTAAAAATCCACTTGCGGGCAAACCATTGTATTTATTGACGAAATGGGCCTTCGCCAATCCAGAAAAGATAAGATTTTTGAATTACCTTGGTAATAAGTGGACAGTGTTCTGATGGACATTGTGCAAGGGACTTCAGGGTATGATGCCCGTGTTCCTCCTCCCCGAACTTGCATAAGGTGTGTCAACAATGCAGGAAAATTCAGAGACTACCGCCAACACTGCTACTGCCACAGCTACACCCACGGCCCCACGTACTGACCGTCTTGAACTGGTGAAGGAGCTTCCGCGAGGGAGCGTAGGGACAGTTCATCAGGCCAGAAATCCGCAGCAAAACAAGAACGTTGTTCTGCGCAAGTTTGAGGTGCCGGAATGGCTGGACGATGCCGGCGACCTGATCAAGAAGATCCTGGCAGAGGCCAAGGCCGCCACGGCGCTGGACCATCCGAACATTGCGAAGCTGCATACCTGCGGCTACAAAGACTTTACTGTGTTCATGACGGCTGAGTTTATTGAAGGACAGACGCTCAGAGAGCTTACGCAAAAACGCCAGTCGGAAATGGCGGAGGTGCTGCAGTTTGCCAAACAGCTTTGCAGCGCGCTTGACGCTGCGCATGCCAAGGGCGTATTCCACAATTTCCTGAATCCCTGCAACATTAAAGTGCTGCCAGATGGGACGCTGAAAATCCTGGATTTTGGTTTGCTGCGCGATAAGAATTTGCTGTCACAGACTCCGGCGAAGAAGCTGGAGAACGAACCGTATCTTTCACCGGAGCAGGTGAAGAACAAGCCTACAGATCGGGCTGCCAACCTCTTTAGCCTGGGAACCATTTTGTATGAGTTGTATACGGCCCGCAGTCCATTTCACGGCAAGCATTTGGGTGAGATAGACCGCGCCATCAGCGATATTGATCCGCATCCACTGGGGCTGGCGCATCCGCGAGTGCCGGAAGGAATTTCAAGGGTCATATTGAAGGCATTGGCGAAGAATCCTGGTGATCGCTATGCGAGCGGAGAGAAGCTGTTTGCCGCACTGGAAGAAGCATCAAAGGCTGAGCCGATATCCAGCAAGGCAAACGCCACGGGATCGCGGCCTGCGTATCAAGGACCGGGACCTTCAGCAAGCCAGGCGATGAAAGCTCAATCGACAGGTGCGTTTTCAGTGAACCCGTCAATGTGGGCGCCGCCTTCACCTTCAGCAAGCCAGTCATTTAAGGCAATTCCGTCAGCATCCGCGAGCCAGGTGCTTAAAGCGCCTGTGCCCGGTACAACGCGAGCCGCCGCGCAACAGGCAACAACAGCGAGAGCGCGCGTGCAAACTACCAATCACTGGAAGCTGGTGGGAGGAGTGATCGGCGGGCTTTGCCTGATCATAGGGCTGGCAATGATTTTCCAGCACCATCCGTCAGACGCTCCGGAGGCAGTAACCAATCAGCCGCAGGGCTCCGCAGCGAATGCTCCGGCTCCATTTAGCCATCAGATTGCGCCAGCAAAAGCACAAGCAGAGATACAAACGCCAACACAGCCGCAGACACGCGCATCATCTGGACGATCAAGCCGCACAGCAAGAGCTGTACCTGCTGCTCCGGTAGCTCCGGTAGCTCCGCCTGCGCCAAGCGAAGGCCAGTTGACTGTAGTGTCGGTTCCAACAGGCGCATCGGTTGAGATTGAAGGCCGCGCAGGACAATTCTGGAAAGCTCCACAGACTGTCGCAGGACTTGCACCGGGAATGTATAAAGTTACATTCAGCTTGCCCGGCTATGCTCCGGAGACACGCAGCATTCAGATTTCTCCCGGCGCGCGAACACCGCTGGACGTGAAGCTAAACCCTGTGAAAGGTTTTATCACCATTGCAGGCTCGCCTTCCGGCGCAGAGGTTTTTATCAATGGTCGCGATACCGGCAAAGTTACCCCGATTGAATTTCTTGTAGAACCCGGCGCGCAAAATATCGTTCTGCGTAAATCCGGTTATCTTGATGCCAGCACAGAGATGAAGCTGGTGGCAGGCGAGTCAGTGAACTATGCGCCCAGCCTAATGGTCGCAGGACGCACGGATAATATCCGCCTGGTAAACGGCGGCATGGGCAAAATGTTTGGCGGGGGCGGATCAGCAGAAGGCAAGGCGCGGATTGAGATCAAGTCTGAACCCAAGGGCGCTCAAGTCACAGTAAATGGAACGCCGCTGCAAAAGACCACGCCATTAGAGATACAGGTTGAACCGGGCAGCTATGACATCACCATCCAGAAAGATGGTTACAAGCCGGTGAAAGAGAGCGCGATTGTCGGCATCGATGATCGGATCAAGATTGACAAGGCGCTCTCACATTAATTTTTTATTGCTTCATTCCAACCCGCTGGCAATAGCGTTAGAGGAATTCGTTAACTGAATTCAAACACACGCATTGTCACTAAACATCGCCGAGGACATCAACTTCCCCATTGGGAAGATGTGAAATTTTGAGGGTTCCAGCTGCTACCACCTGCATTTCCTTATCGGATAGTATTCTCGCGCCTTTTCTACCCAGTACTCGATTGTCTACATTGTTTGTCATGTTATTAATCCTTTCTCAGGAGAAGCTATCTCTGAATTGCTTTCCTTTCAGAGACGGCCATCCCAATAAGACTGACATCGTAACAACAAAATTCTTTCACGGAGCTGCCGGACTAAATTTTTTCGTGAGTTGAAATTCCACTTTGGGAAGCTGGCAATCAGCGCTCTTGCCTGAATTCATTTTTAGTGGATCGCAGTTTCGGACTTTGTCATGAAAGGGATCTCGCACCTGATATTTTGTCGCTTTGCTCCAAACCGCCGATGATTTGCCCGAGCGAAACAATTCTGCTCCTGCAAGGGGGCTCTGCGCACATTCTCCAATTTGCGGATAAAATGGAAGAAGACCACTCTTCCAACACACAGAGAGACAGATTTGAATTCAAAGATTCGTAATATCGCCATCATCGCGCACGTTGATCACGGTAAGACCACGCTGGTAGATGCCATGCTGCGGCAAAGCGGCGCGTTTCGCGCTAATGAAGCCGTGGTGGAGCGCGTAATGGACTCCAATGAGCTTGAGCGTGAACGCGGCATTACCATCCTGGCCAAGAACACTGCCATCTGGTATCACGACGTAAAAATCAACATTGTAGATACGCCCGGTCACAGCGACTTTGGCGGCGAAGTGGAGCGTGCGCTGAAAATGGTGGATGGCGTAATGCTTCTCGTCGATGCCAGTGAAGGCCCGCTGCCGCAAACGCGCTACGTGCTGAGCAAGGCGTTGGAGGCCGGTCTGCCGCCGGTGGTGGTCATCAACAAAATTGACCGGCCAGACGCGCGCGCGCAGGAAGTGCTCAACGAGCTTTACGATCTGTTCATTGACCTTGACGCCCGCGAAGACCAACTTGAATTTCCGGTGCTTTATACGAATGCCAAGGCCGGAACTGCTTCTGACAGAATTGACGTTCCCGGAGAAAACCTGCGGCCCCTATTCGATGCAATCCTGGCGAATATCCCGCCGCCCTCAGGTGAAGCGGCCAACGCATTGCAGATACTGGTCGCAAATCTTGATTACAGCGACTATCTCGGCCGTCTGGCGATTGCGCGCGTCTTTAACGGCCAACTCAAGAACGGAGAAGAAGTCGGTATTGCCAAGCTCGATGGATCGCTGCAAAAAGTTAAAATCACAAAACTGTTTTCCTTTAGCGGCCTGAAACGCGTTGACATTGATCAGACCGAACTGGGCGACATTGTTGCCATCGCGGGCGTGGAAGGAATAAGTATCGGTGAGACCATCACCAATATTGAAAATCCTGCGCCACTGCCTCACATTGTGATTGACGAACCCACAATCGCCATGCAGTTTTCTGTGAACACGTCGCCTTTCTCTGGACGCGAAGGAACTTACGTTACATCGCGCAACCTGCGTGACCGTTTGCAAAAAGAGCTGCTCACCAATGTTTCTTTGCGTGTTGAAGATGTGGGCGCCACGGATTCGTTCAAAGTCCTGGGGCGCGGGGAATTGCAGCTTTCCATTCTTATTGAAACCATGCGTCGCGAGGGCTATGAACTTGCCGTAGGTAAGCCTGAGATCGTTACCAAGCGCATTAACGGCAAGCTGATGGAGCCGCAGGAAAAGCTGATGGTCGATATTCCGGAAGCATTCATCGGCGTGGTGATTGAGAAGCTGGGCGCGCGCAAAGGCCAAATGCTCAAGATGCACAACCATGGTTCCGGGCGCGTGCGGCTGGAATTTACCATTCCCAGTCGTGGCATGATCGGCCTGCGCTCAGAGATGCTGACCGATACCCGCGGCACGGTGATCCTGAACTCGCTGTTTGACGGCTACACGGAGTGGTTGGGCGAGATTCCGCATCGCATGACGGGCGCCCTGGTGTCCGATCGCAACGGCCCATCGACCGCTTACGCTCTATGGAGCCTGCAGGAACGTGGCGTCTTGTTTGTTGGCGCTGGAGTGGAGTTGTATGAAGGAATGATCGTGGGCGAGAATGCCCGCGAAGTCGATTTGGACGTGAATGCTGTTCGCGAAAAGAAACTGACGAATATGCGAGCTTCAACCGCCGACGAGGCCATCCGTCTGGTTCCTTTTAAAAATCTGACATTAGAGCAGGCC
>Ga0070741_10015230_pt1 | contig 13085 bp, 10 predicted proteins | sample Coa_R1_4_FD_66440 | JGI IMG/M metagenome (GOLD analysis project Ga0070741, IMG submission 66440) | Surface soil microbial communities from Centralia Pennsylvania, which are recovering from an underground coalmine fire - Coalmine... | ecosystem: Environmental > Terrestrial > Soil > Unclassified ...
GGCCACGGCATCCCTCAACGCCTGGACCATGCTGCGCTCGTCCGCCTTGCCCGTTCCCGCGATGTCGAACGCGGTCCCGTGATCCACCGAAGTGCGGACGAAGGGGAGCCCGACGGTGATGTTCACGCCGGCCTCGAGCCCGAGGACCTTCACCGGACCGTGCCCCTGATCGTGGTACATCGCCACCACCAGATCGAAGTCGCCCCGTCCCGCCCGGAAGAACACGGTGTCGGCGGGCAGCGGGCCTTCCACCGCGATGCCGCGGGCGCGCGCTGCCTCGATCCCGGGGATCACCTTCTTCTCTTCCTCGCCTCGCCCGAACAGCCCGCCCTCGCCGGCGTGAGGGTTGATCGCGCAGACCGCGATGCGCGGATGGTCGATGCCCGCGCGGACCAGCGCGTCGTGCCCGCGGCGGATGGTGCGCTCGACCAGCCCCGGCTCGATCTTCTCGATCGCGTCGAGCAGGCCGATGTGCGTGGTCACGTGGATCACCCGCATCTTCGGAGTCGCCAGCATCATCGAGACCTCGGGCGTGCCCGAGAGCTTCGCCAGCATCTCCGTATGCCCCGGGAACGGGTGCCCGCCGGCGTGCAGCGCCTCCTTGTTCAGCGGGGCGGTGCAGATCGCGTCGATCTTGCCCGCGGTCGCCAGCTCGACCGCGCGCTCGATGAACCGGAAGGCAGCATCGCCGGCTTTCGCAGACAGCTTCCCGAACGGCAGATCGTCGGGAACGATCTCGAGATCGACGCAATCCACTTCGCCCACGCGGTAGCGGCCGTCCGCCGGGTCGTTGATCGTCCGGATCGAAAGGCGCGACCCGACGATCTTTCCCGCCTTGGCGAGCCTGCGTGCGTCGCCGATGACCAGCGGCCGGGAGATCTCGTACACCTCCGGCACGGCCAGCGCTTTCATGATGATCTCCGGCCCGATGCCGGCGGGGTCGCCCATGGTGATGGCGACGATCGGACGTCCCATGATCACGAACCTCCTGCGCGGACCGGATCTCCCGGTTCGGCGTTGATCAAGCGCTTCAACGCGTCGCGGCCGCGCACCAGTGTCGCACGTGTGCCGAATGCGCCGGCCTTGGTGACGACCGGCAGGGGCCGCCGCCCATCCGCGATCCCGAGCGGGACCCCCGGCTCGACCTCGCCGAGCAGGTGCAGCCCTCCGGCTCCGAGAGCTCCGAGGACCGCCCGCGCGATGTCGCCGCCCGTCGCGATCAGGCCGCCGATGCGTTCCGCAGCTTCCCCCGCGAACCTGCCCAAGGCGTCCGCCAGCGCCGGGCCGATCTGCAGATCGATGCTGGCGCCCAGCGCGGTGACGAGGAGCACGTCGCGGCCGCTGGAGAGCTCGCGGTGCAGATCCGCGATCGCCGCGGCCCATTCCGCGTTGCGCGGCCCGGCGAGCAGGACGTCGGGCTCCAGGATGAGGGTCGCGACCCCTTCTTCCTCGCCGAGCGCCCGCGCCTGATCGCGCGCCACGGTGGAGCGGCTGCCGACGAGCGCGAGCACCGGCCCGGGCGTCAGACGCTGCACCGGAGACGCCGTCGATCGCGGACGGAGGCGAAGGGAAGACGGCAGGTGCCGGGCGAGCCCTCCGGACCCGACCCAGATCACCGGACGCCGCTGCGCCGCGCCGGCCTCGGCGATCCTGCGCAGGTCTTCCTCTTCCTCGGCGTCGCACACCGCCACCTGGACGCCGCGACCGAGAAGGCGGGCGAGCGCGGCGGAGAGCTGCGAACGGACGCCTTCGAGCGGAACCGATTCAGCCTTCAACCCTGCGAGGCGCAGCATCGCGACCGGCTCCGCCGTCCCCGTCATGCCCGACTTTCGCCAGACCTCGGTCTCTTCCAGGAGCACGCCCGCGACCCTCAGGCGTCCGTCGCGGAGCGTCCGCGCGGTGCCGGGAAAAGCGGGGGCAAAAACGACCAGAGGCGGCTCGCCGCCGACGAGCTCCGCGGCGGCGCGGAACGTGGCCGCCAGTTCCCCGGCGATGTGGCCGCGAAGGGTCGAATCGATCTTCTTGTAGAGAGTGCGCGTGCCGCGGCGATACGCATCGCGCGCAGCTTCGCCGGCCCGCCGCGCCGCCTCGTCCGGCGCCAGACGGCGCGTGTCGGTGTCGACGGAGACGATCTGCGCGGAGTCCGGAGCGGGCGCGTTCCCGATCGACACGAACGTCGGCAGGCCGGCCAGCGCGAACGCGGTGCCGCAGTCCGCGGCTCCCGTGAGATCGTCCGCGATGACCGTCACATCGATCACGGGGAGACCGAGCGGGCAGTGGGGGTCGCGACCGCGCGCACCGGCGCGCGCGACGATACGCGCCGGTGCCACCAGGCAGTGACGATCGGCACCAGGATCGCGGTGACCACGACGCTCGTCGCGACCAGGATCGTCGCGCTCGCGGCCGCTGGCTTGTAGGCTGGATTCGCGGCGGCGACGATCGCGGGGACGGCAGCGGCATTGCCGGCGGTCGAAGCGGCTGCCAGTCCGGCCGTTCCGGTGCCTCCCGTGATGCGATCGGTGAAGAACAGCACGGTGCCGGTGACCAGGACCACGAAGATGCCCAGGCCGATCCCGAGGAGCCCCGCTTTCCAGACCGTGCCGAGATCGATGTTCGCGCCCAGCGCGAAAGCGAAGAAGGGGATCAGCACGGGGACGGCCGGCGCCAGGAACGCGCGCATCTTCTCGTCGAGGTTGCCGAGCACCATCCCGACGGCCAGCGGCAGGATGGCGCCGACGAGCGCCTGCCAGGGAAAGGCGGACAGGCCGGCGACGCCGAGCGTCACCATGGTCAGGAACGGTCCCGACTCGATGCTCATGATCGAGTACGCCGCGACGTCGCGCGGCGACCCGAACTGGCCGATCAGGGCCATGTAGAGGCCCCCGTTCGTGTCGTTCATCGCGGCCACGACCGCGAGGGTGGACAGTCCGGCGAGGATTCCTCCCTCGACCGGCGTCTCGCCCCAGAAACGGCCGAGCACGATCCCGACGACGACGGCGGTCAGGACCTTGGCGCCGAACAGGGCGCCGCCCTTCTTGATGATGTAGGGGGTGGCCTTGAACTCGATCGTCGAGCCCATGCACACGTAGAAGACGGCGAGGATGGTGAGCGCTCCGGTGAACAGCGCGCCGGTGAAGGAACCGAAGAACGTCGGCGTCCCGGGAGCGAACGTCCGGAGCAACGCGCCGGCGAACAGCGGGACGATCATCATGCCGCCGGGGATGCGCTCGATCGCGCGCTTGATGGGGAGTTGCACCATGGCCGGCCTCACGAGCGCGAACCGCGCGGTTGGACCTCCGGTGCAGGTGATGTGCGCCCGGCGGGACCGGGCGACAAGTGTCGCCGCGGCGGTTCAGCGGCGGCGATGCTCCCGGACCACCTTGCGGCGGACCAGCGGGTGAGTCCGGAACCAGGGTCGCGCGTACCAGGCGAACCGATTGGGCCCGTGTACGAAGTGCGGCCGTGGCCCGAGGGAAAATACCCACGGCGCGAGCACCCAGCGCCATCCAAATCGCGGGTAGTACACGAACTCGTACGCCACGCCGCTGTTCTCCAGCACGTGCGTGTATTGCTGGTCGTACGGCATCCAGATCCAGCCGTACTGCGCCGTGTAGACCCACTCGCCGGCGACGGTGGACGCGGGAGGAGGCGGCGGCGGTGTGCTGACGCTCGCCGGAGGCTCGATCGGCTGCGCCGTCGGGGGCGCCGCGCTCGGCGGCGGAGGCGGTTGCGATTCGGGCGGCGGACCCTGTGGAGTCGCCTCTTCGTCCGGTGGAGGCGGCGGCATCGAGGACGACGGCTGGGACAGCGCCGGCAGCGCGACGGCGCACGACAAGAGGATGATCGACGGCTTCATGGCTCCTTGCTCCTCTGCTCCCCGGTTTTCATTCGCGCACCTCGCGCCACGCCTCGCGCCACGGCTTTCCGCCGCGCGCAGCCGCCGCGAACACGAACAGGGCCTGCGAATCCGCGCCAGCCACGGCGACCGGGTAGGGAAGGATGTCGAGCTCGCTGGAGCCGGCGTCGAGGCGCGGCGTGGGCAGGGTGCTCCAGGTCGCGCCGCCGTCCATCGAGGAGAGAAGCTCGAAACCGTCGGGGGCGAGGCGCGGAGGGGCTGCCGAATCCGCGGCGATCTCTCCCTCCGCATCGGCGGCGGCCGCCGCCGCGTCGGCGAGCGAGTCCCAGAACTGCTGCGTCGGCGCGTACGCGTACAGGACGCCGTCTCCGGCGATCGAGGTGAGCGATCGGCCGGAATTGAAGCGGGTCAGCAGGCGGACCGGATCGAGGAGGACGAAGAACTGCTCGGACGAGATGGCGCGCGCGCTGCGCTGCGGGAGCGGCCGCTCCGCCCCTCTGCCGCCGTCGCCGCGCCGTCCGCGGCCGCGCCTCGACCCGCCGGACGGCGGAGCCGCAGCACTGCGCGGATTCGGCGCCGCCTGGGCGACGGTCTCGAACGCAGGCTGGGCTTTGCGCTGCCGCTCGAGCGCGAGCCGCAGCGCCGCAGGCGCCCGATCCATGCGCATCCAGGTCCCGCCCTCGTCGAGCGAACGGAAGATCGGCGCGGGGATGTCGCGGAGCAGGTCATCGCGCCCGGGAAAGCGGAGCGACGCGCGCAAGGTCTTCGCGTCCGGCCTGGCCCCGCGGATCTGCCCGTCGAGAGCGGCCGCGAGCACCGGCGAGCGGCGGACGAGCGCCGCCCCTTCGATCATCGGATCGGCGGCGATCGCCCACACTTCGCGTGCCACCACGGCAAGCCACGCGTCGAGGGGCAGCGAGCTCTTCTGCCAGAGCGTGCCGCCGTCGTGCGTGACCCAGATGCCGTCCGTTCCGGGCCATTGCGTGCGCTGGCCGTCGGCGATGGCGAGCGCGGCCGCCGCCGGACCCGAGGAGCCGTCGAGAAGGGTGGCCAGCGCAGGCGCCGCTTCGCGGACGCCGCGGACGGAGAGATAGACGTTGCGGCGGTCGACGGCGATGCTGCGGGCCCGCCAGCCGCCCTGGATCTGCGGCGTCAACGTGTCCCAGGTGCGCGCGCAGTCGCGCGAGAGGTGCAGGTGATTTCCGGCGGCGACATAGATGGCGCCGTCGGCTGCGGCGGCCGCATCGATGGCGGCGTTCGCCGGCTTGTGGTGCTGCCAGGTCTTGCCGCCATCGCCGGAGCAATGGATCGCCGCCGCGCCACGCGCGACGATGAAGGGCCCGTCGAACATCACGTCGCGGGACGCGTCGTCGAGGGGCGCAAACGTCCACGCCGTGCCGGAGTCCGTGGAGACGAAGACGCCGGCGCCTGGCTGCGAGACGGTGGCGACGATCGTCGTCCCCGAGGCGAAGACCTTTTCCACCTCCGCGTCGCCCGTCGAGGTGAAGAGGTGGAAGCGCGTGCGCTCGTACCGCAGCGCGAGCGGCGATTGTCCCGGCGCCGGAGGCTCGAGCGGCAGCGCGCGGTAGCTGGCGCAAGCTGACAACGCCATCGCGGCAACCATCCGCCTCATGTCGGTTGGACCCACGTCTTGCGTCGCCAGTTAGTTTTCAGAATGTGTCGCTGCGGCGCGCCAGGGCGGACAGTGGCCCGGGCGATCTGCCTTTCGCCCGCGCGAGGGCGGCGGCGGCGCCGTCCAGCTGCGCGAGAGTCTCGGCATCGATCGGGATCGCGTCGGCCCGCTGCTTGCGCGCGAGTCGCTCCGGATCGCCGGGCATGAGGATCTTCCCCAGCTCTCCGGAGAGCGGCGCACTCTGCACCCACTCGACGAAGCTGCGCGCCTCGCGCTCGAAAGCCTCTCCCGCGCCCAGGCGGTCGGGATCGAAGACGATCGCGAGCATGTTGTTCCAGATCGCGTGCGTGACCTGCATGTTCTCCGGGCGGGCCGTCGGGCCGCCGATCAGCGCCGCGCCCAAGAGCTCGCAGACCACGGCCAGCGCGTACCCCTTGTGGGCGGCGAACGGCACCAGCGCGCCGAGCCGGCCGTCCCGCCGCTCGAACATCACCGCGGGATCCTGGGTGGCGCGCCCGCCGGAGTCGATCAGGCACCCGGGCGGCACGTTCTCCTTGCGGTTGTACGCCACCCGCGCCTTGCCGTACGCGATGGCGCTGGTCGCGAAGTCGAGCAGGATCGGGTCTGCTCCGCGCCGCGGGATGCCGACCGTGAGCGGGTTGGTGAGGAACCGCGCCTGCGCACCGCCGTACGGCGCCACCATCGGCGCCGCGGCGAGGGCGTTGGTGAAGTGGATGGAGGCGAATCCGCTCGCCATCGCCTGCTCCGCCCAGTGTCCCACGCGGCCGATGTGGTGGGCGTTCTTGAGGCCGATCACGCAGACGCCGTGCCGGCGCGCGCGGTCGATGGCGATCTCCATCGCCTGGAAGGCGACCGACGAGCCGATCCCATGCTTCCCGTCGACGGTCAGGAGCGCGCCGCCGTCGGAAGCGAAGGAGACCGACTGGTTGAGCGGCAGCTCGCCAGCCAGGAACGCGTCGACGTAGCGAGGATTCATTCCCACGCCGTGCGAGTCGTGTCCCGCGAGGTTTGCTCCGACGAGATGATCGGCGGTGAGGGTGGCCTCGCGATCGCTGGAGCCGGCTGCGCGCCAGAGGTCCGCGGTCCAGCGGTGCAGGGCAGCGGTCGGAATCAGGGAGTCGGTCATGCCGCCGTTCTCCGCCGCATGGTGGGAAATTTCAACCTGCGGAACGCACGCGCCCCGGGGGCTCGACAAACACAGCGCCGCTGACAGAATACACCGCCTGCCGCATCGCCCACTTCCTACCTTCGGGGGATCCATGCTTCGCCCGCTCATCGTTGCCGCGGCCGCCGTGCTGGGAATCGCGACCGCCGCGCTCGCAGAGGACACCGTCAGGATCGCAGTCATCGGACCGATGGCGTTTGCCCAGGGAGAGAACTCCTGGCAAGGCGCCGAGATGGCGCGCGACGAGATCAACAAGGAGGGCGGCATCTCCGTCGCCGGCAAGAAGAGGAAGATCGAGCTGATCCGCGTCGACAGCAACGAGATCCAGTCCGTCCCGGACGCCACCAATGCGATGGAGCGCGCCATCACCCGGGAGAAGGCCGACTACGTCGTCGGCGGCTTCCGTTCCGAGGCGGTGCTCGCGATGCAGGACGTCGCGATGGACTACAAGAAGATCTTCCTCGGCTGCGGCGCGGCGGATGCCAAGCTCGGCGCCAACGTGGAGAAGAACTACGACCGGTACAAGTACTGGTTCCGGGTTGCGCCGCTCAACTCCCCCGGCCTGGGCAAGACGCTGTTCGCGGTGCTGAACACGATCGCCGGACAGATCCGCGCGGATCTGAAGAAGGAGACCCCCAAGGTCGCCATCCTTGCCGAGAAGGTGATGTGGACGGAGGCGATCGTGAAAGCCGCGCAGGCGAACCTTCCCAAGATGAAGATGGAGGTGGTGGGCCTGTGGCAGCCGTCGCCGGTGGCGACCGACGTCACCGCCGAGCTGGCCGCGATCGAGCGCGCCGGGGCGGACATGGTGTTCACCGCCCTCTCCGGACCGGTCGGCATCGTGGTGGGGCGGCAGATGGGGGAGAAGAAGATGAAGGCCGTCGCCTTCGGCATCAACGTCGAGGCGCAGAAGGATGGCTTCTGGCAGGCCACCGCCGGGAAGGGGAACTACGTCGCCACCCTCGATACGTACGCCGAGGTGGAGATGACGCCGAAGATGATCCCGTTCGTGAAGGCGTTCAAGGCTCGCTACAACAAGTCGCCCACCTACAACGCCGGGACGTACGACGCCATCGACCTGCTCAAGATGGCCATCGAGAAGGCGGGCACCATGGACGCCGACAAGCTGGTGCCGATCCTCGAGCAGACGAACTACGTCGGCACCGGCGCGATCCTGGAGTTCGACAAGGCGCACGACCCGGTCTGGGGCATCGGCAAGGACACCGGCATCGCGGTGCAGTGGCAGAACGGAAAGAAGGTCCCGTTCTGGCCGCCCTCGGTGAAGGGGATGGGGAAGTTCGGCCTGCCCGGCGAGAGCTGATCCCCGGATGTTCCAGGACATCCTCGTCACCGGCCTGGTGAACGGGAGCGCGTACGCGCTCCTCGCCATCGGCTTCTCGCTGGTGTTCGGGGTGGCGCGGATCGTCAACATCGCGCACACGGCCTTCTACATGCTGGCGGCGTACGCGCTCTACGCCTTGCTGCAGATGGGCGGCGTGGGCGCGCTGCTCTCGGGGTTCCTGGCGGTCGCGTCGGTCACGGCCTTGTCGCTGATCTGCTACCGGCTGGTGATCGAGCCCGTGCGCCAGCACGAGTCGGCGGTGCTGATCGCCACCATCGCGCTGGCGCTCATCTTCCAGGAAGCGATGCTGCACTACTTCGGCGGCAGCTATCTGGGGATCCCGTCCGTCGTCGAGGGGGCGGTCGTCTTCCTCGGGATCGTCATCCCCTGGCAGCGCCTGATCATCCTGATCATCGCCGCGGGGATGCTGACGGGAACCTGGATCCTGCTGCATCGTACGCGCCTCGGGCTCGCCATCCGCGCCACCGCGAACGACCTCGAGGTGGCCAATCTGATGGGCATGAACGTGAAGCGGGTGGCGATGCTGACCGTGGGCATCTCCGTCGCGCTCGCGGCCATCGCCGGCGTGGCGGTGGCGCCGGTCTTCGTCGTCGATCCGTTCATGTGGCTGGCGCCGCTGGTCACCGTGCTCTCCATCGTCGTGCTGGGCGGGCTCGGCAGCATCCAGGGCAGCGTCATCGGCGCGCTGGTGATCGGGTACGTGGAGGCGATCACCGTCTTCGCCTTGCCGCAGGGCGCGTTCCTCAAGGGCGCGATGTCGCTCTCGATCATGGTGATCGTCCTTCTCGTCCGCCCGGAGGGTCTGTTCGGCGTTGCCTTCGAGGAGGAACGCTGACCTCCGCGGCCTTCTTCGCTCGCCGCGCCTGGGCGCAACTGCGCAGCGAGGTCCTGGTCCTGCCCTCGCGCACGCTCGCCGCTGTCTGGGTGCTGGCGGTGGTGCTCTTGCCCGTCGTCATCCCCGATCCATATATCCTGAGGGTGGCGGCGATGACCTGCATCTTCGCCGCCTTCGCCGCGAGCTGGGATCTGCTCGCCGGATACGCCGGGCAGGTGAACTTCGGGCAGGCGCTCTTCTTCGGCGCCGGGGCATACTCCAGCGCGTTGCTCTCGCTGCGGCTCGAATTTCCCCCCTGGATCGCGGTCGGAACCGCGGCTCTCGTCGCCGCGGCGATCGGACTCTGCGTGGGCTATCTCTGCCTGCGCCTGCGCGGCTCCTACCTCTCGCTCGCGACGCTCGCCTTTCCGCTGATCCTCATCGGGGTGCTCTTCGCATTCCCGGACTTCTCCGGCGGAGAGCTCGGGGTCACCGGCCTGCAGTCGCTCGCCACTTCGCGGATCGGCAACTACTACATCGCCGCGATCGGGATGCTCGTCATCGTGTTCGGGCTCTGGGCCTTCGCCGACTCGCGCTTCGGCCTGATCCTCCACGCCATCCGCGACGACGAGCTGGCTGCGCGCGCCGCCGGCATCGACACCACGCGCTACAAGCTGGCGGTGTTCGGGATCTCCGCGGCCGCGGCGGGAATCACCGGCGCCTTGTACGCCCACTTCATGCGCGGCGCGGGGCCCTCCACGCTGGAGACCGCGCTCTCCTTCCAGGTGGTGATCTGGGGCGTCTTCGGCGGGCTCGCGACGATCTACGGGCCGGTCGCTGCAGTCTTCCTGCTCTATCCGTTGACGGAGTGGCTGGGCAGCTTCAGCGCGTTCGGCGAGCTTCGCCTGCTCATCTTCGCGGTGATCGTGCTGCTGGTGCTGCTCTTCATGCCGCGGGGGCTGACGCCCTGGATCCGCGACCGGATCGAGACCCGCTGCCCGCGGTGCAAGCAGCAGAACCCGGTCTGGCGGCATGTCTGTCGCATCTGCGGCGCGCAGCTGCACGTTTCGAGCGCCGCCCAGCGCGCGCGCTGACGACGCTTGTGCGCGGACTTCGACGGCCTCCTGCTGTCAGAGGCCCAGGTAGCCCGCCCGGAGCGTCTCGTTGCTCATCATCTGCGCCGCGGTGCCCTGGGCGATGATCCGGCCCTGCGAGAGCACGTAGTTGCGACCCGCCATCCTGAAGACCTGCGCCACCTCCTGCTCCACCAGGAGCACGGGCGTGCCTGCAGCGTGGATCTTCGCGATGGCGGCGAACAGCTCCTCGCGCACTTTCGGCGCGAGCCCGAGCGACGGCTCGTCGATCGCGAGCAGCTTCGCCTCGTACATCAGCGCCCGGGCCGTCGCGAGCATCTGCTGCTCTCCGCCGGAGAGCTTGCCGGCGAGTTGCTTCCTCCGCTCGGCGAGGCGCGGAAAGAGCGTATAAGACCGCTCCAGATTGCGCTTCTTCTCGGCCGAGCCGCGCGAGAGATATGCGCCCGCGAGCAGGTTCTCCTCCACCGTCAGCTCGCGGAACGGGCGCCTGCGTTCGGGGCAATGGACGAGCCCGCGCTTGCGGATCTCGTGCGCCTCCAGCCCGTCGATGCGCTCCCCCGCGAACCGCACCTCGCCTTCGAGCACGATCTCCCCGTCCACGCCGCGCTTCATCCGCTCCTCGAAGCGGACCAGGCCCGAGATGGCGCGCAGCAAGGTCGACTTCCCGGCGCCGTTCGGTCCGACCAGGCCGACGAGCTCGCCCTCGCCGACCTCCAGCGAGACGCCGTTGAGGATCGCGGCCTTGTCGTAGCGGACCGCGAGGTCCTTGACCTCAAGCAGCGCCATTTGCCGACCCCAGGTAGGCCTCGATCACTTTCGGGTTCTTCACGATGTCCGCCGGGACGCCGTCGGCCAGCACCTCGCCGTGGTCCATCACGATCACGCGATCGGCGATCGACATCAGCTCCTTGAGCTTGTGCTCGATCATCAGCACCGCCGGCCCCTCCGAGTGCAGCCGCCCGAAGCGGCCGCCCTTGTGCAGCCGCTTGATCGAGCGCGCGAGCAGCTCCGACTCCGCCGGGTTGAGCCCGCCGAGCGGCTCGTCGAGGAGCAACAGCTCCGGCTCGGTGGCGATGGCGCGAGCCACCTCCAGCCGCTTCAGGTCTCCCTGCGAGAGGGCCGAGGCGGGCTCCAGCGCCTGGTCGGCGATGCCCACGAACTCCAGCGCGTCCATCGCCTTGGCATCGATCTTCCGCACCCAGTCGCCGCGGGCATGCGCGCGGGGCGCGAGCAGCGGCACCATCACGTTGGCGACGATCGGCAGGTGGCGGAACGGGCGCGTGTTCTGGAAGGTGCAGGCGATCCCGCGGTTCACCACGTCCCACACGCGCAGCCCGGTGATGTCCTCGCCGTTGAAGATGACCTTGCCCCGATCCGACCGCAGCACCCGCGTGATCAGGCGGAGCAGGGTGGTCTTCCCCGCGCCGTTCGGCCCGATCAGCCCGACGATCTGATCGCGCCGCAGCTCGAAAGTGACGTCGTTGACGGCGAGCAGCCCGCCGAAGCGGCGGGTGACGCCTTCGACACGGAAGAACGGATCGGGCATTCAGGCCGCCGTGGTGTCGTCGCGCAGCTCGCGGCGTGACACCTTGCCCACGTCCGTGCGCGGCAGCTCTCCGCGGAACTCCACCATCTGCGGCACCTTGTACTCGGCGAGCCGCTCCCGGCAGTAGGCCTTGATCTCGTCCTCGTTCACCTTGCCGCGCGCATCGGCCTGCAGCACCACGATGGCCTTGATCCGCTGGCCGAGCGCCGGGTCGGGAACGCCGATCACTCCCGCGGCCTTCACCGAGGGATGCGCGTAGAGGACCTCCTCCACGTCCTTGGCGAAGACCGAGTACCCCTTGCATTTGATCAGGTCCTTGGACCGGTCGTAGAAATGGAAGTATCCCTCCTCGTCCATGCGAACGATGTCGCCGGTCCGCATCCAGCGCACGCCGCCGCGCTCGATGAAGGTGCGCGCCGTCTCGTCGGGCCGTTTCCAGTAGCCCAGCATCACGCTCGGACCGGAGAGCACCAGCTCGCCGATCTGGCCGTGCGGGACGAAGGCGAGCGTCTCCGGATCGATCACTGCCGCGAGCACGTTGGGGATCGGGCACCCGAAGGAGCCGGCCTTCGGCCGCTGCACCGGGTTGACGTGGCTCATCGCGCACGTCTCGGAGAGGCCGTAGCCCTCGATGATGTTGGACCCGGTGCGCTTCGCCCAGCCCTTGGTGGTGGACTCGTGCAACGTGTCGGCGCCGGAGAGCACGAGCTTGAGGCGCCGCCAGTTCACCTTGTCGGTGTCCTTGTGCTCCTTCAGGTACTCGAACAGCGTGGGCACGCCGAAGAACACGGTCGCGCCGTAGCGTTCCATCGCGGAGAGGATGGCCTCGGTGTCGGGGCTGGTGAAGAGCACCAGCAAGTGCCCCTGGCAGAGGCCGTTCAGCATGATCACCACCTGCCCGTAGATGTGGAAGAAGGGCAAAAACGCGATGATCACTTCCTTGCCGTCCTCGAAGCCCGGGAAGGTGGCCTTCGCCAGCGCCTGCGCCGCGAGCATGTTCAGGTGCGTGAGCATCACGCCCTTCGGATGCCCGGTCGTGCCGCCGGTGTACGGCAGCGCGGCGAGATCCGCTGCCGGATCGATCGTGACCCGGGGCGGCGTGGGCGGGTACTTCTTCAGAAGATCCTGCAGGCGGTGCAGGTTCTTCGCGGGCGCGATCCGCGGCGCTCCGAGGTTCATCTCCGGGAAGAGCTTGCCGAGCGCGGTCTTTCCCAGGAGCCGCTTGAAGGCGGGAAGGTATTCGCCGACGCTGGTGACCACCACGGCGTCGAGCGGCGCGCCGCACTTCGCCACCTTCTCGTAGAGCAGATCCTGGCAGACCACCACGCGGGCGCCGCTGTCCTCGAGCTGGTAGCGGACCTCATGGCTGGTGTAGAGCGGGCTGATGCTGGTGACCGCGGCGCCGCACTTGAGCGCCGCGAAATACGCGATCACGAATTGCGGGCTGTTGACCAGATACAGCGCCACCCGGTCGCCCTTCTTCACGCCCAGATCAGCCAGCGCGCACGAAAGCCTGTCGATGGAATCGCGCAGCTCGCCGTAGGTGATGCCGCGCCCGTAGAAGACGAGCGCGTCGCGCGACGGCCATTTCGC
>Ga0070741_10015231_pt1 | contig 13082 bp, 10 predicted proteins | sample Coa_R1_4_FD_66440 | JGI IMG/M metagenome (GOLD analysis project Ga0070741, IMG submission 66440) | Surface soil microbial communities from Centralia Pennsylvania, which are recovering from an underground coalmine fire - Coalmine... | ecosystem: Environmental > Terrestrial > Soil > Unclassified ...
ACGCCGCGCCCCCACGCCGCGGTGCTAGAACCGCGGCGTGGGGGCATCCATTCGCGACGACGTCGTCATCCCCGGCCTCGCGGACGACGACGAGCGGGCCGCCTTCGTCCGCGCACGCCGGCGCGGCGTCTCTCATGCACGTGCGCTCTTCCCGCGCAATCCGGCGCCGGGCGACGACGTCGTCGTCGAGCTGACCGCGGGGCCCGACGCGCCCGCAGCCGATGCGTGGGTCGACGTCGAGGGCGAACGACGTCCTCTCGTGCTCGCGGGCGTCGAGTGGGACACGCTCGTGTGGGGGTACGTGCGCCGCTATCGCGGGACCATTCCGGGACGAGCGACCGGCGCCGTCCATTACGCGCTCGGCGTGGGCGACGTGCAGGCGGACGGCGGGCGCCGGCAGGCGTACGTCGTCGGCGACGACGGCGCGCCGCCGTGGGCGGACGAGGCGATCGTCTACCAGGTCTGGGTCGACCGCTTCTGGCCTGTCGCCGGGTCAGGCCCTGCCGACCGGTACGGCGGGACGTTCGCCGGGCTCGTCGAGCGGCTCGACCACGTCGCGGCGCTCGGCGTCGACACGGTCTGGCTCAACCCGATCCACCCGAGCACGGCCTACCACGGCTACGAAGTGACGGACTACATGGCCGTCGACCCGGCCCTCGGAACGCTCGAGGACTTCGACCGGATGGTCGACGCGCTGCACGAACGCAGCCTTCGCCTCGTCCTGGACTTCGTCCCGAGTCACGTGTCCGACCGGCACCCCGCCTTCCTCGCCGCGCGTGCCGACGCGGCGAGCCCGTACGCCGGCTGGTTCCGCTTCGACCGGTGGCCTGACGACTACCGGACGTTCTTCGGCGTCCCGACGATGCCCCAGCTGAATCACGACGAGCCGGCCGTGCGCGACCACCTCGCCCAGGCGGCGCGCTTCTGGATCGCGCGCGGCGTCGACGGGTTGCGGCTCGACTATGCGGGTGGCTCGACCCACGAGCTCTGGGCGGAGCTGCGCACGGCGGCGCGAGCGGAACGAGCCGACTGTTGGCTCTTCGGCGAGGTCGTCGACACACCCGCCGCGCAACTCGAATACGAGGGGCTGCTCGACGGATGCCTCGACTTCCAGCTCGCGCAGGCGTTGCGCGCTGCCTTCGGCTACCGGACGTTGGGCGGCGTGCAGCTCGCAGCGTTCCTCGACGCGCACGAGGCTGCCTTCCCCGCGACGTTCTCGCGCCCGTCGTTCCTCGACAACCACGATCTCGACCGCATGCTCTGGCTCACGGGCGGGGACACGCGGCGGCTCCGCGCGGCGGCCGTTTGCCAGTTCACGCTCGACGGCCCGCCGATCGTCTATTACGGCACCGAGGTCGGCCTCTCGCAGGCGCTGAGCATCAAGGCGGCGGGCGATCGCCATGCGCGCCTGCCGATGCCGTGGGGCGACGACCAGGACGGCGCGCTGCACGCCTTCTACCGCGAGCTGGCAGCGCTCCGCCGCGGCCTGCCGCGCGAGCCGCGGCGGACGGTGGAAGCCGATGGAGCCCGGCTCGTCTACACGCGGGGAAAGGTGGTCGTCGAGCTCGACGTCGACACGGGCTCTGCCGTCGTCCGCGACGGAGCCGACGTCCTGCTCCGTGCGTGACGGGGCTTTCCGGCCGACGCACGCACGCGTAGCGTCGGGCGGAAGTACGAGCTCGGAAGCGCCCGGCCGGGCTGCTCGATGAGCGTCTGCAAGGTCTGCACCGCGGTGTCGGCGATCTGTGCGATCGGCTGTTCAACCGTCGTCAGCTCCGGGACCGTCCACTTCGTGGCGTCGATGCCGTCGAAGCCGACAATCGACAGATCGTCGGGCACGCGCAGGCCGAGCCGAGCGGCCGCGTGGAGGGCTCCGATCGCCATCATGTCGCTCGAGCAGATGACTCCCGTCGGCGGATCCGGCTTCGCTAGCAGCTCTTCCAGCGCTCTGCCTCCGCCCTCGGTGCTGAACTCCGCATAGGCGACGAGCCCGTCGCCGTCGATGCCGGCGCCCGCGAGCGCAGTCGCCCGCCCGGCCGCCTTCAACTGCGTCGGCAGGTAGTGCTCGGGCCCGGCGACGAAGCCGATGCGCTCGTGCCCGAGCTCGAGCAGGTACTGCGTCGCGATCTCGCCGGCGGCGCGCTCGTCGACGCCGACCGAGGGGACGTCGAGGGTATGGATCGCGCCGTTGACGAAGACGATCCGGGCGCCCTCGTCCGCGAGCTGCAGGTAATGGCCGTGCTCGCCGCGCAGGTTCGTCATCTCGCAGCAGATGAAGATCATCCCCTCGACACGCCGGTCGAGCAGCATGTGCACGTAGTCGACCTCGCGGAACGCGGCCTCGCCGGTATTGCAGAGGATCGAGGCGAGCCCGTCCGGCGCGGCGCGCGTCTCGATCGCCTGTGCGAGGGCCGGGAAGATCGGGTTCGCGAGCTCGGGCACGAGGATCCCGATGAGCCCGGTCTCCGAGCGGCGGCCGGGCGGGACGTAGAGGAGCTCCCGCATGGCGCGCTCGACCCGGTCGCGCGTCGCGGGGGCGACGGCCAGGCTTCCGTTGGCGACGCGCGACGCGGTGGCGACGCTGACCCCGGCTCGCCGGGCTACCTCACGCAGGCTCGCCATGTTCCGGTCGTATGTAACAAGTTTCCCGCGCCCACGCAAGGCGCCGTCCATCTTGACTTTGACGCGCGAGGGGCATAGCGTGCCGCGCTGTTACATGCCGGTTTGCACGCGTTACAGCTCGGGCTCGTCGCCCGCGGGGGCGAGAGTTCGAGGCTGCGGGTCGGCGATCATTGTCGGAGCACAGGAGGGTCAAGCATGAGCTCGAGAAAGCGCATCGGCGCGCTTCTCGTTGTCGTCGTCGCCGGCTTTCTCGCGGCGCTCGCCGGCAGCATCCATTCCGCCCGGGCAGCGGGCCCCACGCTGACGATCTGGGTCGATCAGAACCGCAAGGACGCGGTCACCCAGCTCGCCAACCAGTGGGCCGCGAAGAACGCGGGCGTCACGGTCAACGTCGTCGTCCAGGACTTCGGCAGCATCCGTGACAAGGTCGGCACGGTCGACGCCTCGACGGCGCCGGACGTCATCCTCGCGGCGCACGACTGGACCGGGCAGCTCGCTGCCAACGGCCTCGTGGAGCCCATCTACCTGAGCGCTGCCGTGAAGAAGCAGTTCCCGGCGTACACGCTCAACGCCTTCTCGTACGGGCTCGCCGTGAAGAAGCTGTACGGCGTTCCGACCCAGATCGAGAACATCGGCCTCGTCGTGAACACGAGCCTCGTCAAGGTCCCGAAGACCTTCGCGCAGCTCGAGCAGGAGGCCCTCGCGTACAAGAAGAAGGTGCATGCCTCGTTCGGGATCGCGGTCCAGCAGGGCTCGGGCTACGACGCCTACCACATGTACCCGTTCTTCTCCGGTCTCGGCGGCTACGTGTTCGGCACCAACAGCGCCGGGAACCTCGACCCGTCGAACATCGGCGTGGCGAACAAGGCGTTCCTGAAGAACTCGAACCTGATCGACAAGTGGAACAAGGAGGGCCTGATCAACTCGGCTCTCACGTACTCGACGGCGCAGGACGCCTTCCTCAAGAAGCGGGCTGCGTTCTACATCACGGGCCCGTGGGCGTCGCAGGTGCTCGAGCAGAGCGGCATCAAGTTCAAGATCATCCAGGTGCCGAAGATCGTCGACGCGTCGGTGCCGTTCCTCGGCGTCCAGGGTGCGATGGTGACGAAGTACGCCGAGGGGCACGGTGTCGGCGGCCTCGCCGAGGACTTCGTCTCCAACTACCTGACGACCCCGGCGGCGCAGCTCGCGCTTGCGCTCGCGAACGGCCGCTATCCGGCGAACACGGTTGCGGGCAAGCAGGTGCACGATCCGGTGCTGGCGCAGTTCGGCCAGGCGGGCGCCGGTGGCGTGCCGATGCCGAACATCCCGCAGATGGCGAGCGTCTGGCAGGACCTCGGCGCTGCGTGGTTCAAGGCGACGAAGGGCGCCGGTGCACAGCCGGCGAAGTCGGCCTTCGTGACGGCAGCACGGTCGATCGCGGACAAGATCGGCTAGCCGCCATCTCGATTGCGGGGCGCCCTTCGGGGCGCCCCGCTCGTCCTACGACTCCGCGAGCGAGTGAGCGCAACGACAGCACCCACCGCCGGCGCACCGGCGGACGCCCCAAGGGCCGCGCCGATCCCGCGGCTCGTCTCGGCGTTCTCCGGAACGGTCGGCGTCGCCGTCAAGCTCCTCGCGCTCGGGCTTTCGAACGCGCTCGCGGTCTGGGCGATCTACGTCCTGATCACGCGTCACCACTGGGTGGCGCTCGCGGTCCTTGCGGCAGCGACGGTGCTGATCGACCTCGTCTACCTCGCGCCGGGACAAGCGTTCCTTCCCGCGAAGTTTCTGATCCCGGGGACGGTCTTCCTGATCGGCTTCCAGGTCTTTCCGATCATCTACACGGTCAACATCGCGTTCACCGACTACGGGACGGGGCACATCGGCACGAAGGCGGCCGCAGTGCAGCAGATCGAGACGACGTCGCTCGAGCCGCCTGCGAACGGCAAGACCTACACGATGGCAGTTGCGCGAAGCGCATCGGGCACGCTGACGCTGCTCCTGTCGGATGACGCGACGCACAAGCTCTACGCGGGCACGACGAAGGGGCTGTCGCCGCTTCCCGCCGGCTCGGTGAAGGCGTCAGCCGGGCAGATCACGGCGGCCAAGGGCTACACGATCCTGCACGGGCTTGCGCTGTTCAGCCTCGACCAGCAGCTGCAGAGCCTCGTCGTCCCGGTCGGCAAGGGCGCCGGGATCCGTCCACAGTCGACCTCGACCGCCGTCGAGCTCGAGCCGACGCTGCGCTACGACGCGAAGCGCGGCGTCTTCGTGCGGCTCGCGGACGGCGCAGTCTTCCGCGACGACGGCAGCGGCGAGTTCGCGCGCGGGACGGAGGCGCTCGAGCCCGGCTGGAAGACCGGCGTCGGCACGAGAAACTTCTCCCGGATCCTCCACGACCCGCTCATCCGGACGCCCTTCCTGAGCGTGTTCGCATGGACGTTCGTCTTCGCCGCCGGGACGGTCTTCTTGTCATTTGCGATCGGGCTTTTCCTCGCGATCACGCTCGACAAGAAGGGGATGCGCTTCCTGCGCACGTACCGCGCGATCCTGATCATCCCGTGGGCGGTGCCCGGCTTCCTTTCGCTGCTCGCCTGGCAAGGGCTCCTCGACCAGTTCGGCGTCGTCAACAACAAGGTCATCCATCCGCTTTTCGGCACCACGGTCCCGTGGCTCGCGGATGCGAACGTCGCGAAGCTGTCGTGCATCCTCGTCAGCGCCTGGCTGACGGTGCCGTTCTTCTTCATCGTCTCGCTCGGCGCGCTGCAGGCGATTCCGGAGGAGCTGACGGAGGCCGCGCGCGTCGACGGCGGCGGCCCGTTTCAGATCTTCCGCCGCGTCACGCTGCCGCTGCTCCTCGTCGCTGTCGGGCCGCTGCTCATCTCGTCGTTCGCGCTCAACTTCAACAACTTCAACAACATCTATCTCCTGACGGCCGGTGGGCCTCCGCAGGCGAACTCCGCCGTCGCCGGCGCGACGGACATCCTCATCAGCTACACGTACAAGCTCGCCATCGCGACCGGGAAGGGGCAGGACTTCGCGCTCGCCGCGTCGGTGACCATCATCGTGTTCTTCATCACCGCCATCATCTCGACCATCGGATTCGCCCGGACGCGCGTCCTCGAGGAGGTTCTATGACGACTGCCGATCTCACCGCAGCCGCGGCCAGGCCGGTTGCGATAGAGGCCGGCGGGAAACGCCGTCCCAAGCTCGCGGACACGTGGTGGCGTCACGTCGTCGCGATCGTCGCGTGCGTCGTTTCGCTGTTCCCGATCTGGTTCGTCGCCATGGCGGCGCTCAACCGCGATCAGAGCGTCTCCGCCACGGGCTGGCTGCCGCTCCACTTCACGTTGCACAACTTCGGCGACCTCCTGCACAACCACGTCAAGGACACGGGCAGCGGCAGCACGATCGATGCGCCGTTCCTGCACTGGCTCGCGAACACGCTCATCATCGCGTTCGGCACCGCCGTGCTCACGATCATGATCTCGGCGCTCGCGGCCTACGCGTTCAGCCGTTTCCGGTTCAAGGGGCGGCGCTTCGGGATGCTCGCGCTTCTGCTCGTGCAGATGTTCCCGCAGATCCTGCTCGTCGTCGCGATCTACCTCATCGTGCTCAACACCGGGCAGGTCTTCAGCTTCCTCGGTCAGGACACGTTCACCGCGCTCGTCATGGTCTATCTCGGTGGTGCGATGGGCGTGAACACGTGGCTGATGAAGGGCTTCTTCGACTCCATTCCGAAGGAGCTGGACGAGTCCGCGCGCGTCGACGGCGCCACCGCCGGCCAGATCTTCTGGGGCGTGATCCTGCCGCTCGCGCTCCCGATCCTCGCGGTCGTGGGGCTGTGGTCGTTCATCGCGACGCTGAACGAGTACGTGATCGCGAGCGCGATCCTCGTCACGACCCACCACTTCACGCTCCCGGTGGGCATGCGCGGCTTCATCGACCAGCAGTTCGGGCAGCGCTGGGGCTTCTTCGCCGCCGGCGCGCTCATGGCTGCCGTTCCGGCCGCCGCGCTCTTCATCTGGCTGCAGCGCTTCATCGTCAGCGGCCTCTCGCAGGGCGCGGTCAAGGGATGACGATCGTCGGCGGGGAGCGCGCCTCGGCCTTGACGGAACCGCATCACGACGGCTCGGAGCTGTACGTCGTCGACCGGCCCGATGCGGTGGGCGGGACGGCGACTCTTCGCATGCGCGCGCCGAGTGGCGCCGCGGAGCAGGTATGGCTGCGCTTCGTGGCCGATGGCGAGCCGCGCACCGCCGAGGCGGTCGTGGACGAGGACGCCGGCGGTGAGACGTGGTGGCGTGCGGAGCTGCCCGTCGCGAACGCGGCGGTTCGCTACCGCTGGCTCGTCGACGGCGGCTCCGCGGGCTATCGCTGGGTGAACGGTCTCGGCATGCATGCCCACGAGGTAGCGGGTGCAGACGACTTCGTGCTCGCGCTCGACCCCGGTGCGCCGGCCTGGCATGCCCGTTCGGTCGTGTACGAGATCTTCCCGGACCGGTTCGCGTCGTCCGGCGCGGCCGAAGGAACGTCCCGGCCGGACTGGGCCGTCGAGCGGGAGTGGAACCGGCTGCCTGAGGGCCGGAGCCGCAACACGGCCCGCGAGCTGTACGGGGGCGACCTGCGCGGCGTCGAACAGCATCTCGAACACATCGAGAGCCTCGGCGCGAACGTGATCTACATGACGCCGTTCTTTCCGGCGCGCAGCACGCACCGCTACGACGCGTCGAGCTTCGAGCATGTCGACCCGTTGCTGGGCGGCGACGAGGCGCTGCGGTCGTTGATCGGCGCCGCGGACGCGCGCGGCATCCGCATCGTCGGCGACCTGACGCTCAACCACTGCGGTGCCGGGAACGGGTGGTTCCTGCGTGCGGAGCAGGATCCGTCGTCGCCGGAGCGCGAGATGTTCTTCTTCGACGGGTCGTTGCCGCTCGGCTACGCGTGCTGGATCGGCGTGCGTTCATTACCGACGCTGAACTGGAGCTCGCCCGAGCTGCGCACCCGCATGGACCGCGTCTTCCGCCACTGGCTGGCCGAGGGGCTCGCCGGCTGGCGCATCGACGTCGCCAACATGGTCGGCCGCTACCGCCTCATGGACGTCAACCACGAGGTCGGTGCGTGGTCGCGCGAGCGCATCGGCGACGGGCTCCTGCTCGCGGAGCACGGGCACGACTACCGGCCCGATCTCGACGGCCGCGGCTGGCACGGCGTCATGAACTACTCCGGCTTCCTGCGCCCGACGTGGTGGTGGCTGCATGGGGGCACGCTCGAGAAGGACGTCTTCTCCGACACGCCGGCCCCCGCGTACTCGGGGCCTGACGCGGTTGCGGCGATGCGCGCGTTCCGCGCGGGCGTCCCGTGGGATGCAGTCGTCAACTCCTGGGCGCTTCTCGACAGCCACGACACCGCGCGCTTCCGCACCGTGACCGCGTCGCGCGCGAAGCACGTCGTCGGCATCGGTATGCAGATGACGACTCCCGGTGTCCCCATGGTCTTCGCCGGCGACGAGCTCGGCCTCGAGGGCGAGTGGGGCGAGGACGCGCGCCGCACGATGCCGTGGGACAGCGAGGAGGCCTGGGACCACGCCCTGCTACGCGCGTACCGCGAGCTCATCGCTCTTCGCCGCTCGAGCCACGCGCTCGCGTACGGCGGCATGCGCTACGTGCACGTGTCCGGCGACGCGATCGCGTACGTGCGCGAGTCGCGCGAAGAGCGTCTTCTCTGCCTCGCGGCACGCGCGCCGCATGATCCGATCCGTGTCCCCTTCACCGAGCTCGAGACCGTGTACGGCGAGGACGCGCGTGACGGCGTCCTGCCCGCGGACGGCCCCTCGTTCCACATCTGGAGGATCAATGGCTGAAGTGGCCTTCAACGGCGTCGAGAAGATCTACGAGAACGGCTTCCACGCGGTGCACGACCTGTCGCTCGACATTCCGGACGGGGAGTTCCTCGTCCTCGTCGGGCCTTCCGGCTGCGGGAAGACGACCGCGCTGCGCATGGTCGCCGGCCTCGAGGAGATCTCCGCCGGCGAGCTCTTCATCGGCGACCGCGTCGTGAACAAGCTCACCCCGAAGGAGCGCGACATCGCGATGGTGTTCCAGAACTACGCGCTCTATCCGCATCTCTCGGTTTACGAGAACATCGCGTTCGGCCTTCGGCTGCGGAAGGAGGCGAAGGAGGAAACGCATCGCCGTGTCACCTGGGCCGCGCAGATGCTCGACCTGACGCCGTACCTCGACCGCAAGCCGAAGCAGCTCTCCGGCGGGCAGCGGCAGCGCGTGGCGATGGGTCGCGCGATCGTGCGCCAGCCGCAGGTCTTCCTCATGGACGAGCCGCTCTCGAACCTCGACGCGAAGCTGCGCGTGCAGATGCGCGCGGACATCGCGAAGCTCCAGCACGAGCTGGCGACGACGACGATCTACGTCACGCACGATCAGGTCGAGGCGATGACGATGGGCGACCGCGTCGCGGTCATGCGCGACGGCGTTCTCCAGCAGGTCGGGCCGCCGCAAGAGCTGTACGACACGCCCGCGAACCAGTTCGTCGCCGGGTTCATCGGCTCGCCGCCGATGAACCTCCTCGAAGCGACAGTCGCAGTCAACGGCGGCGTGCAGGTCGAGTTCGGCGGCGCGGAGCTCTCGGTCCCGGACGAGGCGCTGAACGCCTATCCGCAGCTCCGCGGCGCACACGGGCGCAAGATCGTCGCGGGCCTGCGGAGCCAGAACCTCCATCCCGCAGCCGAGCGGCCCGACCTCCCCACGCTCGACGCGGAAGTGGAGCTCGTGGAGGCGCTCGGAAGCGAGTCGATCGTGTACCTCAAGATCGACGCGTTCGCGATCCGCGAAGGTCAGCACGAGGAAGTCGCGGAAGCGCCGACGAGCGCCGAGGGGATCGTCGCAGCGCGCCCGAACCTCGTCGCCGAGTTCCCGGCGCACACGATGCTGCGCATCACCGAGCGGATCCCGGTCGCGGTCGACGTCGCCCGCATGCACTTCTTCGACGGCGAGACCGGTGCGCCGCTCCGCTAGCGGTCTCGCCCTCGTCATCGCGCTCGTCCTCGCCGCCGCCGCGTCCGGCGCGCATCGGGCGGGGCCGAGCCTGGCAGCGCTCGCCACTCCGGCGCCCGATTCCGCGCTTGCATCCGAGCGCATCTACTTCGTCATGACCGACCGATACGCGAACGGCGATCCGGCGAACGACACCGGCGGGATGAAGGGAACGACCCAGGTGACCGGCTACGACCCGACGTCGACCGCGTGGTGGCACGGCGGCGACCTGAAGGGGCTCACGGGCGGGTGCACCGACCCGAAGCGCGGGCTCGAGCGCATCAAGGATCTCGGCTTCAACGCCATCTGGATCACGCCGGTCGTGCTCAACCAGGTCTCGCAGGGCGATTCCGGCGGCTACCACGGCTACTGGGGAATCGACTTCACGCGCGTCGACCCGCACCTCGGCAGCGACCAGGACTTCGCCGACTTCGCCTCGTGCGCGCACAAGCTCGGGATGAAGGTCATCCTCGACGTCGTCGTCAACCACACGGGCGACATCGTGCAGGACGGGTCGACGTACAACCCGGCGCCGTACCGCGACTGTCATGGCAAGGTGTTCGACCCGGAGCGCTACGTCGGGAAGAGGACGTTCCCGTGCATGAGCGCGGCGAGGATGCCGAACGCACCCTTCGTGCTTCCCGGCCTCGCGCACGTGAAGAAGCCGGCATGGCTGAACGACCTGACGAACTACCACGAGCGCGGGCCGGTCGACTTCTCGTCGTGCAGCGCGCAGTGCTACGAGCAGGGCGACGTCTTCGGCCTCGACGACCTGTTCACGGAGAAGCCGGTCGTCCTGACGGGGCTCGTGCAGATCTACGCGAGCTGGATCGAGAAGTACAAGCTCGACGGGTTCCGCGTCGATACGGCGCGCCACCTCAACGCGGGATTCTGGCGGCTGTGGGACCCGAAGATGATCGCCGCCGCGCGAAAGGTCGGCGTCAAGGACTTCCAGATCTTCGGTGAGGTGCCGATCTCGAGCACGATCGACCAGTCGCCGTACGTCCGCGACCGCGGAATCCCGAGCGTCCTCGACTTCCCCTTCCAGGACGCCGCCACCGGCTACGCGTCGGGCGGGTCGAGCGCCCTCGCGGTGCTGCACCGGCTGCAGGACGACGACTACTACCGCACGCCGGACGGCGTGGACGTCACGCCGCCGACGTTCCTCGGGAACCACGACATGGGACGCGCGGCGTTCGAGATCGCATCGCAGGGAGGCGGGCTGACCGGCGCTCCGCTGCTCGCGCATCTCGAGCTCGGCTACGACTTGCTCTATCTCATGCGCGGCGCGCCCGTCGTCTACTACGGCGACGAGGTCGGCATGATCGGAACCGGCGGCGACCAGGCCGCGCGACAGGACATGTTCCCGACGCAGGTGAGCGACTGGCAGACGCAGCCACGCGCCGGCTCGCCGCCGATCGGAAAGGGCTCCTCGTTCGACATCACCGACAATCCGCTCGAGCGCGAGCTGAAGGAGCTCGCCGCGTTGCGCGACGCGAACCCGGCTCTCGCCGCCGGCTGGACGATCCCGCGCTACGCGAAGGGCGGCGTGCTCGTCGTCAGCCGCATCGACCCGGTGACGAGGCGGGAGTACGTGGAGGGGTTCAACAACGGCGCCACTCCCGCGACCGTGGACATCCAGACGTCGACGTATGGGAGCTGGACGACGCTGCTCGGCCCCCCTGGGCTCGTCGGCTCGGTCGCTTCCGGGAAGCTGGTCTTGAACGTTCCCCCTGTCGGCGCAGTCCTCCTCAAGGCAGACGAGGCCGTGCTCCCCGGTCAGGCGCAAAAGCCGAGACTGACGGTGGCGCCGGACTCGTTGAGCAGTCTCGTCGCCGCGACCGCAACGACCAGCGGCATCCCGCCCGTGAGCGTCGCGTTCGCCTACCGGCGCGCCGGAACGCAGGCGTGGCGCCGCATCGACGTCGACACGTCGCCGCCTTTCCGCGGATTCATCGACCCGGCGTCGTTCAAGCGCCACGAACGCATTCAGGTGATCGCCGTCGCGCGCGGGCTCGACGGGAGCATCGCCCCGTCCGCGGTCGTGCCGGTCACGGTCCGCTGATTTACCGACGGCTTACGTCCGCCGTGTCTTCGGTTTACGTTCCAGTCGGATGGTGTGCGGCGTGAAGACACTCGTTGCAGTTGCATTCGTCGTCCTCGCCCTGACCGCCGTCCAACCCGCCCTCGCGGCCGGCGGTTCGGGGATCCAGGACAGGCACGCCCGCATCGCCCTGATCGCGGAGCGCTTCGAAAAGCGCTGTGGAACGAGCTCGACCGGTGCTCCGCAGCGCTGCGTCGACTTCGCGAACAAGGTCGTTCAGCGTCTGCAAGCGCTCGACGCGAAGGTCGAGCAGCGGATGACGGATCATCCGAAGCTCCAGCAGCTCGACACCTTCCTGCAGACGGTGATCGGCCGGCTCAGGACCTGGTTGGGGTCCCAGGGGTAACGGTCAGTACGGTCCGGGCATGGCGTTCCTCGCCGTGCCCGGACCGTTTGACTTCGACCTGACGACGGAGCGCTTCCGCGCGTTCGGAGTCGACCGCGCAACCCTTTGGCACGAGGGCGGCCTGCACCGGGTCGTCGGCGGGCGCGAGGTGCGGATCGAAGCCGCTCCCGGCGGCGTCGAGGTGGAGCCGCTCGACGCCGAGACCGAGCCCGTCGTGCGCGCCGTGCTCGGGCTCGCGTTCGACCTCGAGCCGTTCTACGCGTGGGCGGCGGGCGACGAGGTGCTCGCGGTCCTCGTCCCACGGCTGGCCGGCTTCCGCCCGTCGCTCAGCCCGGACCCGTTCGAGATGCTCGTCGGCGCGATCACGTCGCAGCAGGTGTCGCTGTTCTCCGCGCTCGCGATTCGCAACCGGCTGATCGAGCGCTTCGGGGTGCAGGCCCGGGAAGCGTGGGCGTTCCCGACGCGCGAGCAGCTGGCGGGCGCGCGCGAGGAGGAGCTCGTCCAGGTGGGGTTCTCGTGGCGGAAGGCGGAGTACGTCGTCGGCCTTGCCCGCTCGGAGCTCGACCTCCGCGCGCTGGTCGACCTTCCCGACGACGAGGTGCGCGCGCGGCTCGTCGCGCTGCGCGGGATCGGCGAATGGACGGCGGAGTGGTTCCTCGCGCGCCATCTCGCGCGGCCGAACGCGTGGCCGGCGGGCGACCTCGCACTGCGCAAGGCGGTTGCGCCTCTGGACGTCGATGCGGCGCGCGTACGCTTTCATCCGTTCGAGAACCTGTCCGCGCACTATCTCCTGCTGTCGCAACGCGTCCCATGATCCGCCAAGCCACCTCAGACGATCGTGCCCTCATTCGCGAGCTGCGCGCGGAGTTCGAGCGCGAGGTTCCGGATGAGCTCTGGAGCACCGACGACGGTGCGGATCACGACGTCGTCTTCCTCGCGGACGACATCGGGATCGCCGGGCTCGAGAGAAAGAGCGAGG
>Ga0070741_10015232_pt1 | contig 13081 bp, 10 predicted proteins | sample Coa_R1_4_FD_66440 | JGI IMG/M metagenome (GOLD analysis project Ga0070741, IMG submission 66440) | Surface soil microbial communities from Centralia Pennsylvania, which are recovering from an underground coalmine fire - Coalmine... | ecosystem: Environmental > Terrestrial > Soil > Unclassified ...
GCCGACGAATGTGGGACCGGGGGTGAGTCCTCGAGATCGCCGGAATCTTTGAAGGGTTCGACCAGCGGCATCTTCCTCTACGTAGAAGACGTGGATTCCGCGTTTGCCCAGGCTCTGAAAGCCGGTGCGAAGGAGACTGTGCCGTTGCAGAATATGTTCTGGGGAGATCGTTTCGGACGCCTCGTCGACCCGTTTGGCCATCCCTGGATGCTGGCCACCCACGTGGAAGACGTCTCGCCAGCAGAAATGGAAGAGAGAATGGCTGCGGCGAGTTCCAAATAATTCTGGCCGGTTTGGCGTGGATGATTAGTCGACGCACCGAATACCGGCAGACACATGGCAGGGACTTAAATCTCGATCAGGAGAGCGGAATGCGTTACATGTTGTTGATTTATCAAAAGGAAAATGAAGGGCCTCCGCCGCCCGAGGTGGCCGAGCAATCCATGGCGGCCCATAGGGTGCTCATGGAGGAGGCGAAGAAGCTAGGCATTTTCGGCGGCGCAGAGCCGTTGCAGCCGACCAGCACGGCCACAACCTTGCGGACCCGCGAGGGAAAGCGCGTGATCCTCGACGGACCGTTTGCGGAAACGAAAGAGCAACTGGCGGGCTACTACATTCTCGATTGCAAGGACCTGGACGAGGCGATCGGCTGGGCCTCGAGACTGCCACTCAGGTGCGGCGGTGGAGAGGGCTGCGTCGAGATACGCCCGATCCGCTCCATGAGTCTTCCCTCGGACGAAGCCAGCCAGCCGCCGTATGCAAGCGCGCTAAATGGCTGACCCCAGAGCACTGGTCGAGTCGGTCTTTCGGGAGGAGTCCGGCCGGATCATTGCAACTTTGATCCGGCTCTCGGGCTCTTTCGACAAAGCCGAAGAAGCAATGCAGGAAGCACTCATCTCCGCCCTGGGCACGTGGCCGGAAAAGGGCATTCCCAACAATCCGGGCGCATGGATTACCGCCGTCGCGCACCGCAAGCTGATCGATTCGGTACGCAAGGAGAGCATCCGCACTGAAAAAGAGGACGCTCTCCTATACGAAACTGAGCTGTCTCAGCGCCGGAACCCCGCCGCGGATGAGGATACTTCCATGCAGTACCCCGACGACCGCTTGCGTCTGATGTTTACCTGCTGCCACCCCGCGCTGAATTTAGACGCGCAGGTTGCGCTTACACTGCGCACGCTGGGAGGGCTTGCCACCCCGGAGATTGCGCGGGCGTTCCTGGTGCCCGAGCCTACGATGGCGCAACGTTTGGTTCGGGCAAAGCGCAAAATCCAGGAAGCTCGCATTCCCTACGAAGTCCCTCCGCCCGAAAAGATGCCGGAACGGCTGGATGCAGTGATGACAGTTGTCTACCTCGTGTTCAACGAAGGATACTCGGCGACCTCCGGTTCGCTACTGATCCGGCGCGAACTTTGCCAGGAAGCGATTCGGCTCGCCAGAATCCTGGAGCAACTGTTGCCCTCAGAGCCCGAGTTGAAGGGTCTGCTGGCACTCATGCTGTTGCAGGATTCGCGACGGGAAACACGGGTCACGGAAAAAGGAGTTCTGGTCACTTTAGAGGAACAAGACCGCTCGCGCTGGGATCGAAATGAAATTAGGGAAGGCACGCGCTTGGTTGAAACGGCATTACGGCAGCGTCGTGTTGGGCCATATCAATTGCAGGCGGCCATTGCGGCAGTCCACGCGAATGCGGCATCGAGTGCCGAGACCGACTGGACCGAGATTGCGGCACTCTATCGTGAGCTGATGAGTGTCGCGCCAACCCCGGTCGTGGCGTTGAACCATGCTGTTGCGGTAGCCATGAGCGAAGGAATCGAGCGGGGACTTTCGTTGATCGACGAATTGGACAAATCCGGCGATCTAGACCATTACTATCTGTTCCATGCGGCGCGTGCCGACTTGCTGCGGCGCATGGGACGCCAGCAGGAAGCATGCTCGGCCTACCGAAGCGCTATTCGTCTCGCGACTAACGAAGTGGAACAGGAATACTTGAAGCGACGCTTGGTAGAGGTTGGCGGCGGAGCGTGGGTGAGCGGATAATCGCTCTCCTGATGCTCGTTTCTTCCTAACTGTGACTGGAATCGCGAGTGGCACGAGTTGAAGTTAAAGGCAACCAGTTCTGCTGGTATACGAAGGAAATGGTGAGTAACAGAATGCCAAGCGCGATGAAACTCACGATGCGAAAGCCGCGCTCAAGCCGCCACACATCTAAACCGAAGACCTTCGCAATCGTAATGGCGATGACCGCCAGCCCCAGCCATCGAACGAAGGCGGAATGCCTGGTGAAGCCGAGAGTGATGAGCACAGCCGCCTCCAGGAACCAGAACAACGTAATCCATCCCGATTCAAATCCAAAAGCAATTGCGATCGCAATGAATCCAGTCACCAGGGCAACATGCGAGCGGAAAATGTACCTGCAATTCCCAAGTGGTTGCCGGCGAACCCACCACGCGACAGCGGCATAGAACAACGCAAGTCCCAACATGCCCCAGCTCGTCTCGATGGCTGAGATGTGGTTGAGTAACAGCGCGAACGAACACAAGGAGACCAGTGCATTCAGTAGAACTGCCGCAACCAGCACACCTGAATCCTCAAATTTGGCCTTGCGCCAGGCGACAACCGGCGCGACTGCGAAGATCAGGAAAAACAACGAGGCAAATGCCAAGGTTATTTCGAACTGCGCTGTTGAGTAGTACTCGTCATACCAGGCGAAATAAACAATAGCCGCGCCAGTGACGCTCAGCAGCAGCAGGCGCCGCCATGGTTGCAGGGAAACCAAGACGAGCGTTGCCAAATCGAGGATGAGTACGTACGTAAAGAGTTCCACCTCGCCTCCGCGGCCGCTTGACAGCAAAACTGGAGTTGCAAATCCCCCGATCAGAGCGAACATCCCCAAAATCTCGGCATCCTGTCGCAGGGCAAGGACAGCGCTCGCCGCGGTGATGACCAGCATCGCTCCCAGTGCCAGTTGCAGGGAAATAAGCCCGTAAAGCTCAGAGGCGGCCCACACGGACAGGTATAAAATTCCGAGGCCAAGAGCATTAAGCGAGTAAGAAAATATGCGGTAGTTGCGACGCCGCACCCATTCGGCGAAGCCCATCACGACGATTCCACCCAGCAATCCCAGACCCACGCGCGCTAATGGCGGCACAAGGTAGTTCTCGAACGCATACTTCAGAAAATATGAGACTCCAATCAACACGGCGATGATGCCGATGCGGTTAAGCCATTGCGAGCCGATGCGCGTCTCGAGATTCGGTTGACGACCTTCCGAGCTTGAATTAATCGCAATTGAGCGTGGCCCAATCGTACGGGCGCCATGGAGTCGGGAAGCCGCGGGGACCTGCGAGGGCTCTGCCCCCGCACCGCTCGTCGGCTGTACTTCGACCCTTTCTTCTAGTCGCTCAACCCGCTTGAGGAGATCGGTGATGATGGCGCGAATTTGATTCAATTCGCCATCAGGAGTTTCCATGAACGCGTCCTCTGTTAGCATTATCGCAAGCGCGCGCGGTTCGTAGTCTGGAGAAGCGCCGGAAAAGCGCATAAGGCCCTCAGTCTGCCGGCTGGATAGTCCAAACTCCGGTCGACCCGTCAGTTGGTTCTTCCGGGCAGACATTCCTACGACTCAGCGTTTAGATTTGCGCTAAAGATAGCAGGGGCAACTTTAAGTCGAGGCTGAACATGGCAGAAAAGGTTGCGGTGTCCGCGGTCGAAAACATCGATTCTGTTCTGCAGGAACAGAGAAAATTTGAGTGTCCACCAGGGTTCGCCCAACATGCGCACATCAAGAATTTGGCTGAATATGAACGGATCTACCGCGAGTCGGTGGAACAACCTGAGAAGTTCTGGGGACGCATCGCCGAAGAGCTGCACTGGTTCAAGAAGTGGGACAGAGTGCTGGAATGGAACGTCCCGTGGGCGAAGTGGTACCTAGGCGGGCAGATCAACCTTTCCTACAACTGCCTCGACCGCCACGTGCAGACCTGGCGTAAGAACAAAGCGGCTCTGATCTGGGAGAGCGAGCCCGGCGAAGTTCGCATCTTGACTTACCAGCAATTGCACCGGGAGGTGCAGAAGTTCGCCAATGTACTGAAATCGCTGGGTATTCGCAAAGGTGACCGGGTAGCCATCTATATGGGGATGACACCGGAATTGCCCATCGCGATGTTGGCTTGTGCACGCATTGGCTCACCTCATTCCGTGGTGTTTGGTGGATTCTCCTCGAATGCACTTGTCGATCGTATTCACGATTCGCAGGCGGCTGCGGTAATCACGCAAGATGGTTCTTATCGCCGGGGCGTGGAAGTAAAGCTGTTTCCCGCAGTCGAGGAGGCACTGAAATCCTGCCCGTCGGTGAAGCATGTGGTCGTTTACCAGCGCACAGGCTCGCACATCAACCTGCAGCCAGGCCGCGATCACTGGTGGCACGAACTGATGCAATCGGTTCCTGACGAATGTCCGGCCGAGCCGCTGGATGCCGAGCACCCACTTTATATTCTTTACACGTCCGGCACGACCGGCAAACCGAAAGGCGTGGTACACACGACGGGCGGCTACTCTGTTGCGACCTACATCACCACCAAGTGGGTCTTCGATCTGAAAGAGGAGGACACATACTGGTGCACTGCCGATATCGGCTGGGTTACCGGACATAGCTACATCGTGTATGGCCCGCTGCAGAATGGCGCGACCAGTCTGATGTATGAAGGGTCGCCGAACTATCCCGAGGCAGATCGCTTCTGGAGCATGATCGATCGCCATGCGGTGAGCGTGTTTTATACCGCGCCGACGGCGATCAGAACCTTCATTAAATGGGGCGAGCAATGGCCGCGCAAACATCGGCTCAACAGCCTGCGGCTGCTGGGCACCGTGGGGGAGCCCATCAACCCTGAGGCATGGATGTGGTATCGGGAAGTGATTGGACGAGAACGTTGCCCCATCGTCGATACCTGGTGGCAGACGGAAACCGGGCAGATCATGATCACGCCACTGCCAGGCGCCATTGCGGCTAAACCGGGCTCGGCCACTCGTCCATTTCCCGGTGTAGTTCCTGAAGTCGTCACCATCGACGGCAAGCCGGTTCCGGAAGGCTCGGGCGGGTTTCTCATTATTAGCAAACCATGGCCAGGCATGCTGCGAACCATTTATGGCGATCCTGACAGGTACGTGCGCCAATACTGGTCGCAAATTCCCGGTGTGTATTTCACCGGCGACGGCGCTCGCAAAGACAAAGACGGATATTTCTGGATTATGGGCCGGGTAGACGACGTCATTAACGTCAGTGGACACCGCTTGAGCACTATGGAGGTGGAATCCGCGCTGGTGGCGCACGAGAAGGTGGCGGAGGCCGCCGTGGTCGGCCGTCCTGACGACTTGAAGGGACAAGCAATATCCGCCTTCGTGACACTGGAGCAGGGAAACCAGCCCAGCCCTGAACTCAAAGAGGAACTGCGCCAGTGGGTAGCCAAAGAGATCGGCGCTCTGGCTAAGCCCGACGACATCCGCTTTACTGACATGCTGCCTAAAACACGCAGCGGGAAGATCATGCGGCGGCTGCTTCGGGAACTCGCCACCAGTGGAGATGTGAAGGGCGATACCACCACTCTGGAAGATTTCAGCGTGATCGCCAAGCTGAAAGAGGACGAAGTCTAGAAGCCCAACGCCAGTTTTTCGAGCTTTGATCGCACCCGCGAGCACACGCTGTCGACAAAAATTGTCAACTCAGCGGCCTTGAGGTGGTAGAACACCCTCCCGCAGGGCAGACGCTGGCCCTCCCGTATTGATTCCCAAGCACTTGCCGTCCACAGACTGGTTACTGTCGTGTGTGTCGCTCTGGTCACCGACGTGCGAATGATGGATGCTGGCGCGCTTCTAGTATCGCAAGCGGCGGCCAGACATTTCGAGGGCGCAGGTGCCACATGAGTGAAGGTTCTGTCATGACGGTCGGCGAGGCGCAAATCACGCAATTGGACGGCTTGCGACAGCTAATGGCCACTCAACACCCGGTGTTTGATGAAATCTGCCGCGAGTTGGCGCGTGCATTTCATGTACGCGAAACAGAAATCGCGCTACTCTGCGCACACGGCACCGTGCTGAAATTCGTATTCCCGGCCGAACTGAAGCAGGCGGGAAGCATTCCCATCTCTGGCTCCGCCATTGCCGCGCGCACTGCGCTGACCCGCAAGCCGGAGTTCTTCAACAACTTCGTGAAGGTCCGCCATGTAGGCATTTTTGAGAGCATTCGTTTCAAAGATGGGGACCACGAAGCCGTCGGTCCGCACCTCATTCAGAAGCTCATGTCGGCGCCAATCATCAACGAGGAAGGAACCGTTTGGGGAATTGTGCAGGTTTCGCGCAAAGGTTGCGACCCCAAACTGGCAGGCCCGGATTTTACCCGCGACGATCTGCAGCAGTTGATCGAAGTTGCGAAGGTGATTGGAAGCTCGCCTATGGCGAACGTGAGCGCCGAATCCGCCAGCGCCTAAGGCAGGACGCAGACCACCAACCCGGACCTATCGCCGAGTCAAGGCGGTGCACGCCCGTGCCTAAGCACGGATCCACCGCCCAAGAGCATCAGAGATAGCAGCAGTGGCGTCTAGCTGGCCCAGGCCATCCCTTTCCCTGCAACTCACGTGATAAGCTTGCGTTTCACCCGAATTCATTGCACGTACCAGTCTGCTCGCCAGCTTCAAACGTTACGCAAGGGTTAAAGGAGAAGGCCAGTTTGCACGAGAATTGTGAAGTATTGGGGTGTACGAAGCTTAATTCAACTGAACTGGGGACGCGAACCCAGGTGCACGCAGGCAGGGCGGCGATGGTTTGGAAGCTGCGCATTAGCCAGTTATCGGCCATACTTTTTCCTTTGCTGGTGTGGGCCGCGTGTTCTAATTCCCATTCGGTTACCGTCACCATCACCGCTGCACCACCGACCACTATGGGCGTAGATGCAGTAGCTAACGTGACTGCGACGGTCTCCAATGACTCTTCAAACGCGGGGGTCGACTGGTCGGCCACATGCGGGAGCGGCTCGGTTTGCGGCTCTTTCAACCCGACCCATACGAATAGCGGTTCGCCAACTGTATACACCGCTCCCTCGACGATTCCTGCGGGTAATACGGTGACCATCACCGCTACGTCGACGGCTCAGCATTCAGCGTTTGCGCAAGCCAATACCACAATTGCAACAGGAGTGACGACTATTTCGGTGTCTTTCGCCGTTGCGCCGCCTCAGTATTTGCCGGTCAGCCAGAGCACGGCATTAACGGCGATCGTAACAAATGACACCACAAGTGCGGGCGTCGACTGGACTGTTTCTTGTGCCAGCACGGGGGCATGCGGAAGCATCACACCGACCCATACTACCGGCAGTGCCTTCGCCAGCTATACCGCGCCGTCGACAATTCCTTCCGGCAACACGGTGACAATCACAGCGGCTTCGACCGCGGATCCAGCCGCCACGGTCAATGCCACTATTTTCATTGCGGCAGGGAACATCACCGTGTCTTTTGCAACGCCGCCCCCGGCAACTCTTGGGGTGAACAGTTCCGTCACCGTGAGCGCGAATGTCGCCAACGACAATACCGATGCAGGTGTGGATTGGACGGTGACGTGTGGAACTCCGGGAAGTTGCGGGTCTGTGAATCCCGCTCACACGGCCAGCAGTGGGGCGACGGTGTACACCGCGCCTTCGAGCGTGCCATTTGGAAGCACGGTTACGATTACGGCGACTTCCACTGCCAACTCAGCAGGAACCGTGAGTGGGAATGTGACGATCCAGTAAGACCAGCAGCTACTTCTTTCCGGCTTCTGGCTTAATGTCCGCGGCTGCTTTTTGCAGATCTTGTACGGCGCTCGAATCCAGCTGGTACAGTGCCGGCTCGGTCTCGCGTTTTGCTACGTAAGTATCGCCGTTCTTTGCGATCAGCACTTTTTCTACGCGCTTGTTGTCATCCGATTTGACAACCAGCGTGATCGCCGGCTGAGTGAAACCGGAATCGACGAACTTGCTGGCGGACAGGTCACGCAGTTTGTCGACCAGATTACCAACTCCCCCAGGGTCCATCGTTTTGCCGTTCGACCACCAGCCTTCGTTGTTGTGCATCAGGTAATAGGCATTTGCTCCATCGTGGATTTCGATCTGGTTGGGATCTTCAAAACCGAAGTCGAATAGTTTCTTGTTCCTGAAGTCCTCGAGTTTCTTGCTCAGCTCCTGACCCACATCGACCGGAACCTTGTAAACACCGGCTACTACGCTGGATTTCGCATAATAGTCATTCTTGTTCTTGCGAACCTGGAGTTCCTGCGCGCCCGCGTCGCCGGTAATCTTGGCGGTGGCAACAGGAGTGCCCGAGTTGAAGGCCGCCGGACTCTTTTTCAGGTCATCGGCGGAGCCGCTCAGGTCCATCTTGGCGTCGGCGAGCTTGCGGACGAGATCGTCTACTTCGGTACTGTTGGCGCGCATCGGCTTAGGCTTTAAAATCTGCCACTGGTTCTTGTCGCGTCCAAACTCCAGATCGTCATTTTTCTGGTTTAACTCAACCCGGCTGACCTTGTCGGCGTCGAGCGTAATCAATCGTTTATCGCGCAGGTCATTTGGACTTTTATCGACCGTGTTCTTCGTCCAGGTGCCCACGGTAAACACGCGCGGATCGCCAGAGAGCTTGGCATACATGGCGCTGCCGGTCGGCGTCTCGTCTCCGAGAAGAAGCGTCCGCGACTGGTTGTTCTTTTCCGTGACATCGAGCTGCAGCGAGGGGTCGCTCAGGCCATAAGTGGAAAGGTTCGTCGCCTTGTCTTCAACCACTCGTTCGGCATTGAGAGACGTTAGATTCGTGAGCATGCCGGATACAGCAGACTGGTCGACGCTGTAACGCTCGGGAGCATCCATCTGCCATTTGCCCGCGCTGTCTTTCGTGAGCACCAGGTCAGGCGCCGACTTCTTTTTGACATCGAGCTTGGTGATGTCGCCTTCGTTCAGGGACCAGATTTTAGGCTGCGTGTCTGTGGAGGCCTGGGCGTCCTTGGGCTTGTGATGGTCCGACCAGTAAAGGAGCCCTGAGAGCGCCCCCAGGATGACTGCTGCGATGAGTAGGCCACGAATTTTCATGCGTCAAGAATCGTAGGAACACTAAGCGTCAGGGTTGTTTGCAATTCAAAGTCGCCAATTACTCACGAGCGTATCCCTTGCTAAGTTTCCAGTGATGTTGCTTGCCCAATAACGTGGCAGTGCACGCCTACAACGCAAGCATTCGTTACCGCCGCCGCCACCAGACCGCGACGCCCGCCACAACGACCACCAACGGCAGCAGGAACTGACTCGTCGCCCGCACAACGCTAAGTTGTGCACGGGTCATGGTGACGCGCCGGTCTTCCTGTTCCTTCGGCCGAATCGAGATCAGGTCCTCGTCGGAAGAGAGCCAGTTCACGGCGTTCAACGCCAGATCGCTATTTCCGTTAAACGTGATGAAGGAGTTTGTCGCCCACGACGAACTGCCGACCACGACAAAGCGGCCTTGCGAATTCTCCTTACCCGTGTTGTAGGTACCGGCGGCCGCGATGGTGAATGGTCCTTTGCGGTTCTTGGGGCTATTCGGGTCGATCTTCGGTGAATTCAGTTGGTCCGTCGCCAGGCTGCTCTGCGATGAATCGAAGAGTTTTTGAACGGTGGTCTTATCGGAGTTCTTAACTTCCATGGAACGAGACAGGGGGAACCCGGTTGCCGTGCCCTTCATCTCGTTCACAATGGGCTGCGGACTGTAGCTGGTGACGAGTGCCACCTGAGGACCAAGACCAACCATCTGGCCGATGGGATTGAGATCAAGAATCAGATCTTTATCGAGAGTTACGCCCCAAGCCTGGAGAAGACCGGTAAGAGCGTCATTGTCGGCAACTTCGTCACGGCCCAGCTTCAATGGCGGATCCAGCAGGAACATCGCACGGCCGCCGTCGTGGACATATTTCTTGATAGCATCGACTTCGGGTTGCTGGTAATCCCGCGTGGGGCCGCCGACAACCAGAGCGGTGCAATCGCTGGGGACTTCGGCCTTTTGCAGCAGGTCAATCGATTTGGCTTCGTACCCGTCCTTTGCCAACATGTCTTTGAATCGCGAATAACCATTGCGATCTGATTCATCGATCTGGTGCTCACCGCTGCCGGTCAGGAAACAAACGGTGCGGGTGTTGTTTTTCAGGTCGCGAATGAAGGCGCCAGTTATGCCTTCTTCGGTCATCGACTTGGCTTCTTCCGTTTTAGCACCAACTTGCACCACTGCGGTGCCGAAGTTGCGGATGCCGGCCGCGCGCGCCTCTTGCGGGTTCTTCTCCGGATCGACGTAGGCCACCTTCACCTTCGGTGAGAGATTGGCGTACTGATCGAGCAAGTCTTTCGCGTGTTCAAAGCGCGTGGATTGGTCGTAATAAGTGATGGTCGCATTCGTCTTGAGACCCTTAACGATCTTGGCCGTTTGCTCCGACAGGCTGTATCGCTTGGTCGCCGTTCCGTCATACGACTTGTTGTATCGGTCCGCGAGGACATTCGCGATGACCACGCCGCAGAGCACCACGAGGATATACAGCGTGGCGTACGCGGCGTACTTGGTCTGTCTGGCTTTAATCCACTGGCTACTCACTTACGACCTCCAGCGCAAGGATTCCATGGAGCGCGCCGTGAAGAACAGCCCCAGGAATATCAGCGTTACGTAGTAAATGGCATCTTTCGAATCAAGCACACCCTTTGAGAACGACTCGATGTGGGTGACGATCGACATGTAAGAGAGCACACGTGCCCATAGCGCCGTCTCGTATCCACCGGCCCAGGCAAATACCCACAGCAGAAGGCAGATGCCGAACGTCGCGGCGCCAGCGATGATCTGATTCTTCGTCAGGGTGGAAATAAATGTTCCAATGGCCAGCAGCGCTCCTGCCTGGAGTAGCAGGCCCAGATAGCCGATGGCCAGCGGTTTCCAATCGGGATTGCCGTAACGAAACAGGAATGCGAAGTTTACCGCGGTTACGAGCAGAAGGAGCGTGTACAGAGCCAAGGCTGCCAGCCACTTGCCGACGATCACTTCACTATCCCGAACCGGAGAAGTTGCCAGCAGTTCAATCGTGCCCGTGCGCTTCTCTTCGGCAAATAACCGCATGGTGATGAGCGGAATGAAGAATAATCCGATCACGCTGACGTTGGACAGCAACGGACGGATCACCTGCTCATTGACATTCATGGGGGCCATCTGGCCGCGGAGCTGTGACTCCATTCCGTAAATCACAAAATAACCGAGGGCATTCCAGAAGAAAAAGCCGAAGATGAGCGCAAACATGAGTAGCAGCAAGTACGCTACCGGAGATACGAAATAGCTGCTCAGTTCCTTGCGGCAGATGATCCAGACATTTCTCACGATTGCACCCCCTTGGCTGCAACTTCCTTTTCCTCAGCGGGCGGCGCAGCATCCGACTTGGTCAGTTGCAGGAAGATTTCTTCCAGGCTCATGGCTGCCGGACGTAGCTCGTTCAACTCCCAGCCTGATTCCACAACTGCGCGGGCCAGGTCACCGCGAATGTAGTTGTTCTTCGCACTCTCAATCTCAAAGGTGTGGCGGCTGGCATTGCTTGATCGAGCGACAACCCGGCTTACGCCCGAGACCTGCTGCAACCGCCGCGCCACACCGGCCGCCTCCAAGGTCCCATTGCGGCTCGCGATTTCGACCAGCACTGATTCGCCGCCCCCCGCGCGATGCTGCAGATTCTGCACCGAGTCAGTAGCGACCAGTTTGCCCTTGTTGATGATGATGACCTGCTCGCACGTCTGCTCGACCTCTGGCAGGATATGCGTGCTGAGAATAATCGTGTGATCGCCCGCCAAGCTCTTGATCAGGTCGCGCGTTTCGTTGATCTGCTTGGGATCGAGACCGGCCGTCGGTTCGTCGAGGATCAGCACGTCCGGGTTGTGGATGATGGCCTGAGCCAATCCCACGCGCTGGCGATAGCCCTTCGAGAGTTTTCCCAACTGTTTCTTTTTGACATCCGCAATGGCGCAGCGGTCACAAACGTAATCCACGCGCTTGCGGACTTCGGCGCCAGACAGTCCTTTTAGCTTGCCCACAAAGGTCAGGTAGTCCGACGTGTCCATCTCCGGGTAGATAGGAGGGGTCTCGGGCAGGTAGCCGATACGCTTCTTGACCTCGAGCGGCTGTTCCAGGACATCGAATCCAGCGACGGTCGCGGTGCCCGAGGACGGCGGAAGAAAGCACGTCAGTACACGCATGGTGGTCGTTTTGCCCGCGCCGTTCGGCCCCAGGAAGCCGACGATCTGACCCTTCCGTACCTCGAAGGAAATGTGGTCGACAGCAATGGTTCGCGCGTAGCTCTTGGTGAGCTCTTTGACTTGAATCATAGAAAGTTCTTGCAGGAAGTGAAGTGCACACCTACTGACAACGAGTCCTAACCTTTGAACGAATTGAAGGTGTTCCTATGGTAAAAAGCAGGGCTGGTGGATGTCAAACGGGTCGTCATGCCGCATTCAAAATAAAGGGCCCGCGATAAAGGGCCCGCGATAAAGGGCCGCGCTAAACGGAGATTCGGGCGATACGACGGTTAAAGCAACATGCCTGCGATCGATGCCGACATCAGATTGGCCATAGTTCCAGCCAGCATGGCACGGAAGCCGAGACGTGCCAGTTCACCCCGCTTGTTGGGAGCCAGGGCACCGATGCCGCCAATCTGGATGCCGATGGAACTCAAGTTTGCGAAGCCACACAATGCGAACGTCGCAATGGTGAAAGAGCGCGGATCGAGCAGGGCCCTTTGCGGTCCGAGCATAGAGAAAGCGATCACTTCGTTCAGCACCATACGCGTGCCCAGCAGGTTTCCGATGATCGGGCAATCTCGCCAAGGTATACCAATGATCCAGGCAATCGGCGCGAACAGCGTGCCGAAGATGGACTGAAGACTGGTGGGGAACCAGTTAAAGCCCAGATGGGCGAGGCCGTTGTGGATGCCTCCAAGAATGCCGTTGCTGAGGGCAATCAGCGCCAGGAATGAGATCAGCATGGCGGCAATATTCAAGGCGAGGTTGAGCCCGTCG
>Ga0070741_10015233_pt1 | contig 13080 bp, 14 predicted proteins | sample Coa_R1_4_FD_66440 | JGI IMG/M metagenome (GOLD analysis project Ga0070741, IMG submission 66440) | Surface soil microbial communities from Centralia Pennsylvania, which are recovering from an underground coalmine fire - Coalmine... | ecosystem: Environmental > Terrestrial > Soil > Unclassified ...
CTGCAACGCCTGCGGACCAGCCGCAGCCCAGGCCCGCCGTAAGACGGCATAGTGGTGATTGTATGAAGCTGTTAAACCTTGCCCTCCTTCAAACCGATGCCAGAATCTCCAAGTCGCTGGCTGCACAACTCTATAAACACTTCCACTCGATCCATGTCGCACAGACGGTCGAACAGCTGCGAGAGCTTATTGTCAGGCACCGCGCCGATGTGGCGATCGTTGATATCGAAGTCGCGTCCCTGCCGGAAATACAGCGCCTGCATAGGGATTTCGCGAATACCTGTATCGTCTGTACCCACCGCCTCGCCGATGAAGAAATGTGGACTGCGGCTATTGATGCCGGCGCCACTGATGTGTGCTCTGCGCTGGATACTCGCGGAATTGTCATGGCTGCAACCCGCATTAGCACGCTCGCTCACTCGGCCGCCGCTTAGGTTTTACATCTAGCAACTCTGCGTCACGCGGCTCCCCTGCCAGAGGAGCATTGTCAGTCTTTGCGCCCGCGCTTTCCCCCGGAAACCTCCTTGTTATACTCATGCGTTCATGTTGAAGGAGACGCTTTCCAAGGGACAGAAGCTGACGGACGCAGCATTGGAGCGTCTGCTGCCCCCTGCGACGCAGCACCCGACATCGATTCATCAGGCCATGCGGCACAGCGTTTTTGCGGGTGGCAAGCGCCTTCGCCCCATACTGTGCATGGAAGCTGCCAGCATGGTCGCCGGTTCCGTTCCTGTGGGCGTGGACGATTTGGGCGCTGCGCTGGAGATGCTGCACACGTATTCGCTGATCCACGACGATCTGCCGGCTCTCGATAATGACGATCTACGTCGTGGCCGCCCCACCTGCCACAAAGCATTCGGCGAGGCTATCGCCATTCTGGCTGGAGACGCACTCCAAACCCAGGCTTATGAAGTTCTGTCTCGCTTGCAGTGTACCGCCGAGGCGCGCGTCCGCATCATCGAGGAGATCGCGCGCGGAACTGGGACAATCAGTGGAATGATCGGCGGACAAGTGGTGGACCTCGAGGCCGAGCACCGCCAACCGGACCTTGCCACCCTTGAATATATTCACCGCGCCAAGACCGCTGCTTTGATAACCGCCAGCGTCGTCAGCGGTGCCCTGTATGCGGGCGCAGATGATGCCGCCGTGTCCTGCATCCGCTCATTCGGCCAGAATATTGGTTTAGCATTTCAGATCGTCGACGATGTGCTGGACGTAACCCAGACTTCAGAGCAACTGGGGAAAACGGCAGGCAAGGATCTCGCGGCCGAGAAGGCCACCTACCCTGCGCTCTTCGGGCTGGAAAAATCCTTGCAGAAGGCGGACGATCTGGTCGCCAGCGGTTGCGCCATGCTGGACCGCTTCGGCGACAGGGCTGACACGCTGAAAACACTGGCCAAGTTTTTGGTCGAACGGAAGAAGTAGTCGGCCTTTCGGCAGTCTGATCGTTTTCGCGCCCCCTGTGTGGTAAAACTTTCCTGCAAGGCGATGGAGTTCGCCATAACCGCCCGACAGGGCTGATAACTCCTACCAATTCTCTGCGGAGAACTCCATCGTGAATTTCGTCCTCGTCGCCATCGGCGCCATGGTAGGCGCAAATCTTCGTTATGTGTTGAGCCGTCTCGCCGCCAAGCTGCTTGGACCTGTGTTCCCTTACGGAACCCTCATCATCAATCTTACAGGCAGCTTCCTGGTGGGCTGGTTCATCATCTGGACCACAGAGCGCGTGCTGGTTGACCCGAGGTGGCGACTTGTGATCGTGATCGGCTTCTGCGGCGGGTTCACGACTTTCTCCAGCTATGCATTCGAAACCATGGCCTACTTCGAGCAGGGCCAATGGGGATTGATGGCCGTCAACATCGTCAGCAACAATGTGCTGTGCCTGCTCGCGGTGGTGGCTGGAATGGCCTTGGCACGTGTGCTATAGAATCGAGGCGCGATGGCCGTTCAGGTAACGATGTATCTCAACGAGGCCGACCAGTGGCACCATCGGCCCCTTCACCTGGAAATCCTCAACTACCTGCGTTCGGAAAACGTCTACGCCGCCACGGTGCATCACGCGGTAGCTGGTTTTTTTGGACGGCAGCGCGTGAAGACGTCGCACCTGGTTGACGCGGGCGGAAAGCTGCCGGTCATTGTCATCTTCGTCGACACGGATGAACACGTGAACCGCGTCCTTCCAAGACTCAAAGAAATGGCGGCACATCGGCTGATCGTGCGGGAAAACGTCGTTCTCGAGCAGGGTACTCTGGACTAATGGCTCCGCTGGACATTCTCGCTGTCGCTGCGCATCGCGATGATGTTGAGCAAACCTGTGGCGGCACTCTTCTGAAGATGGCGCAACTCGGGCATCGGACAGGGATTCTCGACCTCACGCAAGGCGAAATGGGGACGCGAGGAACGGCCGCCGACCGTGAGCGTGAGGCCGCAGAAGCAGCACGGATCCTGCGCGTCTGCTGGCGGCAGGCTTTAGATATTCCCGACGGCCGAGTTGAGAACACGTGGGAGAACCGGCTGAAAATCGCGCGTGTAATCCGCGAAACCCAGCCCCGCGTGCTCATTCTTCCCTACTGGAAAGGCCGGCATCCCGACCACTACACCGCGTCGGTGCTGGGCTATGAAGCCACGTTCGTCGCAGGACTATCCAAGTTGGACCTCGGCAATCTCGCGCCACACCGTCCGTTCAAGATCATCTATGCGACGCTCTACTACGACGTGCGGCCGACGTTCGTGGTTGACATCACCGAGCAATTCGAAGAGAGATTTCGTTCCTTAATGGCCTACAAGTCACAATACGCAGATCAGAAAGCGGGCAGTGAGATCTTCCCGGCGGAAGCAGAGATTCGATCGCGCATCGAAGCCATGGCTCGCTTTTATGGAATGCTGGGTGGCATCACCTATGCAGAGCCTTTTCTGCAGAAGGAAGTGGGACTGGTGGAGGATCTCACTTCCATACCCGTCAAATCCATCTGAAGCCACTTCTGCTATTTCTTCAGCGCGACCGCGACACCATCTCTGAGCGGCACAATGGTTGTGAACAGGTCGGGTGAACTGTACAGCAGGCGATTGAACTCCAGAATCGCTTTGGTCCTGGACTCTGTCGGATTCTCTTCCGCAACGCGGCCGCTCCACAAAACGTTATCGCTGACGAACAGCCCGCCTTTTTTCAGCCGTGGCAGCGCCAGGCGCAACACTCGGGGATAATCGTCTTTGTCGACGTCGTTAAAGATGATGTCGAATTCCTGCCGTTCTTCGGATAAAAGCTCCAGGGCATCACCCCGCTTAAAGATCACCCGGCTGGCGATCCCGGCGCGCTCGCAATATCGGCGGGCTTTTTCGCAGTTCTTCGGATCGCTGTCAGTGTAATGGACGCGGCCGCCCTCACCCACGCCTCGCGCCCACCAAATGGTCGAGTATCCGATAGCGGAGCCCATCTCAAAAACGGTTTTCGCGCCCATCATCATGGCCAACTGCTGGAGCAGGCGGCCAACTGCCGGACCCACAATCGGAATTTTGCGTTCGGCAGCTTCGGTTTCCATTTCGGCAAGAACTTCGTCTCGCGCCGGAAGTAAGGAGTACAGGTAATCCTCTACCGGACCCACCGTCACGCCACCCATTCGCCAGTGGCTTTGCGTCGTTCTTTCTGTTGGCACTGAGTTCTTCCTATCCCCATCTTCTGAATTCTGATTTCTGCAATCAGCCGATCGTCTGGCCCGGTTTCATCTCCAGCACATCGATCCCCTTCACCAGCTTCTTCAACTCACTGGGCCTGCCGGTCAGCACGGGAAAGGTAGCGAAGTGCATCGGAATAACGGTTTTTGGTTTCAGCAAGCCGCAGGCGTATGCCGCCTCGCGCGGCGACATGGTGAAATGGTCTCCGATGGGGAGCATAGCGATATCAGGTTTGTACAGCCTGCGAATGATGTCCATGTCGCCAAACACGTTCGTGTCGCCGGCGTGATAAACCTTCAGCTTGTTCGCGAATTCGATCACATAGCCGCACGCCTCACCGCCATACACGATCTGATCGCCATCCGTGATGCCGCAGGAATGATCGGCGTGAACCATGGTGACGCGGATGTCCCCCACCGTCTGGGTGCCACCTTTGTTCATCATGGCCGTATTCTTGACGCCTTTCTTTTCCATCCACCCTGTCAGCTCAGGAATCCCGACCACCGTGGGACTGAGCTTCTTCGCAATTTCCACCGCGTCGCCGATGTGATCGAAGTGGCCATGCGTGCATAGCATCACATCCAGCTTCTTAATATCCTTCTCGGTTTGGGGGCACATGGGATTACCCATGACCCAGGGATCGACGAGAATCGTCTTCCCTCCCGGCGTTTCGAACCGAAATGTCGCGTGACCCAGCCATGTAATCTTCAAGCCTTTCAACTTCATGTCGAGCTCCTGCCTTTCACCGCATAGCTGCCGAGCAGCTACTGGCTTTCCTTCCATCCCCGGTAGCCCCCGGCCAGGGAAATAACGTTTTTAAATCCCATTTTCTTCAGCGATGCTGCTGCCAGTGCGGAGCGGCTTCCGCCGCCACAGTACAAAACAATTTTGCGGTTCTTGTCGGTGGTTACCTCGTCGATCTTGTACTCCAGGGTTCCGCGGCTGACATTCACTGCGTTCGGAATCATGCCCTTATCCGCGTCTTCCTTGTCCCGCACGTCAATGAGGGTGAAATCTTGGCCGCTCTGCTGCATGTTTTTGAGGTCCGCCGGGGTAATCTCCTCGATCTGGCGCTTCGCTTCGTCTACCAGTTGTTTGAATTCGGGCATCACCATGGCTGGCCGTTACGTCGAAGCTTTACATTCTAGTGAGCGCGAGCAAGCGCGGCAAATTCGACAACTCACTAGCCGTTGCGTGCTGGTTATGTTTAATATGTCAGCCGTGCCGGAACTCAGGATTCTCATTAGTCAGGAGCAAATCAGGCAGAAAGTCGCCGAACTGGCCGGGCAGATCACCCGCGACTTCAAGGGACAGCCCGTCATGTTCGTGGGAGTTCTGAAGGGCGCGGCAATATTCTTAAGCGATCTGGCGAGGCAGGTAGAACTCGACGCGACATTCGACTTCATTGGGGTTTCCAGCTACGGCAATCGCCCCAGTCCCACGCAGGAGCTGTTGTCGGGCTGGGATTCCACCGGCGAGGTACGGCTCACTAAGGACGTCGACCAATCGATGCGTGACCGGAACGTCATCCTGGTAGAGGACATACTCGATACGGGCCTGACCATGGCCTACCTCAAGAAAATCCTCCTGGCGCATCAGCCGCGCGCGCTCAAGATTGCCGCCCTGCTCGACAAGCCATCGCGCCGTAAGCAGCCTATCGAAGCTGACTATGTTGGATTCAAAATCCCCGATGAGTTCGTTGTTGGTTACGGGCTCGATTATGCGGAACGCTATCGCAACCTGCCTGACATCTGTATTGTTCCGCGTGATTAGGCAACTCTCGCCAGCGTAACTAATCGTGTCACAAAATCTGCAATCACTCACCAAAACAACGCGCCGGCCCTGCCGTGAGTGGCTGGTATGATAGTTGAGTGGCCACTGCTGAGACGCAACACGTTACCGGAGTCGAGCCTCTTCTGCTCGAGGTTGCTGACGTTGTTAATACGACTCTGGACCTGGAAACCACGCTGCGGCGTGTGGCTGAATTGGTGCGCAAAGTCATCGATTACGAAATCTTTGCCATTCTGCTTCTGAACGAACGTACCCAGGAACTTCGCTTTCGCTTCCAGGTCGGGTACCCCAAGGAATTTGCTGAACGCGCCCGAGTCCGTGTAGGCGAGGGCGTGACCGGGCGCGCAGCACAGCTTCGCGAAGCCGTCCTGGTCGATGATGTCACCAAAGAACCTGACTACATCGCGGCCATTCCGAACGTACGCTCCGAGCTGGCAATACCTCTGATTGTGAAAAACCGGGTTATAGGTGTTATCGACATTGAGGCGCGCGAGCCCGGTGCCTTTACCGAAGATCATAAGCGTCTGCTCACGCTGATTGCCTCGCGCATGGCGGTCGGCATCGAAAACGCCCAGCTGTATACGCGCACCACCCGTCAAGCCCGCACGCTTCTGCTGCTTAACGAAATTTCGCGCGAAGTTACGTCAATTCTGAACGTCGATCAACTCTTGAAACGCATTGGCGAGCTGCTCAGCCGCCTGATTGACTTTCAGATGTTCAGCATCCTGCTGGTCGATCCTGCCGGCGAAAAGCTGCAGCACCGCTTTTCTTTACGGTTCCAGGAAAATATCCAGCTCAAACATGATATTCAGCTCGGACAAGGCATCGTCGGGTACGCCGCGCAACACAAGGAAGCGTTGCTGGTGCCGGATGTGAGCAAGGATCCCCGCTATATCAAAGTTAATCCCGAGACCCGTTCCGAACTGGTAGTGCCGCTCATCTACCAGGACAAGGTTATCGGCGTTCTCGATCTTGAGCACACGCGTCGCGGCTTCTTTAACGAGGATCATAAGAGGACCATCACCACCCTCGCGGCCCAGGTCGCGATTGCGATTGAAAATGCCCGGCTCTACGAGCAGGTTGCGCAGCAGGAGCGGCGCTTGGAACGCGACCTGGCGCTCGCGCGCGAGTTGCAGTTCAGGCTTTTGCCCGCGAACCCTCCCAAGCTCGACAATCTCGAGATCGCCGCCAAGTTTGTTCCGGCGCGAGCGATCGGCGGCGATTTGTACGACTTCCTGACCTATTCCCTCTCCCGCGCGGCAATTGTGATCGGGGACGTCAGTGGCAAAGGAGCGCCGGCGGCGATTTATGCTGCGCTGGTCAGCGGTATTCTTCGTTCCCATGCACCGATCGAGCCTGCGCCAGCGGAAATGCTGTCGGCGGTAAACTTCTCGCTCGGCGAGCGCCGTATCGAGGCGCAGTTCGTTTCGCTCATTTATGCGGTATGGGACGACACGCGCCGCACGCTGCAGGTCGCCAATTCAGGCTTGCCTCGGCCCGTTTACGTGCGCGACGGAAAATTGGAAATCATCGAAGCCACCGGCCTGCCGCTCGGCCTGTTTGCTGAAGCTGACTATGATGAATTTACATTCCGAGCCAAGCCCGGCGATCTGTTCGTTTTCTTCAGCGACGGGCTTCTAGACGCGGGCAACAAGAGGGGTGAGCTGTTCGGCCGCACAGGCGTGGAAAAAATAATTCGCCAGTGTGCCGACCGGCCCGCAGCTGAAGTCGTTGAGCGGCTATTCAGAGCTGTTGCAGAGCACACAGCCGGTGAAGAATCGTTTGATGATCAGACTGTGGTGGCCATCAAGGTTAAAGGACGCTCCGCTAAATCCAAGTGAGATCTTCTTCCCACGCTGACGAGGGCCGTCCGCACGCGTTTTCCCACCGCACGGTCCGTCGAGGTGTTCTCCGCCGGAAGAGCTCGCCCGAGCTCTGTTGTGATGCAGTCCCCATCTCACGCTTGGCCGAACGTTTTGGCACGCCGTTGTATGTCTATTCTGCTTCTATGATCCGGGAGCGGCAGCAAGCATTTGACCGCGCGTTCCGCGGAGTTCCCCATACCGTCTGCTATTCCGTAAAGGCGAATTCTAATCTCGGTATCCTTCGCCTGCTGAATCGCTTGGGGTGCGGGTTCGACGTGGTATCGGGAGGCGAGCTTCAGCGGGTGTTACTGGTGGATCGTCGCGCCCACCAGCGCGTCGTCTTTTCCGGCGTCGGAAAGACCGAGAGTGAAATCGCCCTGGCGCTCCGGGCCGGCCTTCTGCTTTTCAATATTGAGAGCGAGTCGGAATTGTGGCGCCTGGCGGAATCGGCGGCGCGCCTGAAAAAGACCGCGTTCATCTCATTGCGCGTTAACCCCGACGTTCCTGCCCAAACCCACCCTTACATTTCTACCGGATTACACCAGCACAAGTTCGGCGTTCCGATCGAGGAGGCGCGCAGGCTGTACGCCTGTGCGACCGGAACTCGTTACCTCGAAGTGGCAGGAGTGAGCGTTCACATAGGATCCCAGATCACAAGTCCCGATCCGTTTCGGGCAGCGATGAACCGCGTTGCCGACTTTGTGCGGCAACTGCGGGCGGATGGTCATCGGATTCGATATGTGGACGCCGGTGGCGGCCTTGGAATTTCCTATGACTCCAGGGAGCACGAAGCGTTTTCAGATTATGTGGCCCGCTATGCCGCGGCGGTAACCCAGCCACTGCGGGCGTTGAAAGTTCATCTTCTGCTGGAGCCTGGACGCGTGATCGTTGGTCCCGCCGGCGTGCTGGTAACTGCCGTGCAATACAAGAAGCAGAACAATACCAAGCGTTTCCTGGTCGTGGATGCTGCGATGAACGACCTGCTACGGCCTTCGCTATATGGTGCGCATCACGAGATTGTGCCAATACGCCAGCCCCACGATAAACAATTCGGCACCTTCGATATCGTCGGACCAATCTGCGAAAGCGGCGATTTCTTCGCTCGCGATCGCAAATTACCGGAAGTTGCCGAAGGCGAACTGCTCGCCATCCTGGACGCGGGCGCGTATGGAATGGCTCTCGCATCCAACTACAACACGCGCCCTCGCGCGGCTGAGGTCTTGGTAGATGGGAAATCTGTGAAACTGATCCGGCGCCGGGAATCCTTTGCTGACCAGGTGAGACAAGAACTCAGCTAAGTCGACTACGATTGCGTCACCGTATTCAGGAATTCCAGCACCGCATCCGCGACAGGCTTGGCTTGTTGCAGGTGGAGTGCGTGTCCGAGCAGCGGAAAGCGCACGACTCGAACGTGCGGAAGCGTTTTCGCGAGGTCAATCTCTGCGTCCGGCACAAGGCCGCCCAGTTGCGGATTCGCCTGGAGGATGAGAGTCGGACATTGCATTCGAGCGATGAGTTCGAGGCCATCGAAATCAGACAGGGTCAGTCCGTCTCTACTCATGCGCATCGCTTCGAGAGCGACCTGCTGAAGGCATTCGGCCCACTTAAGTAGAGAAGGAGCGTTGTTACCGGGCAAATCACCGATTGCAACCAGGTGATCAATGCCCGGCACCGGAATTCTGACTTTTCCCAGCCGTCCTGCCATTTCTCGGATCGAACCATTCTGCACAATGACTTCGTATAGCCCAGCAAAGAGCGGCTGGTACATGCTCTCGGCGAGAGTTTTTCCAGAAAAGACCGTGTCACCGAGAATGGCGGCGCGCACGAGTTCTGGGCGATTCGCTGCCACGTGCATCGTGACAGCTCCGCCCAATGAGTGCCCGAACATCGCCGCAGGACGGCAGACGACATGGTCGAGAAACTCGATGACGTCCCCGGCATAGTCTCTGCTGCGGTAATTGGCCTCGCGTCCTGAACTTCCGTGCCCGCGAAAATCGAGGGCAAACACCTGCCAACGGCTGGCGAAAGATGGGATCAGCGGCAGAAAATCCTTCCAATTTCGGCCGATTCCATGGAGGAAAACTAGAGGTGATCCGCTGGGCGGGCCCTCAGCATAGTTAATTGTTACCTGGCTGGCCTCGAAGGATTTTTCCTGCAGTTCTGTATGAGCGGGTCCGCCCTCCCGCGACGTCAATGATCTCCTCCGCCGGCTTGCCCTTGCTGCCACACAACTTTGCCGCCCACGATCGTGGTCACGACCCGAGCGTCGCGGATCTTGGCAGGCTCTATGGAGAAAATATCGTCACTGAGCACGACCATGTCTGCCAGTTTTCCAGGACTGATTGATCCCTTGTCTTTGTCCTGGAACTCAGCGTACGCCGATCCCATCGTGTACGCCTCGACTGCCTCGGTGACAGTAAGCTTTTGCTCCGGAAACCAGCCATTAGGGTTCTTCCCATCCAAGGTGGCACGCGTAACAGCTGCATAGATTCCCAGCATCGGGTTCAAAGGCGCGACGTCCCAGTCGGTGCCGAATGCCAGACGCACGCCGTGATCAAGAAAGGTGCGGAAGGCATAGGTTCGTGACGCGCGATCGTGACCAATTCTTGCCTCCGCCCAGCGGCCATCGTCGATCGCGTGATAAGGCTGCATGGAGGCAATCACCTTGAGCTGAGCGAACCGATCGAAATCCTTGGCCGCCATGTGCTGCGCGTGCTCGATGCGCCAACGGCGGTCGGCCTCGCCATGCGCTTTCAACAGTTGCTCGTAGAGATCGAGAATTGCGGAGATGCCTGCGTCACCAATTGCGTGCGTACACAGCTGCAAGCCGACGGCATCGGCCTTCATCATACGGTCGCGCATCTTCTCGATGGGATGCATCTCGTCGGAGAGCAGCCCGCGGTTGCCGGGCTGATCGCTGAAAGGCTGGAAGAAGTAGGCGGTTCGAGAACCCAGCGAGCCGTCGGCAAAGCCTTTTACCGCTCCTATACGCAAGAAAGCTGAACCAAACGCGTGCCGCAGGTTCAGCTTGGCCTGATCCTCAGCTCCCTCGGTAATAAGCGGCGCGGCATAGATGCGGGCGGTTAATTCGCCACGTTCCAGCAGCTCGGCATAGACGCCGATATCTTCATAGGCAGAAGACATGTCCTGAACACTGGTGACCCCCAGGGAAGCAGCATGCGCCAGAGCGCGTCGCGCCGCCCGCAGTCTCTGCTCGTGCGAAAGCGGCGGCATGATCTTGAAGACGTAATCCATAGCCGCGTCTTTCAGCGCACCGGTCGGATTGCCCTGAGCGTCTCGAACTATTGCTCCTCCAGGCGGGTCCTTGGTTGCTGAGGTAATCCCGGCCAGGCGCAGTACGACCGAATTTGCGAGCGCCATGTGCCCGTCATAACGGGACAGGAAGATGGGCGTGTCCGGACTCAGAGTGTCAATGAGCTCTTTGGTCGGAAGCGAGGGAGGAGACCACTTGGTTTCATCCCAGTCACCGCCGGTGACCCACTCGCCTTTGGGAGTCTTGCCAATCTGCTCGGCTACACGGTTTTTGAACTCTTCCGGGCTGGTCGCGTCGTTTAGCTGGACCGACTCGAGTTGCCGCCCGCCGTTGACGAAGTGGACATGTGCGTCATTGAAGCCCGGCAGTAGGAGCTTGCCTCCCGCATCAATCACCCGCGTGGTGGAACCGCGCCATGGCTCGACGTCCGCATTGGATCCAACAGCAACGATACGGTCGCCAACCACCGCAACGGCCTGTGCTTCGGGGTGGGCTTTATCCCCCGTCCAAATATTGGCGTTGACGATAAGCAAATCGGCACCGGGTTTAGTCTGAGCGCCTGACGTCATGGCCGTTAACATAATCATTACCAACCAGCGAAAAGTAACCATGTTGCTCAGCATGCTCCAAAATTGCAGATTACAACTGAAACTAGCGTTGTCCCCACTTCAACTTCGTGCGCAGAACATCGAAGAAGGTCTTACTTATGCGGAGAAGCTTGACGTGGTGCTCCGACTTCCGGCAAACAACCCGGTCTTCATCCTGGAGCGGCATCCCAACCTGTCCATCAATACTCAGGAAAGCTCGCTCCTGTTCCATGTTGACCACGATGACGATCTCGGATTTGTCGTGTACGACCAGCGCGCGATGGGTAAGGGAGTGCGGCGACACCGGGTTCACCACGAACGCCTCGACGGAAGGCATCAGAATGGGGCCGCCCGCGGCCAGCGAATAGGCCGTCGATCCTGTCGGCGTAGCGATGATCATGCCATCCGCCTTGTAGTTTGAAACGAAGAGGTTGTCGATGTACAGGTCAAGACTCGCCAGGCGCGCGATGGAAACTTTATTGACGATGACATCGTTCAACGCCTCATAAGACCCAATCGTCTTCCCTTCTCGGACCAGGTCGCAATGAATCAGCGCTCGCGGATCAATGTGATATTGGTTCTCATGGACGGCCTGGAGCGACGGGTAAAGCTCGGCTACCGGAACTTCGGTGAGAAAACCAAGGCTGCCGAGATTTACTCCCAGGATGGGTATTCCCGCTTTCGCCACCACGCGCGCAGCGGAAAGTAGAGTGCCATCACCACCCAGAACGATCACGTAGTCTAAGCGGTGATAACTGATACTTTCCCGGTCGACTACCTGCCTGCCGCCAACATAAGAAGCCGTCTCCCGGTCGACGATGACGCTGTACTCATGCTGGTCCAGCCATTCCAGAACGTGCGGCAGAATGCCGGCAAGCTCCGCTTTGGATGGCTTAGATACTATGGCAACTGATTTGGGATGCGCCGGGGTGCTGGGCATGAGCAACTGGGAATTGTACAAGGAAAGCCATTAAGCTCCGAATTCTGGGTAGGATCGCGACTCTCCTCAAAAACTCGCGTGCAGGAGGAATTCGCGGTTCCCTTCGGCGCCGACAATTGGCGACTCGATTACGTCGGTCTCTCGAAAACCCAATTCGACGACGGTCTTGCGCACTTTCTCCACTGCGGCCTGCTGTAACGCTTCGTCGCGAACGATTCCTCCCTTGCCGACTTGCTCCCGCCCAACTTCGAACTGTGGCTTGATTAGCACCACCAGTTGCCGCCCTGCGCGAGCATCGTGGGACTCTGGAAATGCCGCTCGCACCACAGCCGGGAGCACTTGCGTGAGCGAGATAAACGAAACGTCCGCAACAACGATATCAACCTCTTCCTTCAGGTCCTCCGACGTGAGATAGCGCGCATTGGTCTTCTCCAGGAGCCGAACCCGGGGATCCTGCCGCAATCTCAAATCCAGCTGGCCGTACCCAGTATCAATAGCGATGACCCGAGCAGCCCCATGTTGAAGCAAGCAGTCGGTGAATCCGCCGGTTGATGCCCCTACATCGAGACAGACTTTGCCGGTCACGTCCATATTCCAATGGTGGAGGGCGCGCTCCAGTTTCACTCCACCACGGCTTACATACCTAAGATCCTCTCCCAGCAGGCGGATTGCGCTTTCAGAATTCACTGAAGTGCCAGCCTTGCTGATCTTCTGCTCATCCACCAAGACTTTGCCGGCGAGAATCAACCCCTGGGCGCGCTCGCGTGAAGGAACCAGCCCGCGTTCCACCAGCAATTTATCGAGCCTGGTTTTCATGCCCTGAAAGTGGCAGAGCAAACACAACCTGCGTCGCGATGCGTGTCGCACTTAACTCGGTGCAGATTGTACAAACCCTCATCCTAGATGAACTTACCCGAGTACTGTCCATGTTTTACACAGAATTTTCCACAG
>Ga0070741_10015234_pt1 | contig 13080 bp, 12 predicted proteins | sample Coa_R1_4_FD_66440 | JGI IMG/M metagenome (GOLD analysis project Ga0070741, IMG submission 66440) | Surface soil microbial communities from Centralia Pennsylvania, which are recovering from an underground coalmine fire - Coalmine... | ecosystem: Environmental > Terrestrial > Soil > Unclassified ...
CGATGTCCAGGAGATGCCCTTCGATAACGGCGCGGCGAGAACTCGTCGTGTTCCCGTCGCCATTCGGAAGCGGCGGCGGTCTCTTACTCCCGCGGCGGGGCCGACGTGTTCGCGCGGAGCGATCGGGTGAGAGCGGCGGTGCCATAAGTTTCCGTGTTCGACTTAAGAGTATCAGAATTATACCTTTCGGACGGACGGCGAGTTGCGAAAATATACTAGACAGTCAGTTTTAACGACTCCGCACTAATTCACTCATAGAGATACAAAAGAGAACAAACGGTGAACAAACCTCTATACGGGCAGTCATCATGACCGGCACCCTCACCTTCTCCCACTGTACCGCGGCCGCAACGGTCGGTTCTGCAGCCGTCCGGTTCGCGGTTCATCCCTACGGGAAAGACACCGTCCCCTACGAGGGCATTACCGCAGGAATGACTATTGGTCAACAGAACTAGTAGTCGCAGGGAAAATGACCTCTCCAACGACGGTAAAGAGCTTTCGTCAGCCGTGACTCAAAAATTGCGGCACTCGGGCGTCGGCCTCACTTTTGCGCCGTCCCGAACGTTACGTAGAGGCAAAGGTTCGCCCGGAGTTGGAGGTCCTCGCCCCGAGCCTCAGCCTCCTGCACGGCGATTCGAATTCGCTTTATCCCTTCTTCGTACTCTTCATCCTCTAGTAAGCTTAGCTGTGACGTCGAGTCCTTCGTCAATACACCACGGTCCAAGCAATCGCGCGCAGAGACGCTCATCCCGATTTGTTGCGCGATAGCGAATGAGCAGTCTCGGAATCCCGCCACTTGGAACCAGCTCATGATCTTCACCGTGCTGGGATAGCGTGCCTTGTCGAGTTCGCGCGTCCGTCGGAAGTACTCGTAGATGAACCACTCTTCCGGTCCTTGACTCGGATCAAGTCCCACGACGCAGATACGTCCTCCAGGGCGGAGGACCCGGTGCGCTTCACTCGCGAATCCGGCCGGCGCATCAAAGTGATGCAACGCGTTGATCACAACGACGCGATCGAATGTCTCCGCCAGAAAAGGGAGCGCTTCGGCTCGACCCAGAACCAGCCTCGCGCCTCCTACTTGATCCACGGCACGACTGAGCATTCCGAATGATCGATCGAGTCCAACCACGATACATCCACGCGACCTGAGATGTGCGAGCCAGTGTCCAGTCCCACAGCCTACCTCCAGCACCGCCAGTCCTGGATGAGTGAACTCATCGAGCAGGGCTTCGATGCCGGCATAGGTATTCTCCGTGTACCGTCGGTCGTACCCTGGCGCAACTCGATCATAGTTCACCGACTGCGGCATACTGGCATCCTCGAAAAAGTCTCCGCACGTTCGTCAGAAAACTATACCCCACAACCGCGAACGCGAGTAGCACAAATAAAAAAGGCAGCCACAATGGGCTGCCCTCGCAAAACCAGATCTCCCTCACCCTGTCCCTCTCCCGGCGGGAGAGGGAACACAGAATCGAGAGGGCCTAGCCACGCCCGTGGCGGAGGAGTTTGCCAGGCGTGGCGTTGGTGCACTTGCCGTCTTCGAAGGTCACCTCGCCGTTGACCATGATCCAACGATAGCCCTCGGCGTACTGCACCCGCCGCCATTCACCGGCCGGGAAGTCGTGCACGATCTTTGGCTTCTCGGGCGTGAGTTTTAGGTTCTGCAGATCGTAGACCACCACGTCCGCCGGGGCGCCTTCTTTCAGCACACCGCGGTCCTGGAAGCCCGCGCACTGCGCCGGCATGCCGCTCAGGCGATAGTGCGCTTCTTCGAGGCTCATGAAGCCGGCGTCGCGTACCATCCAGCTCAACATATCGGTCGGATACGCACCGATAGTGATGAACTTGGTGTGCGCACCGCCGTCGGACACACCCGCAATGCTGTGTTCCGATGACATCAGTTCAGCCGCATAATCCTCACGCAGGTTGCGAGCGGGTGTTTCAAATTCGGTCTGCAGATTATCGGCAATGGCAATATCGAGCATCGCTTCGACTGGGTGCTTGTTCTCTGCTTTGGCGATCTCTTCAACGGTCTTGCCGACGTACTTCTGCAATTTCGGGTCAGCCACCGACTCAATGGTAAAGTCCTTGAACGAACCCGTTACGATCGGGGTGTGGCCGGTGTCGTAATCGGCGATCAGCGCCTGCCGCATGGCGGGATTCTTGAACTTCATCAACCGTTCGGTCGGCGTGCCCATCGTCGCTTCGCGCCACGCGTCGTTCCCGTCAAACAAATTCATGTCACCAAATGTGAAATAGAGTCCTTGGCGCATGACCGCAGTCTGGTTGTAGATTTTGCGGCCGGCTTTGTTGGTCTTTTCTATCCAGCGCAGGATGCGGCGATGGATCGACGGACGGTCGTCACGCACGGCAGTCGCGTTGAATAGAATCGGGCGGCCGGACACGTCCGCCAGCTTGTCGTAGAAATCCATGTCATTCTGGAATTCTGGGCTGGATTGGGTCAACTGAATGAACCCTTCGTTACGTTTGGCTAGCACTTTGGCGAAGGAGAGCATGTCTTCGTCTGACATCGTATCCGTCACCATCGGGGTGCCGTCGTAATCGCGCTGCACAGAAACAAAGCCATTACCTAAGCGTTGCGCGGAGATGCCGCAGCCGCCCGCATTAAGCGCTTCTTCGATAATGCGACACATCTCCTGCATTTCTTTCTCCGTCGCGCCTCGGCTTTTGGCTGCCTCGAGTCCCATCGTCCAAATCATGATGGGCGCGAGCGGGACAAAGCTCAGGACGTTTAGGCCCTTCGGGGTACGATCAAGGAAATCCATCCAGTCAGGGAAGGTGACCCAGTCCCATTTCATGCCGGCTTTCATCGACTCAAACGGGATCGCTTCGACACGTGACATCGTCAGCATGGCGCGGTCGCGCAGTTCCGGTTTGCAGGGGGCAAAGCCGAAGCCGCAGTTTCCGACCACGATCGAGGTCACGCCGTGCCAGCCGGACAGCGTGCAATAGGGGTCCCAGTTGATCTGCGCGTCATAGTGCGTATGGAGATCAACAAAACCAGGGGCAACGATCAAACCGTTCGCGTCCAACGTCTTCTTGGCATCGCTGGGGTTGAGTTTGCCAATTTTGGCAACTTTCCCATTTTTGATGCCGACATCGGCAAGATAACGAGGAGACCGACTGCCATCGACAACGGTGCCACCACGAATAAGAACATCATAATCAGCCATGTGTAGCCCTCCTACAAAATTGAACATTCATTCAGTCGTCTGTCGCAACCATGCCACAAAACGGGGATAAGTGTCAATCGCAAATGTCAATCGAACGGCGGGAGCGTCGTGGTTTGACAACCTCACCCGTTCAGAATAAGGAAAACGCCGTTGGCTATCTCCACCGGAAAGGAGGGACATCAGTATGGCGAGGTTTGAGGAGTACGCGAACAAATATCAAACCGTCCGTATGGAACGCCGCAATGGCATTTTGCAGATCACACTCCACACCGATGGCGGCTCCTTACGCTGGGGGCTGCTTCCTCATCGCGAATTGCCGCATGCGTTCGCGGACATCGGTAGTGACCCGGAGAATAAAGTTATCATCATGACTGGCATCGGTGACGAGTTTTCCGGTCCACGACCGACCGGCAATTATCGGCCCGGCGGCAGCCCACGTGCGTGGGACACGATTTATTGGGAAGGGAAACATCTCTTACAAAACCTGCTCGATATCGAAGTGCCGATGATCGCCGCGGTTAACGGTCCGGCATTGCGTCACTCTGAGTTACCATTACTCTGCGACATTGTCTTGGCCTCGGAGACTGCAGAGTTTCAGGACTCTGCACACTTCCCGACGGGGCTCGTCCCCGGCGACGGCATGCACATCATCTATCCGCTGCTGCTAGGGCCGAACCGTGGGCGCTATTTCTTGCTTACCGGTCAGACCCTCCCTGCCCGTCAGGCACATGAACTCGGGTTAGTCGGCGAGGTATTGCCCCAAGACCGCGTACTGGCACGGGCGTGGGAACTGGCCGGACAACTGGCTCAGCAACCTTTACTCACGCTTCGCTACGCGCGCGTAGCGTTAACAATGGACCTGAAGCGGCGCTTGCAAGATTTGCTCGGTTATGGTTTGGCACTGGAAGGATTGGCATCTTTAGATACCGAAAACAAATAAAGGAGGAGAGGTCAATGTCTGTGTGTAAGACCGCCAGGGCAACTACGAGCGTCGCTCTGGGCATTGTGTTGGTCGCAGCCGCATCAGGTACGTGGGCTGCGCCACCCGCCGCTGCACCGAATGGGGAAAAAGTGTACGAGCAACGCTGTGCACATTGCCATAATGGCCAAGTGGCACGCGCGCCGAAGTTTGAGTTCCTTAAAGTGCGGACACCGGAGTCTATTGTCGACGCACTCGAAAACGGCGTGATGAAGTTCATCGGGCTGGCAATGTCCGACCCAGACCGCAAAGCTGTTGCGGAATTTATCGCCGGGAAACCTCTCAGTGGTGAAGACGTCTTAAAAGAGACTACCTCGAACCTCTGCCCGCAAGCGCCGGGAGAATTTCGTCCCTCAGATAAGGATCCGCAGTGGAACGGCTGGGGAGTGACTCTCGATAATGCCCGTTTTCAATCTGCCGAGAATGCCGGGTTGAAAGCCGAACAGGTTCCTAACCTGAAGTTGAAATGGGCGTTTGGTTTTGCACCCAATTCTGTTGCTTCGCAACCCACTGTCGTTGGCGGGCGCATCTTTATTGGCACTATGCGCGGACAAATCTATTCGCTCGATGCCAAAACTGGCTGTGTGTATTGGGCGAAAAAGATCCGCGCCGGTATGCGCAGCACTGTCACTATTGCGCAACTTCCCAAGACTAACCCGCCAAAGTATGTGGCGTATTTTGGCGACCTCGCGGCTAACGTCCATGCCCTGGACGCACAGACGGGCAAAGAATTGTGGACGGTCAAAGTCGATAAACATCCGCTCGCGCGTGTCACCGGCTCGACCAAGTTTTATGAGAATCGCTTGTACGTCCCCGTCACCTCACTCGAAGAAGCGGGCGGAGCCGAGATCACGTATCAGTGCTGCACCTTCCGGGGTAATGTCGTCGCGTTGAATGCCACCACGGGCAAGCAGATCTGGAAGTCGTACACGATTCAACAGAAACTGAAACCGACCTGGAAAAATGCCAAAGGCGTGCAGCAATACGGCCCGGCAGGCGCAGGCGTATGGGCTTCTCCGACACTGGACCCGGAACGCGGAGTACTATACGTCACTTCAGGTGATGATTATGCCGACCCGCCCTCGAACGCCAGCGACTCGATCATGGCCATGAGCATGAAAACCGGCAAGATCCAGTGGATCACGCAGTGTTTGAAGGGAGATGCGTTCAACATCGCATGTACGGCAAAGGATAAAACAAATTGCCCCAAAGCCAACGGGCCGGATCTCGATTTCGGCTCCTCGCCGATTCTTCGCATCGTTGATGGCAAGCGCATTGTGTTGGCTGGACAAAAGTCAGGCGTGTTACATGCCGTTGATGCCGACAACAAAGGGAAATTCCTCTGGCAAAAGCGTGTTGGCAAAGGTGGATTGATTGGTGGGATTCAATGGGGACCGGCGGCTGACAACAATCAGATCTATGTGGCCTTGTCTGACATCGGTGCGAAGATCGTGGAAGATCCCGAGGTTGGCTCAAAATCTGAACTCGACAGCACGGTTGGCGGCGGCATGTTCGCGTATAGTATCGCCAACGGCGAGAAGACCTGGGAAACTCCGCCTCCTGGCTGTGGTGATCGTAAGAATTGCAGCCCGGCACAGTCTGCGGCAGTTTCGGTTATTCCTGGCGCCGTCTTCTCCGGTTCAGTTGATGGCCACATGCGTGCCTATGGCACAGAAGACGGAAAGGTCATTTGGGACTTTGATGCAGTGAAAGAGTTCAAGACGGTAAACGACGTCCCAGCGAACGGCGGCTCTTTCGACGGAGCCGGACCAACGATTGTTGATGGCATGCTCTACACCTACTCCGGGTATGGTATGTGGGGCGGCCAGCCAGGGAATGTATTGTTAGCGTTTTCGGTGGACGGGAAGTAAGGACTGAGGACTGAGCGATGAGGACTGAGTGAGATAGAGAAACGATTCATACTCGAATTGTCTTCCACTCAGTCCTCAGCCCTCGTTACTCAGTCCTTCTCACGGCAGTTGCTTCACCCCCTCTGCTATCCGCTCTTCGAGTATGTCCACTTTGCTCGCGTCGAGCTTCGTCCGCCGGGCGAGAATCTTCCCCCACGAATCTCCCTTGTAGTGCTGGAACCTCTCTGGGTTCCACAATTCGGCACGTTTGAATGAGCGCGGGCAGTGGAAGTAGCACTCTTCCACTTGAATCTCGATCGCCATTTGTGCCGGGCGACCGCGGGCACTGAGTTTCTCCAAAAGTTTTGCGTCGTCTACAATTCTCGCCTGTCCGTTGATCCGCATGGTCCATTCTTCACCAGGAATGATGCAGAGCAGGCCGACGTGGGGATTCTCTAGGATATTGTTAATTCCTTGGAACATCTTGTTACCGGGACGATCAGGCAGATATACGGTGTGTTCGTCGGCAATGTGGATGAAGCCCGGCGGATCACCTTTTGGTGAAGCATCGCAACGACCTTGCGCGTCCGCCGTCGCCACAATCACAAACGGACACTGGGCGAGAAACCGCGCCGCCGCCTCATCGATATAAGGCAGCTTGTGTTTGACAGTCAGGTCATCTGGTGCACCAAAGCGTTCACAAAGGTCTGCCGTAGTTTGAGGAGCTGATGTTGTATTCATGGTTCCCCCGTTGTTTCTGAGCTTTTCGAATCCCGAACTCTTTTGCACTAAACTCAGTTCTCGGTATGGGGAGGACTCTACTCCAAACGGAACATTGAAGGCAAGAAGATTGATCCGTTCGGCGACGTAATATAGGGTCCGGGGATGCGTTTCCTCGTCCTCCACGTCAACAGCTTCTGCTGCACGATTACCGAGAAAGGGCGGTCGAAAGTGTATGAACCGTATGACGGGCCGGTCACCCGTGTCGCAGAAGCACTGGTTGTACTCTCTAGCGTGGAGAAAGGCGATGAGCGAGAGCCGGCCCTAGTCGCGCAACGAGCCGGTGCGGAAATTGCCAAGCTCGCGTCCCAACTCAAAGTGACCACTGTCGTCCTCCACCCATTCGCCCACCTCTTCGCCGAATTAGGCCCGCCGGAAGTCGCCGTCGACATCCTCAAGCGTACCCAACAAGAGGTGGCTACCACCGGATTGCAGGCCCTTCGGACTCCTTTTGGCTGGTTTAACTCATTACAGATCGATGCGAAGGGGCATCCGTTATCACGAGTAGCACGAATTGTGACAGCAGAGAAATAAAACGCGAAAAGCAGGATAAGGATCATGTAACACGCAACACGTAACATATGATGCGTGACGTGTAAAACGTAAAAGGACCTACGGCTATGCGCGAGAAGCTCGTATCGTTGGAACAAGCAGCAGCCATCGTGAAGGATGGCATTCTCCTCGGCCTCACCACCTCGACCACAGACAACGCCCCGATGGCATTTTTGCGTGAGGTGATTCGCCGTGGTGTCAAACAGCTTCGACTCGTGACACTGACCGGTGGCGGACTCAACGCTGATCTGATGATCGGGGCCAATGCGGTTGCTGAGTACGAAACCTGTTCGTGCGCCCTTGGGTCGTATGGCCCGGCACCGAACTTTCAACGTGCACTGCGCGTCGGGCTAATGAGAATGAAAGATACGACTTGAGGAGTGTTGTATAGCATGATCCAGGCTGGATCTATGGGCATTCCATTTCTCGGTGTACGAGGTCTCCTTCATAGTGACATCCTCAAGCACCGCCTTGACCTCTTAGTCCAAGACAACCCATTTAATCCGGGGGAACCGGTCGTTGTCGCACAGTCGATTCGCCCCGACGTTGCCGTTTTCCATGCGATCAAATCTGACCGTTGGGGCAACGCTATCACTCCAGGACGTCGTGATGATTTGATGATGGCACGTGCCGCACGACGAGTCGTTATAACAGCCGAGGAGGTTGTCGAAGGCGAACTGACACGTAGAGACGCTGGTGATGACACGTTTCTTCCCGCGATCGATGTTGACGGTGTCGCCCATGCTCCGCTTGGAGCCCATCCATGCGGTTTTGGTGCATTGTACGAACGAGACGATGACCACTGGCGTGCGTACCTCGAAGCAGCAAGGAGCGACGCTACGTTCCGCGTGTATCTAGACCGCTATGTTTATGGAGTGCGGAGCCATGCGGAGTACTTAGAGCAGATAGATGCGGCGCGACGGTGGGGAGAAAACAGGATAAAGAAGAAAGGATAAGGGAAGAAGGATCTTAGGAAATGACTTTTCATGCCTCCTTTATCCCTTCCCCTTTATCCCTTATCCATTTCCTCGTTTCCCCCTACCTGTGGACTCTTTTGTTATGAACCAGTCGATACTTTACACTCCCGAAGAACTCATGGCCGTGACCATCGCGCGTGAAGTGCGTGACGGCGAAACCGTCGGTGTTGGCGCGGTGTCACCGATTCCCGCCGCGGGTTGTATTCTCGCGGAACAACTATTCGTTCCACATATCACGCTGATCATCCTCGACTGCGAAGAATACTATCCCTTCCCCGCCGGCAGCAGCGAACTTCATTTCCTCGCGCAGCGTGGGGAACTGGACCTCTTCTTCCTGAGTGGGATTCAGATCGACCGACGCGGGAATTTTAACCTCCATGTCATTGGCGATTATAAGTCACCAACGGCTCGTATGGCCGGAGCGTACGGCTCGGCGATGCTCTACTATACGGCACACCGCGTCATCCTTTTTCGCGATCAGCATACGAAACGCGTCTTCGTAGAAAAAGTCGACTTCGTCACCGGAGCCGGGGTGACGCCGGAGAACGTCTATCGTGAAGGAGGACCGGCGCTTGTCGTCACACCGAAAGCGGTGTTGGGGTGGGATAAAACTGCAGGAGAGTGGATTCTGGCTCGGTTTCAGCCTGGGTCTTCAATAGAAGACGTGCGGGAGAATACCGGCTTTGACCTGCGAGTGTCACCTGCGGTTTCTTTGAATCACCCGCCAACGGCAGAAGAGTTGCGGGTTTTACGGACAGTCGTGAAAGGGAAGCTGGCGAGGAGCTATCCAGAGTTTGTGAAAGCGAAAATACAGGACGCGTAAGACGTAATCCGTAATTCGTAACCGCCCCGTCCCCATTTACGTATTACGTTTTACTTCCCCGCACCAACTCCATCGCTCGCACAGCAATAATCTGCTCGGCGCCAGTAGGAAAAAAGAAATCATCGGCAACGGTGGGAAGAGGGCCGAATTCGAGATTTAAGTCGACCTGGTTGTCCGGCGGCCACCAACGTAGGCGTACACCAACAGCCTCAGTTGGAATATCATGCGTGGTTTCAGCCCCGCCCGGACCGTCGTAGAAATACTCTCCTTCTTCTCCCTCACGGGAAACGAGCCACGCACCTAACCACCGCTTGCGCATCTCCGGTGTTTTGTCTGTCTCGCCCCAATGCATTACTAATCGTTTGCCCATTAACATGCTCCAGAAAACGTGAAGCGTGAAACGTAAATATGTAAAACGTAAAGAGGATTGGGGCGATTACGTTTTAGTTCTTCAATGGTACCTCAAACCCATACAACCTCGCGGCATTGAGCCCTAAGACTTTCTGTCGCTCGTCTTCCGTAAGCTCACTCATAGTGCGATGAATTACTTCTTGCGATCGCGGCCAGGTCCCTTCGTGATGCGGGTAATCGTCACCCCACATTAAATTCTCGATGCCGACCCATTTACGATTCTCGACGCCGATCGGGTCATCCTGGAACGTCGCAAACCCCTGGCGTCGGAAATAATCGCTCGGCAGCATCCGCATTTTCGGCGCGACCCAGAAGTGATGTTTCTTGTAGCCTTCGTCCATCACCCACAGTGTCCAGGCTAACCATCCGATGCCGGCTTCAACGGTACCAAATCGTAAGTCGGGAAACCGCTCACAGAGGCCAGAAGCACAGAACTGTACGACCGGCTCAATCGCGGTAGACAGTGCATGGCATACGTAATTGATAATAGCTCCCCCGTTGCCGGTCGCCGTCCGTGGATCTTTGCCGGTGCCAACGTGGAAGCTAATCGGCAGACCGGTTTCCTGGATCGCCGCCCACAGCGGGTCGTATAACGGTAAGTTGTAAGGCTGGTCTTGCACTTGGACCGGGAGAAAGACCGTACGATAGCCCATCTTGGCAACACGCTGAATCTCTTTCACTGCTGACTCCACGTCTTTAGGGGCTACAGCAGCCACCGGAGCGCAGCGTTGCTTTTGTGGCCCGAAGACTTCGATAGCCCAGTCATTCCATACTTTGCACATAGCAGTCTGCATGGCCGGATCAGGAGAAGCCCACATTAGGAGTCCGCGATTCGGATAGATCACTTCAGCATCTACGCCGTCACGGTCGAGGTCCCTCATGCGCGATTCGAGGTCCGGGCGTCCGCCTTTGGCGCGTTCTAAATCCTCCCCTTCGAGAGTGAAGTCGCGAATCCGCAGCGGCCGCCCACCTTCAACGATGAGGACTTTATGACCCTTTTCGTCGATCTCAACGCGCGGCAAACGATGGCGAAATTTTGCCTCAATCCGTCGTTCCCAGAGGTCTGGCGGTTCGAGCACGTGACAATCCGCCGAGACTATAAAGTATTTCTTAGCAGTTTTGGTCGTCGCGTCCTCAGATGCGGCCATTCCCATAATCACTATCCTCCTTAGGACCCGTCCGCGGAAATTCGTTGAGTTGGGAGGATTATGGCGCTTCTTCCTCTTCCCAGCAATGTCCTGCAGGCGGCTTCTGCCTAGCACCAATTCGCGCCTACAATCATCAATTCGAAAGGGGCGTTGCGGGACTGACAGGTTTTCTTTATAAAGCCCACGCTTCTCACTTACGTTGGTGTTCGGTCTTGAGTTTTGCAAAGAACGACCAATCGTGAGAGAATAGACCGAAGATTGGTTCATAGGTGGGTGTGGGTACTAAAGGAACCGCAATAACTCTCTTAACTCCCTTCACTGCGATGTCCTCTTCTGCTGTCGTGTCAACGCACGAGAGGAAATGGATCTCCCAGATAAGCGGGTTTCGGTTACGCTGCCACTCATAACAATGGGGAATGAGAGCACAGCGCTCCTTTGTAACCAAGAAAGGTAGAAGGCCTTGACTGGACAGACTGTGTTATTTGGCTTGCTGACAGCTATCCTCAGCTATGTGGTATTTTTCGCATACGCAAGCTTCTTTGAATGGAGCCTGCATAAATACATTATGCACATGCCGGTATGGAACTATCCGTTTACGTCGCACGCCCTGACTCATCACGGGCTGTTTCGCGCAGATTATTCCTATCACTTGCAACGAGAGCAGGATAAACCAAAGGTTACGTTTGCCTGGTGGAATGCTCCGGGCCTCGTCTTATTGCACTCTCCGCTCTTGTTCGCCGCGGCGTACTTCTTTGGCTGGTCAGCCCTTTTGTCTGGGCTCGCCGCTATGGTGACGTACTACGCGTTGTATGAATGGCTGCATTGGTGCATGCACGTGCCGCAAGGCCGATGGGTCGAGCGGACCTGGGCGTTCCGGTGGCTCAACGCTCATCATCATTACCACCACTTGTATCCGTTCAAGAATTTGAATGTGGCGTTGCCGCTGGCAGATTGGGTGATGGGCACGCTAGTACCACTCCCCGCGAAAAATCCGACCTTCGAGCAGAAAAAGGCCGCATAAATCCGTCAAGGGGTCAGGTAACAGGGATCAGGGACCAGTCAGGAACAGAAAATACCTGATTGTCCCAAGACAGAATACCGACCCCTGGCCCCCGGCCCCCGATTCCTAGTTATTGTTCTCCATTCCCTCGCAGCACCCGCCCCGGCATCACCTTCTGCACTTCACCATGGGAATAAAGCACACGACCGTTAACGATGGTGTGTGTAATACCACTTGATTTTTCGATGTAACGAAGACCGCCGCCGGGAAAGTCGTTCACCGCTTCCTGTTTCCCGCATGTCACTTTGTCCGGATCAAAGACGACAAGATCAGCCACCATTCCTGACGCGACGGAGCCCCGCAGCGGCACGCCAAAGACTTGGGCGGGTACTGACGTCAATCGCCGGATCGCTTCTTCGAGAGGTAGCATCTGTTTCTCGCGCACGATCGTGCCTAACAGATAGGTTGAGTACCCGGCTTCACAGCGCATATCAGCATGCGCGCCGCCGTCGGAGAGCCCGACCAACGTATGCGGATGGGTGAGCATCTCTGCATTGACATGGCCGAATTCGTACAGGAACTGCATGTCCAAATCGTCAGCCAGCGCCAGATCAAAGAAGACGTCTACGGGATCTTTCCCGCGCCGCTTCCCCAACGTCTCCAGGTCTGTCTCGAGTAGTGGACGGAGTTCTGTTTTGGTGACTGTAAACACACTCATATTGTTCCACTGACCGGTAAACAGCCGCGGTTGCTTCATCTCTTCGCGGAAGGCGGTACGGAATTCCTGGCTCGCATAAAGCTTCTTTTGCTCTTCGAGTGGCCGATCGAACACCATTTTCCAACAGTCAAAATTGCCGAAGATAAAGGGGCGTTTGAGACTAAAACGCGCGCTCTTGTAATGACAGGGAACTTGGCCGAGTGGCAAGTAGCCGCGATCGCACAGGGGCACGACACGTTTGAGGGCGCCTTTCCACGCGTCCGGCGGGGCCTCGGGCTTTTGCAGTAATCCGAGCCAAGTCACTGGCCGTTCGCTTTGCATTAACAAGAACGTTAGGAGGTCATACTCCTCGTCCGAGAGCATGCCGGGACTGCGGGTAAGGGCAATCTCGATGCTGCCGCGCTTGAGTTCTTTCAGGACGCCGGACAACGCGCCAAGTTCGTCACGACTCGCGAGACGACACGGCAAGGGCCGCCCCTGGAACCCGAGATGTTGCGGCAGAACTGTGGTCGAAAACCCGAAGGCCCCGGCCTCCATTGCCGCGCGAAAGAGCGCACGAAGTTGCCGAGTTTCTTTCTCGTCGGCGGCACGCTCTTTACTTTCATTACCGATCACATACTGGCGTAGCGGAGAGAGTGGGACCAT
>Ga0070741_10015235_pt1 | contig 13080 bp, 10 predicted proteins | sample Coa_R1_4_FD_66440 | JGI IMG/M metagenome (GOLD analysis project Ga0070741, IMG submission 66440) | Surface soil microbial communities from Centralia Pennsylvania, which are recovering from an underground coalmine fire - Coalmine... | ecosystem: Environmental > Terrestrial > Soil > Unclassified ...
CGCGCTCCATGATGCCCATGACGACAGTCTTATCCTTGCCCCCAGTGCCAGTGATGCGACGTTGCCGTTTCGCAAGGTGCATATTGCGGGATTTTCCGCCGATGAAGGTTTCATCTACTTCTACTTCGCCACCATTAGTTCCCAGCTTGGAACCGAAGAACTCATCTTGCAGGGCGAGCCGAATGCGATGCAGCATGAACCATGCGGTCTTTTGGGTAACCTTCAAGTCTCGTGCTACTTCATAGCTGCTGATGCCATTCTTGCAGTTAGTCAGCATCCAAGTTGCCGCCATCCACTTATCCAGACCGATGGGGCTATCTTCGTAGATAGTGCCGACTTTAACGGAGAACTGTCGCTTAGGATGATGGGTGCTGCATTGCCACACTCGACGCTTCGCGTTGAACTTCACCGACTTAGAACCGCATGTGGGACAGGCAACGCCATTCGGCCAACGACGAACTGCAAGATAGTCAATGCAATTGTCGGGATTCGAGAAGTACAAAATTGCCTCTTGAAGGCTCTTTGGTTCTTGGCTCATGGCGTTCTCCATGACCAGAACTATAGGATAAATTGATGGATGTGTCAAGTATATTATTGCCCAAAATAGCCTTGGCGCTCTGGGAGGGTCGCCGGCCTGGTCGGGCATCCAAGATTGGACTATAGCTGGAGATGTGTCTGCGACCGGGCAGCCAAATAGCACGTTTAGTTGGATTGGGGCTGGTACGGAATTTCGTATTGAGAATGACACCAGCAACTCCACAAGTGTACTGCTCAGCGGACATGGCTCTCCTGCATCGGTAGTCAACGGTGCGCTCACTTCACTGAATTACTTCATGGCCCGTGCAAACCCTCCCTTTTATCTTCCAGGCGTGCGGCTGGTACAGGAATTAAACAATCAGTTACTCACGATCCAGTACATCGGCACGACAACTTCGCATGGAATAGCAGCAGTGCAGGTTCACGTCAGCGACGACTCGGACACTCAAGGATCACAAGTAACACCACATGAGTGGCTATTTGACGCGTCTACATTCGTACCCCTGGAAGTGCAGCTTCGATTGCCCGCCAACGAAGACCCCACGTTCTACATCAGTGCTTCCTTGGATTTCTGGCAATTTCAAAACATCAATGGGCTGCTCGTACCGTCTCAATTCTCCCTGTCTGAGGGGGACCTCGGCACACCATCCTTCACCAGTACGTCGGTAGTATTCAATTCAGGCGTCCCCCAATCGGTGTTCGACCCACAAGGAGGGCAGTGATGAAGGCTAAGATTTCGTCAGGTCTAGCTCTGATCGCTCTGGTTAGCCTTATTGCGCCCTTAACGTTGGCTCAGGATTACGATGATGTCCAGAACGGAATCAAAGCTTACGGTACCTATCGAGGCGGCGACATTGATTCGGTTAGCATGACGAATGGTAACCTTGTTCTCTCGATCCCACTAATATCGTATACGGAAAGAGGCAAGGCACATCTCAGCTTTTCTCTGTTGTTCGCCAACAGGAGGACTGCAACGACAAAGACGATATGTCCAGTTGGTGGCTGTACAACATTCATTAACGTTGTGACCTACCCGCCGAAGATCGCGCTCGACCAAAGCTTTGGACTCACGCAAACGACTGTCGGCGCTTGGCCAACGGACTACGCCTTGACCACCCCAGATGGAGCAAGTCATTCGTTGGCTCCCGTAAACTCCACAACCTATGAATCGGTTGACGGAACAGGATTTCAGGTCATCTCGCCCACCAGTAGCTTCATAGTGACAGATTCAGACGGAGTCAGATATTTCCCGAGCACAAACAGCGTGAGCCAAGAAGACCCAAACGGGAATCAAATACTGAATGTAAGTGGCGGTGGGTGGAAAGACACTGCGGCCCGAGTAATCCCTCCGATTCCGACCGTCGGTACGACTGGGGTAGGCACCTGTCCTAGCGGTCCGTTACCAGTTAGCTCTTATGCGCAGTGGGCGGTTCCTGGACCAAATGGCGGAAACTCAATATTCCTTTTCTGCTGGGCCAAAGTGAGCGTCATAACAGAATATATAAAACCTGCCGACGGCGACGAGCAAACAATAACCAGCAACAAATCGTACCTTCAAAGTATCGTTCTCCCGAACGGTACGGCATGGACTCTCCAATATAGTACGGACCTGAATGGTGATCTCGTCGGAGTGACTTTCCCCACGGGAGGAACAATTTCTTACGTGTGGGGAGACAGTGGGAGTTGCAATCACGCGATCATCCCACCTCGCATAGTGACGTCCAGGACCGTCAATGCCAACGATGGCGCTGGAAATCACACTTGGACGTACCAGTACTCTTTTGCTACCTCATACAACGGGAACTCGACTACGACCGCAATCGATCCACTGGGCAATAATACCGTATATACGCTTACGCCTCTAAGCTTCTGCTCATACTATGAGACGCAGGCCGATTATTACAAGGGAGCCGTCGCCCCTACAAACTTGATCAAAACAGTTGCCACGGTATACGGCAGTTCGGCAAGCCCTTTTAGTCCGGGAGTGATGAGTGTTATCCCCAACCAGATCACGACGACGTGGGCTGCAAACGGACACACAAGCCAGGTAGTCCAAACGCACGACTCCGGATTCTCTTTCTCCAACAAAGGGAACAACTGGGTTGCGATCTACGGAAAGATCCTGACGAAAAAGGAATATGACTACGGAACAACCCCCGGGACCCCGGGGCCGCTATTGCGGCAAACAAACACCAGCTTCGCCTGGCAAAGCCCCAACCCGAGCTACTCCACGTATCTCAGCAACAATATGCTCAATTTGGTTTATTCCACCCAGGTGACGGACGGAACAAGCCAAAAAGCGTTGACGACCTACGGACACGACGAGTCTTCGCCTACAGGCTCAGGTCTCGGCGCGTCTCAAAACCTCGACACCAACCCGTGGACGGGCAATCTTCGGGGAAACGTGACGTCGGTGAATCGCTGGCGAAATCTTCCGACTGCCAAAACCATCTCTAGTAAGACCACGTATTACGACACTGGCATGCCGTCCGTGGCGAATGATCCGTTGCAGCACTCCACGACCTACATGTATGCGAGCAATCTCCAGGGCCTGTATCCGACTCAGGTCACGAATGCCGCAAACGAAATATCGTATTACGATTTCTATCCAAATCCGGGTTTGATAAAGACGGCCACGGATACGAACGGCCAGGTGACTACCTATACCTATGACACTGACAAGCGACCTTCGACCGTGACTCGCCCGACGGGAGGCGGAACAACCTCCTACTGTTACTCTGATCTTGGGGGTGCAAACTGCGCGCAAGGTGGTGCGCCGTACGAAGTTGTGATCAGTGACTCGATTACCGGGACGGTAAACAAAACTCAAACGGTAATCGTTGACGGTTTCGGCCGTCTCGCGCACACGCAGCTGAACTCCGATCAATCCGGTACCGACTATGTAGATTTTACGTACGATGGCGCGGGGAACAAGAACAGTGCGAGCAATCCTTACCGATCTGCCTCTGATTCCACATACGGGGTTGTTACGAGCGTTTTTGACGCGTTGCACCGAGTGACGCAGGTCACCCAAGCCGATAATTCTGTGTTGAAAACGGCCTACTGTGGAAACATCACTCTCGTCACAGATGAGGCGGGCCACTGGCGGCGCAGCGTTGTTGATGCCCTAGGTCGATTAACAGAAGTAGATGAACCGAACTCGCTAACGGCGAGCGTCAATTCAAATGGGTGCCCGGGAACGAACGACCCCGTTTGGGTAACTACCTACGGCTACAACCAGCTCGGCGATTTGACCAGCGTCACGCAAGCCGGCTCTCACAGCCGCTCTTTCAGCTACGACTCTCTCTCCCGCCTGTTGACCGCAACTAACCCGGAATCCGGAACGCTGCAGTATACGTACGACGACGCCGGCAATGTAAGCACGAAGATTACACCCTCACAAAACCAAAGCAGTTCGGGAGTGACTACAACCCTAAACTATTATTACGACTCGGTGAACCGTCTAACGAGCAAAACGTATACAAACCAGGCCTGTCCAAATAGTTGCCAGATTGCGACATACACGTACGGCGGACCCTCCTGTGTCGGACAAGCTTCCTGCTACAACGTAGGTCGTAGGACAGGAATGACCGACGCTGCTGGCTCGGAATCTTGGGCCTACGACGCTATGGGGAGGGTCGAGGCGCAGTCGCGGACGACAAACAACGTCACGAAAACGACATCCTATACGTACAACTTGGATGGCTCCCTTGCGTCAATGACCTATCCGAGTGGGCGAGTTGTCACTTACACGCCCGATTCAGCGGGACGTCCTTCCCAACTCAAAGACAATACGACGAGCGTCTACTACGCTACGGGAAGCTGCTCAGGTGGGATATCAGGTAACGGCGTCTGCTATGCCCCACAAGGGGCGATTGCCCAAATCCAGACAGGGCCTGCTGTATTTTCAACCCACATCTACAACAATCGCTTGCAACCGTGTTGGATGTATTCCACGACCGGAACCGCACTTGCGACGAACCACCTTTGCACGGACACAGCAACGACGGGAAATTTGCTGGATCTGAAATACAATTTTGGCTCTGGAACAAACAATGGAAATGTGATTGCAGTGACGAACGATATAAGCACAGATCGCAGCCAGAGCTTCACGTACGATCAGTTGAACCGAATCTCTTCCGCCAAGACATCAGCCACCTTCAGCACGAACCCTGCGCACTGCTGGGGTCAAATCTTCGGTTTTGATTCTGGCGGAAACTGGGGAAATCTGCTGACCATCTCTGGCGCGTCTTCCTCGTACACGGGGTGTACGCAAGGAAGCCTGGCCGTCGCTGTAAACTCCAACAACCAGATCACTGGCGAGAACTACGATGCCGCTGGGAATTTGTGGGTCATTCCCGGCACGGGTGGCACGACGTACTTGTACAATGCCGAGAATCAGATGACTTCCGCGTCCTCCACCAATTACGTTTATGACGGCGATGGCAATCGGGTTCAGAAGACCGGGAGCAAGATTTACTGGTACGGAGGTGGTGAAGTTCTTGATGAGACGGACTCAACCGGCAGCACCTCCAACAGCTCCTTCAGTGAGTATTACTACTTCGGCGAGGGCCGAGTCGCGCAACGCTCATCAACGAATGATGTCCTCTACTACATGACGGACCACCTGGGTTCCTCACGGGTAATCGCGAAAGTGCTCTCCGGACAGAGCACGGCGACTCTGTGTTATGACGCTGACTTCGAGCCGTACGGTGGAGAGCATGCCTACAGCAATACATGCGTTCAGAACTACAAGTTCAGCGGTAAAGAACGCGACAGCGAATCCAACCTCGACAATTTCGGCGCTCGGTATTACGCGTCAACGACGGGACGATTCATGTCACCGGATTGGGCATTGAGGCCGACCGCCATCCCGTATGCGAAGTTTGGGGACCCGCAGACGCTGAACTTGTACACGTACGTGGAAAACGCACCGATGAACCGGGTTGACGCGGACGGACATCAGGACGGTAAGACAGTCGAGCCAACAGACGCCTCGGGAAGGCGCGCTCCCGACGGCGGGTGTAAGGAAGGCACTGGAGATTGCGTAGACCCGACTCCGGCGCAAAATACGGCCCAACTGCAACCCCCACAAAATCAACCGAAGCCTGGCGAAGAACATAAAGGCGAACCCACGAGCCTCCAACCAACGGGGTCAACACCTGCTGCAAATGGGGCAAAGACGTTCACATATCAGGTAGTTGATCCCACAGGCAGACCAGTTCGGGACGTCTCGGTTCAAGAACATGTAAAAGTCGTTGCCTCAGAAAACGTTGAGATAGTCCCAAATCCAAACCCTGTTCCCTACCGGGCGGGCGTGGTCTCTGATCGGATTGGACCGCTAGCGCCACCGACCCAGAATTCTTTCCTCAAAACAGAGCAAACGTTCACGGCCACGAAGGGTGGAAACAGTTACGAGATGACCACGAAAGTGAACCAATACGTCAGAGTTAACAATGGCAACGTGACAGTCCAAACGGTTGTCATCGTTCCGTGAGCTTGGTGAATGTGGGCCATGGGAGAGGATTCAAATGATTCGGACAGCGTGTTTGCTTTTGATTATCGGCGTTGCGCTGGGATGCACCAAGGTCAGCCCGCCGCAGAACAGCGTCGCTAGCAGTGCAGCGGAGGCGCGGATGCCATCGGAGTTTGTTGCCACCGTACTGAGGGTGTTGGAGGAGAACCACCGGTCAGGGTCTCTCGTCTTTCGAGGGCGCTGCACGGATTCCGGCGGCGTGACCGATTCTTTCAAAGTTAGTTCACCAGCCCATGGCGTCGCTCCAATCGAGGCTCTTCGCCAAGCGTTTGTGAACGACTCCGCGCTTACCGTGAAGGAAGACTCGTCCGGCATGATCAGGATTGTTGGCGGTGACGTTCAGCCTGAACTTCTGGGAGTAACGATCCACGACGTTAAGTTTCAGGACGAGGGTGACCCGAGGGAGGCTATCTACAAGCTCCTAGCTTCGCCAGAACTCAAGACGTACATGCAGAGTCATCGCACTGAGTTCGTCACGACCTCGGGGGGTCTTGTTCCGCCGCCAAGCGGTCGGCATCTGAGTGGAACGCTGACCGACATGACCGCTTCACAATCCTTGGATCGCATAGTGCAGACCTTCCCTGGGGTTTGGACTTATGAAGAATGTGTAACCAGCCAAGGAGAAAAACGTGTGGTGATTAGCTTTCACGAATTTTCGGCATCGACTACATCCAACCGTCAGGCAGAGTAGCTGATGAGACACAAATGTCATCGCTTGGTCGTGATGTTGCTGTTTACACTTGCTCCGGTGGCTGCGAGCGCTGCGGAAAGCCGACAGTCGGTATATGTCCATGCGGACTGTGAGGGGAAGGTTTCTTCGGCGGTCGTTTCCTCTTTCACGGAAGCAGTTCACGCCTCACAGAAATACCATCAGGTTCCCACTCTGGATGATGAGGGGCGCCGGGGGGTCGTGATGACCATCTACATGGCTTGCGCAGAACGCAACGACGTTATCGGCGTTGCAAGCAGCTACGGATGGGCAAAGTGCTACGGTGAAAAAGAGTGCCATCTATCGCTTGATGGAAGCTCGATACGATCAGTGTTGTGCGATGCCAAAGCTCCTTCCGAATGTGGACGAACGCTTTTTAAGGTACTCGAAGACTTCATCAAAAATGCGGAGCCTTCTACCTTCACGCTTTAGGGGCCGGACCTGCCCGCGTATCCGAATCGCCGGAGCTGCGCTACTGGTTCTGCTTGCTCTTGGCGCAGGAGCAGCCGCCGAAGCTGCTCCTGGATGCCGCTCACCGTCTTGCAACTGAGAAACAAGATTGGCTAGGTTTAGAGCGCGGGAAAGCAACTGCACTGAACTTGGGCTATCTTGTGGACACGAAGTTGACGTTTCCCCTCTAAACCGCGGCGGGTGGGCCACATCTTCAGCGGCATGTTTATAACCGGGGGGGTGCGCCACTTCTCGTGGTTTTCGAGAAGTGGCCTCCGCCTGCGCGGTTACCTTTCAAGCTTGCAAACCTTCATCTTGAGCACTTCCTAGTCATTGACCCTGACCGCTCCCTTTTCGCCGTACGCATACACCCAAACTGCTCCATCGCCAAAGCTCCGGCAAAGACACCAGTTCCCGCTTCACCGGATTGCGGTGCATGTACCGCAAATTTTCCACGTGCTTGCGATCGCTCCAGACATTGAAGTCATAGAAACGTTTCTGCCAGATATGCTCCGGGAGGCGTTGAAACAGGTCCGCTTGCGACGGATTGCGTCGTCGCGCTCGAGCAAGCACACGCGTGCACATCCCAGCTTGATAGCCTGCATCACGGTGGAGGGATTCTTATGCAGCGGTTCGCTGACGAGCAGATGAATGTGCTCCGGCATGACCAAACATCCGACCACCACGAAGTCAACGGCTGATCAACAGCGCTATCTACCTGCCGATCTCGATAAGAAGACGCTTGCCGGCTTATCCGGGATCAATATCGGGTATTCGTTTGTCCTGTATCTACAACTTGCAGGCGGCGGTCAGGTCATGGACCAAGTAGTCACCAATTCCAAAGTCAAAGGGAAGCCCAGTGTGACCAGTGCTGGCATGCGCAATTCTTAGGGGATACGCAGGAGCTTCAATCGAAATTGACCTGCACCAATTCACATTTACTCTCGATCAAGCTCTCATGGGGCTGGCGAAAAGGAAAAGGCCGGATACGTAACCCCGACAGGAATGGGGCAGCCCAGTGTTGAAGGCATTCAGTATCACGGGAAGACCAGCCTGGATTATGCACTCGACAGAGGAAAGCATTACCGTTTCGATATCACATGGGAGAACGGAAGGACGCCGCCATTGCTCGAATATTTGAACAAGGTGGACGCGGGGTTCAAAGTTGTTTATTGACACGAATTCGGCTTTGCACGATACCTTTTGCAATGCGGCTGAAAGGTCCCCTGGTTGTAGCCGTGATTGCGGGTGTTAGTCATCGCTGCTAATATCAGCGGGGTTCACTCATCCGCAGCCCCATCTTCAGATATGATCTGTTCCAATTCCGAAACCGTGGTTCCCGTTTGCAATCTTGCCAATGCGAAGAATACCTGGAGATGATGGAACGTGGTGCTGGGGGAATGAGATTGCCAGCAGGCGGTGGCGAGGCGATCAGAAAGCCGTGCTTCGGTTGTTTCCTTGATCGGGCGGTCTTCGGTACGCGTTTCGTCCGCGATCAGATCCTCTAGAATGGTCGATAGCGTATGGCTCATCGATATGGTGCGATGACGTCCGCCTGAGTGAATGTGAATGACCTGACCCTGCACATTGATATCAGGCCAACGCAAATCGCAGACTTCTTTGATATGCAATCCCGTGTTCGCAACCAGAAATACTGCTAAGCAAAGGGCTGAATCATTGAGTTTCAGCCAGTTCAGCAGTTGGTTAAGTTCTTCTTCTTGAAGCGTGCGTGCAGATGATTTTGGTTCGGGCATAGAAATCTCCTTTTGATGTAGTTACGGGTGAGTTTTAGACGGTTTGTGAAGTTGGGGCGGATTTGATGAGGGGATTACGCCGAGTCGGCACACCGCGGCTACCGCCGCAGGTATTCCATTGCGGCGAAGAATTCGCGCGCAAGACGCTCGGGCCGGATCCGGAAGTAACGTTGGGTTGCGGTGAATGAGGAATGACCCAACAGCTCTTTCAGCACGACTGAAGCCATATTGGCGTTCGCCATTCTCGTAGCAAAACTATGCCGGAGTTGATGGATGTGCAACTGAGAAAGCTTCAGTGCTCGACACCACCGGTGCAAAATGTCCTGCATGCTGCGAGTACTCAGACGCTGTCGACGTTCTGACAAGAAAAGCGCAGGGTCGGAGTCAGAACCACGTTTTCTGAGATACTCAAGCAGAGCTGAGATTGTGTCCTCGTCAATCAGGAATGTTCGTTTCTTTCGTCCTTTCCCGACGACTTCGCCGGTCCCTAGAATACGAATAGTTCCGTCCGGCATCTTTCGCTGAATTCTGGCAATTGATGTTTTATCCAACTGGTACACCTCGGAGAGCCTAAGCCCAGAGGCAAGAAACAGACCAATGAGAGCTCGGTCTCGGACATTTGTAATTCCATTCAAAAGCGAGCTGAGAGTTGATTCCTCGACGGCCCGGAACTGAACGTTGTCCACCTTTGGGCGCTTGATTCGTACAACCGGATTGTTAACCTTTCCGTTTGACCGGGCGCGCAAGTACTCGTAGTAAGCAGAGAGTACGCTGAGACGGCGCGTTACGGATGCTGGTGCCAGGACCTCACCATTCTTGCGAGTCGGTTGCTCGGAAAGGTGCGCAATGAACTGGTCAATGGTTTGCACAGTCGCTTGGTTGACGCGAAGCCCGCGACCTCGCAGGAATTCTTCGAACTTCTGCAGATCCTGGCGGTAAGCTCGTAGTGTCTCGGGGCTCTGTGTGCGCGTTTTGAGATGCTCCATGAAGCTGTCAATTTCCATTTCTTGATTCCTTAGTTATAATTCTGGCAATCAATGCGGGTAACTTACATTCCCCGCAATCTGCTCTAAGTGCCTGCATTGCGGCCGTTTGCGTCTTCGATCGCGTCGATGACGGCCAAATCCGCAATACTGATGCTTGTTTGCTCACCCAGTTCGCGTTGTTCTTTCATCTTTTCCATCGCGACTTGGTACGCCTCATGTTTCCTCTGTTCCGAGATGCGGATGTAACGACTGACGCCGGCAAGACTCTTCCAACCTCCAAGCTCCATGACGACGGCAATGTCAGTGCCAACATCAGCGAGCCTTGTCGCCCAAGTGTGTCTCAGGCGATGAAAGCTGAAGGAAGGCATCCCGGTGGGATAGCGGAATCCGGCGCAGAGAATATCCTTCAGTTCGGATTGGAAGTAAGCGACCTCTTTAATAAACTGGCCTTTGGGCCGGTGAAGAAGGAAATCGTGACCGCAGTGGGGATCGCGCTCTTTCAGCCACTCCGCCAAATATCTCTGGACTTTCTCGTGGAAGAAAGGCCTGCGGGGCGTGTCAGTCTTGTTGGGAGTTCGAATGAAAACCCTCTGTTCGACTTGATCCACGTCCTCGAGGCGGATGTTGTTGACTTCCGAGACGCGAAGTCCGCACTCCTCGCCGAATGCGAAAGCCAATTTGAGCAACGTGGTTCCGCGCTCTTCAACCAGTGACCACATTTGTCGCATTTCGCGCTCCGAGAACGGCCGTGGCGGCTTCCAGCTTCGCCGCTCCCCGTGAATATTGTTGACGACCGGATTCGGCGCCTTTCGCCTCCCTTCGGAGAGCAGCCACTCGAAGAAAGTCTTGATTTCAGAGACGTATCCGTGTGTCTGCAAACCCCGCTGATGTTCGTGAACGATGTAGGCGGTGATGTCGGGAGCAGTGATCTTCTCGAGGTCATGGAGAGCTTGCTTGTCGAGATATTCGAAAAACGCTACCAGTGTGTTTCGAACTCTGTTCCAGCTGCGCGGTTTGTAGTGGACTCTCGCAAAGCCCTGCAGATAGAAATCGAGAATCTCGCCATGGACGCCTGCACGTGCTTTGGTATGACGCCGGCCGCGATACGCCAATTGGTGCTGGTTCGAGCAGAACCGGCGTTTGCCCATCTCGTGAGGATAGGCGTGGATTGGACCGTTGCAGTGGAGGCACGTCCCGATGACGAATTGCTGGCGATAGTGCTTTCGCTCGCACGAATAGCTGCAAAAGAACACCTTTTTTCGCTTTTGGTACGTGCCAGGTTTCACCGGGCGGCAGCATCCTTCGAGAGAACAAGTCACCTCGCCTTCTGCGACGGTGCGTGTTTCCTGCATGAAGTAACCAAAGACAGCTCGTTTACACGCCGGCTTCTTGCAGGCGTATGCGTGCAGTTTCCGGCTGGTCTGAAACGCTGGGAGTCCGTCGCCGCAATTTGCGCAACGGATCTCCCCTTGTACAAAGTTATGCTTCATGTTCGTTATTCCTTTGCCTCAAGGTGAGGTTCTTATAGGTGTCAATCAGTTGGAAGACATCACGCGAGTCGAAAAGCTGTTGACCGCGTATTGGGATCTCGAGAAGCTGCTTGGTATTGACGAGCCATTGAATATCGTCAGCACTCAAATTCAGCAGTTCAATGACTTGGTCCCGGCGGAGAAGCCTGCGCTGGCTGGTTTCGTTCAAGTTCACCTCGCGATTCTGAAGTTGGGCGGCCATAAGCCGCCCTAAATCAGAATGCGTTAAGGATTCACTAGAACCAAAGGCTCAACGTTCGGTGGAGCCGTCTCTAGTCCTCCCAGCTGGAGAACATCCCATCGGGGGAGAACTCGATAGGCTGGAGGTCATTCATTTGAATTTGCTGGAGAGCAGAGCGCCATTTCCATTTGCGGTCCTGAGTACGGTTGAACACCGAGTTACACATCGGCGCAGCCATGGAAACTCGTTGCATGAAGGCGTTGTCTGCTGCGACGAGTTCATCTTCCAGGGCCATGAGCTTCGCCAGTTGCTCACAGTCTGGACATGCTTCTCTGCCATCTGGCGGCTGCGAGGATTCCCACAATTCGATGGCTGTTTCGAGCAGAGGTTCGAGCACTTCGTAATCGAGTTTGACCTCCAGCGGTTTCACCGAGAAACCAGGCCAAACCTGTTTGTTTTTATAGAAATTGCTTGGCTTTTCGATGACACTTTTGTGATCGATTTGCCAGTAGAAAAGGCCTGGATTTGAGGCTTGACCAAGATTCAATCCCCGCTCGGCGATCATGGAATAGCCGATAATCTGGGTTTGATAAATAGGGTAGAAAGGATCATTAGTTCCTTTGTTCACCGCAGTTTTGTGATCGATGATGCAGATCTTGCCGTTTTTCCGACGTACCACCTCGTCTGGCATTCCGTACAACCACACGCCAGACTCATGTTCATATCCAAAGTTTCGCCAATGCTTGGAACACTGAACGCGCTCTGTGATGTCTGTGAACGGGTGGAACTCTTCTGGAAGGCATCCGTTCTGGGCCAGGAAGTTGCCCAGGACGGCCTCCTGAATCGCCTGCATGGAGGAGAAGATTGCACCGCCGCCTTTATTAAAAGGCGGCTTGAATCGCAGCCGCAACAAAAACCAGAAGCATTTCGGGCAGAAAGTTCCGAGGAGAATAAGACCGAGGTTTCGTGGAGTGATTTTGAGTTGAGTGTGCACGTGGAATTCCCTTTCTCTATGAGTGTTTTAAGGTGTGAAGTGGTGATATCGAGACCCGACCCCCTCTGCAGGCAGTCGGTATGTCAGATGGGCCAGTTGAAAGAAATCTCGCGTTGCGCGCCTCCGCTACACGTCCTCTCGTTGCGAATTGTCATTGGGGAATGTTCTGTGGGCTCAGTGAGAGCTCGGGGCGTTTCATGCGGACACGGCGAATCCCCCTTCGATTCGCCAATCGGCGTAGAGTCTTTGAGGATGTCGCAAACAGCCGTGTTCAACTGCTTCCCCAGCTTGCGGATCGAGGGGAAAGAAAGTTGCGGTTCGATTCCTGCGGTCTCTGACAGTCGACGCAAATCAGCACGCAACTTGTGCGGGGGGCCGAGAACCAAGGACTGCTCGACACCGTT
>Ga0070741_10015236_pt1 | contig 13079 bp, 14 predicted proteins | sample Coa_R1_4_FD_66440 | JGI IMG/M metagenome (GOLD analysis project Ga0070741, IMG submission 66440) | Surface soil microbial communities from Centralia Pennsylvania, which are recovering from an underground coalmine fire - Coalmine... | ecosystem: Environmental > Terrestrial > Soil > Unclassified ...
GAGCAGATGTTGATCTCGGGCGACTGTCCACCTCCCGGCCCGGAGGCCAGAGGTCCGGCTCCAAGACCCCGCTTGTTGCTCTGGTGCTGGCGGCGGCGATGCTTGCCGGCGGCTATGCGTTGTTCCGGTATTCGCGGCGGGCGGCGGAGATCCCGGGACCGGTTCCGGCTGCGACGTTCTCCGCCCCACCCCCGTCTGCGGCGCAGCCGTCCGCCTCGCCGACCGCGACGGAAGCGGCGCCCTCCGGTTCCTCCGGGCCTCCGTCTGTAGCCTCGTCTCAAAGCGCCCCGACGGGGAATCCCAACCCCCAGGCTGCCGGCACAACCGCCGCAGCCTTCCCCGCCGGCCCCGCCCCGCCGGCGGGCGCGAATTCAACCGCAGCGGGCACTCCGACAGCGGCGCAGCTCCCCGATACGCAGGGCGGTCTCGTCCTCCAGATTGCCGCCACGGATCGCGCCTGGACCGCCGTGGAGGCCGACGGGAAGATGACGCTGCAACGCGTGCTGGCCCCCAACGAAGTCGTCACGTTTCGAGCCCGGGACAGTTTCGATATAACGACCGGCAACGCGCAAGGTGTAATCCTCACCCTGAATGGCGAGACGCTGAAGCCGCTGGGCCGTCGCGGAGAGGTGAAATCCATCCACTTGACCCAAAACGACGTCAAAAATCCAGCCCCCTGAGGTGAAAGAAGATTCCAGAACGCATTGTGGAGAAAATCCGCGCGGGCGCCGCTCCGCTGAGTGTGCGGCGGCAAGCGGTCGAGGGCAGCCTGCCTGTGTCCCTGGAGGAGAAGATCGAGATCCTGGTCCATCTTACCGGCGATCCTGACGAAGCGGTCCGCCAGGGCGCCATGGCCGCCCTTGAACGCTGGGACACCCGGGAATTAGCCGGGGTGTTGTCCAATCCCCTCACCCCTGCTTCGGTACTTGAATATTGCGCGACCCGTTTCGCCGGCCGGCGCGAAGACATCTGCGAGGCCCTCGTCGCGAACCCGGCGTTGCCGGACCGACTGAGCGAACAGATTCTTGTCGAGATGGCGGGCGCCCCGTCCGGAGGCGAGGCTGAGCCCCTTTCAGGCCCCGCCTTTGAGCAAACGCCCGCCGCGGGCAGCGTTGCCCACCCTCCCGAACCGCGGAGAGGCGACCCCGCCGAACCGATGCGGGAAACCGAGCGCGAGACGCTCCTCCAGAAGATCAGCCGCATGTCCACCGTGCAGAAAATCAAGCTGGCGCTGACCGGGAATCAGGAGTCCCGGCTGGTGCTCATCCGGGATGCCAACAAGGTGGTGGCGCGCGCCGTGCTGCAATCGCCCAAGCTGTCGGAGGGCGAAATCGAGGCTTTCGCGTCCATGAAGAACGTCTCGGAAGAAGTGCTGCGGGTCATCGCCATGAATCGCGGCTTCATGAAGAACTACGGTGTGCTGCGCTCGCTGGTTACCAACCCCCGCGCTCCGATTGATGTCACGTTGCCTCTGCTGAACCGCTTGAACGAGCGCGACCTGAAAGGACTGATGCTCAACCGGAATGTTCCCGACGTCATCCGCGGCATGGCCACCAAGATGGTCAAACAGAAGGAAGAAGCCAATAAGCCCAAGATACTGGGGAGGAGGCATTAGTGTGGTGTAAAGCGAAAAGATTGACAGAATTAATGGCCTGTCACGCTGAGCACAGCGAAGGGTCTGGAACTGGTTTCAAGACCGAGGCCCGAAGGGCCGAACTCACCAAGGCCAGCGGCCTCGGTTTCAGACGCCCACTTGCCTTCGGGGGGGCAAGCCCTGACAGGGCGTGAGACGCGGGCGAATCTCGCATCTTCAGGGTTTGGAGAGATATGTTCTCGGCTTCGGTGAGCGGACATTACCATTTGATTAGGTAATATATAAAAATATAATATGTCACTTATTAACTCCCTCGTTCCCGTCAAGCCGCGATTTTCGGCAGTACCGCATCGAGCAGGCGGACGAGGTTCCGAGCCATATTCGCCCCCTCTTCCAATACCTCGTCATGGCGGACAGGCCGCCGACTGAGCCCTGCGGCGCGGTTCGCGATAGCGGCCAGGCCAAGTACCCGCACTTGCATCTGCCGCGCTGCAAGCACCTCCGGCACCACGGACATACCCACGGCATCGGCGCCCAGCCGTCGGAGGGCGCGAATCTCCGCAGGGGTTTCAAAGCTTGGGCCGGGAACCGCAGCGTAAACGCCTTCGAAACACCGCAGACGCAAGGCCCGTGCCGCCCGGAGCGCGAGCCGGCGCAACCCGGGGTCGTACGCCTCCGTCATGTCTACAAATCGTTCTCCCCAGCGCGCGTCATGCGGACCGGCCAGAGGGTTCTGCCCGAGGAGATTCAAATGATCCCGGATGAGCATAAAGCTGCCGGGAACAGCCTGCGGCCGAATCCCTCCCGCAGCACAAGTCAGCACCACGGTTTCGACTCCGGCCCGTGCCATCACCCGCACGGGAAAGGCGACTTCAGACGGTCCGTACCCCTCGTAGAGGTGCATGCGTCCTTCGAGGACCGCGACGGGGATTTCCCCCCAGCGGCCCAGGTGAAGCACACCCGCGTGGCCGGTGGTTGTGGGCCGTGGGAAATAAGGGATGGAATCGTACGGGATTCTCCTTGCAGCCCGGAATTGCCTCACTGCTCCACCCAGGCCGGAGCCCAGGACGACCGCGACGCGCGGCCGTTCGTGCCAGGCGGAGCGCAGACGACGCGCCGCAATCTGCGCCTGATCGTAGCCCGGGGTTGAAGTCCTTTTCATCTGCCGGCTCGCCGCGGCGAATCACTTCGCGCCAAGCTCTGCGCCGCTCGACTCCTGCAACCCGCTAATGGCCCGCGAGGCGCGAAAGGAGGAGTTCGATGAAGCGCCTTGCATCGGATTCCACGGCAACGTGGACATTGGGCGCGACCTTCGCCACGCCGTCGATGGAGTAGCGGTCGCCCACGCGGACCTTGTGGTCCGAAGCATTGTGCCGGCTGGCGACGGTCTCGCCGCGCGTATACTGGCCTCGGGTCTCGATATCGACGCGCATGTCCCGGGTGACAATCAGGCTGCGATCAATGACCGCACCGACGGCCAGAGGGTCATGCATGGGTGTGCCATCACCACCCAGTCTGGCGGCAACCCCGAGCATAAAGCGCAAGACCCCGAGGGCGAAGTCGTTCTGTACCCCGTGGGTCGTCGCGAGCCGGCGCAAGTCCGCCGGCGTGAAGAGGGTTCGCTCGGTGACGTTCAGGCCCACCATGGTCAGCGGCCAGCCGGCCTCAAACACAACCTGGGCGGCTTCCGGGTCATTAGCGATATTCGCCTCGGCTGCGGCCGTGGCGTTCCCTCCGGAAATCGAGCCGCCCATCAAAACGACTTCCTGGACAAGCGGAACAAGGGAAGGGTCTTTCAAAACGGCCAGCGCGATGTTGGTCAGCGGTCCAATCGGCACGAGGGTAATCTCATGAGGATACTGATGGACGAGGTCGATGATGAGATCGGGCGCAAAGCGGGGATCGGCGCGACAAACCGGAGAAGGGAGCTCGACGTCACCCATCCCGTTTCTGCCGTGAAAGAACTCCGCGGTGACCAGCCTCTGAACAAGCGGATGCCCTGCGCCGCGCGCCACTCGAACGTCGCAGCGGTGCGCCAGCGACACCAGTTGAAGGGCATTCGTGAGCCCTCGCTCGACAACCACATTCCCTGCCACCACGGTAAGGGCTTTCAGATCGACTTCCGGCGAATCGAGCGCCAGCAGGATGGCCAGGGCGTCGTCAGCGCCGGGATCCGTGTCGATGATGATTTTGCGCGGCTCGCCAAACCCCGAAGCGGCGAGCATGAAAAGCACTCCCATCAAAGCGCCGGGTCGCACCCTCCTCCTCATACTGGCCTCCCAATCCCCTGGAACGCGCCGTGCGGGTCGGCTCGATTCAGATGCCGGAGTCGTTCACGGGCTCGCGTTTCAAGCGTCCTCTTCAAGTTTCATTGACACGTCTTTTGATGAACTTATATAATAAAGTTTTGCGAAAACCACAAGAAAGGTAACTGAATGTACGCGATTTTCCGGACGGGCGGGAAGCAGTATAAGGCCTCACCAGGCGATGTGCTTCGAATCGAAAAACTGCCGGGTGAGCCGGGGTCCACGGTGGAATTCCATCACGTCTTTGCCGTGCGCGGGAAGGATTTAAGGGTAGGCTCACCGCTGGTTGGGAATGCCCGGGTGACGGCAACCATCCTGCGGCATGCGCGCGCCCCGAAGGTTCGCGTCCTGAAATACAAACGCAAGAAGCAGTACCGGCGGACCATCGGGCATCGTCAGTCGTTCAGCGAGATCCGGATCAAGGAGATCGTGACGGCCTAGGCTCTCCTTGTAGCGAGCTTGAAACCGAGGAACTTGGATTATGGCACACAAGAAAGGTCAAGGGACTTCACGCAACGGGCGCGATTCGAACTCTCAGCGCCTTGGAGTAAAGCGCTTCGACGGGCAGTTTGTATCCGGGGGTTCCATCCTGGTCCGCCAGCGTGGCACACGCCTCAAGCCCGGCGATAACGTTGGCCTGGGCAGGGACGACACGCTGTACGCCAAGGTATCGGGCGTGGTGAGATTTGAGGACAAAGGCCGCTCGGGCCGCTTTGTGAGCATTCTGGTTCCTTCAGCGAACTGAGGACGCAGGCGGTGGGGACTGGCGAGGTCTGGCCAGACACTCCACCGCCTTTTCTTGTACTCGCTCCATTGAACCTCGGCCTGAGAAGCCCGGTCGTCATCGGTACTGTATCGTGTTAATCGACGAAGCCAGGATTCGCATTGCAGGGGGGCGGGGAGGCAACGGGTGTGTGGCTTTTCGCCGCGAGAAATTTGTCCCGCGAGGCGGCCCGAGCGGCGGCGACGGGGGCCGCGGGGGGGACGTCTGGCTGAAGAGTACCGAGCACCTGAATACCCTGCTGAAGTTCCGGTATCATCGCGAATTTAAGGCCCCGAACGGCAGCCACGGCGAGGGTTCGAACCGGCACGGGAAGGATGGCGAGGACCTGTGGATTGAACTGCCGGTCGGAACCGAAGTGTACGACGACGCCACGGGCGAAAAACTTTGGGATTTTGCTGCGCCGGGCAAGGAGATTCTGGCGGCGAAGGGCGGTCGGGGAGGGCGCGGCAATGCGCACTTCGCCACCTCCACCCATCAGGCGCCGCGCGAAGCGGAACCCGGCAGGCCGGGCGAGGAGCGCTCCCTGCGACTGGAGTTGAAACTCCTCGCAGATGTCGGCCTGGTGGGATTCCCCAACGTGGGGAAGTCCACCCTGATCTCCCGGCTCAGCGCGGCCCGGCCTCGGATTGCCGATTACCCTTTCACGACGCTCGAGCCCTGTCTCGGCGTGGTGGGGGTTGACGAGGAGAAATCCTTCGTGATGGCGGATATTCCCGGCCTGATTCGCGGAGCTCACGAAGGGCGAGGCCTGGGCACCCGATTTCTCAAGCACATCGAACGGACGCGCCTCCTGCTCCACCTGATTGATGTCGCCGAACATTCGGGACGCGACCCCGTCGAGGATTTCGAGATCATCATGGACGAGCTTCGAAGTTTCAGCCCTGAGGTGGCGGCCAAGCCGATGCTGCTGGTGGCTTCGCGCGTGGACGCGGCTGGGGAAGGTTTCCGGTTATTTGCCCTGCGGGATTTTTGCCGTCACGGCGGCTGGCCGCTGCAGGAGATCTCCTCCGTGACCGGCGAGGGGCTGGAAGACCTGAAGCGGGAAATCTGGGCGAAACTCGAGAAGACCCCGAGGCCTCATGCGGCCGAGGATGACGCTCCTGCCCTCAAGTCCTAGGATACGGAGAACGGTGAACATCGCGGCGTTTGGCGGAACCTTCGACCCCATTCACAGCGGGCACCTCCGCGCGGCCAGGATGGCCGTTCGCAAGTTCAGGCTGGCGAAGGTTCTGTTCATTCCCACCGGGAATCCGCCTCACAAGCACCATTGCCGGCTCACGTCGTTTTATCACCGCTACGCGATGGTCGCCCTCGCCTGCGGCAGGGATCCGCGCTTCGTTCCCTCCCTTCTGGAGGCGCCGACCCTCAACGGCGCGGTTCATTATTCTGTGGATACGGCGAAAGCGATCAAGGATTCCCTGAGCCCTCGTGACCGCCTGTTCTTCATCATGGGGGCGGATTCATTTCAGGACCTTCCCCAGTGGAGGGAGTACCGGACACTCCTGGAACTCGTGAATATCATCGTTGTCTCCCGGCCGGGTTTTGATGTAGTCCAGGTCGCGAAGGCCGTCCTGGAGGGCCTGGTGCGGCGGCATTCCGATGACGATTCCCGAGACACGTTCCGCCTTCCCCATACGACTCTGAGCATCCTCCGCGGCGTCAATTCGCCCGCGGCTTCGAGGGAAATCCGCGAGGCCATCCGGTCCGGAAAACGTGTGACTGGCCTTGTCTCGCCGCTTGTGGAACAATATATCGTGAAGGAGGGCTTATATCGCCCCGCCGCAGAGGGGCAAGCGCGCCGATGATCGAGAAGCTGGCTGTGGCCGTCCGCGCCGCTCGAGATCGTAAGGCTCTGGACCTGAATGTCTTGAATCTGACAGGCCTTTCCTCTTTTACGGATTATTTTCTGATCTGCAGCGGTTCCTCCACCCGGCACTCGCAGGCGATCTGTGACGGCATCCTGGAGCAATTGGAAGAACTGGGAACCCCGCCGGCTCATGTTGAGGGATACTCCCAGGCCGAATGGATTCTGGTCGATTGCCTGGATGTCGTGATCCACATTTTTTCCGAGCGGGCGCGCAATTTCTATGATCTGGAGCGTTTGTGGCGGACCGCGCCGCGCGTGACCGTCGCCAACGATCAGGAGAACGGGTAGACATCACACGATTCGCTTTCCGATTTTGCAGCAGCCAAGCCATGCGGATTCGTATCATCGGAGGAGGCAGGACGAAAGACCCGCATTTAAGCGCCTTGCAGGCCGATTACGCCGAACGGATCTCGCATTTTACGGAGCTGATTTCGCAGGACCTTCCGCATGCGCGCGGCAGGGGCGGATCGAAGACGGAATCGCGCTGGCGCCAATTGCTCGACAAGTCTCGGGGGAGTGCAAAAGTTCTGCTGGACAGCCGGGGGCGAGAGTGGACCTCACAGGAATTCGCCGAGTGGCTCGGCCAGCATGCGCTGCGAGGCACACGCGAGGTGGTTTTTCTTCTGGGGGGACCGGACGGGTTCTCGGCATCGTTCCGGAAGGAGGCGGACCTCTTGCTCTCGTTGTCCAGAATGACTCTGACTCACGAGTGGGCCCGGACGCTCCTCCTGGAACAGATTTACCGCGGGTTTACCATGCTGCGCGGCTACCCTTATCCGCGCTGAGGCGCGGACGCACTCCGAGGCGGTATTGCCAGAATCGAGAAAAGGGTTGATCATTGTGAACACCGGGCCGGGTAAGGGCAAGACGACGGCCGCACTGGGCACCGCATTCCGCGCCGTGGGCCAGGGCCTCAAGGTGCTGATGGTGCAGTTTATCAAGGGCTCCTGGCATTACGGCGAACTGGACAGCGCGGCCCTGCTCGGCCCCGATCGAATGAAGATTCTGCCCATGGGCCGGGGCTTTGTGAAGGTCGGGGCTGAGAAGCCGGATCCGGAGGATGTGCGGCTCGTGGAGCAGGCCTGGGAATTCGCCGGCCAGAAGATTTTGAGCGGTGAATACGACCTCGTCATTCTGGACGAGATCAACTATGCGATTTCGTACAAGATGCTCGATCCCCAGAAAGTGGCGGATGTGCTGAGGCAAAAACCTGAAATGGTTCACGTGATCCTGACCGGCCGGAACGCGCACCCTGCGCTCGTTGAACTGGCTGACCTTGTCACCGAGATGCGCGAGGTGAAACATCCCTATCAGAAAGGCCTGCTCGCCCAGCGCGGAATCGACTATTGAGGAAAGCGCAGCGAGCGGCGCGGCCTGCTGGGAACTTGCTGCGGGCCGGAGGCAACACCATGGTGTGGTTTCGCAGAGAAAAACAGACCCTCGAACCTCCGAAGGAAAAACGAGTCCAGACCGAAGGGCTGTGGGTGAAGTGCGACGAGTGCAAGCGCATCCTGTGGAAGAAAGACCTGGAGTTGAATTTTCTCTGCTGCCCGAAGTGCGATTACCACTTCCGCATGGGGGCGAGGGCCCGCCTGACCATGCTCTTTGACGGCGGACGGTTCACCGAGCACGACCCCGGGCTGTATTCTCCCGATCCTCTCGGTTTCAAGGACACCAAATCCTATCCTGAACGGCTGAAGAGGGCCGAGAGCGCGACGGGGATGAAGGACGCCGTCATGACCGGAGAAGGCTTGCTCGAGGGGAAACCCCTGATCATCTGCGCCATGGAGTTTCAGTTTATTGGCGGGAGCATGGGAGCCGTGGTGGGCGAAAAGATCACGCGCGCCATCGACCGCTGTATCGCGCAGCGGCTGCCGCTGGTCATCGTCTCCTGTTCGGGAGGAGCGCGTATGATGGAGGGCGCGATCAGCCTGATGCAGCTTGCCAAGGTCAGCGCGGCGCTGGCTCGCCTTGACGAGGCCCGCAAACCCTATATCTCTGTTTTGACCAATCCGACCACGGGCGGGACGACGGCCAGCTTCGCCATGCTCGGCGACCTGAACATTGCCGAACCCGGAGCGCTGATCGGATTTGCCGGGCCGCGAGTGATTGAACAGACGATCCGGCAGAAACTTCCGACCGGTTTCCAGCGCTCCGAGTTCCTGATGGAACATGGAATGGTTGACGCGATTGTGCCGCGCAAAGAATTGAAGGCCTATCTTGCCAGGGCGTTTCGTTTTCTCAGGGCCTGGGAGTCCTGAACACATCCCGTCGCCGCGGGAACGCTCCCCTTGAGCCTCATGGACTATCGAGAGTGTCTAGACTATTTAGCAAGCCTCGGGCATGAATTGCGCGGAGTGGTGTTTACCCTGGGGCCGATCACCAGAATTCTCAACTGCCTGGGGAACCCTCACCTGGGGTATGCCACGGCCGTCGTGGCCGGCACCAACGGCAAGGGGTCCACTTCGGCGATGCTCGCCAGTATCATGGAGGCGGCGGGCTACCGCACCGGGCTCTACACCTCTCCACATCTCGTGCGAGTCAACGAGCGCTTCCGGGTCTGTGGCGCCGAGATTGGCGACGAGGACTTTGCGCAATCCTTCACCGAGGTCCGGGCGGCCGTGGACCGGCTGGTCGAGCAAGGCTCCCTCCACCCAAAGCCCAGCTTCTTTGAGTTCCTGACGGCCACCGCCTTCCTCCATTTTGCCCGCTGCGGGGTCCAGCTTGCCGTGCTTGAGGTGGGGATGGGCGGGCGGCTGGACGCCACCAACGTAACCCTGCCCAAGGTCGTGGTCATCACCAATATCGATCTCGATCACACGGAATTCCTGGGCACCACGCATTCCGCCATCGCGGCCGAAAAGGCCGGTGTGATCAAGCCCGGCTGCACCGTCGTCTCGGCCGTCGATAACGCGGACGCTGCGGCAGTCATCCGGCGCCGCTGCGCGGAAGTCGGCGCCAGACTGATCGAGACGGGGCGTTACGCGAAGGTCCTGGGACTCCGCTCCTCGCACGGACTCTACACTTTTGATTTCGCCCTTAACGGCGACTACTTTCCGCAACTGACGTCTCCTTTGCGGGGACGGTTCCAGATTTCCAACACCGTCGCCGCCGTCACGGCCGCCACCGTACTCGCCAAGGAGGGCTTTGAAGTCCCCCCGGGGGCCATTGCGGAAGGCCTTCGTCAGGCCACCTGGTCCGGAAGGCTGGAAGTGGTCGCCGAGTCTCCCCTGGTGGTGATGGACGGCGCGCACAATCCGGCCGCGGCCCGTGAAATTGCGGCCTTCGCCCGGGAGCACTGGGCGGGCAAAAGACTGCGGCTGGTTTACGCTTCCATGCGCGACAAGGCCATCCGGGAGATCGGCCAGATCCTCTTCCCGCTGGCCGAAGAGGTATACCTGACGCGGCCCGACCAACCCCGCGCTGCCTCGCCGGAGGAGATCCTGGCCGCGGGGCAATCGGTTCCAACGAGATTTCTTATCCAGCCTGAGCCGGCGGCTGCGCTCCTGGAAGCGTGGCGTGCCAGTTCACCGGATGACGTGATTCTGGTGGCGGGGTCGCTCTTCCTGGTCGGAGCGATCAAGAAAGCACAACAGGAGGGAAGCCTGAAACTGGGCCTGCGAGTGGGTTGAACCCGACCTGGGCGCGCTCCTCAACAAGGACCCGCGAGGCCTCGGGGGTGGCTTCGGCTTCGATGCCATGGCACGGGGTCGCACGACCGGGAGAAGTGGCCACACCCAGCCGTTTCTCCTCTCCCGAATGGCCTCCTCCAGGAAAGGGGAAGTTCTGAACGCAACCGGGGGGAATGTGCTCTGTGGCTAATCAGCGGCTGAAAATCACAACGGATCTTGCTTCCCTTGTTTTCTGTCTGAGCCTGATCGTGGGTGTTGCGATTGCCCAGACTGTCGAGCAGAATCCGCCACTCCCGCCGACGCGTGTGGATCCCAAAGCCAAGGAAATTCTCGACCGCGTCATTCAGGCGCTGGGCGGCCCGGCGTTCATGAATTTTAAGCGTCTGACGACGCGCGGCCGCCTGTTTTCGATCAGCGACGAAGGAGGTTCGTACCCCCTTCCCTTTGAAGGAGTGGTTGAGTTCCCGGACAAAAGGCGGCTCGTTGTGGGCAAGAAGAATCCGGTCACGCTCATCAACAACGGCGACAAGGCGTGGGAGATCGACCGGATGGGCCTCACTCATCAATTGCCGGACCAGATCTACCGCTGGAAGCTGACAACTCTGTACGGGCTGGAAAACCTGCTGCGCCTCCGCATTCATGAGCCGGGAATGCTCATTCAACAAGGCGGGGTCGATTTCGTAGACAACGTCCCGACCCTGGGAGTCGTGGTTTCGGCACCCCGGGGAGTGACCGTGAGGATCGACGTCCATCGCCACACCTACCTCCCGGTTCGAATTTCCTTCCGCGTCCAGAACCCCAAGACACGGGAGTGGGAGGACTACGCCGATGTGTACGGCGACTACCGGGATGTCCAGGGAATCAAGACACCCATGCAAATCACGAGATACCTGAACGGCGATCGCATTTCGGCCGTCTTCCGCAACGAGGCTCGTTACGATGAAGAATATCCCCCCGGTTACTTCCAGCCGTCCGGATGAAAGGCCGCGCATCTGTTATAATAAGTGCTCGGAGGGTGCTTGAAACAGCATGAACGGATAAGGGGCACCACAATTCTGTGTGTGCGCCGGGACGGGCACCTGGCCATGGGAGGCGACGGCCAGGTAACCATGGGGGAAAGCATCGTCAAACAGAAGGCAAAGAAAATCCGGCGCCTTTTTAACGATAAGGTTCTGGCAGGTTTCGCCGGAAGCACCGCCGATGCCCTCTCACTCTTTTCCCGGTTTGAGCAGAAACTGGACGAGTATCACGGCAACCTGAGCCGCGCCGTCGTGGAGCTGGCCAAGGAATGGCGGACGGACCGCGCATTGCGGCACCTCGAGGCGTTGCTGCTCGTGGCCGACGATAAGAACACCTATCTCGTAAGCGGCACCGGCGACGTGATTGAGCCCGACGACGGCATCGTGGCCATCGGTTCAGGAGGGCCTTATGCTCTGGCGGCGGCCCGGGCACTCATCAAGCACACGCCATTGAACGCGCGCGCGATCGTCGAAGAGGCCATGCGCCTGGCCGGGCAAATCTGCATCTTTACGAACGATCAGATTGCCATTGAAGAGCTCTGACGTAATCCGGCACGTTTTGAACATCTCATGGTCTTCTATCTTCCCGAGAATATCGACACCGCATCTTCGCTGGACGAACTGACTCCCCGGCAGATTGTTGCTGAACTCGACAAGTACGTCGTCGGGCAGCACGAGGCCAAGCGGGCGGTGGCGATTGCCCTTCGAAACCGGATGCGCCGCCAGAAGCTCCCCCCCGAACTTGCCGAAGAGGTCCTCCCCAAAAATATCATCATGATCGGCCCCACGGGCGTGGGGAAAACCGAGATCGCCCGCCGTCTCGCCCGGCTCACCAACTCTCCCTTCCTGAAGGTCGAGGCCTCCCGTTTCACGGAGGTGGGCTACGTCGGCCGCGATGTTGAATCGATGATCCGCGACCTGGTGGAGATTTCGATCGAGATGGTGCGCGAAGAGAAGGTGGACGAGGTTGCCGAGAAGGCCGAACAGAACGCGGAAGAGCGCCTGCTGGATCTGCTGCTTCCGCCACCCCCTTCCGGTCGACGGGACAAATCGAGCACCGACCACGAGGGCGAGCAAAACGTTTCGGCCAATGAACAGTTTCAGCGCACTCGCGAAAAGCTGAGAGCGCAACTCCGCGAGGGCAAGCTGGACGAGCGGATGGTGGAGGTGGACACCCGCGACCGGAGCATGCCCGCGTTCGAGATCATCTCCTCGCAGGGTGTCGAGGAGATGGACATCAACATCAAGGACATTCTCCCCGGTCTTTTCGGACAGCGTACCAAGAAACGGCGCATGAAGGTCTCCGAAGCCATGGAATACCTGGTGCAGGAAGAGGAGAACAAGCTGATCGACATGGACCAGGTGACTCGCGTGGCGGTGGAGCGCGCGGAACAGTCAGGGATCATCTTCGTCGATGAGATTGACAAGATCGCGAGCCGGGAGCGCGGCCACGGACCCGACGTCAGCCGCGAAGGCGTGCAGCGGGACATCCTACCCATTGTGGAGGGCACCACGGTCAATACACGCTACGGCATGATCCGCACGGACCACATTCTGTTCATCGCCGCCGGAGCGTTCCATGTGAGCAAACCTTCGGACCTCATCCCGGAACTCCAGGGGCGGTTTCCGATTCGCGTCGAGCTGAAGTCTCTGACCGTGGAGGATTTCATCCGCATCCTGAAAGAGCCGAAAAGCGCTCTGGTCAAACAATACACGGGGTTGCTTGAAACGGAAGGGATCAAACTCTCCTTCACGGATGATGCGCTCGAAGAGATCGCCCGATTCGCCGCGACAGTCAATGACCAGACTGAGAATATCGGGGCTCGCCGCCTCCACACGATCATGGAGAAACTCCTGGATGAGATCTCGTTCGAAGG
>Ga0070741_10015237_pt1 | contig 13078 bp, 9 predicted proteins | sample Coa_R1_4_FD_66440 | JGI IMG/M metagenome (GOLD analysis project Ga0070741, IMG submission 66440) | Surface soil microbial communities from Centralia Pennsylvania, which are recovering from an underground coalmine fire - Coalmine... | ecosystem: Environmental > Terrestrial > Soil > Unclassified ...
ACGCGTGGCACTGCTGTACCGGCCGCTGGATCCGGCGTCGGCCGCGCGGGTGGTGGAGTCGGACCGGCGCACCGCGCATTTCATGGCCGCGTCCACTGCGGGGCTGGTGAACGCCCGCGCGTCGGTCAACGTGCGGGCCGCCGAGCAGGCTGCCGCCGAGGAGGCGTCGGGCGCGGGCCTGGTCGAGTTCGCGGTGGCGGTCACCGCGACCGCGAACGACGCGGCCGGGCTACGGGCCGTGGACGCGGAGATCGCGAACCTGTCCGCGTCGGCCAGGTTGCGGCTGCGGGTGGCGCGCGGGCAGCAGGCCGCCGCGTTTACGGTGACGCTGCCGACCGGGGTGCTGCCCTGGCTGCACACTCTGGTCCCCTACCAGCTGCGAGGTGCGCTGTGAAGCCGCGGCTGGAAGCACCGGCGATGTGGCGCGGCACCACCGTGCAGGTGTGCGGGCTGTGGCCGTTCGCCGCGGGTTCCGGGTCGCCGACGTGCGGGGCGCCGCTCGGACAGAACCTGCTCACCGGGATGACGGTGTGCGGGGACCCGGTCTCCTGGTTCACCCGTGCGCACCTGATCACCAACCCCAGCCTGTTCGTCACCGGCAGACCGGGAACCGGCAAGTCCACGTTGATCGACCGGATGCTGCTGTACCTGGCCGCGACAGGGGTGACGCCGCTGGTGCTCGGCGATCTTAAACCGGACTACACCGCCACGGTCGCACACCTGGGCGGCCAGGTCATCGCGATCGGCCGCGGCCTGGGCGGCATCAACATCCTCGACCCCGGCGCAATGGGCGCCGCCGCGCAGCAGATCGGCGGCCAGGCAGGCGCCCAACTGCAAGCTGAAGCACACGGCCGCGCGCTGGCGATCACCGCCGCGCTGATCACGCTCGTCCGCGGCCGGCCCGTCGATGACCACGAGCAGACCGTCCTCGCCGCCTGCCTGCACCACCTGACCGAACGGCGCGCCACATCCCAGCCGCCGACGCTGCCGGATCTGGTTGCCGTACTGGAGCAAGGCCCGGACCGGGTCCGCGCCGTCACCCTCGACCGTGGGTCGGAACGGCGGTACCGGGTCGCTGTGGACCCGCTGCACCGCAGCCTGCTCGGGCTGCTCGACGGGCCGCTGGGCCGGGTATTCGGGTCCGCCACCACGACCCGGATCAACCTGGACGCACCGGCCGTCGCGGTGGATATCTCGCGGATCGGGGAAGCCGACGCACAGCTGACCGCCGCGGCGATGCTGGCCGCATGGTCGGACGGGCTCGGCTGCGTCGCCGCCGCGCACGCGCTCGCCGATGCCGGGCTAGCGCGGCAGCGCTGGTACTTCGCGGTGCTCGATGAGCTGTGGCGGCCGCTGCGCGCGGCCGGGGGCCTGGTCGACCGGATCGACGCGATCACCCGGCTGAACCGGACCTGGGGGCTGGGGCAAGCGATGATCACGCACACGCTCAAGGACCTCGAAGCGGTCGACTCGCCCGCGGACCGGGCCAAAGCGCGCGGGTTCGCGGAACGGGCCGGGATGGTGACGTGCTTCGGGCTGCCACGATCCGAACTTGGCGACCTGGACCAGATCATCGGCCTATCCAGCCGCGAGGTCGACCTGATCACGTCCTGGTCCTCCCCCGCCGGCTGGACTGGCGGGACCAGCGCCACTCAGCCGCCGGGGCTGGGCCGGTGCCTGATCAAGGTCGGCGGGCGGCCCGGTGTGCCGGTGCGCATCCAGCTCACCGCGACCGAACGGCGCCTGCATGACACTGACCCGAAGTTCGGTCCATCTTTTGGATGGAAGCCAGCGAACTCCGGGATGGATCCCCGGTGAGCGCCATGTTCCGCTCTTGGGTTGAGCGAACCGCAGGCAGGATGGCGTCTCGTGGTGATGGCCGGTGCACGGGTCCAGTCTCGTGGCTGCCGGGGTTGCGGCTAGTCGCGCTTGAGGATGCCGGTGAGTCCGGCAACCACGGCAATGGCAAGTACCCAGCCTGCTCCGGTAAACGCCCAGGACCAGTACTGGTAGGCCGCTCCTTGCGGCTGCCACGCGCTCTTCTGGCCCAGGCTGATGGCCGGCAGCAAGAGGTCCACAGCGTAGGCGGGAGCGTGGAAGACCGGTGGGTGCGGACTGGTCGCCATCATGTGCGATGGGTAGGCGCGGCCGAACACCACGGTTCCGACTGCTGCCAGCGCGATAACCCACGCGCCCGCCAGCCATGGCCGGTAGCCGTAGCCAACGGTGAGGTACCACAGCCAGCTGAGCGGGCTGAGTACGTGCCGCCTGCGGCGCTGTTTCGCTATTGCGACCCTACGCGCGGCTTGCTCATCGCCAACGCGCCGGTAGCTATCTGCAAGCTGGTCATACAACTGCGGGACGAACCGGCCAGGATGCAGGTTGAGCCACTGCAGCCGAGTTTGCGTGCTTACCTCGCGGTTTTCGAGGCTGTCGTAGATGAAGCCGCGGAGGTGGAGGACGGCGGGCCAGCTTTCCGGAGCATCGACGAGGGTTTCCACTTTGGCGTTCGTGAGGTCTATCTCGCCGTCAGGACGCTCTTGTGGCATGCGCAGCATCTTGATGCTCGCTGCTTCGAGGTCGAGGGCCAGCCCGGCCGGGTTAGCCAGCTTAGCTCGTGTCAAGTTCAGGTCAGCTCCGAGCGTGGCGCCCACCATGCTGACCACGCCGACTGCGGTGAACCCTTGCCCGAAGGACGCGCCAGAGCCAACGATGATCTCGGTAGCGTCCAAAGCTATCCCGTCCGGGTTGGTGAGTTCGGCGCCGTTCATGGTCAGCTCCTGGCCGATGTGTGCACCGGCCAGGCTGATCTCGCCCGTTGCAGTGAAACCCTGCTGGCAGGACATCTCATGGCCGACCGTCATCAGGTCGGCACGCAACGCGGTGCTCCCCGGGTTGGCCAGGCTGGCCCTGTCCAGGATGAGCTGCCCGCTGATACGCGCGCCGGCAAGGCGGACCGCACCCAGCGCGGCGAACCCGTCCTGGCAGTGCATGTTCATGTCAACGGTCAGCCAGTCAGCGGTCAGCGCATTCTTGCCTGGGTTGATCAGCCTGGCCCCGTTCAAGCTGAGCTGCCCGCCGATATGCGCGCCGGGAAGGCGGGTTTCGCCGGTCGCGGTGAATCCGTCTTCGCAGTACATGTCATGGTCAACGGTGAGGTGATCGGCCACCAGCGCCGTGTTCCCCGGGTTGGCCAGGCTCGCCTCGTTCAGGACGAGCTGCCCGCCGATGCGGGCCCCGGCGAGGCGAACCGCACCCAGCGCGGCGAACCCGTTCCGGCAATGCATGTCCTGGTCAACGGTGAGGCTATCTGCGAGCAGCGCCACCTTGCCGCGATTGTTGAGCTTGGCTCCGCTGAAGGAAAACTGCCCGCCAATGTGGGCGCCCAGCAGGCGGATCTCGCCGGTCGCGGTGAATCCATCCTGACAGTACATGTCCCGGCCGACGGTGAGCCCGGCGGCATTCAGCGCCGTCCGCCTGTAGTTCGCCAGCCTTGCCTTGCTCAAGCCCAGCTGCCCGCCGATGTGGGCGCCGACGAGGCGGATCCCGCCGATCGCGGTGAATCCGTTGTCGCAGCGCATGTCCTGGTCGACGGTGAGGCTGTCGGCGAGCAGCGCGACTTTGCCGCGGTTGTTGAGCTTGGCTCCGCTGAAGGAGAACTGCCCGCCGATGTGGGCGCCGATGAGACGAATCTCGCCGGTTACGGTGAACTTGCGCCCGCAAAACATGCCCTTGCCGACGGTAAGTGCTTCTCCGGACAGTGCCGTGTTGCCGGGGTTGGACAGCTTGGCCCCATTCATGCTCAGCAGCCCGCCAATGCGGGCCCGGTCGAGGTTAACCTCACCGGTCGCGGTGAACCCTTCCTCGAAGAGCACGTCGTATTCCACGGTGAGGCCGTCAGCGAACAGCGCCAAACCGTCAGGGGCAGACAAGCTGGCTCCGCCGAAGTCCAGTTCCCCGCCGATGCGGGCGCCGGGAAGTTGGACGCCTCCGGTTGCGGTAAACCCGTCATTCAGCGTGAGGCTGCGGGCAATTCGCAGTTCACTGGCGGCCAGGGCTGGCAGGCGGCAGCCGGGCATGGCGATCGCGGGGGCAGTGGCCTCATCCAGATTCACTGGCTCGTCGAAATAACAGTCCTGCAGCAGGAGCGTGCATGTGAGGGTGGCGGCTTCGAGGTTAAGCGTTCCGGTGATGCGGGCACCGCGCAGCTTGACTACGCGAGGTGCTTCGCCGCCGGGTCGGCGTATGCCGGTGAGCAGGCCCGCCAGCAGGCTAGCCCGGATCTGCCGGCTCACGTCCCAGCTCGCGCCGTTGGCGGGGTGATCTATGCCTCTCTTCTTTATCCGCAGGTCGGCGAGCGTGCCGTCGGCGGCGGCGATCAGCAGAGCCTTCTCGGCGTCGGTCGGCTCCTCGGCAGAGGCAGGGCCAAGGTCGGGTACGCCCATGGTCTTGTTCCTCGGGGTTCCTCAGTGGCGGGAGGGCTGGCCGGCATCCCTGCCGGTGGTGATGGGCTCGGTGATGTGGTCGATGGTGGTGGCCCAGCGGGCGGCGTTGGCGATGGACATGCCGAACAGGTCGCACAGGGCACGGATGTCTCCGCCGGTTGCTTCGACTTCCTGGTAAATGCGGTCCAGGCGGATGTGCTCGGCGGAGATGGCGAGCTGCTGGCCGATCCAGGCCGAGGTGACCGGGCGGGTGAACTTCCAGCTGCGGACGTGGATGAACAGGTGGGCGTTGACGCTGGCCGGCCAGGTCGCGGCCCGGTAGCTGAGGTAGGCATCGACGCGGTCGCGGACGGGTCCGGCCAGCAGGACCACCCGGTCGTCCAGGTGCAGCCTGCCGCCGCGGATGTCGGTGAGCTGGAGCCTGGCCAGTTCCCGCATCGGGATGGCGTGGTAGGCGAGCAGAGCGGTGATCACGGCCCGCGCCGGGCTAGGCGAGTCCAGAGCCTCACGCAGCGCGGCCAGGTCGGCTGCAGGCGGGACGTCCATGACCTGGGCGGGGACGTGGATGCGGAAGGTGGGGTTAGCGAAGACCAGCTTGCGGGAGCGCAGGATGCGGAAGATCGACCGCAGGCCCTGCACCGTGGTGGCGCGGGGCTGGCCGGAGGGCGGCAGGGCGGCGAGCACGTCGGCGCGGGTGATCTCGCGCAGCGAGTCACGGGTAGCGGCCCAGGATTGCAGGGTCGGCAGGGCGAAGGCGAGCTGGGCGCGGATCGTCTCGTCTGCGCGGGGTCTGGACCGGGGCGGGGTGGTGCTGCCGTTGCGCATCACCTCCAGCCACACGCCCAGTTCGCGGCGCATCTGCCCAGGCAAGGCTGCGGTCTTGGCGGTGAACCAGCGGATCACCGGCGGTTCGATGTCGTCCTCCAGCATCCCGGCGGCGGTGATGACCTCGGTGACGGTGGCGGCCGAGTGCTTGATGCTGGTCAGCAGGCTGACGTCGCTGCGGCGGATAGGCGCGCCGGGGGTGTCCTGGATGCCGAGCATGATCCGGATGCCGCGCTGGATGGTGGCGGTATAGCCCGCGGGCCAGCCGTGCGCGGCGGCGTGGTCGCGGACGAACTGGGCGAACGCGGCTTCCAGCCCTGGGTCCGGGGGCGGCGGGAACTTGTCCCACAGCCCCAGCCGCAGGTCCCGGGGCGTGTCGAACAAGACGAGCTGCCGGTGCGCGACGGGGTGCAGCAGCGACATGTCGGCGGGGATGGTCTTCTTCACGTACTCGCGGCGGGTCGTCCCTGCCGGGCGCCAGGTCCCGGCGATGAACAGCTGCTGGCCGTGCGCGTTGGCTTCGGCCAGGCTGACGATATTGATGCGGCGGCCGAGCAGCCGGGCGGCCAGGTTGCGGTGCTTGTGGCACAGCCGGCACGACCCGTCCGGGCTGACCGGGACCTGCCGGCTGCAGGTGGCGCACTGGCCATGGGTGCCGTATTTCTCCCGCCAGGATTTGCAGGCCACGCACATCCAGCCGTAGCGGGCGGTGACGCCCCACGCCAGGCAATCCGGGCAGGACGCGACTCTAATAGGGCGGCGGCGCAGTTTCCCGGGCGATTCCCATCTGGGGGATTTCGGGCCGGGCGCGTGATGGTGGCAGCGGGAACACAATCCCGAGGTGTAATAGTTTTCCCTGGAGCCGCAGCGGCGGCACGGCGGCGGGGTTACCGGGCCGCCGGGCCAGCATTCGAAACAGCACGGGATTTCCCGCATCGCGGGCGGCCGGACCCCGCAGGTCTGGCAGAAATTCTTGATGACGCCGCTCATGCCGGCGGCACCGATCTGTGCCGGCCCAGCCGCGGCGCCAGCTCGGACCTGGTCCCGGTGGCGGCGGCGGGCGGCCTGCGGGCGGCGACCTTGTCCGGCTCGCAGACCATCAGGTCGGCAGGAGTGCACTCCAGCACGGCGCAGATCACGTCCAGGTCTTCCAGCCGCATCGAGACCGGGGTGGTGGTCCACCAGCGGGACATCTTCCCGGCGCTGACCTCCAGCCCGGCCTCGGCCAGCCGGCGGCGCATCTCAGTTGATTTCCAGATGCCGCGTTCGGCGGCGGTCATCCGCAGATTCCAGCGCACCAATTCACCTCGTTCCCTCACCCAGCCTGGCAGCGGTACGGTTATTAGCGTTCGCCCACGCCCGCTCGATATGGTCGGCGTGGACGTGAATATAACGAGTGGTCGTAGAAAGCCATTCGTGGCCAAGCAATTCCTGGATCGCTTTCAGGTCCATTCCTCGGGCATACAGCGACGACGCGCAGAAATGCCGCAGCGTATGCGGCGTCAGCCTTCCCGACCAGCCCGGCAGCGACCGGCCGACCGCGTGGGCCAGCCCGTCGCGGAGCGCCTGGTCCTGCACCCGGCAGCACCAGCCGGTGGCCGGGTCGCGGCGCTCGGACGGCAGCAGCGGCGCGTCCGGGTGGGCGTAGTCATCGCCGAACTGGTGCCGCACCTCGGTCAGCCACCAGTCCAGCAGGTCACCGACCTGGTTGATCGCCGGGACCAGCCGGGTTTTGGCGCCCCGGCCGCGGCTGCCCTTGCCGAACCGGACGTGGATCTCGCCGAATTCGCCCAGGTCCCGCCGCCAGTCCCGGACATCGAGCATGTAGGTCTCGCGGATCCGCAGCCCGGCCCGCCGCCACAGCGATGCCGCCAGGTAATCCCGCGCCGCGGGCAGGTACTTGCGCGCACCGGGCAGCCACGCCCGCCACGCCGCGAACAGCTCCTCGACCTCATCCTCGGCCGGGGGGACGCGCAGCACCCCGTAGTCGGCCTTGGCCGGGCGGTTGAACTCATCGATCACCTGGATGACGACATGGCTGGTCAGCCGCTTGATGTCGCCCTCGTAGCGGAGCAGCAGGAAGTCGTAGAACCGGGCCAGCGACCAGGCCTTGTGCTGCACGGTCAGCTTTGCCCGGCCCAGCGTGGTGCGCTGGCGGGCCAGGAACGCATCGGCATCTCCGGGCTGGGCGGTCCACAGCGGGCGGCCGAGGAACCGGGCGAACTCGAAGATCACCGACCGGTTCTCGTTCACCATCGCGTCGCCCATCCCGGCGCCGACGGCGGCGAGCAGGAACTGGTCGACCAGCTCCTGCTCGAAGTCCTCCTGCTCTTGCACCGACTGCAGGGATCTGGGGGCGTCCAGGGAGCGCACCACTGCCAGGCCCACGGCTGCTCCCGTTCCACACACCGGTTCAACTGCCACGAATGCGGACGAGGTTTCCAGATTATGGACCAATCGTCAACTTGTTCAGGCAAGCTCCTATGGCCCCTCCAGCCTCGACAGACACCTGGCCAGCACAGCAGCCAAGATCATCAACTCAAAGGAGTTCCTACAACCAACATCCGCTGGCACCCACCCACGGAGCTGGGGCGGTGAGCGGGGATGGGCAGGCAGCAGCGACCCAGCCCGCCGCCTGGGCTGTTCTCTACGCCCGGTTCGGAGGACGCGGTGCTGGGCTGGGCGATCCCGGTCATAGCGGCGGTCGTACTGGTCGCGACGTGCGGGGTGTGGCTGGCCGCGGAGATCAGCTGGCTGACCGGCGGGCATCGGCAGCCCGGGTGGCCGGTCGCCTATGCGCGGGCAGTGCTCGCGGGGCGGGCGGCCTGGCCTGATGCGGCGGGGTGGAGTGGGCTCGCTGCTGCGACTGTCGTTCTGATGATTGTTGGTTTCTGGCTTGCCAGCCGGGTGACGGCGCGGCGGGGGCGTGCCCACCGGTGTGACCAGGTGGCACGGTACCTGGCGCCGCGGCGGGACCGGGTGCGGCTGGGGCCGCGCGCCCGAGCGGCGGAGTCGGGGCGGCTGGACGGGTCGGCGTGGCCGGGATCGCCGCTGGGCCGGATCGTGCCGGGGCGGGGGTTGGCGTGCGCGGGGCCGGAGGATGTCAGCGTCGACGTGTGGGGAGCCCGGATGGGCAAGACCACCAAGCGGGTGATCCCGGCGATCCTGGACGCGCCCGGCGCGGTGCTCGCCACCACGAACAAGCGCGACATGTCCGACGCGACCCTCGCGCTGCGGGGACGGCGAGGGCGGACGTGGCTGTTCGACCCGCAGGGGCTGGCTTCGAACGGGACGCCCGCGTTCACCTATGACCTGCTCGCGGCGGTGACCGACGTGTCGTCGGCGCAGAAGCTAGCGGCGATCTTCGAGGCGTCCGCCCGGGAGCCGGGGGCACGGGTGGATGCGCACTGGGACACGGCGGGCCGGGACCTGCTCGCCTGGCTGTTCCTGGCCGCCGCATCCGGCGGCCGGCCGGCCGGGCAGGTGCGGGAATGGCTGTCGAACCCGGATGACACGGCGCCGGTGCAGCTGCTGCGTTCGGCGGGGCATGACGGTCCGGCGACCGCGGTGGAGGGGGTGCTGGGGCAGCCGGACAAGATGCGCGGATCCACCTACGGGACGGCGCAGCGGATGGCCCGGGCGCTGGTCAACCCGCGGCTGGTCGCCTGGGTCACGCCCGCGCCCGGGCTGCCGTCTTTCGATCCTTCGGAGTTCCCGTCGTCTTCGGACACGCTGTACGCGCTGTCGCGGGAGGGCGAGGGATCGGGCGGGCCGTTCGTCGCGGCTTTGACGGCGCATGTCTGCGAGGCCGCTGAGCGGCTGGCTTCGTTGTCGGTGTCGGGGCGGCTGCCCGTACCGCTGGTGGTGGAGCTGGACGAGGCGGCGAACATCGTGCGGTGGCCGGAGCTGCCCAAGCTGTACAGCCACTACGGGTCGCGGGGCATCTTGCTGCACACCTACCTGCAGTCCTGGACTCAGGGCACCGAGGCGTGGGGCGAGTACGGGATGCGGTCCATGTGGTCCGCCGCCACCATCCGGGTGCTTGGCGCGGGGGTCGCCGACGAGAAATTCCTGTCCGAGTTCTCCTCGCTGATCGGGGACCACGAGGACTGGGCGCTACAGTCCGTCTACCTGAGCTCGCGCGGCGAGCGGCAGCGCACCCAGTCGCTGCGGCGTGAACGCTCGCTCGCCGTGTCGGACCTGGCGACGCTGCCGCGAGACCGGGCGATCGTGTTCGCGTCCGGGTCGCGACCGGTGGTGATCCGGACCGTGCCGTGGATGGAGGGGCCGCACGCTTTTGAGATACGCGAGGCGCTCGCTCGGATCTCCGGTCAGCCGGGGAGGGCGTCGTGACCGCGCCTGCCGTTCTGACCGGGCCACGGCCTGCTGGGCTCGTTTTGCGGGGGCTGCTGGCGGCCGGGGCGGCGGTGCTCGCGCTGATCCTGCTGTTCGCCGCCGTCGGCGGGCAGGCGCCGGGTGCGCCCGGTGGCGGGTCCGGCGTGAACACGTCGGCGGTCCCGGCCGTGTACGTGCCGTGGGTGCTGGCGGCCGGGTCGCTGTGCGCGGCGATCACGCCGCCGGTCATCGCGGCGCAGGACCAGGTGGAGTCGGGCTGGAACCCGCGCGCGGTCAGTTCGGGCGGCGCGGAAGGGATCGCCCAGTTCCTGCCGGCCACGTTCGCTACGTGGGGCCGGGACGACGACGGCACGGGGAACGTGACGCCGTTCAACCCGTTCGACGAGATCATGGCGCAGGGGCGGTACGACTGCTCGCTGGCCGCGCTCGCCGCCCGCCTGGTCGCTTCCGGGCAGGCATCCGGCAGCGTCACCGACCTGGCGCTCGCCTGTTACAACGCCGGGCCGCGCGCTGTCGAGGCTGCACGCGCTGTCCCGGCCGAGGCCGCTGCGTATGTGCACGAGATCGACTCACTGGCCGGATCGAAGTACTCCACGACCTCGGCGGCCGGATCGGCAGCGGGTCTGGCGGCGGTCGCGGCGGCCGAATCCGCGCTCGGCACGCCGTATCAGTGGGGCGGGTCGTGCGCAGACCCGCACAGCGCTGATCCGTCGGGCTGGTGCGATTGCTCGTCCCTGGTGCAGATGGCGTGGGCCGCTGCCGGGGTCGCGCTGCCGCGGACTACCTACCAGCAGGTGTCCGTCGGGGCACCTATCGCGTCGGTCAGTCAGCTGCGGCCAGGGGATCTCATCTTTATCCCCGGCACCGATGGGAGCGCCAGCGCACCGGGCCATGTCGGCCTCTACGTCGGCGGCGGAATGCTCATCCACGCACCGGCCACCGGGCAAGTCGTGCAGTTCGCGAGCATCGCCTCGTGGGTCGCGCAAATCGTGGCGATGCGGCACATCGGCTGAGGAGGCGGTTACCGTGGCAGGCAAGCTCGGACTCGCAGAGTGGGTCGAGGAGATCTTCGCGCCGATGATCCAGCGGCGCGTCGACCTCGGCCGCGGCCGGACCTGGTGCGCCCGCTGGTGGGACCACCCCGAGGTAGCAGTCCGCCTCGACGCACTCCGCCTCGCCTGGTATGAGATGACCGGCCCGGCCGAGGATGGCGGCGACCCGGGCGCGAGCTACTCGGCCTGGTGGGTCAACCACGTCGACCCCACCTTGATCACGCTGCTGGACGGCGACACCGGCCCGATGAGCGGCTGCCGCCCCGACCGGCATTCCGAGAATCCTGTCCCGGTGCTGCGCACCGAACCCGCTCCCCCGACGGAGGACTGAATGAACATCCCCGACGACCGCGTGATCACCATCCCTGTGTTGCGTGAGTTTCTCGGCTTGCCGGCCGAGCGGCCGGACGGTGTCCGTGACCTGCTCGTCGTGCCGCGTTCCCCTGGGACGCCGGTGCCTGCCGCCGGGCCTGGCGCATGGCGGCTTGCGCTGGGCGACTGGCCGGAGGCGTGGCGAGACGCACCGGAGACCGGGCCGCGGTACCTGGTAATGCTGCATGGCACGGCGGCGCCGTACTTCGTCGCCCTGGTCGAGGAGGTCGATCCGTCCCGGTGGGGCGAGGACTCCGGCGCGGCGCCGGGCCTGCGCGAGGTGCCGGTCAGCCAGGTTCCATGCGAGTTCACGGCCTGGCTGGCGGGATGCCAGCTGGATACCGATGTGTCGTTCGGCTGGCCGCTCCCGGAAGAGCAGTTCGCGTTCATGTGAGAGCCAGCGATGATCACCGGGGAGATCCATCCGACGGGCCAGCAGCAGGCCGTCATCGACGCGTGCGTGTCCGGCGCGGGCCTGGTGATCGAAGCCGGCGCAGGTACTGGCAAGACCTCGACGCTCCGGATGGCGGCGGCCGCGATGCCCGGCCGGAGCGGGCTGTACGTCGCCTACAACCGGGTCACCGCCGAAAGCGCGCGCCGCATCTTCCCATCCGAGGTGCGGTGCGTGACCGCGCACGCGCTCGCGTTCAGCGCGGTCGGCCGACAGTTCGAGCGGCGGCTGCCGCCGCGTGGCAGGCGGATGCCGGCCTGGGCGGTCGCCAGCATGCTCGGCATCGGCGAGCCGCTGCGGCTCGGCTCCTCGCTGCTGCTCACCCCCGCGCACCAGGCCAGGATCGCGATGGGCACCGTCGAGCGGTTTTGCTACAGCGCGGATATGTTCTTGTCGGCCCGGCACGTGCCACCGGTCAACGGCATCGACGCCGCGTCGTTCGCGGAGCTGACCTGGCGGATCATCCCGTACGCCGAACGGGCCTGGCGCGACCTCACGCTGCCGGACGGCAGGCTGCCGTTCCGGCACGACCACTACTTGAAGATCTGGCAGCTCACACGGCCCCGGATCGCGGCCGGCTACATCATGTTCGACGAAGCGCAGGACGCCAACCCGGTCACCGCCGCCATCATCCAGGCCCAGCACGAGGTCCAGCAGATCGCAGTCGGCGACTCATGCCAGGCCATCTATGGCTGGCGCGGCGCAGTCGACGCCCTCGCTACCTGGCCAGCCGAACAGCGGCTGCAGCTGTCGCACTCATTCAGGTTCGGGCCAGCCGTCGCCGCTGAAGCCAACAAATGGCTTCGCCGCCTAGGGGCGCAGTTCCAGCTTTCCGGGACTCCGCGGATCGACTCGGTCGTCGGCACCGTCGCCCAACCGCATGCGATCTTGTGCCGCACCAACGCCGAAGCCCTTCAGCAAGCACGTTGGGCACTCGACGCGGGCCGACGCGTGCGCCTGGCCGGCGACGGCGGCGACATCCGCCAGCTCGCTCGCGCCGCGCTCGAGCTGCAAGCCACCGGGCACACCAGCAACCCCGAACTCGCCGCGTTCCGGTCGTGGCACGCCGTCCAGCAGTTCGTCCACACCGACGCGGCCGGCGCCGATCTCGCCGCCAACGTCCGGCTGATCGACAAATGGGGCGCCACGGCCGTACTCAACCTGGTCACCCAGCTCAGCCGGGTGGAACGAGCGGAACTGACCGTATCTACAGCACACCGCGCTAAGGGACTGGAGTGGGGCCGGGTGCTGGTCGCATCCGACTTTAGCGACCGGCGCTCGTCACGGTCACCGCCGCGTGCCGAGGCGATGCTCGCCTACGTCGCCGTCACACGCGCCCGCCACGAACTCGACACCAGCGGACTCCCCGACGCCCGCGCCACCACGAGCAGCACCGACAGAAAGGAGATCGCCATGAACACGACAAGGACCGATACCAATGACCTAGCCACGTCCGACGGAAAGCCGTTCGAGGCCAGGCCTTACCAGGGCGGACGAGCCCAGGCCGAATCCGGATCACGAATCATCGAGAACGACTTCGATGCCTGGACGGTTGCCTTCACTCAGCCCGACGCCAC
>Ga0070741_10015238_pt1 | contig 13078 bp, 13 predicted proteins | sample Coa_R1_4_FD_66440 | JGI IMG/M metagenome (GOLD analysis project Ga0070741, IMG submission 66440) | Surface soil microbial communities from Centralia Pennsylvania, which are recovering from an underground coalmine fire - Coalmine... | ecosystem: Environmental > Terrestrial > Soil > Unclassified ...
TCCAGACCGGCGCGCAATACGGCATGCAGACGCTCGACCAGTGCCTGCAGGACTTGGTCAAGCGCGGCCTCATCACGCGCGCGAGCGCGATGAGCTATGCCAAGAACAAGGAAATCTTCAAGTGAACGAGGTTCGGAGCGGCCGTTTCGGCAGACCGCGCCCGGGCGTCCTATAATGCGGACGAAGGTTCGCGCGAGCGCGTAACGGCAGAGCCCGCCGCGAATCCGAACCCCACATCCCGGCCGTCGGGAGCAAAGCTATGAGCAGCGTCGATTTCACCTCGTTCCTGAAGCTGATGGTCCACAAGAAAGCTTCGGACTTGTTCATCACGGCCGGCGTGCCGCCTTCGATCAAGGTGCACGGCCGCATCGCGCCGATCACGCAAAATCCGCTGTCGCCGCAGCAATCGCGCGACATGGTCCTCAACGTGATGACGCCTTCGCAGCGCGAGGAGTTCGAAAAGACGCACGAATGCCAGTTCGCGATCGGCGTCTCGGGCGTCGGCCGCTTCCGCGTGAGCTGCTTCTATCAGCGCAACAACGTCGGCATGGTGCTGCGCCGCATCGAGACGCGCATCCCGACCGTCGAGGAGCTGAATCTTCCGCCCGTCATCAAGACGCTCGCGATGACCAAGCGCGGCATCATCATCTTCGTCGGCGCGACCGGCACGGGCAAATCGACGTCGCTGGCGGCGATGGTCGGCTACCGCAACCAGAATTCGACGGGCCACATCATCACGATCGAAGACCCGATCGAATACGTGCACAAGCACGAGGGCTGCATCATCACGCAGCGCGAGGTCGGCATCGACACCGATTCGTGGGACAACGCCCTCAAGAACACGCTGCGCCAGGCGCCCGACGTGATCCTGATCGGCGAGGTGCGCACGCGCGAAACGATGGAACATGCGATCAACTTCTCCGAAACCGGCCACTTGTGCCTGTGTACGCTGCACGCGAATAACGCGAACCAGGCCATGGACCGCATCCTCCACTTCTTCCCCGAGGATCGGCACCCGCAGCTTTTCATGGACTTGTCGCTGAACCTGAAGGGCGTCGTCGCCCAGCAGCTCATTCCGACGCCGGACGGCAAGGCGCGCCGCGTCGCGGTCGAAGTGCTGCTCGGCACGCCGCTGGTGCAGGACTACATCCGCAAGGGCGAAGTGCACAAGCTCAAGGACGTCATGAAGGAGTCCACGAACCTCGGCATGAAGACTTTCGACCAGGCCCTGTTCGAGCTTTACCAGGCCGGCGAGATATCGTACGAGGATGCGCTGCGCTACGCCGATTCGGCCAACGAAGTGCGCCTGAAGATCAAGCTTGCGCAGGGCGGCGATGCGCACACGCTGTCGCAGGGCATGGACGGCGTGGAGCTCGTCGAGACCTGAGCAGCCGGGAATCGGCAGAACCGCGATTGGAGATTCGCGAGAGCGTTCCCGGAAGCGCTCAGGCAGGACGTGCGTGAAAAAAGACGAAGGTCGAATCCCCCACCCCGAATCCCAAATCCCGGCTCTCAGCCGCTTGCGCGAAACGTGGCACGCGCTCGGCGAGGACGATCCGCTCTGGGCGATCCTCTCGCGGCCCGACAAGCGCGGCCAGCGCTGGGACGCCGACGAGTTCTTCGCGGCGGGAGAGGCCGAGATCGCCGCCGTCGACGCGCGCTGCGCCGCGCTGGGGCTCGCGCGCGAGCGGCGCTGCGCCCTCGATTTCGGCTGCGGCGTCGGACGCCTGACGCGCGCCCTCGCCGGCCGATTCGCCGAGGTCGTGGGCGTCGACATCTCGCCGAGCATGATCGCACAGGCACGCGCGCTCAATGCGCATATTCCCAATGTGCGCTTTGTGGAAAATGCGACATCGCGGCTCGCGTTCCTCGGCGACGCCAGCATCGATCTCGTGTATTCGGTCATCACGCTGCACCACATCCCGGCGGACCTGCAGCGCGCGTACATCGGCGAATTCCTGCGCGTGCTCGCGCCGGGCGGCGCGGCCGTGTTCCAGATCGCGAGCTCCTACGCGAGGGACTGGCGCGGTTTCGGCTATCGGTTGCTGCCGAACCGCGTGCTCGCTCCGCTCAGACGCCGTCTGCACGAAAGCCGCACGGCGGCGGAGATGCACATCCTCGAAGAATCCGCCGTTGCCGCGCTCGCGGCCGCGGCGGGCAAGCGCATCGTCCAGGCGGTCGCTACGGACAGCGCGGGGCAGGGCTTCCGCGGGGTACTGTTCGTCGTCGCCGGCTGAACGTCGGAACGCGCCGACAGCGGCGGGCAGACACGTTTTTGCTTTCTATACTTTTCGCGCGAGAGCCTCGCCGCGGTTCGGTCCGCACGGAAGCTCTCGCGCGATCTCGAGCTAGTTCTGTTCCACGATCTCGTGCAGCGAGATGCCGCTGGCGGTCGCCACGAGGCGGATCTCGGCCGAGCGGATCCATTGCTCGTACAGCGCGAACAGCTTGGCTTGCTGGTCGAGCTGCGCTTGCTTGTCGGGTGGCAACGCGGCCTTCATCTTGCCGAACCATTGGCCGAGCGTCGCATAGAACTTGCCGCTGAAGTACATGCGCATGAACACGGCGTCGCTCGCCGCCGGCGCCTTGAGGTAGTCGCCGAGCGTCGCGTCTTCGCCCACACCCGCCGCGAGCGCGATGGCCTTGTCCGACATCGCCGCGAAGAGCGGCGGCGTTCCGGGCGGCGCCGCTCCGGCCGGCAGCGGCACAGCCTTGCCGTCGGGGACGAGCTTCAGGCTCTTGAGCGGCGGCATGGACAGTTCGGCCATCGCGAGGGCCGCCGCAGGGTTCGTCGAACCCATGAGCAGCTTGCCCTCGACATCGGGCATGCCGCCTCCACCGGCGTCGAGCTTGTCGAGCGTCACCCGGAAGCCGGTCAGATCGCTGAACGGCGGCGGTACGGTGACGTCGATCTTCGCCTTCGAATCGCGGTATTCGTCGTTGACCGAGGCGAGCGCCGCGCAGGCATAGGGTTTCGCCGCAACGGCATCGGCCTGTTTCAGCCAGAAGTCCTTGAGCTTGAGCACCGGCACGGAGATCGCGAGGTCGAGCAGGCCGCTGCCCGGCTGTGCGCTGCCGGGCGCCGCGCCGAGAGCGCCGACGAGCTGCATCGCGAGGCTCTGCTCGATGTCGAGCTGAACGCCGACGCGCATGCGCTGCGGGCTCAATTCCTCGACGCCGGCGACGAGGCGCGGAAACTTGTGCGCGATTTCGAGCGCCTCGCTGCGGCACGTGGCATCGGTGGCATTCGTGGGCAGGTCGATCGCCTTCGCGAAGGCGGCATCGCTGCCCGTCGGCGCGCTGGTCAGGCGCTCGGTGATGCGCACGAAATCGACGTACCCGGAGCCATACGGCGTATATCCGTATTGTTTGGCGAGCGCATCGAGTGTGCCGGCGCCGGCCAGGTTCTGCGCGGGTCGCGTGACGCCGAGCAGGGTCTGCTTCAGGTCGTCGGCCGCGCCGCGCGGGATCAGCGTGACGACGAGGTGCGTGCCCTCGATCGCCACCGCGATGCTGACGTCCTCGTCGCCGAATTGCCAGTATTCCTGCGCACCCGTCTTGGCCACCGTCAGCTTCTCGCCGAGCTTGTCCTCGATACGTGCGATCTCGGCGCGGAACGCGTTCGGATCGCTGAGCTCTAGGCGCGCCACGGGCACCATGCCGACCCCGTAGATCGCCGCATGACCGTCGGACTTCAGCCCGATCTCGTTGAGCTTGGCCCAGGTATTGCGCGTCTTGAGCTCGTCGACGAGCACGCGTGCGATCTTCACGAAGCGCGCCTTCTGCGGATCTGCGTTCGCGGGCGCGTTCTTGAGCATCTCCTCGTACATGCCGAACAGCGTCGGCCAATACTGCTGCATGCGCTGGGACCACTGGTCGATGACCGCTTTCGGCAGCGGATCGACATTCGCGTACACGTAAGGCGTGTCGGCCGGCACGTAGGACAGCGGCAAGCCTGCCTCTTCGTGCTTGCCGCACGCGGCGAGCAGAGTGGCGCAAAGGGCGAGCGAAGCGTAGCGGTGGATCCGGCGCATGATCATCCCCGAATGGGCCGCGCAAGGCGGCGTTGCGAGCGTCCGATTCTACGCCGAAGCGTTTACAGGCGCATGCTCATGCACGAGCATGAACCACGAAGGACTCGAAGAACACGAAGCGAGATTTTCCGCGGTGAGCTCGACGCCTGCGAGTCTCGAGGACAAGCCGTTTGTCCTCGTGTTCTTCGTGGTTCAATCGTCAAGCGCTTCGAGCATCGACGCCGAGGAGCTCGGCGAGCACCGCCATGCGCACGAACACGCCGTTGGCGACCTGCTCGAGGATCAGCGAGCGCTCGCCGTCGGCGACGTCGCTCGCGATTTCGACACCGCGGTTGATCGGCCCGGGATGCATGACGACGCACTGCGGCTGCGCGCGACGCAAACGCTCGGCGGACAACCCGTAGCGCGCGAAATACTCGGCCTCGGACGGAATTGCCGCGGCCTGCATGCGCTCCTTTTGCAGACGCAGCATCACGACGACGTCGGCGCCGGCGATCGCCGCATCGAAATCGTCGAACAACCGGCACTGCGGGAATTCGCTCGGTGCGGGCGCGAGCTCGGGCGGCGCGCACAGGCGGATCTCGCGCACGCCGAGCGCGGCGAATGCATGCACGTCCGAGCGCGCGACGCGCGAATGACGGATGTCGCCGCAGATCGTCACGCACAGCGACGCAGGATCCCCTGCGTGCCGGCGCAACGTGAGTGCGTCGAGCAGACCCTGCGTCGGGTGCGCGCGATTGCCGTCGCCGGCATTGAGCACGGCGGCGTTCGAGCGCAGATGCCGGGCGATGTACTCGGGCGTGCCCGATTCCTTGTGGCGCACGACGAAGGCGTCGCAGCGCATGGCTTCGAGCGTGTGCACCGTATCGAGCAGCGATTCGCCCTTGACCGTGGAGGAGCTCGCGATGTCGAAATTGACCACGTGCGCGCCGAGCCGCTGCGCCGCGAGATCGAACGACGTGCGCGTGCGCGTCGAGGGCTCGAAGAACAGATTGACGACGGTGCGGCCGCGCAGCGTATCGAGCGGGCGCGTGCCGTCGCGGCTCGCGGCGCGCAGCGCGTCGGCGCGGTCGAGCAGCGCGAGGATGCGTTCGCGCGGCAGATGCTCGAGGCCGATCAGATGGCGCAGGCGTCCGGAAGCGTCGATCTCGAGCATGGGTCCAGGCGAGAGGATGGGGAGCGGTGTGCGAAGTTTACCGCGAGCCTGGCGCCTGCGCGGCGAGCCAGGTCTCGATGATGATTTCCGCCGCGACGGCGTCGAGGACCTCGGCATGCCTGCGACGCGTCTCGCCGCGCGCGCGGCGCTCGGCGAAACGGTGCGAGGCTTCGCGCGAGGTCAGGCGTTCGTCGACGAGCTCGACGGGCTGCGCGCAGCGTTCCGCGAGCGCCGTTGCGAAAGCGCGCGCCGCACGGCTCGTGGCTTGCTCGGTGCCGTCCATCGTCAACGGCAGCCCGACGAGCAGGATCTCGGGCCGCCATTCGCGCAGCAGCGCCTCGACACGCGCCCAATCGGGCCCCTGCGCACCGTTCGCGACGATGGCGAGCGCGCGCGCGCTGCGCGTCAAGGCGTTGCCCACCGCGACGCCGATGCGGCGCGAGCCGTAGTCGAAACCGAGTACCGTGGTTGCGGTCAGGCGTGCCCCGCGTAATCCGTGAGGCTCGCGATTTCGACGCCGACGAGCGCGGCGGCGGCTTCCCAGCGCCGCTCGAGCGGCGTACCGAAGATGATGCGCTCGTCAGCGGGGACCGTGAGCCAGGCGTTTTCCTTGAGCTCCGTTTCGATCTGACCCTGGCTCCAGCCGGAGTAGCCGAGCGTGACGATGGCGTCCTCGGGACCGCGGCCCTCGGCGATCGCGACGAGGATGTCGCGCGAGGTCGTCACGCAGATGCGATCGGAGATCTTGAACGAGGATTCCCAATCGCCGTGCGGCGCGTGCAGCACGAAACCGCGCTCGGGCTGCACCGGACCGCCGATCAACACCGGCGCTTCGCTGACCCGGGTCAAATCCGATCGCAAGTTCATCTGTGCGAGCACGTCGCCGAGACGGTATTCGGAGAGCCGGTTGATGAGTAGGCCCATCGCGCCGTCCTCGCCGTGCTGGCAGAGGTAGGCCACGCCGCGCCGGAAGCTCGGATCGCGCATGCCTGGCATGGCGATCAGGAAATGGTTGGTGAGGCCGATTGGGGCGAGGCTCATGGTGGCATTGTACTCGACAGCGGGCGTGGGGCGGATTGCTTGCGTCGTCCAAGAGGCCGAGAAGCGAGTCACGAAAGCACACGAAGGTTCCACGAAGAAGACGCAGGATGGGCCGTGGAAATTCCTTTTGTTCTTCGAGTGCTTCGTGGTGCAGTCTTTTCTGCGCTGCCTGGGCGCCCGGTTCATCGGTTGCGCAGGATGTCGCCCGGCAGGAACTGCCACGTGCGCGTGATGTACAGCTCGTCGATGCCGTCTTCGGCCGGGATCGCCGGGAACGGCGCGGCGAGGCGCACGATGCGCTCGGCCGCTTCGTCGAGGAGCTTATGGCCGCTTGGCTGGATCACGTCGATGCTCTTGACGCTGCCGTCGCGGGCCAGCGCGACCGTGAGCACGAGCTGGCCGTGCAGCTGCTGGCGCCGCGCTTCGTCGGGATAGTTGAGGTTGCCGATGCGCTCGATGCGCGCCACCCACGCGGCCATGTACGCGGCGTAGGCGTATTCCTTCGTGTTCGCCGAGATGTATTTCTTGCGCGGACGCTTCGCGTAAGCCTGTTCTTCGCGCTGCACCTCCTCGGCGAGGCGCGCCATTTCGAGTTTTTTCTCCATGAGCTCGCGTGCGGTCGGCTGCGGTACCGGCGGCTGCTCGGGCACTTCCTTGTCGGTATGCACGGCGAATTGCGCGTGCTGCTGCGTGAGCAGCTCGCGCTCGGTGGGCGGCTGCGGACGCGGCGCGCCGGCTTCGACGGGACGTGGGGCGATGCCGCGGTCGAGCTTCGATACCTGGCTCGACAGCATCTCGGTCGGCCGCAGCGGCTTGTCGCTGTCGCCGCCGCCCGCGTTCGCGGCCTGCGCGAGATAGTCCGCCTTGTCGGGTTTCTGCCCGGACGCGGACTGCACGAGGATCACGTCGAGCGCGGGCAGCGCGGGTGCAGGTTTCTCGTACTCGAACGTGAGGCCGAGCGCGAGCACGCCGTGCGCGATGAGCGAGAACAGCAGGGTGACGCCGAAGCGGTCGCCGCTGCCCGTGCGTGGCTGGCTCATGCGCGGCGCCGCTCGACGACGTCGAAGAGCACGCCGGCGATATTGAGCCCGAATTGCGCGTCGAGCTCGCGGATGCAGGTCGGCGACGTCACGTTGACTTCGGTGAGGTAGTCGCCGATGACGTCGAGCCCAACGAACAACATGCCGCGTTTGCGCAGTTCCGGACCGACCTGGGCAGCGATCCAGCGCTCGCGCTCGCTGATCGGTTTGCCGACGCCCTTGCCGCCGCGCGCCAGATTGCCGCGGAAGTCATCGCCCTGCGGCATGCGTGCGAGCACGTACGGCACGGGCTCGCCGTCGATGAGGAGGATGCGCTTGTCGCCGTCGCGGATCTCGGGCAGATAGCGTTGCGCGACGGCATAGCAGCGGCCGTTGTCGGTCAGTGTCTCGAGGATCACGTTGAGGTTCGGATCGCCGCGAAAGCTGCGGAAAATCGAACGCCCGCCCATCCCGTCGAGCGGTTTGACGACGACTTCGCCGTGCTCGGCGACGAAGCGTTTTATCTCCGCGGCGTCGCGCGCGACGATCGTGGCCGGTATGCATTGTGGAAAATGCAGCGAATAGAGCTTCTCGTTCGCGTCGCGCAACGCCTGCGGATCGTTGACGACGAGCACGCCCGCGCGCTGCGCGAGTTCGAGCACCATCGTGTCGTAGAGGAACTGGTTGTCGAACGGCGGATCCTTGCGCGCGAGCACGACGTCGACCGTGCGCAGATCGATCCATTCGGGCGCCGCCAGCGTGAACCAGCCCGCAGCGTCGTCGCGGACCGTGAGCGCCGCCGCGCGCGCCCAGGGCGCCGCGTCGCGTACCGCGAGCCCGCCCTGCTCCAGGTAGAACAGGCGGTGGCCGCGCCGCTGCGCTTCGAGCAGCATCGCGAACGTGGAGTCCTTCTCGATGTGGATGGACGCGATCGGGTCCATCAGGACGACGACGGCCAAGCTCATGCACGCGGTCCGAGGACGGCTGGCGCCGCGGGAGGTTGGCACGGGATGTGCTGAGTCATGATATTGGGCGGAACGCGCGCTCGACGGGTGCGAGGTCTATACTACCATCCGGTGTGGGGATACACCTGCTCCGGCGCTTCGCCGAGGGCGAAAACCAGAGGGCTTGAGGCTTACGGTTTTTCGAGCAATGATGCTCAGTTAGCGGATTTACTTGACAGCTTTGCTAAGTATTGGTTAAACAGCTTGCGTAGGCGCGTGAAGGCGCCGCGTGGCGGCCGCCTTCGAACGCGATGTGGCTGCCGGACGCTAACCAAAACTCCGTCGGGTCTAGGGGGTTGTACGTGGAAGACACAGCGAAAGATGGCAGCTTGGCCGGCCTCAAGGTCATGGTCATCGACGACTCGAAAACCATCAGACGGACCGCTGAGACCCTGCTCAAGAAGGAAGGTTGCGACGTCGTGACCGCAACCGATGGTTTCGAAGCGCTCGCGAAGATCTCCGACCAGCAGCCGAACATCATCTTCGTCGACATCATGATGCCGCGGCTGGACGGCTATCAGACCTGTGCGCTCATCAAGAACAACCAGATGTTCAAATCGACGCCGGTGATCATGCTGTCGTCGAAGGATGGCCTGTTCGACAAGGCGCGCGGTCGCATCGTCGGCTCGGAGCAGTACCTGACCAAGCCGTTCACGCGCGAGGAATTGCTCGGCGCCATCCGGCGCCACGTGGGTCAGAAGTAGAACGCAACAACGTCAACGCGGAGGCCATCCGACCGAGGGGATAACGATGGCGCATATTTTGATAATCGACGATTCACCTACAGATGTACGCGTGTTCACGACGTTGCTCGAAAAAAACGGGCATCGCGTGAGCAGCGCCGCGAGTGCGGAGGAAGGCATCGCGCTCGCCAAGCGTGAACACCCCGATCTCGTCATCATGGATGTCATCATGCCCGGCATGAACGGCTTCCAGGCAACGCGCACGCTGAGCCGCGACAGCGAGACATCGGCGATACCGATCCTCATCGTCACGACGAAATCGATGGAAACGGACCGCGTCTGGGGCTTGCGCCAGGGCGCCAAGGATTTTCTCGTCAAGCCGGTCGGCGAGCAGGAGCTGCTCGCGCGCATCGGTTCTTTGTTGCCGAGCTGAATCGCGCATGGCCACCGTTCTCGACACGCTCCAGCTTTCGCCTTTCGAGGCGCTGGCCGATTACGAGCGGCGCAGTCTCGCGCACACCGCGGGATTGCCGGAGCAGATCGAAGCCCCGGGGCTCTGGCGCGGCATCGGTTTTCGTGTCGGCACGCGCTATCTCGTTAGCAGCATCAACGAGGTCAACGAAATCCTGACGCTGCCCGCGCTGACCATCGTGCCGGGCACGCGGGCGTGGCTGCTCGGCGTCGCCAACGTGCGCGGCAACCTCGTGCCGGTCATCGATCTGCGCCAATACCTCGAGGGCGAGCGCACCCAGCTCACCGATTCGAGCCGCGTGCTGCTCGTGCGCCAGCTGGGCGGCAGCGTGGGCCTGCTCATCGACGAGGTGCTCGGGCAGCGCAATTTCTCCGAGGAGCAGCGCAACGAGGCCTTGAGCGAGGAAGACGACCGTTACAGCCGCTTCGTCAGCGAGAAATATCCGTTGGGCGACGTGCATTGGGGCCTGTTCAGCATGGCGGCCCTGGTGCGCACACCCGATTTCGTACAGGCAGCGGCATGAGCGCGCTGGCATCGCAAGAGTTAGTCAAGGGGTGAGCTATGAGCGTTACGACAGGTGCAGTAGGCGGTAAAGAACGTGCAGGGGCCAACACCCTGCTCGTCGTGCTGCTGATCCTCGCGATCCTGATCGCGGTTGCCGACTTCGGCGTGCTGAACTACAACGCCGGGCAGGACGCTAAGGCCAGTACCCTGGTGACGAAGATCCAGGTGCTTTCGCAGCAGCTATCGAAGGTCGCCAACGACGCCGCCGGCGGCAACATCGACGCCTTCAAGAGCCTCGAAGCGACGCGCAACTCGATCGACGACCTGCTGCACAAGCTCAAAGGCGGCGATCCGGACAACCGCATGCACGGCTACGCGAACGAAGCCGGCGTGCAGAAGGAGATCGGCGATCTCGACCGGGCCTGGGCCCCGCTCAACACGAATGCGACGAAGATTCTCGACAGTAAGGAGCAGGTGCTCAATACCGCCGGCGTGGCGGCCGACTTCAACAGCAAGATGCCCGTGCTCAATTCGCGCATGGACGAAGTCGTCAAGATCCTCACCGAGAAGAACGCGTCGGCGAGCCAGGTCATGATCTCGGGCCGCGAGATGCTGCTCGCCGACCGCATGCAGCGCCGCGTGCAGCTCATCCTGCAAGGCGGCGAGGAAGCGCAATCGGCGGCCGACGGTCTGCAGCGCGACGCGCAGTTCTACGGCGCGGTGCTCGCGGGCCTCATCAGCGGCAACCCGGATCTCAACATCCGCGCGATGGACAACCCGAACGCCAAGCAGATTCTGACCGACATCAACCAGCAATGGCTGGAGCTCAACGGCGACGCCGTACGCAAGCTGCTCGATTCGGCCTCGGCGTTGCAGGACGTCAAGCAGGCCGCGGACCAAGCCTCGATCGATAGTCAGACGATGCTGCTCAAGGCCGAACCGGTGTCGAAAGGCATCGCCGACCTGCAAGGCAAACGCTCGTGGCCCGTGCCCGTGTTCGGCTTCCCGTCCGTCACGCTGGGCACCGCCGCAGCCGTCGCCGCGATCGTGCTCGTGCTGCTTTTGGGTGTGAGCCAGATCCGCGCACAGCGCCAGCGGTACCAGGTCACGGCCGAATTGAACCAGCGCAACCAGGAAGCCATTCTGCGCCTCCTCGACGAAATGGGATCGCTCGCAGAAGGTGACCTGACCGTGCGCGCCACGGTCACCGAGGACATCACGGGCGCGATCGCGGACTCGGTGAACTTCGCGGTCGAGGCGCTGCGCTCCCTCGTGACGACGATCAACGAAACCGCCGTGCAGGTATCGGCGGCCGCGCAGGAAACGCAGGCCACCGCCATGCACCTGGCCGAAGCCGCTGAGCATCAGGCGCAACAGATCACCTCGGCCTCGGCGGCGATCAACGAGATCGCCGTCTCGATCGACGAAGTGTCGAAGAACTCGGCCGAATCGGCGGACGTCGCGCAGCGCTCGGTGCAGATCGCCTCGAAGGGCGCCGGCATCGTGCGCCAGACGATCCAAGGCATGGACTCGATCCGCGACCAGATCCAGGAGACCTCGAAGCGCATTAAACGCCTCGGCGAATCCTCGCAGGAAATCGGATCCATCGTCGAACTCATCAACGACATCGCCGAGCAGACGAACATTCTCGCCTTGAACGCCGCGATTCAGGCGGCATCCGCCGGCGAAGCGGGCCGCGGTTTCGCGGTCGTCGCCGACGAAGTGCAGCGACTCGCCGAACGCGCGTCGGGCGCCACACGCCGAATCGAAACGCTCGTGCAGACGATTCAGGCCGACACGAACGAAGCCGTGACCTCGATGGAGCAAACCACCGCCGAAGTGGTCGCGGGTGCGCGCCTGGCCGAGGACGCGGGCCTCGCGCTCGGCGAGATCGAGAAAGTGTCGAACGACCTTGCCGACTTGATTCAGAACATTTCCGAAGCCGCGCGCCAGCAGTCGGCCGCGGCCACGAATATTTCGGCGACCATGAACGTGATTCAGGAAATCACGACGCAGACGTCGGTCGGCGCGAGCCAGACGGCCGAGTCGATCGGCAACCTGGCGCAGCTTGCTGCGGACTTGCGTCGGTCGGTCGCGGACTTCAAGCTGCCGACCTGAACGGGCGGCGCCGGCGTAGACGGATCAAGCAACATACGGGAGCTTGGTCGATGAACGCGGACAAGGCTTCGCAATGGAAGGACGGCTTCGTGCGGGTGGACAAACGGATTGCGCAGCATCGTTCGCGGCTGGAGGTGAGCATCGGGCATGACGATCGCACCGGGAAACTGGTCGGCGCTGGCGTCCATGCCGGGCATGGACGACAGCGAATTCGAGCGCTGGGCAGCTCTGCTCGAGAAGCGCACGGGCGTGGTCGTGCCGTTGGCGCGCAAGGCGTTCCTCGTGACGAGCGTGCGCGGCCGCATGCGCGAAACCGGGCACACGAGCTTCGAGGAGTATTTCCGCGATCTGCAGAAGATCCCCGAAGGGGCGATCGAGTGGACGACGCTCGTCGACCGGCTGACGGTGCACGAGACGCATTTCTTCCGGCATCCACCTTCGTTCGAGCTCATCGCGAAGGAGTGGCTGCCGCGCCAGAAGAGCCCGGCCGGATCCTTGCATGCCTGGAGCGTGGGGTGTTCGAGCGGCGAGGAGGCCTACACGCTGGCGATGGTGCTCGATCGGCATCTCGCGGCGGGCAAGGGGCAGAAGCAGTATTTCGGGGTGACGGCCACCGACGTCAGTCTTCCGGCTTTGGCCGTCGGTCGCGCCGGCCTTTACCCGCGGCAGAAGTTGGGGGAAATTCCCGAGGAGTTTCGCGAGCGCTATTGCGAAACGCTCGACGGGGACACGTTCCGGATCAACGAGGCGCTGCGCAAGCGGGTCGGATTTGCCTCGTTCAATTTGCTCGACGCGGCGCGCGCACCGCTCAAGCGGCTGGACCTGATCTTCTGCCAGAACGTCCTGATCTACTTCGCGCGCGAACGGCGACGCGAGTTGCTGGCCACGCTCGCGGGCCTGCTCAAGCCGGGTGGGCTGCTCGTGCTGGGAGCCGGCGAGGTGACGAAATTCGCACAACCCAGCCTGCGCCGCGTCGAAAGCCGCAACGTGCTGGCGTTCCTGCGGGACGGTTGAGGGATGCCGCATGGCGCGGCTTGAATTGAGAGA
>Ga0070741_10015239_pt1 | contig 13076 bp, 10 predicted proteins | sample Coa_R1_4_FD_66440 | JGI IMG/M metagenome (GOLD analysis project Ga0070741, IMG submission 66440) | Surface soil microbial communities from Centralia Pennsylvania, which are recovering from an underground coalmine fire - Coalmine... | ecosystem: Environmental > Terrestrial > Soil > Unclassified ...
GGTATCTACGATAGGACAGCGGCCTTTCCCGATATTTTCGTGATACCAGAGCCAGGCTTCCGGGTTGATGGGTTCGCCGACCGTGCCGAGCAGGCGCAGGCTGGAGAGATCGTGGGCGCGCGGATGCTCCTCGCCCCACTTCATGCAGGCGCGGATCAGGGTGGGCGCGGTATAGATAATCGTGATCTTGTGCCGCTCGATCATGTCCCAGAAGCGGTCGCGGGCCGCGCCCTTGCCCTCCACGCCCCAGTCCGGCGAGCCTTCGTACATGAAGACGGTCGCGCCGTTGGCGAGCGGGCCGTAGACCACGTAGGAGTGGCCGGTCACCCAGCCGACATCGGCGGTACACCAGTAGAGATCGTCCTCTTTCAGGTCGAAGATAAGCTTGGTCGTGGCATAGACGCCGGTGAGGTAGCCGCCGGTCGTGTGCAGGATGCCCTTCGGCTTGCCGGTGCTGCCGGAGGTGTAGAGGATATAGAGCGACGCTTCGGCGTCCATCGGCTCGGCGGGGCAGTCGGCGGAGGCGTTCGCCATCAGGTCGTGCCACCAGAGGTCGCGGCCCGGCTTCATCTCGATCTGCGTCTTCTCGCCGACGCGCCGCAGCACGATGGCTTTCTCGATGGTCGGGCATTCGGCGATGGCCTCATCCGTCGTCTTCTTGAGGGGAACGATGTTGCCGCGCCGCCAGTAGCCGTCCGCTGTGACGACGATCTTGGCCTCGCAGTCGTTGATGCGCTCGCGCAGGCTCTCCGCCGAGAAGCCGCCGAAGACGACGGAGTGCGGCGCGCCGATGCGCGTGCAGGCCAGCATCGTGATGGCCGCTTCGGGAACCATCGGCATGTAGATGGCGACGCGGTCGCCCTTCTTTATGCCCAGGCTCTTGAGGACGTTGGCGAACTTGTTGACCTCCTGCGAAAGCTCGGCATAGGTCAGGGTGCGCTGATCGCCCGGCTCGCCCTCCCACACGATGGCGCGCTTATCGCGGCGCGGGCCGTTCAGATGGCGGTCGAGGCAGTTGGCGCTGACGTTCAACTGCCCGCCGACAAACCACTGAGCGTGCGGCGGGTTCCACTCCAGCGCCTTGTCCCAGGGCTTCGTCCACTCCAGCTCCTTCGCCCAACCGGCCCAGAAGCCCTCGAAATCGCGCTCGGCGCGGGCATAGATTTCGGGATCGTTAGCATTGGCCTGCCGGGTGAATTCGGGCGGCGGCGGAAACGTGCGGTTCTGCTGCCAGTCGGTGCCTATGGTCTGCGAGTCGGTCGTCATCGTCTCGAATCTCCTTTGCGATGGGGTTCTCTGTTGCCCTGGATGTTCGCCGCCCGCGCGCCGGAGTCCTCCGAGAAACTACAACTTCCCCGCCTTGAGGCTTTAGCGTCACAGTCTCGCAAACTATTTTAGAAGGAGTTTTATACCCAACCGTCTAAAAAGCGGGCAAAGGAGCGTTACACAATGCCTGGTTCTATTAAGGAGACCAAAGCCCGCGAAGAAGTGATGAATGTCATTCTAGCGGATTGCATCAATGATAGCGGGCTATCTGCGGAAGCGGAAAATGTAGAGGCCGATCTGCATGGAAGTCGCGCCCTACCAGATGTCGTTGTCTCGTTCCAGGGGCTACGCTGTTCCATAGAAGGAAAGTGGGAAGATGCCAGTCGCGCCCGTCAGATTGTCGCAGAGCAAGCAAAGGCCAGAATAAAAAACGGCATTGCTCATCTGGCACTCGCGGTTACCTATCCTATCACGTTACGCTCTGTGCCACACATCCGCAAAAAACAGGAGTTAAGCACGGCCCGACTACACTATCGCCTGTTCACGGAGCAATCCGCAGGGGATTGGCGCGAAGGCGACCTTGCAGCGATTCAGGATGACCTGCGCCGCGCGCAACATGTTCTGGCAACCGATGATATCGTCACCAAAGCGGTGGAAGAACTTCAATACGGTATGTCCGGTCTTGTCAATGTCCTGGCAGGGAATCCTACCGCTTGTGACCGATTAGCCGATATTGTGTGCGTCTATGAGCCAGAGGATAAAGATGACGAAGACGAAGAATGAAGCCCGCCGTCGGCGCACAACCGCCCAACTGGCTTCGCTGACTCTGGCAAATGCCTTTATCTTTCAGGCCGAACTTGCCGAAGTCGATAAGCGCGTATCGCCCCTTCGTGTGACCGTCCAAGAAGCCGATCCTATCGGCGCGCTTGCAACCCAGTGGCGTTTCATCTGCGACAACATCAACTATGTACCTATCTTTCAACTTGCGCTCGACGTGTTGAATAATCTGCCGCAACGCCACGAGACTTTTGATGCGCTTCGAATGCTGGCAGACAAGGTGCTTTCCGTAGTCGCTAACCGCGCCGCCCTCCGCCATGACCTCATGGGGCGTATCTATCACTATCTCCTGCTTGAGGCCAAGTACCTGGGAACCTACTACACTTCCGTTCCCTCTGCCACGCTCCTGCTCAAACTGACGCTGCATCCTGAAAAGTGGCCGATAGCCTGGGATGACCTTGACACTCTACGCCGACTGCGCATAGCCGACCTGGCTTCCGGCACAGGCACGCTGCTCATGGCCGCGCAGCAGGCGCTTACCGACAACTTTATCCATGCGACCACGAACGCAGGCAAGCAGGTGGACCAGAAGACGCTGCAAGCGTTGCATCAGGCCGTCATGGAGCAGATATTGCATGGCTACGATGTCCTCACTTCGGCGATTCATCTGACAGCCTCCACTCTCGCCCTGCTTGCGCCCGATGTTGCCTTTCACAAGATGCATCTCTACTGTATGCCTTTAGGCGTGCAAGATAGAGGCAATGTCGCATTGGGCAGCATCGAATACCTCGTTCGAGATAGCCTCACGCCGAGTCTCGGGTTTGCGGAGTATCAGCAAGAGGCTGCCGCGCAGGTAACGGGAGCGGGAGATGTGGCTTCCCAGGCTCCTCTTCCCGAACTCGATCTCTGCGTGATGAACCCTCCTTTTGTGCGCAGCGTCGGCGGCAACCTCCTGTTCGGTTCCTTACCGGAAAGCCAGCGCAAGCAGATGCAAAAGAAATTGAGCGGTCTGCTGAAGCGTTCGCCGCGTAACGGCGGCCCCATTCTCGCCAGTTCTACGGCGGGCCTGGGAAGCGTCTTTGTGGCGGTCGGCGACCGTAAACTCAAGCCTGGAGGCCGTATGGCCCTGGTGCTGCCGGAAGCGCTCGGCTTTGGTGTCGCCTGGGAGAAAACGCGCCAACTGCTGTCACAACGCTATGTCGTCGAACTGCTCATTGTCAGCCATGACCCGGAACGCTGGAATTTCTCCGAAAATACCGACCTCAGCGAGATTCTGGTGGTTGCCCGCAAGCGCCGCCAGGGAGAAAAGACGGAGGGAGAAAAGACGGTATGTATCAATCTCTGGCACAACTCTACCAGCATTGTAGATGCCCTGGCTCTGGCCGATGCCATCGAACGCACACCTCCTGCTGAAGTAGACGGCGGCGGTCAGCAGCATGGTGTTGCCTCCGTCCAAGTCGGCGACGAGAAGCGCGGGGAAGCTGTCCAGATTGACTGGTCTGCCGTGCAAAACGAGCAGTGGTATCCCTGTGCCTTTGCGCAAACCGACCTGGTGCGTGTCGCCCATTTCCTGCGCCGGGGAGAGGTCTATCTTCCGGGGCAGGGCATTGTCGGCTCCGTGCCTGTCGTCCGCCTTGACAGCCTCGGCGTCCTGGGGCCTGATGCCCGCGATATAACCGATGGTTTTACTGTGACAGCGTCTCCAACGGCTTATCCTGCTCTATGGAGCCATTCCGCAGAAAAGATGGTGTCAATTGAGTCAGCCCCTAATAAGTATTTGGAGCCGCGCAGTCGGCCACTGGCTGGTCGTCCTTTGCGATCCGTGGAGTTGCTATGGCCCAAATCGGGGCAAATTATGCTTGCCGAGCGATTGCGATTGAATTCCCAATGCCTCGCTGCGGTACGCTTACCGCAACTTGCCCTATCAAATACTTGGTGGCCTCTGCGATTACATGGCAATGATGAAAGGCGAGAAAAGGCATTGGTTCTCTGGTGCAACAGCACAATGGGGCTGGTTAATCTCATAGCTCATCGCGTCCCAACTCAAGGCCCGTGGGGAAAATTCAAAAAGCCACATTTAGAGGCATTGCCTATCCTCGACGTAACCAGACTCAATGATATACAATTGCAGACGCTTGCCGACGCCTACGACTCTATCGCGCAGGCATCCCTGCTGCCCTTGCCGCAGATGGCAAATGACCCGACCCGCGCGACTATAGATGCTGCTTTGGCTTCTGTGCTGAATTTGCCGCCTCTCGATACTCTCCGCCAGACGCTTGCCCGCGAACCGATTGTCTGCGGCGTCTCTCTGTGTCCACACCATACGCCTATAGGCCAGAAGAAACAAGTAGCCTCGCAAGAAAGTCTGGATTTGGCCTGACGAGATGGCTATCCACGCACACAAAGGATAGGATATGTTATAATCGTATCAGCGCAATGCGGGAGGAAAGAGATGGCAACCAGAACCCCGCTCCCTACGCCGGAACTGCTTACCTATGAGGCGTACCTGGCGGAAGGAGAGATCAATAAGCGGTACGACATCCTAGACGGAGTGCGAGTCTACATGCCTGCCCCTACCTGGTCGCATCAAGAAATCCTGCTCAATATTGCTGAAGCCTTGCGAGGCTACCAGCGGGCCAGCCGGTCAGGACGAGTTGTCGTTGCGCCCTTCGATGTCATCATTCGCCGCGTTCCCAAGCTACAGACCCGCCAGCCCGACGTGCTGTTCATCACTAACGCCGCCCTGACACGCGGGGGTGGGGTTCCAAAACGAGGCGGTCTGGAAGTTTCGCCGGAACTCATCGTCGAAATCCTCTCCGATAGCGAACGCCAGCATATGGTCGCTGGTAAACTCGCCGACTACATTACCATCGGCGTCAAAGAAGCCTGGTTGGTTCGCCCGGACGCGCAGACCGTTGAAGTCGTGCGCCTCACATCCAGCGGCCCTGTCCCTATTGCCACCTACGACGCGACGCAGACCCTCCAATCTCTTACCTTCCCCGACCTGACACTTCCCGTCGCCGACTTCTTCCAACCCTGACCCACCGCACAAGCCTGCGCTATAGTCACCCCCTTCCCTAGCAGAGACAGACTTTATCGTTTCTGCGGGCAGGGAAGGGGCCGGGGGGGTCAGGTCTTATTTCGGGCCGACACAGACGAAACCGGACGCCGGAATCGGCGTGATATAGGTGAAACTCGTCTGGTTCAGGCCGCTCATGTACCAGATGACAAGCTGCCGGGTCGTGCTGTTCTGGAACACCAGGTCGGGCCAGCTATCCTTGTTGAGGTCGGCGATGGCCGTCACGTTCCAGCCGAGGTTCTGCCGGATATTGGTGAACGCGCCGCCGGTGGCCTTCACGCCGTCCATGAACCAGCAGACCAGTTGGCCGGTCGAAGGATTCTGAAAGAAGAGATCGGGCTTGCCGTCCCGGTTGAAGTCCCCACTGCCCACGCACTTCCAGCCCACCTGCTGGATCGGCGTGACGTAGGCTCCGGCCAGTATCGCGGAGTCCCGGAGAAACCAGCAGGCCATCTGCCCCGTCGCCGGGTTCTGGAAAACGAGATCGGGCCAGCCGTCGGCGTTCATGTCCGCAATCGCCACCACGTTCCAGCCCACCACCTGCCGCAGCGAGAGGAGGACGCCGTCGAGCGCGTCCGTGCCGTTCATATGCCAGATGGCAAGCCCGCCCGTCGTCGGATTGTGCCAGAACAGGTCGGGCCTGCCGTCCCGGTTGAAATCGGCGGTTCCCACGCAGTTCCAACCCGCCACCTGCGTCGGCGTCGCCAGAGCGGTGCTGAACGCATTCGCGCCGTTGAGGAACCAGCAGGAGACCTGCCGCGCCGAGGCGTTCTGCAAGACCAGGTCGGTGTTGCCATCCCCGTTGAAATCGGCGCGCACGCCGGAGGGCGGACGGAAGGCGATGAACAGCGGGCCGGTCAGCCCGCCGCTGCCCGACGGCACGAACGCATTCAGGAAGGCCCCCGTCTTCCCGCTATAGCGCAGGATGCTGTCCGTGCTTTCGCTGACCACGTACAGGTTGCCGTCCGGCCCGAACGCCAGGCCGCGCGGCCGCCCCAGCCCTCCGCTCCCCGCCGTTACGAAGTTGCCCATAAACGCGCCCGTCGCGCCGTTGTACCGCTTGACCTCGTTCGTTCCCGTGCTGCTGACATAGAGGTTGCCGTCCGGCCCGAAGGCGATGGCCCAGGGGCTGGAGAGTCCGCTGCCGAAAGCGAAATCGCCGATAAAGGCCCCGGTCGCGCCGCTGTAGCGTTTGACCGTGTTATTGTTGAGGCTGGTGACGTAGAGATTGCCGTCCGGTCCGAACTTTACGTCAATCGGCCCGTTCAGCCCGCCGCTGCCTGCCGTGACGAACGTGCCGAGAAATGCGCCGTTCGTGCCATTATACCGCCGGATCGTGCTGAAGCGGCCGTCGCGCACATAGAGATTGCCGTCCGGCCCGAACGTCAGCCCGGCAGGAAACGAGACGTTCGTGGACGACACGAAGTTGTCTATAAACGCCCCGGTCACGCCGTTGTACCGCTTGACCTCGTTCGTGCCGTTGCTGCTCACGTAGAGATTGCGATCCGGCCCGAACGTCAGCCCGGTCGGGGCGGCCAACCCGAACCCTCCTCCGAAGGCGAAGTTGTCTATAAACGCGCCCGTCGTGCCGTTGTATCGCTTGACGACGTTGTTCGTGTTGTCCGTGACGAAGAGTTCCTGCGCGCGGACGGCAGGTTCCAGGCCGGGAAGCAACAGGGCGAAGACGGCCAGGACAAGCGGTGAGAGCCAGGGGCGGTGTATCATCTCTTTCCTCCAGGAATAGACACGTCAGGGTGCGCACACACGGGAAGGCAGCGCCGGTCTGCGCCCCCTACCAGAGACGCAGCCACCAGTGGGTTCGTTCCTTCCATCTGCTATTACGGCACAGACGGCTTGCGTGGTTGCGCCTCTTGACGCGCCGGAAGGAACGGTCTACAATAGACGGCGGCGGCGCGAGCGGCCGGGAGTGGTATCGCGGCGACATCTGCGTGACGCTGCTGCGCGACGTGCGCGCCGGGAGCGAAACCCTCCTCGGCACGCTGCCGGTGCAGGTGACGGCCTCCGGCGGCGCATTTCGGATCACCAACCGGGCGGGGACGCTGCGCGATCTGTGGGTGCGCGTGGCCGCGCCGGACGGCGTAAAAACGCTCGTCATCAACGGGACGCCCGCGCCGCAGATCGTGACCGGGAACGGCTGGATCGCGGCCCGCTGCGACCTGCCGCCCGGTGAAACGGCGCTGTCGCTGCGCGCAGAGTGACGGACGTCCTGCCGCCGTCATCCTGTAGCTATCGCTCGTTTTTGCGTATCCCGTAGTATTAGCGAAGCGCCGCGCCCTGCCGTTCGGGAACAACTTGATTGCCGCCAGGTGGTTCGCGCAAAGGAGGGAATGCTGCCTTATGGGTTCTTCATTGCTGCCGTTTCTCGGCTCGAACCTGTTACCGTTTCGTACCGGAGGGATGCACCCCTATCAGAGTACGGCGCTGTCGCTCTATCGCGGGGGCGGAATGCTGGCCCCGAAGGGAGGCGGCATGGTCGCCTATCAGGAGGGCGGGATGATTCAATCCCAGGACTCGAGCATTCAGCACGCGGGCGCGCTGGATATTGCCGGGTAGCGCGGGAGCAGACCGCGCGGAGAGAGGGTCGGGTGTCGAGGCGCTGCCGTTTTCAAGCGGCCGGATCGGTCAGCGCATGGTAAAACAGGACAGAAGATCACGCCGCCGCGACATCCCGGCCTCTCCCTTGCCACACAGCCTGCACATCCGAGCGGAACGCCCCGTCCGTCTCGTCAGGCTCCTCTCTTCTCTCTATCCTCTATCGGCCTCCACGCTCTCCGGGCCGCTCGCCTCCCTCTCCACCACGCCGCTCGCTGCTGCTTTTACCGGCGCTTTGGGGTATCCTATCCGCAGGAAGCAGTCCCGCGCGCAGCCGAGTCCTGCCGCCCTGCCTCTTGTAATCCGCGCCAACTGCCGATTAAGAAGAAAAGACGATCCCCTGCGTAATAGAAGTATCTTACACTGGAGTCAGTGCGATGGCTATCGTGGACGTTCCGATACCCCAGATGGGCGAAGGTCTGCAAGAGGTCATTATCCTGGGGTTTCACAAGCAGCCCGGCGACTACGTCAAGCGGGACGAACTGCTCTACAGCATGGAGACCGACAAAGCGGCAATGGAAGTCGAGTCGCCGTATGAGGGCGTGCTGAAAGAGTGGCTGGCGGAAGAGGGCGCGGTGCTGGAGATCGGCGCCCCTATCGCTCGCATGGAGGTCGAGGACGCGGCGGCGGAGACAGCCGCCGCGCCCGCCGCTTCCGGTGTGGCTGCGGAGGCCGCGCCGGATTCCCGCGCGGAGCGGGAGACCATCATCCCGCCGCGCACGCGCGCCTACTGCCGTGAGCAGGGCATCACGGAAGCGGAGATGCGCCGTATCCCCGCGTCCGGCGCAAAACTCCTGCCCGCCGACGTGGACGCCTATCTGAAGGCCAAGCGAGAGGAAGAGGCCGCCCCCAAGCCCTACGTCGAACACGCGCTTTCCCCCCTGCATCGCACTTTTATCTACCGGCTCCGGCGCAGCGCGCAGATCGTCGTCCCGGCCACCGCGAAGCGCGCGGTAGACTGGGGCAAAGTGCGCCGCTTTGCGGAGAGCGTCCGCGCGCAGGGCGGGCCTGTCCAACCCTCCTCCTTCCAGAGCTTTGCCTACTGCGTCATCCAGGCGGTCAAAGAGCATCCCAAGTTCCGCTCCGCGCTCGTCGGCGAGACGACGATCCGCGAATACCGCCACCTCAATCTCGGCATCGCGGTCGGCCTGCCAGAAGGGGAGTTGACAACGGCGGTCGTTCCCGAAGCGGACACGCTCGATTTCGCCACCTTCGTCCAGACAGCCCAGGCGAACATCCAGCGGGCGCGCGAAGGCGAAGACCAGGCCACCGAGACGACGCAGCTTCTCTTGACCTATATGGGGCCGTATGAGATCGTGGATGCGGTTCCGGTGCTGGTCGCGCCGGCGGCGGCGGTGCTGTTCATCGGCTCCGCCTACGAGCAGAACGGCGAACTGATCTCCAATCTCGCGCTCACCTTCGACCATCGGCTCATCCAGGGCATCGAGGCGGCGGTCTTTCTGCGCAGTATTGTGGAAAAGGTGCAGCAGATTGAGCAGATCACGAAAGGTTAAGAGCCAACGGGCATCGGCAAATGAAAAAGTCTGAAATGTGGATTGTCTGAACTGTGATTCGTCGGATTAAAGGATTACCATGATTAAGCCGGACATAATCCTAGTCCATCCGATAATCCCATAAATCAAGGTTCAGACAATCCGACGCTGGGCGGAATAGACAGGGAGTACCAGCACAATGACGAACGGGAGTCTGGCGGAGCGACTGAGCGCGTATGCCGCAGGGCTGCGGTATGAAGACCTGCCGCCGGAAACGATACACGAGGCGAAACGGCGGCTGCTGGATACGCTGGGCTGCGCGATGGGCGCGTTCGGCAGCGAACCGGCGACGATAGCGCGCAGGCTTGCCCGCACCGTGACCAGCACGGTTCCGGCGACGGTGATCGGGACCGCGCACCAGACCGCGCCGGAACTGGCCGCGTTCGCCAACGGCGTGCTGTTCCGCTACCTGGACTACAACGATACCTACCTCTCGAAAGAACCGGCGCATCCCAGCGACAATTTCGCGGCGGTGTTGGCCGTCGCGGAACCGCAGCGGTCGAGCGGCCAGGAGATCATCACCGCCGCCGTCCTCGCCTACGAGATTCAGTGCCGCCTCTGCGATGCCGCCAGCATCCGGGCGCGCGGCTGGGATCATGTCACCTACGGCTCCTTCTCTACCTCCCTGGCGGCGGGCAAACTCCTGGGACTGAGCGAAGCGCAGTTGACTCACGCGCAGGGGCTGGCGGGCGTGCCGAACAACGCGATGCGGCAGACGCGCGTGGGGATGCTCTCGCACTGGAAAGGCTGCGCCTTCGCCAATGCCAGCCGCAACGGCGTCTTTGCCGCCCGGCTCGCCCAACTCGGCATGACCGGCCCCTCGGAGGTGTTCGAGGGCGAGATGGGATTCTGGAAGCAGGTCTCCGGCCCGTTCACGCTGGAAACCTTCGGCGGCAGAGACACGCCGTTCATGATCAACCAGACCTATATCAAGTTCTATCCGGCGGAGTACCATTCGCAGAGCGCGATTGATGCCGCGCTGACCCTGCGCCCGCAGCTTGACAGCGTGGAGGAGATCGAACGCATCACCATCGAGACGTTCAATGCGGCGGTGGAGATCATCGGCGGCGAGCCGGAGAAGTGGCGTCCGACGACGCGGGAGACCGCCGACCACAGCCTGCCCTACTGCGTCGCGGTGGCCCTGACCGACGGTCGCGTGACGCTCGACTCCTTCGACGACGCGCACCTGCGCGACGAGAAGCTGCTGGCGCTGGTACAGCAGATCGAGGTCAGGGCAGATGCGGAGTTGAACCGGCGGTATCCCGAAGGCATTCCCAACCGGATTCGCATCCAGACCCAAAGCGGCAAAGTCCTGGAACACGAGGTCATTTTCCCGCGCGGCCATGCCCGCAACCCGATGACCGACGCGGAGGTAGAACTGAAGTTCCGCACGCTGGCGGAACCGCTCCTCCCGGCAGCCGCGATCTCCGAGATCCTCGACCGATGCTGGAACCTGGAAAAGCAGGCGGAGATCGGCCCGATGCTCCGTCTGTTCGCGATGGAATAAGAGCGATGGCGCAGAATTCGGCGGGAAAGCGATTACGGGAACGGTTGCAGCAGGGAACGCTCGTGCTGCCCGGCGTCTTCAACGCGATCACCGCGCTGCTGGCGCAGCAGGCCGGTTTCGACGCGCTCTATCTGAGCGGCGCGGGCGTGACGAACAGCCTGACGGGTTACCCGGATGTCGCTCTGCTGACCCTGACCGAGATGGCGCAGCAGGCGCGTTACGTCGCCCGCGCGGTCGCGCTGCCGGTGATCGCGGACGCCGACACGGGCTATGGCGAGATTCTGAATGTCGCGCGCACGGTCGAGGAGTTCGAACATGCCGGGCTGGCGGGGCTGCATCTGGAAGACCAGGTCGCGCCCAAACGCTGCGGGCATCTCGACGGCAAGCAGGTCGTGCCGCCCGCCGAGATGGTGAAAAAGATACGAGCGGCTGTGCGCGCCCGCAGCGATCCCGACTTCTTTCTCATTGCGCGCACCGACGCCCGCAGCGTCTATGGCCTGCAAGACGCTATCGAGCGCGCCCACTGCTATCTCGATGCCGGGGCAGACGCGATCTTTCCCGAATCGCTGCAAAGCGCCGCCGAATTCGCCGAATTCGCCGAGAGAGTCCGCGCCCCCCTGCTCGCCAACATGACCGAGTTCGGCAAGACGCCCTACCTGAGCGTCTCCGAGTTCGCCGCGCTCGGCTATGCGATGGTGATCTTTCCCATGACCGCGTTCCGGGTGATGATGAAGGCGGCGCAGGGCGCTTTCGCGGAGTTGAAGCGAACCGGAACTCAGCAGGCGCTGCTCAATGCGATGCAGACGCGGCAGGAACTTTATGAACTGATCCATTACGCGGATTACGAGCGTTTCGATAAGGAGATCGCGGCGGAGTTCCAGGACGAATGACCGCATCCCCGGAGGGAATAGACAACGATGGCTACCGCTTACAGCCCCGGTCTGGAGGGCGTGACCGCCGGAATCTCGGCGATCTCGGAGGTGGATGCAGAGCGCAACGCGCTGATCTATCGCGGCTACGACATTCACGACCTTGTGGAACACTGCGCCTTTGACGAAGTGGCCTACCTGCTGCTGTTCGGGAAGCTGCCGAATCGGCAGGAGTACGATGCTTTTCGGCAGCGCGTGGGTGAGAACCGGGCCGTCTCCGAGGACATCTACGACCTCTACCGCCGCTTCTTCTCCCCGGACGCGCATCCGATGGACACGCTCAAGGCGGCGGTGGCAGTGCTGGCGCTGTCCGACCCGGAGTACGAACTCGACACGCCGGAGGCCAATCTGAACAAAGCGGTGCGCCTCTACGCCAAAATCCCGAACCTGGTTGTGAACGGCTACCGCATCCTGCACGGCCAGCCGCCCATCCCGCCCGATCCCGCGCTGGATCATAATGCGAACTTCTTCCACATGCTGACCGGCCAGGCGCGCACTGACCTGTTCGGCAAAGTCCTGAATGTGACGCAGATTCTCTATGCCGAGCATGGCTTCAATGCGTCCACGTTTGCGGCGCGTGTCACCGTCTCCACGCTCTCCGACCTCTACTCCGGCGTGGTCTCGGCCATCGGGACGCTGAAAGGGCCGCTGCACGGCGGCGCGAACGAGGCGGCGATGGAGATGCTGCTGGAGATAGGAGAGCCGTCGCGCGCGGCGGCCTGGGTGAAAGACGCGCTGGCGCGCAAGCAGAAGATCATGGGCTTCGGCCACCGCGAGTACAAGCACGGCGACGAGCGCGCCAAGATCGTCAAGCAGTACGCGCTGCAACTGGCGGAGCAGACAGGCGACACGAAATGGCGGGACCTCTCGCAGATCATCGAAGACGAGATGATGAACGCGAAGGGACTCTATCCCAATCTCGATTTCCCGGTCGCCAGCGCCTACTACCTGATGGGCATCCCGATCCCGCTCTACACGCCCATCTTCGTGATGAGCCGGATCACAGGCTGGTGCGCGCACATCATCGAGCAGCTTGCCAACAATCGCATCATCCGCCCGCACAGCGAGTACAACGGCCCGCGCGATCTCAAAGTCGTGCCTATGGGGGAGAGGATCTAACCCCTGTTCCGGGTACAGAATGTACCCGTCTGTGTGGCCTGCGGCCAACCGTCCTGTCGGACGGGAAAGGCAGTTTGCGTCCGGCAGGACGCTCGTCGGCGCAGCCGACACCGAGGCGGGTACGTTCTGTACCCGGAGAAGCAACGTTGATGCTCAACGAGAAGAGTCTGACCGGGAACGCGGTCGTTATCGGGGCGGGGACGATGGGCGGCGGCATCGCGGCGCAGTTGGCG
>Ga0070741_10015242_pt1 | contig 13074 bp, 13 predicted proteins | sample Coa_R1_4_FD_66440 | JGI IMG/M metagenome (GOLD analysis project Ga0070741, IMG submission 66440) | Surface soil microbial communities from Centralia Pennsylvania, which are recovering from an underground coalmine fire - Coalmine... | ecosystem: Environmental > Terrestrial > Soil > Unclassified ...
TCGGTGCGCTCGTAGCCGACGAACTCCGTCGGCGGAGCGCCGACGATGCGCACGCCGACGTCGAAGGCGGCGCCCTTCCGCGAGCGCTCGCGCTGCTCGGCCATCAGGCGCTGGAACTCGTCCTCGTCGACCGCGAGCGCGCGCTCGGCGGCGAGCTCGCGCGTCAGCTCGAGCGGGAAGCCGTACGTGTCGTGGAGCCTGAAGGCGTCGGCGCCCGAGATCCCGGCGGCGCCGGCGGCGACGTCCTCGAACAGCTTGAGGCCGCGCTCGAGCGTCTCCGTGAACCGCTCCTCCTCCGCCCGCAGGACGTCCTTCACCGAACCACGGTGCTCGTCGAGCTCCGGGTACCAGCGGCCCATCTGGTCGCCGACCACATCCGCGATCCGCCAGAGGTCGTCGAGGCCGATGGAGCGCGCCTGCTGAACCGCGCGGCGGATGATCCGGCGCAGGACGTAACCGCGAGCCTCGTTCGACGGCGTCACGCCGTCGGCGACCATGAAGGTCATCCCGCGTCCGTGGTCGGCGAGGATCCGGTGCGCCTTGGTCACGCGCTCCGATTCCCCGTACGCGGCGCCGCTTTGGGCGGCAATCCAGTCCATGATCGCCTGGTAGCCGTCGGTCTCGTAGACCGAAAGGACGTCCTGCTGGATCGCCGCGGTGCGCTCGAGGCCCATGCCGGTGTCGACGTTCTGCTTCGGCAGCGGGGTCAGCGTCGCGTCCTCGTGGAGCTCGAACTCCATGAAGACGAGGTTCCAGAACTCGAGGAAGCGCTCGCACTCGCAGCCGGGCGCGCACTCCGGACGGCCGCAGCCGACGCCCTCGCCGCGGTCGTAGTACATCTCGGTATCGGGGCCGCACGGGCCGGGGCCGCCGACCGACCAGAAGTTGTGCGCTCGCCCGAGGCGGCGGATCCGCTCCGGCCGCATGCCGACCTTCTCCCAGTGCCGTGCTGCGACCTCGTCCTCGCCGAGACCGAGCTGGGGGTCGCCGGCGAAGACCGTCACCCACAGGCGGTCGAGGTCGATCCGCAGGTGCTCGTTCAGGAACTCCCAGGCGAGGTCGATCGCGCCCTCCTTGAAGTACTGCCCGAACGAGAAGTTGCCGAGCATCTCGAAGAAGGTCAGATGGTGGCCGTCGAGGCCGACTTCGTCGATGTCCGGCGTCCGGAAGCACTTCTGCACGGTCGTCAGCGTCGGCGCCGGAGGCTGCCGCCGACCGAGGAAGAAGGGCATCAGCGGCTGCATGCCGGCGCTCGTGAGCAGCGTCGAGGTGTCCTCGGGCGGCGGGACGAGCGACCCGGACGGATGGCGCTTGTGGCTCTTCGACTCGAAGTAGGAGAGGAAGCCCTCGCGGAGCTCGGCGGCCGTGCGCATGCCGGAAGTCTAGGCAGGCCGATTTGGAATGGGACCCGCGGATGGCATCGGCCTCACCTGAACCCGGCCTTCGGCCGGCTTCGTTCGGCCAGAAAAGGCTAGCGCCGGCCGCGCGAGGCGCGCGCGACCCTGCGCTGCGCGTCGACTTCCCGCTCCTGCCCGGCGATCTCGTCCCTGATCTTCTCGAGCGAGCGCCGGATCAGCCGTGAGACGTGCATCTGCGAGATCCCGATCTTCTGCGCGATCTGCGACTGGGTGAGCCCTTCGAAGAAGCGCAGATGGAGGATCGTGCGCTCACGATCGTCGAGGACGCGGAAGCCGGGAGCGAGCACGGCCCGATCCTCCGACACCTCGTACTGGTGCTCCTCGGTGCCGATCGTCTCGAGCGGGTCGAGCTCCTCGTCGCCCTCGTGGCCGCCCGTCCCCGACGACAGCGACACGGACGAGTAGGCGCGCCCGCTCTCGAGTGCCTCGAGCACCTCCTCCTCGTCGACGCCGGCCGCCTCCGCGAGCTCGCGGATCGTCGGCGAGCGCGAGAACTGCACCGTCAGCTGCTCCACGAGGCGCGAGAGCTGGACGTTCAGCTCCTGCAGGCCCCGGGGCACGCGTACCGACCAGCCGCGGTCGCGGAAGTGCCGCTTGATCTCGCCGATGATGTTCGGCGTCGCGTACGTCGTCAGCTCGACACCGCGGTTGATGTCGAAGCGGTCGATCGCCTTGATCAGGCCGATCGCGCCGATCTGGACGAGATCCTCGAGCTGTTCGCCGCGGTACGAGTAGCGCCGCGCGAGCGACCGCACGAGCGACATGTGCTGCTCGATCAGCTGCTCCCGCGCCGAGAGGTCGCCGTCCTCGTGGTAGCGCCGCAGCAGCTCGCGGTCGTCCCGGTTCGGCATCAGCGTTCCACCGTCTCGACGCGCTTGGAGAGCGCCACCCACGCCGAGCCCTGGCGGTCGAGCACCTCGAAGCCGTCGGAGACCGTCGTGAGCAGGCGGCGCAGGCTCACCTGTCCGCCGCCGGAATCGTCGTCGAGCGACCGGTGCAGCAACTCGCTCGAGAAGGGGCCGACCGTCAGCTCGAGACGGCCCTCCTCGATCCCTACCGAGATCGTCGGCTCGCCCTCTACCTCGGCCAGCAGCCCGTCGAGCGCGACCTGGAGGTCCTCGAGGCTCTCGATCGTCAGGTTGAGCCGGGCAGCGAGGCCGCCCACGACGAGGTGCGCGACCCCGTGGAGCGCGCGCTCGTCCGGCAGCGTCAGGACGATGCGGTCGCTCATACGGGCCCTTCGCCGAGCTCCTCGGCGAGGTCGCGCTCGCGGCGCGCGGCCGCCTCCTTTCCGGCACGAACGGCGCCGCTCCAGCTTCGCCGCGCCCGCAGCGACGAGGCCCCGTGCGCGGCTCCTGCCACCACCCCGGCGAGCTTCCGCACGGGCTTGGAGACGGCGTTGGAGACCGTCCGCACCGCGGCATCGACGGCCGCGACGGCGTCGACGGCGCTGTCGGTCATCGTGTCGACCTTGTCGAGCTGTTCGTTCACGCGATCGATGGTGCCCCCGACCTTGGTGATCACCGGCAGGACCTCCCGCTCGGTTCTCCGGATGAACGTCGTGAGACGCGAAAAGGTTCCGCCCAGCGCGAGGAACACCCAGGCAAGCCCGAGGCCGACCAGGAAGAGGAAGACCGCGAGCGCGAGGTAGGCCAGGTCCCCCCAGGTGAACGCCCCCAACGTCACGCTGCGATCTTAGAGGCGATGATGCCCGCGCCGACGACGGCGTCGCCCTCGTAGAGAACGGCGATCTGCCCTGGCGCGACGCCGTAGGCGGGCTCGTCGAGCCGGAGCCGGAAGCCGCTCGCCGTCGTCTCGACCGACACGGCGATCGCCGGCGAGCGGTAGCGGAGCTTCGCCTCGGCGCGCGCCACCGGCACGTGGAGCCGGCCGCGCGCGCCGATCTCCCTCCGGGCCAGCAGCTCGCGGGGCGCCACGACGACCGTGTTCGTGCGCGCGTCGGTGTCGGCGACGTACAGCGGCGTGCCGGCCGCGACGCCCACGCCGCGGCGCTGTCCGGGCGTGAAGCGCCAGTGCCCGTCGTGCTCGCCGACGAGGCGGCCGGACGGATCGACGAGGCGACCGCGCGTCGGCGCTAGGCCGCGGCGCTCGAGGAACGCCCGGTAGTCGTCCCCCGCGAGGAAGCATGCCTCCTGGCTCTCGGAACGGTCGGCGACCGCAAGGCCCGCCGCCGCGGCCTCGGCGCGGGTCTCCGCCTTCGTCTGCTCCCCGAGCGGGAACCAGATTCGGTCGAGGAAGCGTGGGTCGAGGCGCGCGAGCATGTAGGACTGGTCCTTCGCCGCGTCCACGCCGCGGGCGAGGAGCCGCCGGCCGCGGTGCTCGACGATCCGCGCGTAATGGCCTGTCGCCAGACGCGACGCGCCGGCGCGGCGCATGAAGGCGAGCAGCTCGGCGAAGCGGAAGCTCCCGTTGCAGCGGCTGCAGGGGTTCGGCGTCTGGCCGCGCGCGTAGCCGCGGACGAACGGCTCGACGACTCCGCGCCGGAACGCTTCGCGGAGGTCGAGCGTGACGTGCGGAACGCCGAGCGAGTGGCATGTCGCCCGCGCCGCGAGCACGGCCTCCGGCGAGCAGCAGGCGCGCTCGGCATCGGGTCCCTCGGGATCGAGCCAGAGTCGGAGCGTCACGCCGATCGGGTCGGCCCCAGCCCGGAGAAGGGCGACCGCGCTGTCGACGCCGCCGCTCATCGCCACGGCGACGCGGGACGGCGATGCCGGTGCGCGAAATCCCGGCGCGAGCGCGTTCGCGAGCGCGTCGACGGCGAGCGTCTCGCCGCCGACGGCGGCGGCCTCGAGCAGCGACAGCCCGATGAGCGGCTCGTCGAGGCCGTCCGAGTCGGCGTCGACGATCCGGTCCCCCTCGACGGAGAGCCGAACGAGCGCGAAGTCCGCCCCGCGTGCGGAGTCGCCGATCAGCTCGGTGCGTGCGGCTCTCATCGGAAGAGGTGCCCTGACCCTGCCGGTTGCTCCACGCCCTTGCTGAACCTGGACGAACCAGGTGGGTGCCCCGCGGGCGACAGGCGACGCCTGCCGTCCGACGCAAGCTCCCTTAGCAGTGGTGTTGGTTCACTTTTGGTGCGCAGAGCACGCACAGGGTCGGGCACCCTGCAGGTTAGCGCGCTGCGAACGCCCAGCGGATGCGCTGGACGCCTGTCAGGTGCAGCAGCTTCGCGAGCGCCGGCGTCAGGTCGAACTCGCGGCCCGGCTCGGACGGCCCGCGGTCGACGACCTGGGTCAGCACGCGCTTGTCGCCGAGGGCGAGGTAGATCTTCGCTCCGCACGCGAGCACCGGATGCCCGACGCCGAGTGTCTTCGGCCCGACGAGGTAGCCACAGCCCGACCGGTGGTGCGGGGGCGGCTTCGAACGGACTCCCGCCAGCGCCGAGTACCAGCCTCCGCCCGGCCTCCCGACGGGCTGCGGCAGCGTCTGCCTGGGGTGCCCGGAGCCGGAGCTGCGATCGGCGATCGCGAGGGCGGCCACCACCCCGAGGACCGCGACGGCCGCGACCGCGAGCACCCGCTGGGCGAGGAGTGCCTTCACTTGCCGGCCGCGACGAGCTCGGGGAACGACTCGCGGATCAGGCCGTCGAAGCTCAGCGGAAGCGTGCCGTCGGCGGACGCGTGGTCGCGCAGATGGAGAAGCATGTAACGCCACTCCTCGTCCCGGTCGGGGTCGCGGCCGGCGACGGCGCGGACCCGGCTCTCGAGCTCGAAGACGTTCCAGCGGAGAGGCTGCGCGGGCGCGGCGGGCTCGAGGGGACGCGGCGGAGGCCCGGGCGCTGCAGGGCGAGGCGGCGGAGGTCCAGCGGCAGACGGTGGCGGCGAAGGCGGCGGCGCAGGGGCAGGTGGCTCGGGCGGGCGCGGCGGGGCGGCAGGCTTCTCGGGCGCACGCGGAAGGGCCAGGGGCGTCGGCCGCGGCGTGAAGACGGGGGCGGGGCGCTCCTCCGGGTCGCGCGGCGGTGGAGCCGGAGGCGACGTGGCCGGAGGTGCCGCCACGATCCGCGGCGGTGCGGCGGCCGGCGGCGGCAGCGGAGGCGGCGCGGTGACGGGCTGCGGTCTGCGAGAGGGTTCGTGTCCGGCCGCCGCGGCCGCCGCCGGACCAGGAGCGGGAGCCGGCTCGGGAGGCGTGAACGTCGGCGGAGGCGGCCGCTCCAGCCGGATGTCGAACGGCCGTGGTGGCGGCGGCATCGGGCGCAGCGCGGGGGGCTCCGGTGGCGGGCCCGGGGGCAAGAGAGCGCTGCGCCGGCGCAGGCCGGGCCGCCGCGGCAACCGCCACGACCCCCACCGCGGCCCGTAGTACTCGACGAGCCCGGCGACGACGAAGGCGCCCGCAAGTGCGGCCGCGATCCCGGCGGGGCTGAGGCGCGCGGCCGCCGCTCCGGCCGCGACCATGACGATGAACGCGACCTCGAGCGCGAACCGAAGCCAGCCGCCGGCGCGCATCATTCCGCCGCCTCCGCCTCCTCCGCCTGACGCCTGCGCAGACGCCGGCGCTTCCGCGGCGGCTCGGCCTCGCCCTCCGCTTCCTCCCCGGCGCCTTCGGCCGGCAGGATCGTCGTCCGGCCGCCCTCGTCGGGTTCGGACTCGGGCTCGGGTTCCGGCGCGGCGCCCTCGAGCTCCGACTCCGGCACGAGGATCTCCTCGACCCTCCACTCCTGCGCGGACTCGGAACGGGGCGCGGGCGCGCTCACGCGCAGCGCCGTCTGCGCCGAGGCGCGCCATGCGAAGAACTCGATCAGCGAGACGAGGAGCCAGCCGCCGCCCATCAGCGCCACGATCACGATGGCGCGGAGATTGGCAAACCCGGCGCCGACGGCGAGCAGAATCAGAAAGACCGCCTCGACGGCGAATCTCGGCGCGAATCCCCCACCCATCGCGGGGCCCGGCTGTTAGTTCTCGGTCGGGCGCTCGGGCTCGGCGCCGAACGGCGGCGGTGCCGGCGGACCCTCCCAGTGAGGCGGTTCGCCCGGCCCCGGCGCCTCCTCCGCCGGTTCCTCTGGCTCACCCTCGTCGGCCTCGGGTTCGCTGGCCTCCGAGGGCGGCGGCTGCGGCTGCGGCTCGGGAGCGCTCTCGCCACCGGCGGACGTGGGCGGCGGCGCTGGTGGGAAGGCCTCGGTGACCGGCGGCGCCGGTGGGAAGACGCCGGTGACCGGTGGTGCCGGCGGCGGCTCCTCGGGCTCGGGGGGCGCGGCCGGAGCGGGAGGCTCCTGCGGCCCGATGATCGCCTCGATCACGCGCGCCATGTCTTCGGGCCCGAGGCCCGCGGCCGAGAGCAGCTGCTCGGCGCCCTCCTGCGCGCGATGCATGATCGCCCCGGCCTGCGAGCGGGCCCAGTCGAGCGTCTGCTCGACCTCGGCGCGCGCCGCGTTCGTGAGCTCGGTCGCCTGGTGGCGCGACTGCTCGAGGAGCCGTGCGCCGCGCGCCTCGGCCTCGCGGAGCTCCTGCGTCGACTGCCGCTCGGCGCTGGTGAGCGTCTCGCGCGCCTCGGCCTTCGCCGCCGTGACGATCTCGGCGCGCTGGCGCTCGCTCTCGAGGCGGAAGCGCTCGACCTCCTGCTCGCGCGCCTGGAGCTCCTGGTTCCGCCGCCGGATCTCCTCCTCCGCGCGGGCGAGCTGCACCGCCGCCGCGTTCTGCGCGTCGCGCTCGAGCTGGTCCGCGAACTCGGCCGCCGTCCTGATCAGGTGCAGCGCGTCCATCCGGACGGCGTGGCCCGTCGGCTCGACGCGGGCCGTGCCGCCGGCCGCCTGGAGCACGCGCAGCTGCGCCTGGAGCTGAAGGGCGTGGCGCCGGAACGCGTCGAACGCCTCCCGGACGCGCTGCTGGTCGAACCCTTGGTCCCCGACCGGCAGGTCCTCGACGCGCGGCAGCGACGTCAGCCCGACCGGCTGCTGGAGCTGGGGTCCCTCCTGTGTCGACATGCGCCCTCCTGAGTATGGCGAGCCGGGCGGCCGGAGGCCGCGCGGCGCACACCGATCCTACTGCCGATCCTCCGCCTTCGGAACCACCCGGATCCCGAGCTCGTCGAGCTGCTCCTGCGGCACCGTCGTCGGCGCGCCGCTCATCGGGTCGACGCCGGCCTGGTTCTTCGGGAACGCGAGCGTGTCCCTGATGTACGGCTCGTCCGCCAGCGCCATCATCAGGCGGTCGATCCCGGACGCGATCCCTCCGTGCGGCGGCGCGCCCATCGCGAGCGCGTCGAGCAGGAAGCCGAACCGCGCTCGCTGCTCGTCGCGCGAGATCTTCAGGAGGTCGAAGATCTTCTCCTGCAGCTCCGGCTCGTGGATCCGGAACGAGCCGCCGGCGAGCTCGATGCCGTTCCCGATCAGGTCGTAGGCGACGGCGCGCGCCGCGCCCGGGTCGCTCTCGACCAGCGCGAGCGACGCGGCGTTGGGTCGCGTGAACGGATGGTGGACCGCGCTCCACCTGTTCTCTTCGTCGTCCCATTCGAGGAGCGGGAAGTCGGTGATCCAGAGGAACCGCCACGCGTCGGCGTCGATCAGGCCGAGCTCGCGGCCGAGGTGGAGCCGGAGCGCCCCGAGCACGCGCGAGACCATCGCAGGCTCGTCGGCGGCGAACAGGACGGTCGAGCCCGGGTCGGCGCGGAACGCGGTCAGCTCCTGCTCCGACAGGAACTTCGCGATCGGCGAGCGCACCTCGCCCTCCTCGTCGTAGACGAGGTACGCGAGCCCCTTCGCCCCCCACTCCTTCGCGAACTGCTCGAGCCGTTCGAGCTCCGCGCGCGAGAACGCCTGCGGCACGGCCAGGTAGCGCACGGCGGCCGCGTTTGCGAAGACGCCGAACTCAGAGCCGCGGGTGAGATCGGTCGCGTCCTCGATCTCGAGCTCGAAGCGGAGATCGGGCTTGTCCGAGCCGTACCGGCGGTCGGCCTCGTCCCAGGTCATCCGTGGCCACGGCGGCCCGAGGTCGACGCCGAGGCACTCGCGCCAGACGGCGCTGTAGGTCTTCTCGATCAGCGCGAACAGGAACTCCTGGTCGGGGAACGCCATCTCGACGTCTAGCTGGGTGAGCTCCTGGAGCCGGTCGGCGCGGAGGTCCTCGTCGCGGAAGCAGCGCGCGATCTGGTAGTAGCGCTCGAAGCCCGAGATCACGAGCAGCTGCTTGTAGATCTGCGGGCTCTGCGGCAGCGCGAAGAATCGCCCCGGCTGGAGGCGCGTCGGCACGAGGAAGTCGCGCGCGCCCTCGGGCGTCGGCTTGGCCATGACCGGCGTCTCGATGTCGACGAAGCCGGCCTCCTCCATGTGCCGGCGGATGATCGAGACCGCCTGCGCGCGCATGCGGATGTTGCGCTGGAGGCGGTCGCGGCGGAGGTCGAGCCAGCGGTACCGGAAGCGGAGGTTCTCGTCGACGCCCTCCTCCTCGAGCTGGAAGGGGAGCGGCGGGCAGCGTGAGACCACCTCGAGCCGGTCGACCTGGAGCTCGACCTCGCCGGTCGCCAGGTTCGGATTGACGGCCTCGGGGGCGCGCGCGACGACCTCGCCCTCCGCGCGGAGGACGAACTCGTTGCGGACCTGGTGCGCGGCCTGCGCCGCCTCGGGCGCGCGCTCCGGGTTGACGACGAGCTGGCAGAGGCCGGCCTCGTCGCGGAGGTCGACGAACACGAGGCCGCCGTGATCGCGGCGGCGGGCCGCCCAGCCTGCCAGCGAGACGCGCTGCCCGATGTGCTCGGGCCGGACCTCGCCGCAGCGCAGGTCGCGCCAGCTCACGCCGACACCTCCGCGAGATCCGTGCTGCGGTCGACGACGACCACCTTCCTCGCGCCGAGCCGGCCGGCCTGCGTGTGCTGACCCTTCACCGAGCGCCCCGCGTAGTCCGCGTCGGCGCGGACGCCGGAGGCGCGGAGCTCGGCCACCTTGGCGAGGACCGCCGCCCGGTCGGCGCCGTCGGTGCAGACGAAGAAGACGTCGATTCCCTCCAGCGCCGGCTCCGGCGTGCTCTCGAGTGCGATCAGCAGCCGCTCGATGCCGGCGCCGAACCCGACGCCGGGCGTGTGCGGGCCGCCGAGCTCCTCGGCCAGGCCGTCGTAGCGGCCGCCGCCCGAGAGCGTCGACTGCGATCCGCCTTCGGGGCCGAGGAACTCCCAGGTCGTGCGCGTGTAGTAGTCGAGCCCGCGGACGAGGGTCGGGACGAGCTCGTAGCGAACGCCGTAGGCGTCGAGGTAGCGCCGCACCTCGCCGAAGTGCTCTCGGCACGCTCCGCAGAGCGACTCCCCGATGGTCGGCGCGCTGCGGAGCACCTCCTGCACGCGCGGCGGCTTCGCGGCGAGGTTGTCGAGCGCACGGAGGGGATTGCGCTGCGCCTGCTCGCACGTCGCCTCGTCCAGCTCGCCGGCGTGCTCGGCGAGCCAGGGCCGAAGCCGCTCGAGATACGCCGGGCGGCACGCCGCGTCCCCGATCGAGTTCAGCTCGAGGCGGTAATCGGTGACGCCGAGCCGACCGAGGAGCGTGTCGTAGAGCTGGATCACCTCCGAGTCGACGGCAGGATCGTCCGAGCCGATCGCCTCGACGTCGAGCTGCCAGTGCTCGCGGTAACGCCCCTTCTGCGGTCTGCCGTACCGGTAGATCGTCTCGACCGTGTACAGCTTCTGCGGCTGCGGCTCGCGGTGCAGGCCGTGCTCCAGGTAGGCACGCACGATCGGCGCGGTCGCCTCGGCGCGCAGCGTGAGCGAGCGGTCGCCGCGGTCGGTAAACGTGTACATCTCCTTCGTGACGATGTCGGAGCCCTCGCCGGAGGTGCGCGCGAAGAGCTCGGTCTCCTCGAACACGGGCGTGTCGATCCTTCGATAGCCGTACAGGGCGCAGAGGCGCTCGAACTCCTCCTTCACCTGCCGCCAACGGGGCTGCTCGGACGGGAGGATGTCGTGGGTGCCGCGAGGCGCCTCGAACTTCACGAGGCCTGCCGCAGATCTGCCAGGAACGGGTTGCGCGCCAGCTCTTCCCGGAGCGTCGTCGGCGGGCCATGGCCGGAGTAGACGACGGTGTCGGGCGGGAGGCGCTCGACAAGCGTTCGGATCGAGTCGAGCAGGGTGTCCCAGTCGCCGTTGGGGCGGTCGGTGCGGCCGACCGAGCCGGCGAACAGCACATCGCCGGAGAAGAGGGCGCCGTCGGTGTAGTACGCGAGGTGCGCCTCGGTGTGCCCGGGCACGAGCAGCGTCTCGAACTGGATCCCACCGACGTCGACCTCTTCCCCGCCCTGCAGCAGGTGCTCCGGGTTCCAGGAGCGCAGGTTGACGTGCTCGAACCCCGCCGGCCGGAAGTCGTTCGCGCGCTCGAGCCGCTCGCGCTCGCCGGCCGGCGCGTACACGGGTGCCTGCGTGCCCTCGGCGAGCTCGGCGACGGCGCCGATGTGGTCCAGGTCGCCGTGCGTGACGAGTATCGCCGCGCAGTGCGCTCCCATCCGCGCGAGCTCGAGCCGGAGCTCGGTTCCGGCGCCCGGCCAGCCGGGATCGACGACGACCGCCTCGGGGGCGCCGCGCTCCGTCCGCACGATGTAGCAGTTGGAGGGAAACGGGCCCAGCTCGTAGCGGTCGACGGCAGGCGGCATGGGGCGACTGAGTCTAACGAGGCGGGGTACGATCGACCCCGTGCGAAGCTGGCGGTTGTCGGAGATCGCGATGCCCGGAGGCAGCATCTCGCCGGTCGTGCTGCACTCGGACGAGCAGGCGGCGCGCGCGGTGCTGATCGGCCTCGACCCGGGCCAGGAGCTCGGCGATCACCAGGTCAAGGAGCACGCGTTCCTGCTCGTCGTCGATGGGTCGGTGCGCGTGGGGGCAGGCGGCGAGTCCACCGAGGCGGGGGCCGGCACCCTCTTCTTCTTCGAGCCCGACGAGCGCCGTGTCGTGTCGACGGCGAACGGCGCGCGGCTCCTGCTCCTCCTGGCGCCGTGGCCCGGTGAAGGCCACTACCGCGGCGGCGACGAGCGGCCCGAATGGGCCGCGGACTGAGCGACCTCGGGCACGGGTGACGCTAGCGGCGCCGGGACTGCGGGCCCGGCGGCTGCTGGCCGGTCTTCCGCAGGTAGGTGCGGTACATCATGCGATCCATCAGGTAGCTGAAGGGGATGAAGAACGCCATCAGGAACACCGTCTGGTACAGAGCGGTGCCGACGTTCCGGTTCGAGCTCTTCAGGATCGCGTAGTAGATGAAGAGGAACATGAAGGGGGCGAAGATCGCGCCCCTTCGCAGGACCCGACGCCAGCTCGGCGGGTCGACCTTGCGGACGGGACGGCCGCTCGACGCTCGCGCCTTCGCCGTCCGCGTGGAAGCAGTCTGCTTCGGCGCGGGTGTGGCGGCGCCGTCGGCCTCCGGCGCCTCGACCTCGTGCCCGTCGGGGTCGACGTAGACGTATTCGTACTCGTGCCGCCGATCCTTCTCGCGGCGGCGGCGCTGCTTCTTGCTGGGCACGAGACCTAGGGTATCGCGGCTCCACGCACAAGCGAGGTCGCGACGACTGGGCCGCCCATGTGGTAGGCGAGATACCGCCAGTCGGGCGCGTCGAGCAGGGTCAGGTCGGCGTCGTAGCCGGGTGCGAGACGCCCCTTCCGGTCGGCGCGGCCGAGCACGTGCGCCGCGTTGACGGTGCACGCCGAGAGCGCCTCGGCGGGGCCGAGCCCGAGCTGGGTGCAGGCGAGCGAGCAAACGAGCGGGAGGCTCTCGCAGAACGCGCTCCCCGGGTTGAAATCGGTCGCGAGCGCGACGGCCGCACCGGCGTCCACGAGCGCTCGTGCCGGCGGCATGGGCCGGTCGAGGAAGAGCGCGCTCGCGGGCAGCAGCACGCCGACGACCTCGCCCGCGGCCAGCGCGCGTACTCCCTCCTCGCCCGTCGCCTCCAGGTGGTCGACCGATCGGGCGCCGAGCTCGATCGCGAGCGGGATCGCCCCCGCCTCCGTGAACTGGTCTCCGTGGAGCCTCAGCGCAAGGCCGGCGTCGCGGCACGCCTCGAGGTAACGGCGCGCCTGACTCGCGTCGAATGCGCCGCGCTCGAGGAAGACGTCCGCCGCCTCCGCGATCCGCGCCGCCTCCGGAAGCACCTCGGCGAGCGCGAAGTCCAGGTACGCGTCCGCGTCCGGGAACTCCGGCGGCACGGCGTGGGCGCCGAGCCAGGTCGGGACCCCGCCCGCGTCGCGGACCGCTCGCAGCGACGCGAGCTCCGTCTCGCGGTCGAGCCCGTACCCCGACTTGGCCTCGAACGTCGTCGTGCCGGCGCGACGCATCCACGCCCGGTGCCGGCGCACTGCCTCGGCGAGCCCGTCCGCGCCTGCGGCGCGCGTTGCGCGAACGGTCGAGAGAATCCCCCCGCCCGCTGCGTGCAGCTCCTCGTAAGAGGCACCGGCGGCGCGGAGCGAGAACTCCTCGACGCGATCGCCGCCGAAGCACGCGTGCGTGTGGCAGTCGACGAGGCCGGGGACGGCACAGAGGCCGCGGCCGTCGATCTCCTCGACATCGTCGCCGAGCGGGCCGAGATCGCGCATCCTCCCGGTAGCGGCGATCACGCCGTCTTCGCAGAGGATGTACGCCTCCTCGACTACGTCGACGTCGGCCAGGTCGCGACCGCGGAGCGGCGCCGACGGGCCTGGTGGAGGGGTCACGAGCTGCGCGAGGTCGCGGACGAGCAGGCGCCTC
>Ga0070741_10015243_pt1 | contig 13074 bp, 11 predicted proteins | sample Coa_R1_4_FD_66440 | JGI IMG/M metagenome (GOLD analysis project Ga0070741, IMG submission 66440) | Surface soil microbial communities from Centralia Pennsylvania, which are recovering from an underground coalmine fire - Coalmine... | ecosystem: Environmental > Terrestrial > Soil > Unclassified ...
AATCCTCGATCGGAGCGCCGGATTCGTCGGCCAGACCGTAGTGGAAACTGACCACCTTGTTGTTGTCGATGTTCATCACGTCCTCAGAGCACGGGTGCGAGCCGCGCATGGTAGCGGTTTTCGCCCGTCGACGCAGGCCGATTGACAGCGTGCGCGGTTTGACGCAACTTTGTATACCGATGCGCCCGTTGCCCGCCCACGGCTTGCGTTTCGGCCTCGCCGCCTTGCTCCTCTCGCTCGGCGCGTGCTCGATGCACCCGAGACCCACGCCGCCGCCGGCATTCCACGTGCAAGCGCATCATCCTGGCGACATCAATCCGAACGACATCCTGTTCCGCGCCATCGCGCTCGTCGGAACGCCGTATCGCTACGGCGGCAACACGCCAGAGAGCGGCTTCGATTGCAGCGGTCTCGTCGCCTACGTGTTCCGCGACGTCGCCGGCATCGACCTGCCCCGCACCGCCGCCGAGATGAGCGAGATCGATGCGCCTTCGATCGCCCGCCGCGACCTCGAATCGGGCGATCTCGTATTCTTCGGCAGCGCCCACCACGCAAGTCACGTCGGCATCTATGTCGGCAAGGGGCGGTTCGTGCACGCGCCCAACACGGGCGGCACGGTGCGCATGGACGATCTCGATGCGCCGTACTGGAACGAGCACTACGAAGGCGCGCGCCGCGTGTTGCTCTGAACCTCGCGAGCTTCTTCGGTTGCGGCAGAAGCTACTTCCCCGCCGACGTCGGCTCCGTGCGCAGATTGTCGAGCACCGGCGTAGTCGGCCGCTGGATCACGAGGAAATCGTTGCCGGCCGTACGATGGCAGCCCGTGCAGGCTGCCGAAAGGCCGTCGTAAGCTTTCTCGAACTCGGCGCTGCTACCGTGGTCGATCGCGTCGCGCAACGCCGTGATCGGTGCCTTCGTCATGGCTGGCAGGATGTCGGCGAGACGCTGCGGCTGGAAGATCGCATGGTCGGGGTTCTGCTCGACGACCGCATCGAACGCTTCCTTGAGCTCCTGCAGCTCGAACGCGGCGAGCGTCCAGTTCTTCGCTCGCGCGGCGTACCAGAGCCGTGCATGGCGAATCTGAATCCCGAGCATCTGTTCGCCGAGTTCGGGATGGAACGCCGACTTCTTGAGCGCTTCGATTTCCTTCCTGAGCGCGGCGATCTCGGCCTTGTCGTCCTGCTTTGGCGTCGCTGCAGGCAAGCTCAGACTGGCCATGGCGACTCCGATCGTCAGCACCGCGCCGGCGGCCACGATGATGCGCCTGTTCATAGGACGAGCTCCAGATGCGAATGGGAACGATTCGCATAGAGTGCCTCAAATCGGCACCCGATGATAGGGGCGCAATCGTTTCGGGACTCTCAGGCCAGATCCGCGTTGTCGGCACGCGGCCGCGGCGCCGCGACGCCGGACCGTTCCGCCATCTCGGCACGGAATTCGCCGAGCTCGCGGAGCAGCGTCTCGATGTTCACCTCGTTCTTCAAGTTCACCTTGAAGTCGGACTCCGCGCGGGCGCGATCCTTGCGCGACTGCCGGTTCTGGCTCATCACGATCAGAGGTCCCTGCAGGCCGACCATGATGCCGAGCGCCAGGTTGAAGAACTGATAGGGATAGGGATCGGGCGGCGACGTCAGGATCCACGTGGTGTTCACTGCGCACCAGAGCGCCGTGAGCGCGATCAAAAAACCGATGAACCACCAGCTTCCGTTGAGCTCGGCCACGACGTCGGCGAGGTGATCGCTCCAGGACAGGTTCTTCTCGAATTCCTCGTCCACGTTCTTCGCCGCGCGCGCCGAGAGCAACGTGTTGGTCTGGCGCAGGTGCTCGCTCATCGTGCGCAGGAGTGCCATCGCGGCGCGCGGCCGCTTTTCGAGGTACTGCGCGAGCGTGCCGTGCTTGAGTTCGAGCAGCACGGTGTCGGTGGTGGCGAGCGCGCAGGCGCTGCGCGGCTTTTCGTCGAACAGCGCGAGCTCGCCGAAATATTCGCCGCGCGCGATGTCCTTGAGCGAAATGCGCCGGGAATCCTCGCCCGGCAGGTAGATGTTCACGTCCCCGCTCGCGACGATGTACATCGCGTTGCCGGCGTCGCCCTGGTTGAAGATCGCGCTGCCGGCGCGGAACGAGCGCGTCTCGAGCGTCGCCGAGAGCGCCGCCAGGTCTTCGTCGGCGAGGCCCTCGAACATCGGTATCGAACGCAGCAGCGCCACGGCGTCCATGGTCGGCTCCCGAAGGGTCGCTTAGAGCCTAGCGCGCGCAGGCGGCGCGATCCAGCGCCGCCGCGAATTCTAGTCCGCCGGCACGGGTTCCGGTGTGGCCCGACCGAAGCGCTGTCCCTTGGCTTCCGGACCCAAGGCCGTGACGATCGCCAGCAGCACGGCGACCGCGGCGATGAACACGGCCATCGTGACGCCGTATTGGCGGTCGTTGTGCTCGGCGAGGTAGGGCAGCACCCAGATGGCCGGCGAAGAGATGAGATTGCCGATCTGGTACGTGAATCCCGGCAGCGTCGCGCGCACCGCGTCCGGCGAGAGCTCGTTCAAGTGCACGGGCACGATGCCCCAAGCGCCCTGCACCATGAACTGGATCGCGAACGCGCCGAGGCCGAGCAGCACGGGCGTGCTGCTGAAAGCCCAGAGCTTGAGCACGGGCAGGGCGAGCAGCGCAGCCAGCACGATCGCCCGCTTGCGGCCGATGCGCTCGGAATAGACGCCGAAGAAGATGCCGCCGCAGATCGCCCCCACGTTGCCGACGATCGTGAGCAGACTCGTCGTGTGCGTGTCGAAGCCGTGCTCGACTTGCAGGAACGTCGGATACACGTCCTGCGAGCCGTGGCTGAAGAAGTTGAACAAGGTCATGAGGACGATCATGAACACCGCGCGTCCCCAGAATCCGCGCATCGCGGCCAAGCCCGTGCGCTCGGCGACGGGGCGCGTGCGTACCTCCTCCCACACGGGCGATTCCGGCACGTGCGCGCGGATGTAGAGCACGAGCAGCGCCGGCAAGGTGCCGACGACGAACATGCCGCGCCAGCCGATGTGGTCGAACAACAGACCGAACAGCGCCGCCGCCAGCAGGTTCCCGCAGGCGTAGCCCTCCTGCAGCAGGCCCGAGACGAAGCCGCGCGTGCCGGCGGGGATCGATTCCATGGTCAGCGATGCGCCGAGGCCCCACTCGCCTCCCATCGCGAAGCCGAACAAGGTGCGCAGCACGAGCAGCACGCCGAGCGACGGCGCGAACGCGGAGGCGAGCTCGAACAGCGAGAACAGCGCGACGTCGATCATGAGCATCGGGCGCCGGCCGTAGCGGTCGGCGAGCAAGCCGAACACGAACGCGCCGAAAGGCCGCGCCGCGAGCGTGAGCACGACCGCGACGAATACCTCGTCGCGGGCGACGTTGAATTCGGCGGCGATCGACTTGATCGCGAACGTGAGCACGAAGTAGTCGAACGCGTCGAGCGTCCAGCCCAGGAAGCTTGCCGTGACCACCTTGCGCTGCACGGAATTCATCGCGCGCAGTTCCGACCAGATCGCCATGCCCCCTCCCTTCTTCGTCGCGCCGCTATGCCGTCTGCATCGCCAGCAGCCGCTCTCCGCGCCGGCGCATGCGCGCGACGAGCATCTCGCGCCGCCGCGCGAGCTTCGCCGCCAGCGCGACGCGGTCCGCGGCCGTCGCCGCCTCGCCGAGCGAGCGCCGATACTCACAGAAATCCGTATACGCCTGCAACACGTGGCGCTGGCGCCTGAGCAGGAGCTCGAGCACGATCGCATCGTCGAGCAGGCCGACCACTTCGATGTCGTCGGGGATGAGGTCCTCGGGATCGCTGAAATAGACCAGCGTTTCGAGCACGCGCGTGCGCTCCGGGCGCGGCAGCGACCAGGCTTCGTCTTCGAGCATGAGGATGAGGCGCTGCACGACGACGACGCGCTTGCGCACGTAGGCGGGCGCGCTGCCGATCGGCAGGGTGTCGAGCGCATGCTTGGCAGCGGCGAGCACGTCGCTTTCGTCGGCATCGAGCGCAAGATGATGCGAGCGCGCCAGCGCATGCAGGAAGCGCTCGATGTCGGCGGGTTCCAATTCGAGGGTGATGCGCATTAAAGTTCCGTGTCTTGCGCGGGCCGCTGCAACCGGATTGCAATGTGCCGCCGCTAAACCGTACGAAAATAGCACAGGAACTCATCGAATGAACAAACGTCTGCACCGCGGCGCGATCCTGCTGGTCGCGCTCGCCCTCGCCGTCGGTGTCGCTGCGCACGGGGCCGTTCCGAACGCGCCTGCGCATGGCGCCGCGGCGAAGCCTGCGCGCCGCGTGATCGTCTTCGTCTGGGACGGCATGCGGCCCGACGCGATCAGCGAAACCGACACGCCGCGGCTCGCCGCGCTCGCCAAGCGCGGCACGTTCTTCGCCGACAACCATTCGAGCTATCCGACCTTCACGATGATGAACGCCGCGGCATTCGCCACGGGCGCGTTCTCGGGCGACTCGGGTTTCTTCGGCAATTCGCTCTACCGTCCCGGTGCGCCGGCGCGCGATGCGCAAGGGCAGGAAATCGATCTCAACGACCCGGTCTTCACCGAGGACTACGGGATACTCAAGCAGCTCGACGCCAACCAGGACGAACACCTATTCCTGATCGGCACGCTGTTCCAGGCCGCGCAGAAAGCGGGGCTCACGACGGTCGCCGTCGGCAAGTCCGGCCCGGCGTTCCTGCAGGACTACAAGACCGGCAGCCTGGTGCTCGACGAGAAGAGCGCGTTCCCGCTAGCGTTCGCGCGCGAGCTCGCCGCGGCGCACATCGCGCTGCCGCTGACCGCGCCGTTCGCCTACCGCGGCGGCGAGCTCAAGCTCGCCGAGGACAACGGCGACCCCACGTTCCAGCCGCCGCCCGCACGCCTCGCCGACCACGTCACGCCGAACCCCGACGACCGCAGCGGCTCGCCGCCTGCCGCGGCGAACCGCTATCTGATGTCCGTCTTTCTCGACTACATCCTGCCGCGCAAGCATCCGGACCTCTCGGTCGTGTGGCTGCGCAATCCGGACAGCACCGAGCATCCGTACGGCGTCGGCTCGCCGAATTTCCACACGGCCCTCAAGGCGCAGGACGAGCTTCTCGGCAAGCTCGAGGACAAGCTCGCCGAGCTCGGCCTTGCCGACACGACGGACCTCATCGTCGTCTCGGACCACGGCCACAGCAACGTTTCCGGCCCCCTCGACCTTTTCCCGCCGCGCAAAGTGGAAAATGGTAAAATGGGAGAAATAGACCGCGAGCACGGCTATGCCGTTTCGGGCGACATCCGCCTCGCCGATGCGCTGAGCGCCGCCGGCATCCGCGCCTACGACGGCGGCGGCTGCATGTACGATCCGGTCATGTCGGGCATTCTCGCCGACGGCCGCCAGCTCCATGCCGACCGGCCCGTCCAGGGCGATGCATGCCCCGACAGCCGTCTCCATAGCTACACGACGCCCGATTACGAGCTCCTGCATCCGTTTCTGCCGCGCGAGGCGTTCGTGGTGGCCAGCAACGGTGGCAGCGATTACCTCTACCAGCCCGATCACGATCCCGAGCGCATCCGCAAGGCCGTGCGATTCCTGCAGAGCCACGAGGAGTTCGGCGCAATCTTCGTCGACGCGCGCTACGGCGACATCCCGGGCACTCTGCCGCTGTCGCGCGTGCGCCTGGAGAACGCGGAAGGCCGCAATCCCGACATCGTAGTCGGCTACACCTTCGACGAGAATGCGATGATCCAGGGCTTTCCCGGCATCGAGTTCGAAGGCGTGTCGGGCGCGACGAACCACGGTATGCACGGCAGCTTCAGTCCGCGCGACGTGCACAATACGCTGATCGCCGCCGGCCCCGATTTCGCCGAGCATTTCACCGACACGCTGCCGTCCGGCAACGTCGACGTGGCGCCCACGATCGCGCGGCTGTTCGGCTTCGCCCTGCCGAAAGCCGATGGACGTCCGCTGCTGGAAGCGCTGCGCGGCGCCGCGCACGTCGATGCGAAGGTCTACACGGTGAGGCCGCACACGATTGCGGCGGCGGCCCCGGCGACGGGGCTCGCGATCGTTTCGCCGATCGGAGCGGAGACGGGCAAGTCGTCGTACAGCATCGACCTTGCCGTCAAGGAACTCGGCTACGGCCACGACGTATACACGTATTTCGACTGGGCGAAGGCGGTCAGGAACTGAGGCGAGCCCCCATGCTTCCATGCAACGAGGACCTATCGAGAACGAGTAAGCAAGTTCGTCAGCTGATGCAACGGGTCGTCTCCATAGCCGACGAGGTATACCGTGCCCGTAGGCGTCGCTATCTTTATTTGTACCGAGCCGCCTGCCGTAACGTGCTCCCAAAGCAGCGTGACAGGTGTACCAGGAGGCATTCGCCCGATCACCCCTTCGTAACGGGACTCACATGGCCGCCCTGCAGACGGATATAGACATTTCGCGTCCGTACTGCCGCTGAAGAACCCTGGACCTAGATCGCAATGTTCTACTAAGACTTCCTGGCTCAGCTGGAAATGGCCACGAAGGTCTTCAGGAAGCGGTTTGTAATATCCGAAGATGCATCCGGATAACGATACGAGGGCGAAGCACGACATACCAATTCGTAGAAGTGTGCTCAATTGCATGTCCCAAACTTAATTTTTTTTTCGATACGCACGACGATCTAACGCTCCGCCAGAGCGCTTTGCGCGATACCGCAGCCGACGGATGAGCTGCATCGATATTGTCGACAAGCCGCATGCGCGCTGGCGTCGCGGCCGCCTTTCATGTAGACTGTGCAGCGCTTCGCACCTGGGGAACATGCCACGGTGCGTTTCTTGCGTCGCCCTCCGTTTTTCCCTTACGGCCGATCGCTCCGCTCCTGGCGGGCTGCTGGCCTGCACCACTCGGCATCGACGCACCAAGCCGCCCGCGCAAGCGAGCGGATTTCTGCCCTGCGCGCGGTTTGCTGGGAACGCTCCGGGTTTTCATTCGTTCCGATCTTCGCGATCGGAGCCGCGCATGCGTGCGCGATTTTTGGAGCTAAACAAAATGTCGTTCGATTCACTCGGGCTTTCGCCCGCACTGCTGCGCGCGCTCGCCGAGCAGGGCTATGCAACACCGACGCCGATCCAGGCCGCTGCAATTCCGGTCGCGCTCGCCGGCCGCGATCTGCTCGCCGGCGCGCAGACCGGCACCGGCAAGACCGCCGCTTTCGCACTGCCGCTGCTCGAGCGCTTGTTCGCACAGAGCGAGCGCGCCGCCGGCACCAAGCGCAAGCCGCGCGCGCTGATCCTGACGCCCACGCGCGAGCTCGCCGCGCAGGTGTTCGAGAGCGTGCGCGGTTACGCCAAGCACCTGCGCGTAAGCGGAGCGACGATCTTCGGCGGCGTCGGCATGGGCCCGCAAATCGATGCGCTGCGCCGCGGCGTGGAGATCCTCGTCGCGACGCCGGGCCGCCTCATCGACCACATGGAGCGTCGCAGCGCCGACCTCTCGGGCATCGAGATGCTCGTGCTCGACGAAGCCGACCGCATGCTCGACATGGGCTTCCTGCCGTCGATTCGGCGCATCTTGGGCGCGCTGCCCAAGAACCGGCAGACGCTGCTCTTCTCGGCGACGTTCGCCGACGAGATCAAGGCGCTCGCCGCACAGTTCATGCGCGAGCCGGCGGAAATCCAGGTCGCTGCGCGCAACAGCGTGGCCGCCACGGTGACCCATCGCGTGCACCCGGTCGAGGCCGATCGCAAGCGCGAGCTCTTGCTGCACCTGCTTGCAGCCGACAGCCGCCGCCAGACGCTCGTCTTCAGTCGCACCAAGCACGGCGCCGACAAACTCAGCAAATTCCTCGAGAAATCGGGCCTGTCGTCGGCGGCGATCCACGGCAACAAGAGTCAAGGCGCACGTACGCGGGCGCTCAAAGAGTTCAAGAATGGAAAAATCACCGTGTTGGTCGCGACCGACATCGCCGCGCGCGGGCTCGACATCGACCAGCTGCCGATCGTCGTTAACTACGACCTGCCGATGGTCGCCGAAGACTACGTGCACCGCATCGGCCGGACCGGCCGCGCCGGCGCCGAGGGGCTCGCGGTGTCGCTCGTCGCGCACGAGGAAGCGCGCCTGCTGCGCGACATCCGCCGCCTGCTCAAGCAGGACATCGCCGTCGAACAGGTCGCCGGTTTCGAGCCGTCGCGGGCACTGAACCTCGACGCTCCGGGCGCGCCGCGCCCCGGACCGCGCAAGCCCGCGCATGCGCGCCGTCCTCACCCGCAACCCGGCAGCAAGCCGCACGCCGCCGGCAACAACCAGCAGCGGCGCTGGCGCGGGCGCGACGCGCGCAAGGCGTAAACCGCCGCCGGCATCCGCCTACATCGCGGATGCCGGAACCTCGAGCGCTGCGACGCAGGTGCGGAGCCTGGGCCCGACATAACAATGCGAGCCCACGGCCGTCAGGCCCGCATGTGTAAATGTGGACAAGTACCACTTCGGCGAGCGCGCGATGAAGCCTTGCTTGTCGCCGCCGGGCGCATCGGCCGCAGTGAAAAGCTCGAGGAACGCCACGCCGTCCAACATCTCGACGATGCCCCGAAGGCCGCGGCGCAGTTCCGGCGATCGCACGTAATGCATCACGTCGGCGCAGACGACGAGGTCGAACGTGCGGTCGAAGCGCAGCTCGCCGAGCTGGCCGAAGCTCGCTTGGCGGATGTTGCGCGAGCGGCCGTAGCGCGCCACGACGTACTCGCTGCTGTCGAGACCGAGATATTCGGCCTTGGGACGCATCCGCCGCAACGGTGCGCGCCACGGCGCCTCGCCGCAGCCGACGTCGAGCACGTCGCGCACCTCGCGTCCGAGGTAGTACTCGGCCGCCGACACCGCCAACGCAACTTTGCGCTCAAGCTCGAGCGGCGAACCGACCGCATGCCGGCGGTCGCGATACCATTTGTCGAAATACGTGCGGTCGTATACTTTTTTGCGCCGCGGGGGTGCCGTTCTCATCAGCGCAGAGCGGCGTTGATCTTCGCGAGCGCAGCGCTGCCTGGGCTCAAGTCGGCGGCGGCAAGGCGGTTGAGCGGCGCGGGGGTGGTCTTGAAGTGCTCGTGCAGGTCCTGCGCGTCGGGGTCGACGTAGAGCAGGCCCGTGACGACCTCGCCCTTGGCCTGGCGCTCGTGCAGGTAGTTCATCGCCGCGACGCGGTCGTGCGGATCGTAGCTCGCGGCGAGCTTTCGCAGCCGCAGCACGCTGCCGTCGTGTTGGGTCACGTCGACGAGCTCGCCTTCGGCGTAGTCGACGACGATCTCGGCGCGCACGTCGATGAAATCGAGGCGGTTCGCCGCTTCGTTGTGCTCGCGCACGTACTCGTAGCTTTTCGTGCTGCCGGCATGATTGTTGAACGCGACGCACGGGCTGACCACGTCAATGAACGCGGCGCCGCGGTGCTTGATGGCCGCCTTGATGATCGGCACGAGCTGCTTCTTGTCGCCAGAAAAACCGCGGGCGACGAAGCTCGCGCCGAGCTGGAGCGCGAGGCCGACCATGTCGAGTGGACTGTCGGTGTTGGTCACGCCCTTCTTCGATTGCGAGCCGAGGTCCGCCGTCGCCGAGAACTGGCCTTTCGTGAGGCCGTAGACGCCGTTGTTCTCGACGATGTAGGTCATGTTCACGCCGCGGCGGATCGCATGCACGAATTGGCCGATGCCAATCGAGGCCGAATCGCCGTCGCCCGAGACACCGAGATAGATGAGCTCGCGATTCGCGAGATTCGCGCCGGTCAACACCGACGGCATGCGTCCGTGCACGGTGTTGAACCCGTGCGACTGGCCGAGGAAATAGTCGGGCGTTTTCGAGCTGCAGCCGATGCCCGACAGCTTCGCGACGCGGTGCGGCTCGATGTCGAGCTCCCAGCACGCCTGGATGATCGCGGCCGAGATCGAGTCGTGCCCGCACCCGGCGCACAATGTGGAAATTTTCCCTTCGTAGTCGCGGCGCGTGAAGCCGATCGCGTTGCAACCGAGCGTGGGATGATGGAGTTTCGGTTTGGCGATATAGGTCATTGCACGATTCCGGAATCGCGGCGGGCCGTCGCGAGCTCGTTCCACGCGTAACCGGCGAGCCCGACGGCGAACATGAGGCCCGCTGCCGGCCAGAGCACGCGTAGCGGCGGGAACTCGCTGAATGCGTTCGGCGTGAGCAGCAGGAACAAGTGACAACCGATGACGGCGGCCTCGCCGCCCAGCGCAAGCAGCGCCCAAACGTTCTTGCGGTGCGCCCATAGCATCACGCAGGCGGCGAGCACGACGAACGAGGTCAACCACGACGCAATGTTGGCGAAATCGAGGGGAAACCCGTTCACGGCACGCTCCTCACGCCACCTTGCCGCTGTCGATGCGCACCACGTTCATGGCCTGCAGGCGTTCGGCGATCTTGCCGGCGATGAACCGCGCGGTGATCGGCGTGCCGTCGTAATGCAGGACGGGCACGAGCTTGGCCGGGTCGATGCCGAACTCGTTAACGACGAGACTGCGCAGTTGACCGTCGCGGTTCTGCTCGACGATGAATACCTTGTCGTGCGCGGCGATGAAATCGGCGACCGCGTCGGCGAACGGGAAGCCCCGCACGCGCAACGTGTCGAGGTGCAGACCCTCATCCTCGAGTGCGGCGATCGCCTCCGCCATCGCCGGGCTCGTCGAGCCGTAGTAGATCGCTCCGTAGCGCGTCTTCTGTTTCGCTTCGCGCACGAGCGGCGCCGGCACCAGCGCCTTGGCGCTCTCGAACTTCTTGAGCAGGCGCTGCATGTTGTAGATGTAGTCCGGACCGCGCTCCGAGTAGCGTGCGTACGGATCCCGCGAGGTGCCGCGCGTGAAGTAAGCGCCCTTGTTCGGGTGCGTGCCGGGGTAGGTGCGGTACGGGATGCCGTCGCCGTCGACGTCCTTGTAGCGGCCGAAATCGCGGCCCGCCTCGAGCTCTTCCGCGGTCATGACCTTGCCGCGGTCGTACTGTCGCGCGTCGTCCCAGGCGAACGGTGCGCAAAGGCGCTGGTTCATGCCGATGTCGAGATCGGTGAGCACGAAGATCGGCGTTTGCAGGCGGTCGGCGAGATCGAGCGCGAGCGCCGAAAACTCGAAGCACTCGTGCGGATCCTCGGGAAACAGCAGCACATGTTTCGTGTCGCCATGCGAGGCGTAGGCGCAGGCGAGCACGTCGGACTGCTGCGTGCGCGTCGGCATGCCCGTCGACGGACCGCCGCGCTGCACGTCGATGATGGTGACCGGGATCTCGGCGAAGTACGCGAGCCCGATGAACTCGTTCATGAGCGAGATGCCGGGACCCGAGGTCGTCGTGAACGCGCGTGCACCGTTCCAACCCGCGCCGACGACCATGCCGATCGAGGCGATCTCGTCCTCGGCCTGCACGATCGCGAACTTGTTGGTGCCGGTTTCGGCGTCGACGCGGAACTTCATGCAGTATTTCTGGAAGGCCTCCGCGAGCGAGGAGGATGGCGTGATCGGATACCACGCGCAAACGGTCGCGCCGCCGTACACGCAGCCGAGCGCCGCCGCGCTGTTGCCGTCGACGAAGATGCGCTCACCCACCGCATCCGCACGCCGCACGCGCAGGCCAATCGGATGCTTCAAATGCTGCATCGCGTAATCGCGGCCCAAGTGCAGCGCCTTGACGTTCGAGTCGAGCAGCTTCTCCTTGCCTTTGTATTGCTCGGCAAACAGCTTCTCGATGACGGCCGGGTCGAGCTCGATCAGCGCCGACAGCGCGCCGACGTACATGATGTTCTTGAACAGCTGGCGCTGGCGTGCGTCGGCGTACGTGCGGTTGCAGATCGCCGTGAGCGGCATGCCGATGATTTCGATATCGTCGCGGAATTTCGCAGGCGGCAGCGGGCGCGTCGAATCGTAGAACAGATACCCGCCGGGCTCGATCTCCTTGACGTCCGCGTCCCAGGTCTGCGGATTCATCGCGACCATGAGATCGATGCCGCCGCGCCGGCCGAGCCAGCCCCGTTCGGTGACGCGCACTTCGTACCACGTCGGCAAGCCCTGGATGTTCGACGGGAAGATGTTGCGCGGGCTCACCGGCACGCCCATGCGCAGGATCGCCTTGGCGAAAAGCTCGTTCGCCGACGCCGAACCCGAGCCGTTGACGTTGGCGAACTTGACGACGAAGTCGTTGGTGGCTTCGATGGGTTTCATGCCGGAAATGCCGGGATTCGGGAATCGGGATTGGGGATTGGGAAGAGCGACGGCGCTCGGGCAACGGCAACCGGCTTGGCCGAATCCCGAATCCCGATTCCCCACTCCCGGCGCTTCATGCCGCCGTCCTCTGCGCCGCGTGCTTGTGGCATCCCGGGCCGGCGTGCGTCATCTCGAGCAGGAACTTGCGCATGTCCCAGGCGCCCGTCGGGCAGCGCTCGGCGCAGAGGCCGCAATGCAGGCATACGTCCTCGTCCTTGATCATGACGCGGCCCGTCTTGAGCAGGTCCGAGACGTAGAGCGACTGCGTGAGGTTGAGCGCCGGCGCGGTCAACCGCGTGCGCAGTTCGGCTTCGTCGCCGTTCGGCACGAAGCTGATGCAGTCCATCGGGCAGATGTCGACGCAAGCGTCGCACTCGATGCACACGTCCTTCGTGAACACGGTCTCGACGTCGCAATTGAGGCAGCGCTGCGCCTCGGCGAACGCCGTGGCCGCATCGAAACCGAGCTCGACTTCCACTTTGATACTTTTCAGCGTTTTCTCTTTTTCCCGCCACGGCACCGCATAGCGCATGTCGTTCGAGACGTCGTTGTCGTAGCTCCACTCGTGGATGCCCATCTTCTGCGAGATGAGGCTCACGGCGGGCTCGGGCCGGTGGCGGATGTCCTCGCCCGACAGCATCTTGTCGATCGATACGGCCGCCTCGTGGCCGTGCGCGACGGCCCAGATGATGTTCTTCGGGCCGAACGCCGCATCGCCGCCGAAGAACACCTTCGCGTGCGTCGACTGCATCGTCGTCTTGTCGACGACGGGCATGTCCCACTCCTTGTCGAACGCGATGCCGATGTCGCGCTCGATCCACGGGAACGCGTTCTCCTGGCCGACCGCGA
>Ga0070741_10015244_pt1 | contig 13073 bp, 11 predicted proteins | sample Coa_R1_4_FD_66440 | JGI IMG/M metagenome (GOLD analysis project Ga0070741, IMG submission 66440) | Surface soil microbial communities from Centralia Pennsylvania, which are recovering from an underground coalmine fire - Coalmine... | ecosystem: Environmental > Terrestrial > Soil > Unclassified ...
TAGGGCAGCAGGGTGCGCCAGAGCGTCAACGTCGGCGGCGCGGACGCGCTCTCCGCAGTGGGCGAATCGGGACGTTCGCCTGTCTTTGCGCAAGCGGTCTGGCGCACCAGCTTCACGGCCAGGCAGAGGAGCATCGTGCCGAGCGGCCAGCCGACATCTATAAGGTTCCCGGTAGTATAGGTATCGTGCAGCGTCTGGTAGGCGAACAGCGTATCGGCGACGATGGTCGAGATTAAGCCCATGGAGAGCAGCGTCGTGACGGTACGTTGCGCGCGCTCTGCGGCCCTGGCCGAGAGTATCAGCAGGCAGAGGATCAGAACCAGGTCGGAAAGCGGATAGGCCGCGCCCAGGAACTTCCCCAGCGTTGTCTCTGCTCCCTTGAGCAGGGTCGGCCCCAGGACATAGTACCAGCTAAAAGTCACCGCCGCCGTCAGGATCATCAGGCTGTCGAGGAAGACGCGCGCGCGGTACGCCGGGGACAGAGGGCGCTTCGGCAGCAGCAGGATACCGAGCAGCAGGAACGGATAGCCGCTGAGATAGAAGACGTCGGCCCAGGAAGGAAACGGCGTCTCCCGGTGCAGGATATGCTCGTAGTAGGCCCAGATGCCATCTCCGAGATTGAATCCCAGGATGCCCAGGCCCAACAGCAGCGCGGCCCGGTTTCGGAAGCGGGCAGGCGTTCCCTTCGTGCTGGAACTGCCCGGCATGGCCGTCCGGCGGGGGCCGAGGAAAGCCCAGATCAGCAGCGCCAGCGGCCCAAGCCAGCACACCAGGTTATCCATCAGGGCCAGGGCGGTATGCGGGAACGGTTTGAACAGCAGGCAGGCGAGCAGAAGACCATTAAAGGCCGCGATGAACCCAAGACCACGCCGCAGCAGTCTGCGCGATGCGGCTTCTGCCTCGGATAGATCCGATTCCGTCGGGGGTTCTGTCGCTTCCTGTTGTCTCCGGTTCATCATTCTCTCACGCCTGTTTCCGTAGATACCGAGCCGCAGGGCTTTCCTGAAGAGGATGCATTCTTGCCATCCGGCGGCCCGGAGCGGCATTCTTTGGTATATTCCACAGTGCAGCGGGGATTAGCAGCGAAAATTTCCCGGGGGAGCCGAACTCAGAAGAGGTCGCCGAGGCCGGGGCCGAGCGCCTGGCCCGCCGGGCCGCGGTCGAAGCTGCGGAAGAAGGGGAAGGCTTTGATGCGCAGTGTGAAATAGAACTGGCGGTCGGGGCGGAAACTGAGAGGGTTCTCGCTGTAGGTGAAGCTGGCTTCCAGGCAGTCCCACTCGTGGACGACCTGAAGGTTCTGGCTCTCGAACTTGCCGCTGAAGCCGTTATAGCGCAGGAGGCCCAGCACGCGCCACTGGCGTCCGAGGGGAACATCGAACTGGGTGTTGATCTGGCTGAACTTGCCCTGCTGCGGGTCGTAGCGCGTGATGATGTCGAGGGCGAAGTCGTTGCGGGCGCGAAAGCGCAGCGAGTTGGTAAGCGCGAAGAAGCGGCTTGTGTTGGGGTCGTAGGTAGCGAGCGAATCGAAGCGGACACTCGGTGTGGGTCGCCACATCAGGCGCGTAGAGAGCGACTGCCAGGGCCGCTCCTGCGACGTGCCGAGGAAATCGTAGCCGACGCGGGCCGTCAGTTGGAAATGCGAGTCGTCCAGGTAGCCCGCTTCTCCCGTGATATAGTGCGACGCGCCGAAGGTATCGAAGAAGAAGGGCGTTCCGCCCTCCGGCTGCTGATACTGATAGGTCAGGTCGAAGCCGGAGCGCCCGCCGAGGTGCTGGCGCAGGCGCGTCGTGTTGCGGACGATGTACTGCGCGGCCCCGTCTCCATACATCCGCTGCTCGAAGCCGCCGCCGAGGGTCATCTCCGTGCGCCCGCGCATGATCGGCGTGTCTTGCAGCGTCAGGCCGAGCAGGACGCGGTCGGTCGCGATGTTGCTGCTCGGCTCGGAGTAGCGGCCCGCGCCGATGTCCAGGTGCAGGGGCAAATTGCGCAGCCAGCCGCCCTTGAAGTTGATGGTATCCGCGCTGAACTGAAGTTCGGGCAGGCGCTCCAGCGTGCCGAATGTTCCCGTGCTGCTCTGGCTGCCGACGGGCGTGCTTTTGTTGGCCTGCGCGCTGAAGGAGTAGTCGCGGGAGACATGCTGGAACTGGAACTGCGAGTCGAGGCGCGCGGTGCGCTGGGTCGCGCTGCCGAACGTCCCGCTGGATTCGCTCAAGTAGCGGTTGAAATCGAAGCTGTAGGAGAGCGTGTTGCGGTTGCTCCCGACGGAGGCGAAATCGAAGGACTGCCGCAGGCTGCCGGTAAGCTGATTGGTCGCGAAGCCGCTGGAGTCGTTGGTCGCCAGGCCCAGGTTGAGATCGGCGTTGACACCGTGCGTCGGGTCGTTGTGGGAGAAGGTGAATCGGGTGTTCTGGCTCGTCTGATCCTGCGAGGTGTAGAAGCTGTTGCGGCGCAGTTCGGTGAGGAGGGAGAAGCGATTGTTGCTGCCGATGCCCTGCTGGTGGCGGAAGCTGGCATTGAAGTTGCGCCGAAATCCATCGTTGAAGTAGCCCTGCAGGGCGAAGAGGCCGCCGTTGGTGGGGCCGAGTCCGGTTCCCAGGCGGGGCAGGCGCGGGCCGATGTTTCCGTAGCCGTAGGCGGAGTTGATCGCGCCGCTGCCGGTCGGAGCGCCGAAGCCCCCGCTGCCCCCGTAGCCGTAGCCGGACGTGTCGAAGGCGCTGCTCTGCTTGCCCGCGAGATACTCCTGCTCGAAACGGTAGCCTTCGCCCTTCTTCTGGGTGGCGTCGAAGCGCAGGAAGGCGGCGGCCGCCGCGCCGATGGCAAAGGTGTAGGGGAAGCGCGCGAAATAGCCTTCCTCGATGTTCTGGCCGAACTCCGGCAGGTAGTCGGTGCGCGGGCGGCGCTGGGTGCGGTCGAGAGGAATGACCAGCGTGGGCAGCGTGATGAGCCTCTGCCCGAAGAAGACGACTCCGACCCGCCGCAGGATGAGCCGCTTATGGGGGAACAGTTCGGCGGAGCCGACGCGCAGTTCGTAGTGGTGGGACGGCTCGATGCAGGTGGTGGCGCGGAATCGCTCGGCGTCGGTGTAGCCGGTGCGCGCCCCGCCGAACTCGCCGCCGAAGACGAAGACGGGATCGAGTACCCGGTTTTCCAGCAGTTCCGGCTGCAGGACGGCGCGCGGGTTGTCCAAGCGATAGGAGCGGGTGCGCGGATAGAGATGGATGGCATCGGCATACGCAAAAACGCCGCGTCCTTCGATCTTGGCATGGCCGCTGAAGACAAGTTCCCGGTCGAGATCGCCCTCCACGCGGTCGGCGGTGAGGGTGGTTCCAGAATAGCGTATCTGCACATTCCGCGCGCGGAAAGTCCCGTCTGCCGCGCTGGTCATGTCTTCGCCTTGCAGGATTTCCAGCGTGGGGAGGGGAGGCGGGCCGAGGCGCGTTCCGTCTTCGGGCGGCAGCGGCTGGCCCTGCGGCGGGGCGGCCTGACCGGGCGCAACGGGGGGCGTCACCGTACCGGGCATGGGGCCGGTGGGCGGCGCGGGCGCTTGCGGAGGCGGGTTCTGCGACTGCGGGGTTGCGCCCGCCGCAGGCGGCAACGCCAGGGTCATCCCTATCAGAAGCAGGCCGGGGGCGCAAAAGGAGCGGCGGTTGTGGAAAGACAACGTCTTCATGCCGCCGCCATTATAACACACCGAGGAGATAGAGACAAGCAGGGCGAAATCTGGCTCTGGAAGGCGGAACCGCCGCAACATTCATCGTGTGCGGCGCGGAGGAAGCGTATATTAGCTGCCGTACTCAGAGATTTCAATAAGCTGGAACTGGAAGACGTGCCGATACCGGAGCCGGGGCCGGGAGAAGTCCTGGTGCGGATCAAGGCGTGCGGGTTCTGCCAGACCGATTTCAAGGCGATTACGGGCGCGCGCCGTAACGTCACATTTCCTCTGATACCGGGGCATGAGCCTGCGGGCGTGGTGGCGGCGGTCGGCGCGCACGCCACCGGCGTCAAAATTCTGCCGTACGGCCCGGACCTCGTCATCGAGGCGGCGGGGCCGATTCAGGCCGTCCGGCTGATGGTGAGCCTGCTGCGGCGCGGCACGCGCTGGAATGTCTTCGGCATCACGACGCACGAGTCTTTTGAACTGGACGGGGGCTTGATGCATTTCCTCGAAGCGCGCATGGACGCCAGTTTCGGCACGACGCCGCTGGCGATGGAGAAGGCGATCCGGCTGATGGAGCGGGGGCTGGTGGATCCCGAACAGGTCCTCTCCCACCGCTTCCCCCTGACCGAGATCGCGCAGGCGCTGGTGGTCATGGCCTCTCCCGAACGCAACAAGGTCGTCATCGTCCCGTGAGGCCGTCTCCTCCACCTGGAAGCCCCTATCTGAACTGTGATTTATGGGATTAACGGATAGACTGTGATTGAGGCTGGCCCCATCCTAGCCCATCCCCCTAATCCGATAAATCACAGTTCAGACGGTGGAAAATGCGATGGAACTCTTTCAACTGCGCTATTTTGTGGCGGCGGCGCGTCTGCGGCACTTCACGCGGGCGGCGGAAGAGATGTGTGTCTCGCAGCCGTCGCTCTCGTTGCAGATCGCCAATCTGGAGCGGGAAGTCGGCGCGCGGCTCTTTCTCCGGCATGGGCGCTCTGTCAGCCTGACGGATGCGGGCGAGGCGCTATTGCGGCACGCCGAGCGCATCCTGGCCGCAGAGGAGGAGGCGCGGCGGGCCGTGCAGGAGGTACTCGGCCTGCGGCGCGGACGCCTGACGCTCTGGACGCTGCCGACGCCGGGCCAGCATCTCCTGCCGCCGCTCCTTGCCGCTTTTCGCCGCGCCTACCCGCAGATAGAGATATTCCTGCGCGAGACGGTTCCGGCGCGCGCGGTCGCCGAGGCGGTGGCGGAGGGCCGCGCCGACATCGGCATCGTGCATCTGCCGTATCAGGTGACGGGACTGGCGGAGCGGGTTCTGCTGCGGGAGGAGATGGCGCTGGTCGTGCCGGAGACGCATCCGCTGGCCTCCGGCGGGCCGGTCCCGCTGTCGGCGGTCGCGCAGGAGGATTTCATCTGGGCGCCGGAGGGCGCGACGGAGGCGCACCCGCTCTATGCGGCCTGTCTTGCGGCAGGTTTTGCGCCGCACATCGCCTGCGTGAGCGGGAGCGCGCAGGGAATGCAGACGCTCGTGGCCGCCGGGCTGGGCATCACGCTGCTCCCGCGCCTCGCTATCCATCCCCCGCCCGGCGCGCGTGTCGTCGAACTGCTGCCGCCCCGCCCGACGCGCACGCTCGTCGCCGTCTGGCGCGCCGACTGCCTCTCCCATGCCGCCTCCGCCTTCCTCGCACTTCTGGAAAGCAGGGAAGAGTAAAAGACCGGCTCTTACCGTTCCGGGTATTCCAGGCCGTAGCGGGCGAGACGGTCGCGCCACCACTGCCAGCAGAGGCGCAGGTCGCCGAATTTGGGCGGCAGAAACGGTTCCGGGGAGCGGGCCTGACGCGCGATCTCCGGGATGGCGCGGCTCAACTGCGCCGGATTGAAGGGAACGAGCAGGCCCCAATCCCAGCGCGCGATTCGCGTCACCAGCCAGACCGGGGGCGCATCGTCCGGGGCAGGCAGCATGAGCAGGACCGGGATGGGCCGCGTTGACGGGTCGCCGCGCATCCGGGCCAGCAGTTCCAGGCCGGAGATGCCCTGTGGGTAGAAGGCCCCGGTCACGACCAGTGAGGGCATCGGCCCGGTCTCGGTCTGAAGACGCATCCAGGTCTCATCGCCGGAGCAGGCGCTAAGCACCGCGAAGCCTGCCGCGCACAGATTGGCTTCCAGCAGGCAGCGCAGGCCCGGATCGGCATGGGAGACAAGTATCTGATATCAACTCCGGTGGAACAGTTCCCGTTTGAGATTCTTCGCTGCGCTCAGAATGACAAGACTGGAATAGTGACTCATTCACCGGAGTTGATATGATAGGGCGCAGCCAGGTTCGCATCGGCCATGATCGCATATCCTGTCGAGGGGCGCTTCACACGCGCCGCCCGGCGGGTTCGGACGCGCGCAGGCCGGTCTATCCCAGATGCCATGAGTAACGCTCCGCATCGGCTTTGGGCGCATTCGGGTCTACCACGCCGGTCGGTTTCAGGTTGGGCAGCCCTTTGCCCCAGACCCGCTTGGCCTCCTGCAGATAGAACAGGTAGTTGTCCAGAGACACATCGGGCGGCACGCGATGGTCGGGCGTGGGGATATAGCCTCCCTCTTCGACCAGGGGGGCCAGCCGCTCCACCTCTGCCGTGATTCCCGCCTTCGGCCCGGCGAGTATCCGCTTGCCCACGCCGCCGATCATCAGCAGGTCGCGCCCATACTGGCGGCGGTAGGCGACCGGGTCGGCCCCCCACGCGCCGATCTCGATAGGAAACATCGTGTTGACGCCCGCCTCCAGCCAGAGCGGAACCAGCTTCGAGATGTCCCCGTCGCAGTCTATGATGACGACATCCGTGCCGTGCTGTCGGAGCAGCCCGGTGATGCGCTTGTAGTTCGGAACCAGCACCTCTTTGAAGACTCTGGGAGAGAGGAGCGGCCCGGCCCGGTAGCACATGTCCTCCCACATCAGCGCGTACTCGAAATGGATGCCCGCCTCCAGCGCGGGCGTGATGGCCGCGATGATGCAGTCCGCGATCCTCTCCACCATCTCCTCGAACAGCGGGCGGTCGTCGTAGACCAGCATCGAGACAGCCTCCAACCCCATCCAGTTGCGTATCCAGCCGTAGAGGGAACCCGCGTTGATGCCGAGCGGGTAGTCGCGCGCCGGATTCGTGCCGCGCAGGACATGCGCCATCCAGTTTCTCGGATAGCGCGCCTTGTCGGAACCGTTCAGCCGCGACTTGAAATCGGCTTCCCAACTGGCCCGGTCGGTGAGGGTATGGGCGATATGGCGCGGAATGGAGCCGAGGAACTTGCCCTGCTCCTTCGTGACGCCATCGCCATCGCGCACGATCTGCGTCTCGCCCCGATCTTCCAGCGCCTCGTAATCGAACGCCGGGCAGAGCTGGACATTGACCGGGACGACGTGCCACTGCGGATCCATTCCGAAGAAGGCGTCCAGGTCGGTCTCGCAGGGCAGGCCGTACCGCTCCCAGATGACGATGGTCTCTTCCCAGAAACCGAAATCCATGATCGGGCAGCGGTCGCGCGGCAGATAGTGCATCGTCGCGTGAAAACGTTCACGGGCGTTCATAGTCGGCAGTCTCCTTACCGAGCGCCTCCTGCAAGGCGCGGATGAAATCGGGCGCGGTTCCGCAGCACCCCCCGACGAAAGCGGCCCCGGCGTGGACGAGGGCAGCGGCCTGCGGCGCGAACGCTTCGGGCAGCATGGTGTAGACCGCGCGCCCGTCTACTATCTCCGGCAGGCCGGCATTGGGCTTGACCCAGAGGGGCAGAGGGGTGGCCGCGCGCAGCCTGCGGCAGAGCGCAAGCATCTGCGCCGGGCCGTTGCCACAGTTCGTGCCGATCGCGTCCGCCCCGGCATCGGTCAGTTCCTCTGCGGCCTGCTCCGGCGTCACGCCCATGATCGTTCGGTCGGCCTCCTTGCCTGCGCCAAAGACCATGCAGACCACCACAGGCAGGCCGGTCTGCTGCGCCGCGTCCAGCGCGATCTTCGCCTCCTCCAAATCGCTCATCGTCTCGATAACGAGGGCGTCCGCGCCTCCGGCCTCCAGAGCGAACGCCTGCTCGAGGAAGGCAGCGCGCAGCTCTTCCGGGGACGCCTCCCCCATCGCCAGCATCTTCCCCGTCGGCCCGATGGAGGCGAAGACGTGCGCGCGCCCATTGGCGGCGCGGCGCGATATTCCCGCGCCCAGCCGGTTGATCTCCTCCGCGCGACCCGCCAGATCGTAGCGCGCGAGGGAGAGGCGGTTCGCCCCGAAGGTGTTGGTCAGGATGACCTGGCTGCCCGCGCCGACATAGGCTTCCGCCACCTCCGCCACGTATTCGGGATGGGACAGGTTCCACGCATCCGGACACGCGCCGATCGGCAGGCCGCGCGCCTGTAGCTGCGTTCCCCATGCGCCGTCGGTGACGACGGGGCCGTGCGCGATGAGTTGCTCGAACAGTGTCTTCACAAAGCGGCTCCTCCTGTTTTCACGGCAGGCAGCGACGGCCCGCCGCCGGGCTTCACGATGCGGCCTGGAGTCGCCCCCATTCGCGTCCCGTAGGGTACATCGCCTCGATATTTTCCAGCGGCGTGCCGGGAGCCAGGTTGTTGCCTTCCCGTAGAATGAACAGGCCGCCCTCCAGCACGCCGGATTGCAGGATGCGGCGCGTCTCCAGGTCGTGGAGAAGACCTTCCGGGTCGTCCGCGATGCGGAAGGAGAGCGAGGCCAGGTCGGCGCCGCTCGGAATCGCCTGCGTGCCGTCCTGAAAGGCGCTGAGCATGAACCGGTCGCCGGACAGTTCCCGGATGATCTGGAACGACTCGGCCTGGGCCTCCAGCGGCAGCCAGTGCGTGCCGTTGATGACGCTGTGATCGAACCGCTCCGCGATGCGTATCCAGAGCCGGGCGTTCCGCGCCAGTTCGTCCCGGCGGCGATATGCGGGGAGCGCTTCGTAGTCGCCATGCCGGAGGTTGCGCTCCCCAAACAGCTCCTCCGCGAGCTGGAATTCCAGTTCGAGATACGGAACCGGCCCGTCATAGGGTTCGAATCGCAGCGCGGCGCGCAGCCGCTCTCTAGGTGTCATCATGCGTGTCGCTCCACCCGGCGCAGCAGCGCGCGGGCTTCCGCTTCGGTCTCCGTCTGCGTCAGGATAAACAGCCCGTCGCCGCCGACTGCGGCGAGGAGCGGCTCGACTTCTTCCGGTCGGACATCTATGGCCTGCACGCTCTTCCCCGCATCCTTGATGCGCCGATAGAGGCCGTACCACTCCGGCGAGCCGCCGCCCGGCAGGCCGGCCTGCGGCGTCCATTCGATGGCCCGCAGGCTCTCGATGGCGAGCAGGTTCGGCAGTTGGGGAAGCGCCTGCGTTCCATCCAGATGAAACAGGGCATAGTCCAGCCAGGCGCACTGTTCGGCAAGCGTCGCGCCTCCGGCCAGTCCTCTTTCCACAGTCCCGGCCTTATTCAGCTTTCGGTCCTGGTCTGAATCATAAGCAGATGTGGGTTTGTAAATCGCCCTCACCCCCTGACCCCCTCTCCCACGCTGCGGGAGAGGGGAGAGTTTAGCCAAGCGAGCGCGGCTCAGTAAGTTCAGGCGATGCGCGGCGCAGAGGCATCCGCCAGAGGACGGATTTTGGCGGCGGGAGCAGGCAAAAGGAGGATGCGGCCTATAGAGACGGCCCAGAGAACCAGCGCCGTCAACTCGATAAAGCCGGTGACACCCATCGGCAGGAAGCTGGCGGGCGTATAGTCGGTGACGATCTCCCCGGCGACTCGCAGCGCATTGCCGACGTTGAGCAGCCAGAAGACCGTCCAGAGCGGACTCTGCGCCTGCATCTCTCGCGCGCGGAGGCGCGGCACAAAGTACAGGGCGACCCCGACGATCATCTGGGAGATAAAGCCGACGGTCAGCGCATGGCGGATCGCGCCCGTGTAGGCGTGAGAGAACGGCATACCGATCTGGCGCAGATGCCACGGCTCCAGGAGCAGCAGCAGCCCCCCAAGCAGCAGCCAGCCGAAGGCCGCGCGCAGGAACTTGTGCGAGGGAAGCGCGCTGTTCAGCGGCTCGAAGAGCCGGGAACTATAGACGAGCCACAGCGCGCCGGTCGCCAGCAGCAGGCCGCCGATATAGTAGAGCCTGCCGCTGCCCGCGCTCATGCCCGCGTCGAAATACCAGAGCCATCCGCCGATCCGGGCCACCAGGCCCAGATTCCAAAGCCCAAACCCGGCGCAGCCTATGCGCCGATAGGCTTCCGACGCGCCAAAGTCGCTGCTCAGGCGGGCCAGCGCCACGCCGAAGATCATGTTGACCACGAAGCCGAGAAACTGCGCCTCGCGATAGGGGACAAACCACCGGGCGATGAAGAGAACGCTCTGCATCCGGTCGGCCTGGTGCGAGAGCGCGAAGACGAGCGGTTCGGCAGCGGCGACCAGCATCCACCAGCCCAGTGCCGCGAACACAAAGCGGCTCTGCCAGGGCAGGCCCACGACCGCGCCGGTGGCAGCGTCTCTCACGCGGTGGCGGGTCAGGCCGATGTTGGCGATAAACAGCAGAACGGCGATGGCCTGCATGACGCCGGACGCGACGCCGACGGGCAGCCAGAGCGCGCGATCCTGCGCTACCATCGGCTCGGCGACAAACCGCAGCCCGATGGAGAGGCCGATCAGAACGAGCGAGCAGGCGGCAAGGCAATGAAACAGCTTCGCGCGGCTGGCGCGTGGCGGATGCTGCTGCAGGGCAAAGCCCATCACGAACAGCCCGACCCAGCCGTAGAGCTGGGAGTTGGCATGGGCGAGGATGCAGGGCGTCCAGGCGCTCGCCGTATAGCTGCCGCGCAGGGAGATTCCCAGCAAAGCGACCGCGCCAAGCAGACATCCTGTGGTCAGCACGCTCAGCATTCCGGCCAGAAAGAAGGGGCGGTAGATCGCGACGCGCGCAGGGGACTCGCCTGCCGGTTCGTGATAGACCTCAGATTGCAGCATCGTCTTAACTCCATGGCTCGAAATCGAGAGAGGCGCTCCGAAGCGCCTCTCTCGACAATAGGTTACCATAGTGTCTATTGGATTTCAAGACCTCTTTATCCTAATTTTCTCAAAATCCGCCGAAAAGGGGATAGCCGCCATTTTTGCCCGTGCAGGAGGAGAGGGGAAGCGCCTGTCTTTCCTTCCTGCGAGGAGATGAAAAGTTTTTAATAATGGAGAGCGGCGGCGCGGATCGCGGCTTTTTCGAGATCGAAGAGGCCGCAGGAGACGCCTGGAAGCAGCCCAATGTCGGTCGGGGACTGGCTGTGGCCGACTACGACCGCGACGGAGCGCCGGATATCCTGATCACGCGCAATGTCGGCCCGCCGCTGTTGCTGCGGAATAACGGCGGCAATCGTAAGAGCTGGCTGGCCGTATGGCTGCAGGGAACCAAAAGCAATCGCGATGCCATCGGAGCCAGGCTGAGTCTTCGCGCCGCCGGGGAGCGGCAGCTGCGCCAGGTCGGGGCCGGTTCCTCTTATCTGTCTCAGGATGATCGCGTGCAGCTCTTCGGGCTTGGCGCACAGGAGAAGGCCGAGGAGTTAGAGGTCTGGTGGCCGAGCGGGCGGCGGCAGCGATTCACGAATCTCGCCGCGCGCCGGATGATCCGCATTGTCGAGGGAAGCTCGCCGCAGACGGTGACGCCTGGAAAGGTGGCAAAGCGATGAGCAAGAGCGCAATGACGGTTATGGCCGTCCTGATCGTCCTCATCTTCGGCGTCGTCGGTCTCAAGCGGATGACGGGGCCGTCCTCTGCCGGGCGGCAGCTTGCGCCCGCCGCGCCGCAGCGCGCCATGGGGATAGCCACGACCGGCGCAAACCCTGCCCCCCTCTCCGCCGCCGAGCGGGAGCGCATCCAGGCGTTCTGGGCGGTCTATCAGCGGGCAGGCCGGGAAAAACAGGCCCGGCAGTGGGCGCTGGCGGCGCGGGACTACCGGAAGGCGCTGGAACTGAAGCCCGGTCACTGGGACGCGCTCTACTATCTGGGCAACGTCTCGATGGAGATGCGCCGCTACGACGAGGCGGCGCGCGCCTATCGCCAACTTGTCGCCTCGGATAGCCAGGCGGCGCGTGCCTACACGGCGCTGGGCGCGCTCTATTCCAATCCGAACGCAGGGCCTCTGTTCGATCTGGCGCAAGCCGAGCGTGAGTATGCGCTGGCCCGGCGCGCGAATGCCGATGAAAGCGGCTCCGTGTTACGGTTAGGGGAGGTGGCGCTGGCGGCAGGCAAGACGGCCCAGGCGCAGGAGTACCTGGAGGCCGCCGGTCGAACGAACTTCCGCAGCGTGAGCGCGCGCTTCCTGCTGGGCTATCTCGCCTGGCAGGCGGGAGACAGAGGACACGCGCGGACTCTGTTCCGCCAGGGGATCGCCCTGACCAGCGCGCAGAAGCCCCCTGCAGGCGTGCTGGGCGAGGGAGATACGCATCTGCAGGGCTATCGCGCGATGGTACTGCCGGGACAGCACGGCCTGTTCGATGTCTTTGTCGCGGAACTGTGGCGGAACAAGGATACCAGCGATGCGCGGATGAATCGGCTCTATACCCGTATGTCCCGCTTCCTCGGCGAGTTGCCCCGACGCTAGTTATCTCCGATCCTCCTGCCTTCATAGGAGGAGAAACAGGCCGCGCATCTAAACTCTGTGGTGGGCCGACAACCATATCACAAAGCCAGCCCAGGGAGGCGCTGCCAGGCCATGCCATTCTATCGCAAAAGTGACTGGATCGCATATGCTCTCTTGTGGATCGTCAGGTGTAGTCTCTGTCAGGCGCAGACGCCGGTGTTGCAGGTCAATCCGAACACCGGAGAGACGCAGGCGCAGTTCGCGGCGCGAACGAAATGGTGGCGCGAGGCGAAGTTCGGCATGTTCATCCACTGGGGCATCTACTCCGTCCCCGCCGATTCGACGGATGTGAACGGCAATAAGGGGGTGGGCGAGTGGTACTTCAACAACAAGCGAATGCAGGTGCGGGACTATGAGAAGTTCGCCGCGCAGTTCGATCCGGTCAAGTTCGATGCGAAGCGATGGGTGAAGACGGCTAAAGACGCCGGGATGAAGTATATCGTCATCACGAGCAAGCATCACGACGGCTTCTGCATGTTCGACAGCAAGCTGACGGACTACTGCATCACGAAGGCGACGCCCTTCAAGCGCGACCCGATGAAGGAACTGGCGGCGGAGTGCAGGCGGCAGGGACTCAAGTTCGGCTTCTATCACTCCATCATGGACTGGCATCACCCGGACTATCTGCCGCGCCGCCCGTGGGAAGGCGCGAACCGTCCCGCCGCCGGCGCCAGTCTCGACCGCTACATCGAATATATGAAGGGCCAACTGCGCGAACTGCTCACCAACTACGGCCCTCTCGGAGTCCTCTGGTTCGACGGCGGCTGGGAACACAACGCGACCGAACTCCACTCGCA
>Ga0070741_10015245_pt1 | contig 13073 bp, 10 predicted proteins | sample Coa_R1_4_FD_66440 | JGI IMG/M metagenome (GOLD analysis project Ga0070741, IMG submission 66440) | Surface soil microbial communities from Centralia Pennsylvania, which are recovering from an underground coalmine fire - Coalmine... | ecosystem: Environmental > Terrestrial > Soil > Unclassified ...
GAATCGCCGGCGGCAAGCCATCGGCGAATCCTGCCCGCGCGTGCGGCATGACACGTCATCACGTGCGAACCTTCGCACGGAAGTGGCAAGGAGTGGTAGCCTGTTATGGACTGTATTCCACTTATAAAGGAAAATTTTGCGGAAAAGGGGCAATTGGGGCGGTTTTGGAAATTTTTTGAAAAAAAGGGCCAAATTGAGACGCGAACCGCACGAAAGCCCACGAAGCAGGAAGGAAGGCTCACGCTGCGTCCGCCAGAGGCGCAAAGGGGGTGGAAATAAAAAGACCGGACTGGAACTGCCTGGGCGTGGTTTGATTGGGTCGGATTTCTTGCAGAGACCCAGCCAGCGTTCAACTTCAAAATGCGGGAACTGACCCCTTTCCCGAACTTGGGGTTAGCGATAGATTTTTGGATGATTTGCATCAGATTTCGTTTCCGGATGCCGCGGGTCAGTACCGTTGCCTTACAACGATGTTGGACATAACCGTGGACGTGGGTACGGTGTTTGGTTCAGACGTTCGCACTCCAATTGCGCCCACTCGAGAGCACGAGGGCACTTTGTGGGACCTGAGCGCAGACACCGCTGGTCGGCTTAAATTTGTGATCGCTCACGAATTAGGCCACTTTCTAGGCTACGAGCGCAATGAGCCTGGCGGCCACTCAAAAGGCCCTCACAATATAATGTATCAATATACAGATGACATAGCGAACGACGCCATGCCAGATTGCCAATGGTGTGCGCTCGTCGCAAATTTGGCGAGGTAAGGATGAGAGTCCGATTGCTAATTTGCTGTCAATTAGTATTTTGGCCTCAGGTGTTACATCTATTGGGGCAAAGTGGTGGAGGCGTTGGAGGGGCTCATATGGAAAAGGAGAAAGTTGAGCGCTCAGCGTTAGAGTATGTGATCGGGGAGCGCTTGAGCCTCCATACGAATTCAGTTATCGTGCTTCCTTCTGAGCAAGAAGGAGAAATCCAATATCTCCGCGCCAAGTTTCCCGCCTACCATTTTTGGATCACAAAGCCCGGCATCAAGAACCAGATCCTTGCAACCAATGCAGCGGTCGTAGGGCTACGGTTAAGAGACGAATTCATCGATGGCGAGAACGCTGCTACGGTAACAGTTGTGTGCTCATTGCGCGTAGAGTTCGTGCTGAAAATGAAGAAACGCGACGTTTGGTGTGTAGAGACAGCGGAGAGGATCACGGTCGACTAACTGACCGCGTCCAAACACGCTATGAGGGCTGGAGGCGGGACGGCCGGACACAGGCAGGCGCGGCTTGCTTTCACTGCGGGAAGGCTGGGCGGGTTTGGCTTTGGGCGCAACGACTGGCGCAACGTCTGCCACAGGCGCCACGGACTGGCCCTGCAAGAGCAACTGCATCTGGGCCGAATCGAGTTGCTCGCGGCTGGAGGCAAAGACGCGTTTGACCAGCAAATCAATCTTCTGCCGCAACAGTTCGTTCTCACGACGCAAGAGCTCAACCTGCTGGCTCAGCTGTTGTTCGCGCGGCGTCATCTCTTTGCTGGGGTTGGACGACGTCGCTCGAAAAATGTTCAGTCAAATATACAATAATTCAGCTTTCCCGCTCATACCACGGACGCAGCTTGGCTCCGCGCAAATCGACCCCATCGGTCAGCATGGCCAACGCCTGCGGGGCCAGCGAAAGTTTGTCTGGCCTTCGACCAAGTTTTTCGGCCACGAAAAAGTTCCCTTCTCTAAACGCTTGGTCAAAAAAAGCGCCCGGGCACTGTCGTATAAACCCCTCCCGGATCAACGGCGCGCCTTACATCAGCTTGAGCTTCGGGAGGTCTTGCAAGTCAATCATCCCGACGGGTTCTTTGCGGGCGTTGACGACGACGAGGTCGTCGATGTTGCGCTGGTTGAAAATCTTGAGCGCCTCGACGGCGAGCGCGTCCTGGCGGATGTGAATGGGATTGGGGGTCATCACTTCGCGCAATGTTCGGGCCATGACATCGCCGTCCTGGGACAAATGGCGCCGCAGATCGCCGTCGGTGAAAATGCCGGCGAGTTTACCGCGGGCGTTGACGATGCTGACGCAGCCGGATTTGGCCCTGGTCATGACGAGCAAGGCGTCCTTGACGGAAGCGGTGTCGCGGGCAATGGCGTTGCGCTCGCCGGCGCGCATGACGTTGCCGACCTTCATCAAGAGGGCGCGGCCGATGGCCCCGGAAGGATGATGGCGGGCGAAATCCTTTTCCTTGAAGCCGCGCGCCTGCAAGACGGCCATGGCGAGGGCATCGCCCATCACCAGCATGGCGGTGGTGCTGGCCGTGGGGGCGAGATTGAATGGGCAGGCCTCCTTGGGCACCTGGACGTTCAAGACGACATCGCTGTGCCGGGCGAGGGAGGATTTGGGGGCGCCTGTCAAAGCAATTATTTTGACGGCAAACCGCTTGAGAGCGGGAATCAAATTGAGCAACTCCTCCGATTCACCCGAATAACTCAACGCCAGAATCACGTCCCCGTCCATGACTAATCCGAGGTCGCCATGCATGGCGTCCACGCTGTGCAGGACGACGCTCGTCGAACCGGTGCTGGTCAAGGTCGCCGCAATTTTTTGTCCGACATTGCCGGACTTGCCAATGCCGACGACAATCAGTTTACCGCGTTGCCGGAGGGCCTCGACGACGACCTCCACCGCCGCATTAAAGGCCCCATCGAGGCGGCCGCGCACGACCTTGAGAGCCGCGATCTCGATGTCAAAGACTTCCCGCGCCCTGGGCAGATGCTTCATGAGTTCGAGGTTGCCATCGCCCTGCGGCGAGTTCAATGCCGAGTCGTCACGCTCGATAGGCCTCCGCCAACAATGTCATCGGATGAACCAGCCGCAATTCCAATCCCCGGCGCCTCATGCCGGCGGCCAGATACGCGAGGCAGCCCGGATTCGCCGTGGCGACCGTGGAAGCGCGCGTCGCCGCGATGCGATCCAGCTTGCGCTCCAGCAACTGACCCGCCATCGCCGGTTGAAGCAAGTTATAAATTCCCGCGCTGCCGCAGCACCAATCGCTTTCCGCCAACTCGACGAGTTTCAAATTCGGAATGGCGCGCAAGACCTCCCGCGGCTGCGCAAAGATTTTTTGCCCATGGCGCAGATGGCAGGACTCATGGTAGGTCACCGTTTGCGGTGGAAGCCGGCGGGACGCGGGCGCCTGAAGCCCGATGAACGCCAACCACTCATGGACGTCCTTGACCTTGGCGTCCCAGAGTTCGGCGCGCGCGCGATAGCGGGCATCATCCGCCAGCAGTCGCGCGTAATGTTTCAGATGCGACCCGCAGCCGCCCGCGTTGCTGATGATCGCGTCAAAATCCGCCGGGGGAAATTGATCGATGTTGCGCCGGGCCAATTCCTGCGCCAGGAGCAGTTCCCCGTTATGGGCGTGCAGCGAACCGCAGCAATTCTGCTCCGGCGGGGTGAGGACTTCGCAGCCGTTTTGGGCGAGGACTTCCGCGGTGTCGCGGTTGACGTTGCTGAACATCGGATCCTGCGCGCAACCGGTCAACAGCGCGACGCGATACCTTCGCGTCCCGGCGGCCGGCGTGACGGGCGCAATGAGGTCCGCCGAAAAATGCGGCTGAATCTGCGGGGTCATCGCCTCCAGCTCGCGCCAGCGCCTGGGCAGCAAGCGCAAAACACCGCACCGGCGGGCGGCGGCCTGGATCCCTGTCTCCTGCCACCAGCGGATCGCCAACGCGACCAACTGCAACCGCCGCAAATCCATGAAAAGCCAACCCAGGGTGGCCGCGCGCAGCGCGCTTCGGGCCGGCGTTCGCAACGTGCCGCTTTCCTCCGCCTCGGCTCGGGCGTTCTCGAACAACTCCGCGTAGTTGACACCCGCCGGGCATGCCGTCATGCAGGCGAGACAACCCAGGCAAAAATACATTTCATCCGCGAACGCGCGCGTCGCCTCGAGTCGTCCGTCGGCGATCGCCCGCATCAGCGCGATGCGCCCGCGCGGGGAGTTCCGCTCCACTTTGGTGGCGTCGTAGGTCGGGCAGGTTGGCAGGCACAAGCCGCAGTGCATGCATTGTTGCACCACGGCGTAATCCAAGGCTTGCAGTCGGCTGCCCACGTGTCAGCGATAGCCCGGGGGCAAAGGCTGCGCCACGGTGGCGCTGCGCGGGGGCGGCGGCCCGCTGTATTCGGTCGGCTCCTGGTTTCCGCCCACCGTGGTGTCGCGGATGATCAACTCGTTCATCAGCGCCACCGGGCTGTTGTAGCGCACAAATCCATCGGGCGGATTGAACAGCGTTTCGTTCGGGGGATCAAACAGGACATTGGAAAAATCCAACGTCATAGGCTTCCCGCCGGTGTCGGACTGGATGCGGATGGGAAAATGGCGCAAATCATCCGCCTGCCAGACCTTGTAAAGAGCGACCGATCCGTCCGAGCAAGTGACCCGCGCCTCGTAACGATGGGACGGATGGTTATCGATCATCTCCGGGATGCCCGCGGGCGAATCGAATTGGACGTTCGTGGCCGACACCGTCCCCTCCACTGGCGCGTAACCCTGCAACGCTTCGCTCAGCGTCCAGCCTTGATGCAGGTTTGCGTCCCAAATGAAAATCAATCCGGCCGTGGGCTTCTTTTTCTTGACGATCTGGTCCGGCTGAAAGACCAGGCGCCCATTGCGCTGCAAAAGCGCGCCGGTCAAGGCCTGGCCGCCGCCGTATGGACGCACAATATCCGTCGCCACATGCGCGCTATAGCCGGCATTGTTCGTCAAGAGCGCCACGGCGGGCCCATTGAGGAATTCCGGCATGGACTCGTCGCCGGCGTGAAAAGCAGGCGCGGCGTTCCTGGCGCTCTTGCATCCGGCGGCGCACAACGAAACAACGCACAAAACAGCAAACTCTTTTCTCATGCAGGCCCTGAAATTGGCCGGAGAACGGCGCTGCGGCAAGAAGCAAAGCAGGCCGCCCAAAAGCTTGACGGCGCCAGATGGAGTCCCTAGGTTGTCCGACTCGCCGGTGAGCGCTGCTCGCCGCGCAACGGATCTAAGAAAGGCAATTGTGAATGTGACGGTTGAAACCCTGGCCCCGTGCAAACGGTTGGTGAAAATCGAAGTCGAGCCCGAGAAAGTCGAGGCCGCCTTTGATGAGATCACGCGCGATTTTCAGCGCGAGGCCCGGTTGCCCGGCTTTCGGCCGGGGAAGGCGCCGAAGGAAATGGTGGCCAAGCGTTATGAAACGGAGATTCAAGACGAAGCCAAGCGCAAGCTGATCAGCGAGGCGTACAAGAAAGCCATTGCCGAGCAGAAGCTCAACGTCGTCGGGCGCCCGGACATCGAGGAGATCCAATTCGGCCGCGGGCAGGCGGTGCAGTTCGCGGTGACGCTGGAGATAGCGCCTGAATTTGAGTTGCCCGCCTACAAGGGGTTGCCCGCCAAGCGCGACACGGCGCCGGTGAGCGAAGCGGACATAGAGCGCGCGCTGAAAATGCTGGCGGAACGCCAGGCGAAATTTGAGACGGTGAATCGCGAGCTGCAAACGGGAGACATCGCTGTCGTCAATTATAAGGGAACGCTGGAGGGAAAGCCTTTGAGCGATTTTGCGCCGACGGCGCGAGGCCTGACGCAAAAGGAGAATTTCTGGGTCAACGTGGATGAAACGTCGTTTCTGCCGAAGTTCGGCTCGCAGCTTGTCGGGATGAAGGCCGGGGAGAAGCGCACGATTTCGATTGATTTTCCGGGGGAGTTTGTCACGCCGCAGCTTGCGGGCAAGAAAGCCTCCTACGAGGTCGAACTCGTGGAGAACAAGGTCAAAGTATTGCCGGCGTTTGACGACGCGTTTGCCAAATCGTTCGACGCGGAGAACATGGACAAGCTTCGGGAAGGCATTCGCGCCGACTTGCAGAACGAGTTGAACCAAAAACGCAATCGAGACATCCGCAAGCAGGTCATTGAGGCGCTGATGAGCCAGGTTCAATGCGATCTGCCCGAATCCATCGTGGAAGAAGAGACCAAGGGGATTGTTTACCAGATAGTGAGCCAGAACAAGGAACGGGGCGTCTCAAAGGAAGCGCTCGACGCGGAAAAGCAAGCCATCTATGGCTCGGCTTCGACGGCGGCGCGGGAGCGGGTCAAAGCGTCGTTTGTCTTTCAAAAAATCGCCGAGAAAGAGGGCGCGCGAGTGGAGCAGCTCGAGATTGCCGGTCGGCTGCAAGCGATGGCGGCGCATCATCAGATGCCGGTGGACAAATTAGTCAAAGAAATGGAAAAGGCCGGGACGCTGGGCGACGTTTACCAGCAGATTTTGCATGAAAAAGTGGTCGATCTGCTCGTGCAGTACGCAAAGGTCGAGGACGGCGCGTCCGGGAGCAGTCCGGCGCCAGCGAGCTAACCGACGATTTGCCGCGGGGCGGGACTGGGGGAGGGATTCGATTGGAAATCCTCCAAGGGCGATTTAGAATAGGCGCATGGATTCACCGGCCACGCCAGCCGTTTCAGCTTCATTGCCGCGCGAAGCGGTCGCGCGGCCGGCGATCGAGAGCTGGCCGGCTTTCCTGATGGCCATCGGCGCGACGTTCATCGCGGTGGGCATCATGTGGGACATCTCCTGGCACGAGACGATCGGGCGCGACGCTTTTTGGACGCCGGCGCATGTGTGCATTTATCTGGGAGGCGTCATTGGCGGCAGCGTGGGAGGGTGGCTGGCTGTCAAATACACATTTTTGACGCCGGCGGGGCAGCCCATCCCCGGCGTCAGCGTTTTTGGCGCCCGGGCGCCGCTCGGGGCGTGGGTTGCGATCTGGGGAGCTGTCGCGATGCTGACTTCCGCGCCGTTCGACAACTGGTGGCACAACGCGTATGGATTGGACGTAAAAATCATCAGTCCGCCGCACACTGTATTGGGATTGGGAATGCTGGGCATCAGTCTTGGGGCGCTGCTGCTGGTTCTCTCGCGCCAGAACCGTGAGGGAGATGGGACCGGGGCCGGGCTGTTTGTTTACATGGGCGGCATTTTCATGCTGCTGGGCGGCGTGTTTGTCACGGAGTATTCGTGGCCGAATTTGCAGCATGCGGCGATTTTTTACAAAGTGGCGGCCCTCACGTTTCCCTTCAGGCTGGTGACGATCGGCCGGGCGGGAAAGATTTCGTGGGCGGCGACGCGTTGCGCGGCGGTTTTTATGCTGGGGGCGTGCCTGATGACCTGGATACTGCCGCTGTTTCCCGCGCATCCGAAACTGGCGCCGATTTTCAATCCTATCACCCACATGACGCCGCCGCCGTTTCCGCTGCTGCTGATTGTGCCGGCGGTTGGGATCGATCTTTTGCTCCGACGGGTGGGAGAGGTTCCCGCGTGGAAAGGGGTGGCGACGGCGCTGGCTTTGGGGGCTATATTCCTTGTCGTCCTCGGGGCTGCGCAATGGTTCTTTTCCATCTTTCTCCTTAGTCCTGGCGCGAACAACTGGTTCTTTGCTGGTGACCGGATTTGGAGCTATGGCGCGTCGCCGGGAGATTACCGGCATGAGTTTTGGCGCTTAGACGAGGACCCGTTGAACGCGATCGGGTTGGTGTGGGCTTTGATATACGCGACGGCCAGCGCGTGGGTAGGCCTGAGATTTGGGGACTGGATGCGAAAGGCGGTGCGGTGAAAACGGGTGTTCGTTTTTTCGTGGCGTTGCTGGCCTTTGCCTGCCTTGGCCTTCCAGCGCGGGCGCACGTCGGGAGCCCGGACGTCTTCTATGAGGGGCTGATCGGGCCGTACCACGCGCAAGTGACCATTCGCATGCCCGGCGTGGTGCCGGGCCTGGCGAGCATCGATGTGCGGGTGGAGGCCGCCGAGGCGGTGACGGTTTCATTTCGTCCGCTCTTTTCCGGTGTGGCGATCAGCAACGCGCCGCCGCCGGACCTTGGTGTTCCCGTGCGCGGGGAAACAAACCTGTACAGCGGGCAGCTTTGGCTCATGGCTCCCGGCGCCTATAATATTGAGGTCTCGATCCATGGCCCGGCGGGCGAAGGAGCGATTCCCATTCCCGTCAACTCGCGGGCGACCCGCCAACTTCCGCTTCCGAAGTATCTTGGCGCCATTCTCGCCGCACTTGGCCTGCTGCTGGTGGTGGGCGGGGTGGCGATAGTCGCGGCCACCACCGAAGCCACGCTGGAGCCGGGCACGGCGCCGAGCCCGGCCGAAAATCGCCGCCGCTGGATCGCCGGCGCCATCGCCGCTGTTGTGTTTCTTCTCGCAATTGTTGGCGGGAAAAAATGGTGGGATTACGATGAAAACAATTTCCGCTCGCGCCTGGTGGAGGGCGGATGGCCCGATATCGCCGGCTCCGTCCGCACGCAAGGGGCTCAACGCATTCTCACACTGACCATCGGCGCAAAGGACCTCAATCCCAACGACCCGATCAAACTCGCGCCCGACCATGGCAAACTGATTCATTTTTTTCTCGTTCGCCTTCCGAACCATGACGCGTTCGCGCACATTCATCCGGTGCGCAAAGGCAATCAAACATTCGAAGTCGCCGTGCCGCCGTTGCCCGAGGGTGATTATGAAATGCTGTGCGATCTGACCTTTGACGACACGGGCTTGAGCACGACCGCCACCAACCTGGTGCATTTGCCTGCGGCGCCGCCCGCTTTCCATGAGGGTCCGGCCCTCGAACCCGATCCTGATGATTCCTGGGCGGCCGACGCCACCCATGTTGCGGTGGTGAAGGGCGGTCAGGAGACGATTTCGCGCTGCGCGGATGACCGGGAGTTGGTCTGGAAAGCGCATCCCGACTCGCGCGTCAATGAAGACGCCGATCTGAGTTTTGAGTTGCACGACGGGGCTGGGCACGCGCTGGCGTTGGAACCTTACATGGGCATGCTGAGCCACGTCGCAGTCTTGCGATCCGATGGGCGGGTGTTCGCGCATTTGCATCCGTCCGGGAATTTTTCAATGGCCGCCCAAGCTCTGGCGTTCGCCAAACTGGACAGCCGGACAAACAACGGCGCCAATGATTCGTCCATGGCCGGAATGTCCATGGATATGTCCATGCCGGGCATGGATCATTCGGCAATGGCCATGATGCACATGATGCATCACCCGAGCGGGGCGACCTCGGTCTCGCTGCCTTATCAATTTCCGAGCGCGGGTCAGTACCGCCTTTGGGTCCAGGTGAAATCGGCCGGGCGGGTCTTGACGGGGGTCTTTGACACGACGGTGGAGTAGCGCTATTGAATCGAGCGGGTTATTCACTTGCCGCCCCAATCCGATCCAAGCAGCATGGACTTGCCGTGAATCCGCCAGAAACCAGCTCAGCCGCGGGCGCGGACGCGCCGTATGAATGCGATGTCGCCGTGATCGGCGGCGCGATGTCAGGGGCAGCCACCGCCCTGCTCCTGAAGCGCGAACATCCCGAGCTTCGCGTTCTTGTCATTGAAAAATCCGCCGCCTTTGGCCGTCGGGTGGGCGAGGCGACGGTTGAGGTCAGCACGTATTTTCTGACGAAGGTCCTTGGGCTGACGCAATACCTCAACGAATCGCATCTGGTGAAGCAGGGGATGCGTTTTTGGTTTTTCAACGAGCAAACGACCGCGCTTGACCAGTGCTCGGAAGTCGGCGGGCGGATGCTCTCGCGGCTTATTTCTTTCCAAGTGGACCGCGCGCGTCTGGACCAGGAGGTTCTCGATCGCGCCGTGCGCGCCGGGGCGCAATTGTGGCGGCCTTGCGATGTTGTTAACGTGGAACTGAATCCGGGCGGCGCGCAAAGGATCCAGGTTCGCCGGGAGGGCGGGTTGCAGACGGTGCAGGCACGGTGGGTGGTCGATGCCTCCGGCGTGGCGGCGTTTTTGGCCCGGCGCAACGGGTGGTTTCGCCCCAACACCGAGCATCCCACCGCGGCAGCGTGGTCGCGCTGGAAGGGCGTCAAAGATTGGGACGGCGCTGAGCTCATGCGCAAGTATCCCGAATGGCATCGCGCCTGTTATGGCCTTCGGTGCACGGCCACCAATCACATGGTGGGAGACGGTTGGTGGGCATGGTTTATTCCGCTTAAGGGCGGCGACACGAGTGTCGGTGTAGTCATTGACCAACGGTTGGCGCGGCTGCCGGAGGAAGGCCCGATCGGGGAGCGCATCCGCCATTTTCTTTCGCCGCATCCGCTGGCTCGCGAGTTGCTGGAGAACGCGCAATGGGAGGAGGGAGACGTCCATTGGCGCAAGAACCTGCCTTACTACAGCACGACGTTTGCCGGGGACGGGTTTGCCTTGGTGGGGGACGCGGCGGCGTTTCTCGATCCCTTTTACAGTCCGGGCCTGGATTGGGTTTCTTTCACGTGCCTTTCCACGGTGCGGTTGATTCTGGCGCAGCAAAAGGGCGACCCCGACTTTCCCGGGCTTGTGCCGAAGCACAACAAGACTTTTTCCGACAGCTACAACCGCTGGTTTCGTGGCATCTACAAGGACAAGTACGAATACATGGGGGAATTTGATTTGATGCGCCTGGCGTTCGTCATGGACATCGGCCTTTACTACACCGGCGTGGTCAACCAACCGTATCGGCGGGGCATCGAAGCTTATTACGAACCGATTTTCTCCACGATTCCCTCGATTCCGTTTTATTGGCTGATGAGCCTTTACAATCGCCGGTTCGCGGCGATGGCGCGTGAGCGCCGACGACGGCGGGCCCGAGGGCGCACGAATGCCAATCGACGTTTTCTCTTCCCTGGGTTCAGCTTTGCGTTGCCGACGCAGCTCCGCATTGTCCGGGCCCTGGCTGATTGGGCGCGGCTGGAATTGACGGAAGGCTGGCGGACGTGGTTTCGTTCCGCGCCCGCGCCCGTCCGCGCCGAGCTGCGCGCGCCCGGCGTGGCGGCATCGCCTTCTTGACAACCTGCCTTTTTGGGCGAGGTTCCTGCGGCAGCCGTTGTCCGGCTGCCGCGTATGAACTTGACACTTTCTCCCATCGCCATGGAGGAGGATTTGCGAGAATCCCCCGGGCAAACGGCGACGGCTGCGTCCGTGGCCGATGACTCTTTGCTTGACGCCTATTCCCACGCGGTCACGCGCGTGGCGGAAGAAGCCGGCCCTTCAGTTGTTAACATCGAAGTGCGCGGCAAGAATGGGGAGCGCCGCGGCAGCGGCTCGGGCTTCATCATTACGCCCGACGGCTTCGTCCTGACCAACAGCCACGTCGCCCACGGCGCCGCGCGCATCGAAGTGACGCTGGCCGATGGCCGGCGGCCCGACGCCCATTTGATCGGCGACGATCCGGAAACGGATCTGGCCGTGCTGCGCGTTTATGCGCCGAATCTCCGTCCCGTGCGGCTGGGCGAATCCAAGGGGGTGCGCGTCGGGCAGATGGCCATCGCCATCGGCAATCCGTACGGGTTCCAATTCAGCGTGACGGCCGGGGTGGTCAGCGCGGTGGGGCGGTCGTTTCGCGCCAACTCGGGGCGTTTGATTGACAACGTGATTCAAACGGATGCGGCTCTGAATCCTGGCAATTCGGGGGGGCCGCTCGTTAATTCCCGCGGGGAGGTCATCGGCGTCAACACCGCCGTCATCCTGCCGGCCCAGGGAATTTGTTTCGCGATCGGGATCGACACGGTGAAATACGTGGCCGGGTGGCTGATCAAGGAAGGCCGCATTCGGCGCAGCCACATCGGAGTTGGCGGACAAAATGTCCCCGTTCATCGTCGCGTCGCGCGGTTCTTCAATCTGGCGGTGGGCACCGGAGTGCTGGCCATCTCCATTTCGCCGGGGAGCCCGGCGGAGGCGTCCGGGCTGCGCGAAGGCGATGTCATCGTCGCGTTTGATGGCGCGCCTGTGCCGTCGATCGACGCTCTGCACAAATTATTGACAGCCGAGCGCATCGCGCGCCGTTGCGTCCTCACGATCATCCGGGGCGTGGAGAAGTTGGACTTGTTGGTCACCCCAAGTGAATCGGAGTAATTGGGGGGCGGAAATCAGTCCGGCCCGTGGCTTAATATGAAATGACCCGGTAGAAGCGGTGGGGAGCGGCGGACGGGGGGGAACGGCCATTCTGGCCGGTGTCGGAGAGCCAGATGAGGTTGGTGGCGAGGTTGGAAACGGTGAGGGCTTGCTGCCAGGGACCGGCGAGTTGGTCCTCGGATTCCAAACGAAGGTCTGAGCCGACGGGCGCGGAGACTTCGAGGTTGATGGCGGGGCCGGCAGGCTGGCAGGCGACGATGCGCGCGGGGCCGCCGGCGCTGGGAATGGACATGAGGCTGACGTCGAAGGCGACGTTGTCCCAGCCGATGGCCCAGGTGTTGCTGACTTCGACAGCGATGAGATTGGGGCCGGCGGTGAGGAGGTTTTGGAATGGTGTCAAGTCGAAGTATTTCACTTCGTTGCCATCGAAGGAAACCGGCTCGATGCCGGAGCTGATAATTTCCACGCCGTTCAGCCAGACGCGCAAGGGATAGATGACGCCGCCGTAATCGTCGGTGCAGGTGGCGGCCAGGAGAAGTTCGTCCTGATTGGTGGCGGCGACGTTGAAAGTCCCGCGAAAATAATACGCGGACAAATAGCCGGGGAGCGGCGTGACGACATTGGTGGGGCCGCTGCCGGCGCCGAACTTGGCGCGGCCTTCGAGCCAGAGAGAGTCATCGAAGCCGGGGGCATACCAATCACCGAGCGGAGGCAGGAAGGAGTAACGCCAGGAGGCGCCGAAAGGGACGAGGGCGTTCCAGCGTGGGTCGGTTGGGGAAGGCAGGGCGCGGAAGAACATGTCGTCGAGATAAACCGAGCCGGTCGCGGGGAAGGTGGTGGAAAAGCGGTGGCGCAGTTCGACATTGGGAAAGCCTGCGGGCATGGTGAAGACGCGATTGAGGTAAGTCCAACCGGAGTTGGCAGGGGGCGTGGTGAGCATGGGCGTGAAATAGTCAGGGTAGGGAAAGGAGGGGCGCGGCGAATCGTCCTCGCCTGTGAGAGTGGAGGTCCACTCGAACCAGTTGGTGGTGGTTTGGTCGAGATCGGTTTCGAGAAAGCCGCCGAAGCTGTAGAGGGCGCCGGGAGTGACGGGGAGGTAGGAGCGCGGGATGCCGTATTGGGCGTATTGGTTGATGGTGTCGGTGGTGGAATTGGTCTGGAAAATGACG
>Ga0070741_10015246_pt1 | contig 13072 bp, 10 predicted proteins | sample Coa_R1_4_FD_66440 | JGI IMG/M metagenome (GOLD analysis project Ga0070741, IMG submission 66440) | Surface soil microbial communities from Centralia Pennsylvania, which are recovering from an underground coalmine fire - Coalmine... | ecosystem: Environmental > Terrestrial > Soil > Unclassified ...
CGCTGTGCTCGACCGCCCCGCTGCGAATGTCCCGCTGAACGTTCCCGACCGGGCCGGCGTCGGGAACTTGGCGGAAAATGGCGAGCATGGATTCGAGCCAGCGAGGCGTGAGCACGAGGTCGTTGTTGAGGAGGGCAAGGAATTCGCCGCGGGCGAGGGCCGCACCCCGGTTGTTGGCCGCGGCGTAGCCGAGGTTTTTTTCATTGAGCACCACCTGGATGGCCGGGCCGGGCAGTGTGGTCAGCCATTGCCGGCTTCCATCGGTCGAGCCGTCATCGATAAAAATGATCTCATGGTCGAGACCGGCCGGGAGTGTCGCGCGCAGGCTGGCCAGCATCGCCTGGGTGAGCGGCAGGCAATTATAAAGCGGAATGATAAAGGAGACCTGCAAGAGCCTGGGAATCCGGGTCGGACGGGGCCGCTTTTTAGGGCGATTCGGCGAGCAGACGGACAAGATAGCGGCCGTAAGCCGACTTGCCGAGCTTTTGGATGTTGGTCTCCAGCCGGGCCCGGTCAATCCAGCCGTTGCGCCAGGCGATCTCCTCCGGACAGGCGATTTTCAGTCCCTGACGATTCTCAATCACGTGGACAAATTCCGCCGCGTCGAGCAGGGAATCGTGCGTTCCGGTGTCGAGCCAGGCCGTGCCGCGTCCGAGCAGTTCCACCCGCAGACGACCGCGCTCGAGGTACAGCCGGTTGAGATCGGTGATCTCAAGCTCGCCCCGGGCGGACGGCTTGAGACTGCGGGCAAGGGCGACAACCTCGCTGTCATAAAAATAAAGGCCCGGCACCGCGTAGTTTGATTTCGGTGCCCGGGGTTTTTCCTCGAGCGACAGGACGCGGCCATCGGGGGAAAATTCGACTACGCCATAGGCCTCCGGGCTGGCAACGTGATAGCCGAAGATGGTCGCGCCTTCCGCCCGCCCGCTGGCGGCGGCAAGGGAGCGGGCGAAATCGTGACCGTAAAAAAGATTGTCACCCAGGACCAGGGCGGAGAGCGCGCGGCCGATGAAGTCGGCACCGATGAGAAAGGCTTGGGCGAGGCCTTCCGGCCGCGGCTGTTCGGCGTAGGCGAAGGACACGCCAAATTGCGAGCCATCGCCCAGCAGGTGGCGAAAAAGCGGCAGGTCCTGGGGGGTGGAGATGACCAGGATTTCGCGGATGCCGGCGAGCATGAGCACGGAAAGCGGATAATAGATCATCGGCTTGTCGTACACCGGCATGAGCTGTTTGCTCACCGCGAGCGTGAGGGGGTAGAGGCGCGTGCCGGAACCCCCGGCGAGAATGATGCCCTTGCGTTGCATGGATCAAATTTTGGTGCCGAGGCGCTCGCGAGCGTAGCGTTTTTGGGTGATTTCGTTGCACCAGTCCCGGTGGGTAAGGTACCAGTCGACGGTTTTTTCCAGCCCGGAGGCGAAACTTTCGCGCGGGCGCCAGCCGAGCTCGCGTTGGATTTTGGCGCAATCGATGGCGTAGCGGCGGTCGTGGCCGGGGCGGTCGGCGACGTGGGTGATCTGGGCGGCGTAAGGCTTTCCGTCCGGTCGGGGTGCTCTTTTGTCGAGGAGCGCGCAGATGCGCTTCACCACGTCGAGGTTGGGCTGTTCGTTGAGTCCGCCGATGTTATAGGTCTGGCCGACTTGTCCACGTTGCAGCACCACCCAGATGGCGGCGGCATGATCTTCAACGTAGAGCCAGTCGCGGATTTGCATGCCGTCGCCGTAAACCGGGAGCGGCTTGCCGTCGAGGGCATTGAGGATGATGAGGGGGATGAGCTTTTCCGGAAAGTGGTACGGGCCGTAGTTGTTTGAGCAATTGGTGGTAAGGGTGGGCAGCCCGTAGGTATGCTGGTAGGCGCGCACCAGATGGTCGCTGGCGGCCTTGGAAGCGGCGTAGGGACTGTTGGGTGCGAAATTGGTTTCTTCGGTGAAGGCGGACGCCCCGGGCGCGAGGGTGCCGTAGACCTCGTCAGTCGAAACATGAAGGAAGCGGAACGCACTCTTCTTCGCCTCGGCCAAGGCGGCCCAGTGCCGCCGGACGGCATTGAGCAGGCGGAGTGTACCGACCACATTGGTCTGGACGAACGGTTCGGGGGAATCGATCGAACGGTCGACGTGCGATTCGGCCGCGAAATTTATCACCGCATCGACCGCGTGCGTGGTCAAAAGCCGCGTTACCAGCGCCTCATCCCCGATGTCGCCTTGGGCAAAAACGTAGCGCGGGTCGCCGGCCAGATCGGCGAGATTGGCGGGATTGCCCGCATAGGTGAGTTTGTCGAGATTCACCAGGCGAACGAGGGGTGAATTAGGTTCCGTAAGGCGCTGGCGGACGAAGTTGCTGCCGATGAAACCGCAACCGCCGGTGACCAGAAGGTTCATAGCTTTAAGCCGGGCCCGAGGTTTTGAGCGATTTGATCGTGGCGCCGATCATCTTGGAGATTTCGGCATAAGCCGACTCCATGGCCGTATGCGTGACGGTGGTGAGATGGCCCAGATCCCGCGCCAGCAGAAGAAGGTAACGGGTTTCCTCAACCGATCCGCGGGCGGTGGTGAGGAACTGGCGGAATTCGGCTGTCGACCCCCGTCCCTTCCCCTCAGCGATGGCGGTGGGGATGGCCACGGCGGCCCGGCAAAGCCGGTCGGACAGGCGATGGCCCTCCTCCGGCGGGAATCCCTTGACGACGTTGAAGACGGCCAGGGCGGCGGTGTGAGCCTTTTGCCAGACAAGCAGATCGTGCCAACTCTCGGTCTTTTCTATGCTCATGGACATGTTGGTAATTTCATAAATCAAGCCCGCTGCCAACGGCTAAGATCGCGGCTGACCGCCTCACGCACCTCGGTGAGCCGGATGCCGACCGCGGCGAGCTTGGAGGAATCCATGACGCAATTGGACCGGGGCGTCTTGGCCGCGACGTGCATGAACTCATCTTCGTCTTTGAAAAAGACAAATTCTTTTCGGCAAACGCCGCTTTGCTTGATCAGCTCGACCACCTCACGGGTGGTAATGAAGCCGGGATTGGTCACATTGTAGGTGCCGAAAGGAACCCGCTTTTCCCAGCAGGCCAGCGTTCCGGCGCAGAACTCATGCAGTTCAGAGATGCTGTTGGTGGCCTCGAGCAGACGTGCATAGCGCATGAGCTTGGTCAAATAATTGCGCGGATTGTCCACCTGGTCGAAGGGAATCCGCAGCCGCCAGATATAAACGTTCGGCTGGCCGGCGAGGACTTCCTCACCCAGCGCCTTGGTGCCGCTGTAAAAGCTGCACGGGGGTGAGCGAAAGCTGAAATTGGCGGGATCGGTTTCGGTGAAACCGCCACCATCCGGCCGGGCGCCGTTGTAAATGCAACCGGAGGAGACATGCCCCCAGGGCACACCTGCCTCGGTGCAGGCCCGGGCGATCAAGCCCGGCAGCACGGCATTGCCGAGGAGGCATTCGGCCTTGTGGAGCTCGCAGGCATCAACGTTGGGCTTGCCGGTGTAGCCGGCCGCGTTGATGAGAAATTCCGGTTTCTCCTGCCGCAGTGCGGCCGTGAGCAGCGCGGGCTGGGTGTAATCAAGGTCGGCGCGCCGGAGATTGCGAAAAGGAATGCCCTTCCGCGTCAGCAGCGCCTGATAAGCCTGACCAACATAGCCGGAACCTCCAAGCAGATATATCATGAAGGGGGGAATGAAACGGAGAGAACGGCGGCGAACAAGGCGTTTTTGCGCCGGGGTGAAGATCGCCTATTTGCGTCGGTAGTCCCCGCGACTGAAGTACTTTTCCAGCCAGACGTAGGCGCAGATGAAAAAATAACGGCTACCCATCTCCTTGATCTTGAGTTTGGCGACCCCCTGGCGGCGGTTCTGCCAGGAGATGGGAATGACGGTCCAGGAGTATCCCCGGACAATGGCCTTGAGCGGAATCTCAACCGTGAGGTTAAAATGCGGCGCGAGCAGCGGCCGGCAGCCATCGATGACCGTACGGCGATAGGCTTTGAAAGCATTGGTTGTATCATTGAGCGGGATGTGAAAGAGCACCTTGATGAAAAGGTTGGCCAGGCGGTTGATGAAAAGTTTCAGCCGGGGATAATCAACGACGTGCCCTCCGCGGACAAAGCGGCTGCCAAAAACGCATTCCCAGCCCTCGTTCAGCAGGCGCCAGTAACGGACGGCATCCTGGGGCGAGTCGGAGGCGTCGGCCATCATGACCGCGCAGGCGTCGCCGCGCATCCGGTTGAGACCGCAAATAATGGCGTGGCCAAAGCCAAATGGACCGGAATTCTGCACCGGCACAAGCGTGGAGATCTCCCCGCTCAAATGCTGGAGAACGGCCCAAGTATCATCCCGGCTGCCATCGTCCACCACCACAATTTCGTGGGGAATTTTTTCCGCGTTGAAGGTGGCATGGATGTCGCGCAGGGTCGGCGGCAGCGCCGCTTCTTCATCGCGCGCCGGAATCACGATGGAAAAAAGCCTGAGGGGGGACGGTTTTTCCGACATCGAGATTCAACCCGACGCGCTGAGTTCGAGCCATTCGGGATGGGCCTGGGCGTGGAGGAAGATTTCCTCGAGAATGGCGGCGAGCCCTCTCTGCGGCCGCCAGTTCCATAAACGCATCGCCTTGGCGGGGTCCAGTACCAGCCAGGGGATGTCAAAAGGACGGGCGGCGGCGTCTTCCGCAATGGGGTGCGGACCAAATTTATCTCTGCACCATTCGCTCAACTGGCGGAGGGAGATGGCGGAGGGCATGCCGCCGGAAAGATTGATAATCCGGTCGGCGGGCGCAATCACGGGGGCGGTAAATTGTTTTTCCAGCAGCGGCGCCAGATCAGTCGGATGCAGGCAGTCGCGGACCTGGTAGCCACGGCCGCCAAAGCCGATGTATTTCAGCGGCCGCCGGCGCAGCCAGGAGTTGATCCAGTAGGCGAAAATCCCCTGGTCGGGCCGGCCGAATTGCCCCGCGCCGGCAAGGACACCGCAGCGGTTGACAAAAACGGGAAAATCAAAACTTGCGCCGTACTCCAAAACAAGCGCCTCGCTCGCGAGCTTGGTTGCGCCGTAAAGCGAAACCGGAGCTGAGGTGGAGAAAGCTTCGTCCACGCCTTCGTGGCTCAGTCCGGGCGGCAGGGGGCCGGCTGGATTCGGCCGGAACATGCCGCGCTCGACGACGACCGGCAATTCTGCCAGCGGCGGGATGGAGTAAACCCGGCTGGTGCTGAGGAGGATGAAGCCGGCGTGTCGTCGTCGGCAATATTCCAGCAGGTTGACGGTCCCGATCAGATTATGTTCGACGAGCTGGCGCGAACTGATGTGCCCATCAATGCCGGCCAGCACGCTGGGATTGGCGGCTGCGTCGACGACAAAATCGCAGGCGGGCAGCGACTCGAAATCGCTGGCGGCCCGCACGTCGGCGTGAAAAATCTGGACGCCGAGTTTCTTGAGTTCCAGCCGGTTGGTTTCGCTGCCGGGACGGATGAAATTATCGAAACCGAAAATCTGGTGGCCGGCGGAGGCCAGCGCGCGCGCCAGCGTGCTGCCGACAAAACCGCAGACGCCGGAGATAAGAATTCGCATCAAGGGAGCTTGGCGGAATTGTCCGGGAGCGAAAAGACGGAAAACGCCGCCCCCTCTGCCCCCTTCAGGGCGGCGGCAAGGCCCATCGCCCCGAACACGCAGCCGGCGGCCAGGAACCAAAGCGCGCGGCGGGCGAGGGCCCAGGCGATCCACGATCCCGTGGCCGGCTCCGCCGGCTCGGGCGGGGCGGGATGTTCGAGCGCCGGCGGCAGACGGACGCTGCCGGGAAGAATGGAGCGGACCCACTTTTGATTGAGCATGTCGGCGAGAGGATCCGCCTTGGGGTAGGGCAGGTGCAGGGGATCGGAGTCGGCAAAGCGGCCGGTGTGAAGATACGTCCGCACGTTCATTTCGGCGGCCTGCGACCATCCTCTTATGCCGGGCAGTTCGGTTTTGAACGCGACATGCGCGCGAAACCAGACGCCGGTAACCAGGGCCACCGACCAGGCCCCGGCGATGGCAAACAGCCACCAGCGCGGGCTCCGGCCGGGAAGCGATTCCTGAAAAATCAGCACCCAGGCAAGGCCGCTGAAAATCATGCCGGCTGCGCCCATATCGCCGTAGCGATTGGCCGGCAGGGCTCCATCCGCGCCGCGCGCGTAAGCCGTGGCAGCGGTTTGCAGCAAGGCCCACAGTGCCGCCGCCAGAACAAAATGGTGAGCGGCATCCATGGCTCCTTTCCGGCACCACCATCGCCAGCCCAGGACGGCCACGGGCAGGTAGGCCAGCGGGGCAAGGGAAATGTTTTTGATCCGGGGCCACGCCGCGGTGTGGAGAAAAGCGAGGAAGAAATCGCGCAGGTTGTGCGCGTGCAACGGAACGTCCTCCGGCACATCCGTGCGCAGCATCCAGCCGAGCCCAATTACGATGCCGCAGACGCAGGCGGTCGGCAGCCATGTCCGCCAGCTTGCGCGATCAAACCAAAACCGGCCCGCCAGGAGGGCCAGCACCGGCAGAGCGCAGAAGAAGCCCGAACCCATGCTGAACATCGCGGCGGCGGCGCAGCCCAGGGCGAGCCACCAGCGCCGTGACCAGGCGGGCGAAGCCAGCCAGAGCCACATGGCCGCCAGCGAGAAACCGAACAGGAAATAAAACTGCGAATGAAAGCCGCGCAGCGTGTTTTCCCAAACCACGGGGGGCGCCGCGACGTCGACGAAAAGCAAGAATGCGGCGGCCTCCGCCCACCGGCCGAGATGGAGTCGCGTCCAGACGAGCAGGAGGACGAGAATGGCCGCATGCAGCGCCGCGTTGACCACGCATTGCAGGCGGGCATCCCACTGGCCGTTCCAGAGCAACAGCCCGAGATTGAGCAGCTTGGTGAAGACGATCCGGTGCTCGTTGTGCGGAGCAAAGAGGTGGACGAAGGTGAGCGTCCCCATGAAATAAGGCTGGTAGACCGCCCGTGCTTCGCCGTCCCATTGATCGCCGAACGGAAGGTCGCTCCCGAATTTTTCAATGATGAGCAGCTTCGCGCCAAAGATGATCAAAAAAAGCCCGAGCGGAAGCATGCACCGGGAAATGAATCGGAAGAAGGGCCGGATCACGGGGCTGGAGGTTGCGGCGGAAAGGCGGATTTTGATCGCGTGCGCAGCGGAGTGCCAGCTTCAGCCGTTCTGCCGGCGCCGCCAGGCTTCGACGATTTGACGGATGGTTTCCTCCAGGCTCACCGTGATGTCCCAGGCTGGATAGTGCGCCCGCATTTTCTGCAGATCGGAGTAATAACAAATATGGTCGCCAATGCGGTTTTGCTCGAGATAGGCGTGGGCCTGCGGCTTGCCGGTGAATTTTTCGGTGAGGCGGAAGGCCTCGAGGATCGAGCAGGAGTTGGCCTTGCCCCCGCCGAGATTGTAGACCTCGCCGGCGCGCGGCGCCCCCACAAACGCCGCCATGAAGCGCGCCACGTCCAAGGAGTGGATATTGTCGCGCACCTGCTTGCCCTTGTAGCCGAAGATCTTGTATTCGCGCCCTTCCAGGTTGCATTTCACCAGGTAACTCAGGAAGCCATGCAGCTCGACGCCTGAATGGTTTGGCCCGGTGAGACAGCCGCCGCGCAGGCAACAGGTGGGCAGGCCGAAATAACGTCCGTATTCCTGCACCATGACATCGGCGGCGACCTTGGAAGCGCCGAAAAGTGAATGTTTTGATTGATCGATGGAAAAAGTTTCAGGGATGCCGTGGGTGTAGGCGGGATCGGCGTAGTCCCAGCGGGTTTCCAGCTCCCGGAGGGGAATCGCATTGGGCGCGTCGCCGTAAACCTTGTTCGTGCTCATGTGCACGAAGGGGGATTCGGGGCAGGCCTGGCGGGCGGCTTCAAGGAAATTGAGCGTGCCCACCGCATTGGTGTCAAAATCGTCGAAGGGAATTGCCGCGGCGCGGTCATGGCTGGGCTGCGCCGCAGTATGGACGATGGCTGAAGGCCTGAGCTGGCGGACCAAAGCGAGCACACCGGCGCGGTCGCGGATGTCGAGCTCGTGATGGACAAACCCCTTGAGCTCCTGTTGCAGCCGCTGCTGGTTCCAGCGGGTGTCGCCCTGCAGCCCGAAAAAGACCGCACGCTGATTGTTGTCCACGCCGTGAACGATATAACCAAACTCCCGTGCAAAAAAGGAGCACACTTCAGAGCCGATTAGGCCGGAGGAACCGGTGACGAGGAGGATCCTAGCCATGACGGGAAAATTAATTTAGAGGACCGAACCGGGCCTTGGCCCAAGCCCAAATCCAAGTCAAGGGATCCCGGAACATGCGGATCTTTTTTCCTTCCTTGAAGGAGCGCGAACGATAGTTGACGGGAATTTCAATGGGCCTGTACCCCTTGCGCACGAGTTTGATGAGCAACTCCCAGTCGAAGTCAAAGCGGTTGCAGGTAAAGGTGAGCCCATGGAGGCAATCGCGGCGAAAGACTTTGTACATGGTAAAGGGGTCTTTCAGCCAGATGCCGAGTGACGCATTAATCAGCAGAGTGAATCCCAGATGAGCAAGATTTAGAAGAAGGGCTTGAAGAGGCTGATTATTGAAATGTCGCATCTTCCATTTACGTCCACCGTGACGGGCTCCCAATACGAATGACTCCCTGCCGCTCAAGATGGGTTCGAGTAACGCTTCATAGTCTTCAAGATCGTACTCCAAATCGGCATCCTGGATTAGGATAATATCTCCCTTTGCGGCAGCGATTCCGACTCTGGTTGCGGCACCTTTCCCGCGGGCTTTTTCCTCAAATATTATTTTGAAGTTCGGTTGGTTGATGTATGCTTCCACAATTTCACGCGTTCCATCCGACGAATTGCTTTCAACCACGATTATTTCTTTTTCCATCCCCGGAAGTTGTTTGGCCGAAACAGCCTCCAGTATGCTTTTGATGGTGGCACGCTCATTATAGGCCGGGATAATTATAGATACCAATGGTAGCACCGAGGAACGCTCTTTTTTGCTGGCGATCACGAGCATGCCGCTTCCGGCGATGTACAATTGAGCTTTGCGCCACTGTGCCGGCATTAATTTGCTGACCAATAATGCAAGTTTGGTTAAAATGGGAATATGGTACCGTTCAAAATGGGCAGCGACATATTGCGGAGAAACGTACTTGCGGCCTGGGGCGACTTCGATCGCTTGAAAGCCTGTTTGCCAAAGAAGCGACTCCAGTGAACGCCGGTCGAAATAAAACAGATGCTCGGTCTTGAACTCCAGCCAGCGGGTGCCCATGACGCGTGCACTCAGGGAATCAAGACTCGGCGTGGCGATTAGAATACGGCCTCCCGGTTTCAATTTTTTCCATATTGATTCAAGGAATGCTCGGGGGTCTCTGACATGCTCGATAACATCCGCCAGCACGCAGGCATCAAAAGTTTCTTCAGCAATGGGAGCTTGCTCTATTTCCCCGATTATCACTCTTCCTCGAAGCAGGCCCTGTCCCGCCCGTTTGGCGGCATGTTCTGAGTATTCGACTCCCGTCACCTCAAAGCCGCGCCGTTCAGCGGCTTTGAGGAGATAGCCGTCTCCGCAGCCCACCTCCAGCAACTGCCCGCAACAGCTTTCGCTGTGCTTCTCCATGAAATCAAGATAGGTTTCAGCCGTGGCGGTCTTCAGAGTCGCAACATGATCGCGCATATTATCATCAGATGCTCCGCAGAAATAGGTGGAGTTGTATATATTCTTTAATACATCCTCGGATGGCTGCGGGCTTAAGTAGATGAAATCACACTCAGCGCAACGCACGACCCGGGTCGTGGGAACGTTGAAAGCATAATATATTTTTCGGCTGTGACAGATAGGACAGCTTGAAATTACCGATACGCTATTCATGTTGATTTTGAAATGGATAATGAAGCGATGGACCAACTGGCCAGTAATAGACCAATCCCGATGCAACACAGGGTAATGGCGAGGGTGAAGTGATGCGGCCAGTAAGCAAATTTGACATGATAAGCGCCGGCGGCATTAATGGCGACGCCCTTGAAGGCATGGTTAATGCGCAGGTATTTTGCCGGACGCCCATTTATTTCTACGCGGAAATCATCCTTTAACCATGATTCTTGCAGCACGATCACACCGGGCCCAGACGCAGAAACATCGAAGGAAGTGGTGTTGGCCGTGAGCTTATAACCGGTCGCAGGCACAATGGTGCGGCCGGCAAGGTCGGACCGCAGAATCGGCGCTTGGGCGCGGTCGGACGTCTGAATCGCCGCAAACGGTCGGCCGTCGCCCTGGCGCACGAGTTGTCCCAGCGTATCCTGAGTTTCGTAAGCTGTTAATCGGTCGGTATAGAAGGCTCTTGGCCATGCGGAAGAGCTGAAATAGACTTGGTCGGTTCCATCTATATTGGCGGTGGAAAGAATCGGCTTGATTTGATTTTCATCCCGATGAAGCCCAAGATAATATTTTATATTAAGGAAATCATAGACCGGCTTGAGTTGGGCCAACGTGCCGATGTGCACGGCATAACGCCATTCCCACGGGCGATCAACGCCGCAGGCCTCAAGTAATTCACGATAATATGCGTTCATAAGCGCATCGGGGCCGCAGATTCCTTCAAGGTCATAAACGCCAGTCCAACCGGGAAAAAGGATGCCTTCAAATCCGGTCGCACGGAACGGCGTCCCGTGGGTATTTTGCATGGTTTTCACCGCAGCAGAGGTGGCATGAAAATCGGCCCGTACGGAGGGATGAAAGACATACCTATCGTACCCGATCCGCGCTTGCGGTCCCTGACGCCAGAGCAAGATGGTTAAACACGTTATCGCAAAAATTATTTGTGCCGCTGTCCATTTGCCACGGCTCAACGCCCGGCGTGCGACCAAGGCAAGCCCGGCACTAGCCGCCAGCAAGGCTGCCAGACTGCCCCACACAAAAGGGCTAATCGGCAGGTGTATCAGTGAAAGCATGACCTGGTTCGCGGTCGCGAGGTAAAGGAACAGGGGAACGGCAAGCAAGAGACTGGCTATAATCAAGTCACCGCGTCCGGCCGGAGTGCCCAATCTGGTTGCGGCAGCTTGATAACCGAAGCCGGCCAGCACGATTAAATGGATGATGAGCGCAGGAGAAAAGACGTCGCCAATGTGGGCGATATTGGCAATAAACGGAACCTTAACAATCCATTGGGGGGGCACCAGTCCAAAGGCCATGGCCAGGGGAAAAAATGCGCTGATGGCGACGGCAACCTTCATTCGATTCATTGGGGTGCGTCGGAACGTCGCGATGACGTAAAGCACGCCAAGCAACACCAAGAAATTCGCTGCCGGATTGAACACGCCTTCGCTGTCGGACAAGGGCCGGTAAAATATTTCGTCAAAGAGGCCCAGCAAAACAACCGGATGGACTTGAGAAGCCGATGGATTGGCTGAACTCGTATAAGAGACTTTCAATGTATCGAGAAAGGTGAGTGAAATCGGGGCGCTGATTAGGATGAATAATGCCCCCATCCATGCCGCGAGCAGGAACTTTTTGAGTTTTTCATTCCGAGCTGTTCCGGCAGAAAGCAGGGTGATGAGGCCGGAAAGATTCATGGTTAACAGTAGCATGTAGGCTTCCTTCATCGTGCCGGAGTTTATCTCAGCCCAACACGCGAGGAGTATAGCGGTGCACCATATTTGGCTTTCTCGCCAAGACGATGCCGTGGCAAGCCGGCACCAGCCATAAAATATCCATGGCGCATAACAGAAGCTGAAGAAGGCCGGATGATTAAGACGATATAGAAAAAATCCGATGAAAGATGCGCTGAAGGCGGTAAGCATCGCCGAGGGCAAGTGACGCGTCCCGTGAAATACAATGAGGCCGAGGCCGAAGGCCAGCAGCCACTTTGCGATCAGAAACTTTAGGTCCCACGCCCAGGCGGCGCCATTGGCGGCGATTACGAGGAAGTGAAGGGGGTCACCGAACATCGACTGGCCTTGGCCGAGCAAGACGGTGCCGGTAGAATTGTAACGATTCCATAAAGGCAGTTCATGGTCGTGAAACAAGGCGCGATGCTCCACCATCGATAGTGGCACGTAATACCAAATCATGGCACCAACATCGGAGCCGTGAAAATCCTCGATGGTCGCGTCATGATAGCCGGGCAAAGTGGGAAAACGCTCATAAAGCAGCACGGTACCAAAATTTGGAGAGACAAAGCTACGGCCGAGAAATAGGACCGGATAACAATTTACGGCGATTGCGAAGGCAGCCATGGCGGCAAGGGCGCGTTGCGGTCGTCGGCGGCAGTGGTCCAGGAACGAGCTGCCCCACGGGGTGAGACGGCGGCGCAGCGGCGAAAAAACCGGCTTGAGCATGACCAGCAGGACAAGGCAGATGGGATAAAGAACGGCAAACCTCCAGGCGATGCTGGGCAGTGGGCTCGGGGTTCCCAGCGTGAGCGGCGTAGACAGCGCGATATCGGCGGCGGCAGGAGGGGAACCTCCCGCCATCGCAATCTGCAGGGAATGGCGTTGGACATTGAGCAATTTGATTCCGTTAGCCGGGGAAAAATCTGTGGGCGAGAATGCTCGGATCAGAGAATTGTTTTTTGTGACGATGCGCGCATCGGTCAGCGTCATTACGGTTCCGATGCCGATCAGTTCAAAACGCAGTCCGTGATAGGTTCCTTCCGGAATCTGGAAGCGACAGCGCTGAAGATTTGCGCCTGCGGCCACCGGTTTTTCGGCCGAGAGCGCCTCGGAAAAGCCGCCGCCGAGGTCAAAATAAATCCGCGCCCGTTCGGGGGCGGAAGAGATAAGATCGACTTCAAAACGATAGGGCGAGGCCTCCGGCTGGCCCGAAAGAAAGATGACGACAAAGGTAAGACAGAGACCCGCGAGGGAAAGCAGAAGTGAAGGCTGGAGGATGCGTTGCATTGGGTTCGCGGTGGACAAAGGGATTCGCTGATCGTCGGCCGGACCGGGCTAGGTGCAACCGGCCTGATCGAGGGCGGCCACGCGCGGCGGGAAGGCCAGACCGAAATCAGAGTTGTCGAGTGTCAGGTTGGGATTGTAAGCCGGGTCATTGAAAAGCAGGTCGCCCCATTTCTGCCGCAGCCGTTCGGCTTCCCGAAG